>Ga0137397_10002506_pt1 | contig 12746 bp, 9 predicted proteins | sample czorhiz116metaG_FD_106658 | JGI IMG/M metagenome (GOLD analysis project Ga0137397, IMG submission 106658) | Vadose zone soil microbial communities from Angelo Coast Range Reserve, California, USA - czorhiz1.16 metaG | ecosystem: Environmental > Terrestrial > Soil > Vadose zone | place: USA... | reverse complement strand
GGAGAGCAAACGAGGAGTGATCGATGAGGATCGGAATCATCGGCGCGGGAAGCGGGCGCCCCGCTCGCAGGTCTGAACCTCGTGCGCCTACCTTGATGCTTTGGCTTTGGGGACGCCACCTTCCCGGTGAAGCGCCAATGCCAGCGGCCTCCGAGGTCTCGATCCTCAGAGCCGGTACACGAGGAACCCGCCGAAGGTCAGTTGCAAGCGGCGTTCGACGAGCGGGCCGCGGGCTGCATCGCCGAGCAGGACCTCGGTACGGGCGAGGGATTGCACGGACCAATGCCGATCGACGGGGACGATGGCGTACAGCGCCAGCGAGGTGTCCCGCAGCCCGGCGCCGGCCGCAAATGTGGGAAGCGCCAAACCGTGCGAGAGAGCCGCCGCGGATTGACCCGCATCGACTCCGAAGTAGGACCGGGTGTAGCGCGCGTTCGCCCAGGTCACGGTGCCTGTAGCGGAAACAATCAGCCAGCGCCTCAGCGGCAGCGTGCCGGTCAGTCCGGCATCGACCACGGTTCCGTTGCCTGCGCCGAGCTGGCGGCGCACTCCGGCGAGAACAGCGACCGGGCCGACGACGTGCAGTTGCCCGAACAGCTTCAGGTCGGCTCCCGCCCCGATGTCGCCCCAACCGCGCAGGCGATCGCTGGACGAAGCCGTGCGGCCCAGGTCGGGCAGCAGTGCGACGCCGAGCCGTCCCTCGGGGACCGCGACGAGGTTCACGCCCAGCCCCGAGATCGGAGAGAGGAAGACCCGGTCCCGGTAGCGCAGGTCGAGGAACGGCAACGGTAGGATCTTGGTCGAGGCGGCGCCGGGATACGAAGGGTGGACGAGAGCGCCTCCGCCGAACGCGAAAGACCAGTCGGAGGGCAGCGGATGATCGAGCGGGGCGGCGCTCGCGATCTCCACCTGCTCAGCCGGACTGGCCGGGGCGGCCGCGACGACCAGCAATGCCAACGCAGCCGTGACTCGAGTCATCTGGGACCTCAGCCGCCGTGAAATCCCGCAAGGAGCTTCGATCTCGCCGGAGAGCTCGGTTGTACTCGTCCGAGTTGGGTCCCGCGATGAAATCGATTTGTGACGCCGGGAGGCTCGCTGCTATAACGGATTCAGCCGCGGCCGGCGGCCGCTCCGTTGCCGCGCTTGAGCAGCCGCTCAATCGTTTCCTCCAGCATATGGCGGTCGACGGGCTTGGTCACGTACGCGTCGAAGCCCGCCTCCCGCGCCCGCGCTTCGTCTCCGCGCATGGCCAGCGCGGTCACCGCGACGAGCGGAGTCGTCCCGAGCTCGGAGTCACCCTTCAATTCGCGGGCAGTGGCAAAGCCGTCCTTCCCCGGCATGGCGAGGTCGAGGAGGATGAGCGAGGGCCGCTCCCGTCGCGCCACTTCGGTCCCTTGCTCGCCGCTGTCGGCCTGGAGGACGCGGTAGCCTTTCCGTTCGAGCATCGTCCGGATGAGCTCGCGGTTCAGGTCGTGGTCGTCGACCACCAGGATCGTCGGCCCTCCCTCGTGACGCCTGGCGGGCGCGGCGCCCGTCGCCCGCTGGACGGCGAGCAGCACGGAATCGCGCGTGAAGTCGCCTTTCTGGGCGAGCGAAAGCACGCGTTTCTCGATCCGCTGCCGGTCCGTGGGCGAAAGCGTCGCCGCGGTGAGCGCGATCACCGGCAATGCGCTCGTGCGCGGATCGGCGGCGAGCGCGTCGAGCACCTCGAACCCGGAAATGTCGGGAAGCAGCAGGTCGACGATGATCAACGCCGGTTGGCTGCGCTGCGCGATGTCGATGCCGTCGCGCCCGAGCCCGACCGTCTCGACCCGGAACCCGGCCGGGGCGAGAACGGAACGCAGGACGGACGCCACCACCGGATCGTCGTCGATGGCCAGCACCAGCGGCTGCGCGCCGTCGGACCGGGCCTGCGCGTGCCTGGACATGCTCTCGAGGAGCCTCTTGCGGTCCAGCGGCTTGACCAGGTAGTCGCTCGCGCCCAGCAGGAAGCCGCGCCTTTGCTCCGCGAGGACCGACTCGATCACCACCGGGATGTCGCGCGTCGCCGGATCGGCTTTGAGCCGTTCGAGCAGCTGCAAGCCATCCTCTCCATCCAGATCGAGGTCGAGCAGGATCGCCGCGGGCCGGAGGCGGTGGGCGAGCTCGAGCCCGTGTGCGGGAGTGCTCGCCTCGGCGAGGTCGTAGCCTGCGTCGTGCAGGTAGGCGCGAACGAGGCGCACGGTCGCCGCGTCATCCTCGATGAGCAGCACCAGGGGGCGCCCCTCGCCGTCCCCCTGCGCCGCCGGCGTGACCGCCCGGGCAGGAACGGCGGGGGCAGAACGCATCGCGCCGGCAGCCCACGGCGCGGCCGCCGCCACGCCTCGGATCGTGAACGAGAACGTGGATCCTCCTCCAGCCGCGCTCACGACCTCGATGGTGCCGCCGTGTTGCTCGACCAATCGCTTCGAGATGGCCAGACCGAGCCCGGTACCGTGGTGCTTCTTCACCAGGGCGCTCTCGCCCTGGACGAAGGGCTGGAAGAGGCGCCCGAGCAGCGTTTCGTCCATCCCGGGTCCTTCGTCGCGCACCCAGAACCGCACCGCGCCCGGCGCGTCGTCGGCACCCACGTGGATCGAGGAGCGCTCCGGGCTGAACTTGAGCGCATTCGAGAGCAGGTTGAGGAGCACCTGGCGCAGCTTGCCGCGATCGGCGAGCACTTCGGCGGACGCCGCGACCTGGGTCCGGATCTCGATCGTCCTTTGCAGCGCTTGAGGGCCGACCAGCGCGACCGCCTCGGCCACGGCGTCGCCGGGGGCGACCGGCTCCAGGTGCAGCTCCACCCGCCCGGCCTCGATCTTGGCCAGATCGAGGATGTCGTTGATCAGCGTCAAGAGATGTCTGCCGCTCGCGTGCACGTCGCCCACGAACTTGAAGTGGTCGGGCGAGAGCGATTGGCGCGCTTCCTCCAGCAGGAGCTCGGAGAACCCGATGATGGCGTTGAGCGGGGTGCGCAGCTCGTGCGACATGTTGGCGAGGAACTCGGACTTGAGCTGGTCCGCCCTCTGCACCTCGCGGTTCTTGGTCTCGAGGTCTTCCCGCTGCACCTGCAGCTCCTGCCTCTGGACCAGGAGCTCCTCGGCCTGCAGCCGGAGCTCCTCGTTGCGCCTCTCGAGTGCATCGTTGGCGACGTTCAGCGCCTCGGTCCGGTGCCGGACCTTGTTCTCGAGCTGGTCCCGCGCTCCCCTGAGGGACTCGACCATGGTGTTGAACGTGGCCCCGAGACGCCCCAGCTCGTCTCCGGAGTCCACCGGGACGCTCGCCCCCAGGTCGCCGGAGCGGATCGCATCCGCGGCGGAGGTCAGCGCGCGAACCGGCGCCACGGTCCAGCGCGCGAGGAACAGTCCCGCGACGATCGCGAGCAGCAGGATCGCGGCGTTGGTGGACAGGGTCTCGTTGATGAGCTGGCTGACGGGCGCGTCCAGCGTCCTCTCCGGCACCAGGAAGAACAGCGTCCACGGCACCCTCTGGAGCCGCTGGCCGACCGCGAGGTCGACGAGGTTGTTCGCGGGACTCGCTACCTGAAACGCCTCCCCGGCGGTTCCGTCGCGCACGCGCGAGAGCTCCTCCTCCACCGCGATCGGGCTCTGCAGCAGCTCGCGCGTCCGGTCCCCGAATCGCTTGTCCGACACGAACATCTCGATCGTAGCCGGATCGAGCGGCGCGGCCGGGTGGAAGATCTCCGTGGCCTTGAAGCTGTGCGCGACCCGGATCCCGTATTGGTCGAAGACGACCGAATAGCTGCCCGGCCCCGCGGTTCCGTCGCCTGCGCTGACCAGGTCCCAGAAGTCCTGGCCGCGCGCGACGACGAGGGCGACGCAGCTGACCTCGCCCGAGGCGGCCTTCATCGGCGCGGCGTACGCGATGGTCGGGATGGCGCCCGCCTCGGAGACCGAGATGAACAGCTCCGAGGTCACCGGCGAACCCGCCAACGCCGCCTGGAAATAGCGCCGGAAGCGGTAGTTCCTGCCCCGGATCGCGGGGAGGGTCGAGGCGATGACGGTGCCCTCCCGATCGAAGAGGGCAACCAGATGCGTCCTCGAATCGGTCCCCCGGAACACGGACAGCACGTCCTCGGCGGTGGAGATCGACTTCGCGCGATCTACCGGCGAGGCATGGCAGAAAGCATTCGGGAGGGGGAGCCGGGAGAGCCGGTCGGCGCTGCGCTGGAAGGTGAGGTGGAAATCGTCGATCCGATCGGCGAGATGCGTCGCCCGTGCCCGGAGCAGCGCGGTCGCCGACTGCCGGATCAGGGCGCGCGCGGTGCGGAACTCGATCATCGCCGTGATGACGAGCGGCAGGATCGACGCGGCGAGAAGGAGCGCCAGCATCTTGCGCCGGATCGGCCAGTCGCGAAGGCGAAGCAGCCGCGTCACGGGCTCGCCCTCCTGAACACGCCCGCTCCCGGCCGCACACCCGGATAGGGGGTGAACTGGCTGGTGGAATCCTCGGGCAGCGCTTCGGTGACGCCGATCACCAGGGCGCCTCCGGGCTCCAGGACCGCCGCTAGCCGATCGACGGCCTTGGCCCGCAGCGAAGCATCGAAGTACAGGAGCACGTTGCGGCAGAACACGACATGGAAGGCCGCGACGATCGCTTCCCTGGGAGCGAGCCGCGCCCCCATCAGGTCGTGCTGCGCGAAATGAACGCGGCCGCGGATCGGCTCGACTACGCGCCATCCGTCCGACCCCTCGGAGCGGAGGTAGAGCTTGCGCAGGTCCGGCGGGACCGCCTGCACCGCCGCATCGGAATACAGGCCTCTGCGAGCGACTTCGAGCGAGCGCTGGTCGAGGTCCGACGCGAGAACCTCGAAACCTCGCCCGCGCTGCCGCGCCGCCGCTTCGGCGAGGAGCATCGCCACCGTGTAGGCTTCCTCGCCAGTCGCGGTGCCCACCACCCACGCCCGCAGGACGCCGCTCGCGGCCGGGAGCGCAGGCAGCACGCTTTCGGCCAGCTCGCGGAAGACCCAGCCGTCCCGGAAGAACTCCGTGACCGGGACGACGAGCGATTCCACCAGCCGGTCGATCTCCTCTCGCTCGGCGATCAGCCTGGCGTGATAGGTGGCCAGATCCACGCACCCGGCTGCGCGCATCCGGGACTCGAGCCGGTTCCACAAAGTGTCCGGCCGGTAATCGCGGAAATCGATCCCGCGCAGGTCGGCGACGACGGCCAGGATGCGCTGGAAAGCGCCGTCGGCCGCCGCCGTTCCCGGGTCCCGCACCTAGCCCTCGGCTTCTGGGACGGTCATCCCGGCCGCTTGGAGCGCCTTGCGCAGCTCGGCCTTGGCCACCGCCTTGGCCATCGCATCTTGCGGCAGGACCATCTTCCGGCGAACCAGCTCCAGCAGGGCGTCGTTGAGCGTCTGCATCCCGTGGGACCGGCCGACCTGCATCACCGAGGGGAGCTGGAACGTCTTCCCCTCCCGGATCAGGTTGGAGACCGCTCCGTTGCCGAGCAGGATCTCCATGGCCGGCACGCGCCCGCCGCCGATCTTCTTGCAGAGCGTCTGCGCGACGACGCCCTTCAGCGACTCGGACAGCATCGTCCGCACCTGGGCCTGGCGATCGGCTGGGAACTGGTCGATGATCCGGTCCACCGTCGACGGAGCCGTGTTGGTGTGCAGGGTGCCGAAGACGAGATGCCCGGTCTCCGCGGTCTCCAGCGCGATGGAGATGGTTTCCAGGTCGCGCATCTCGCCGATCAGCACCACGTCGGGATCCTCGCGCAGCGCCGCGCGAAGCGCGGCCTTGAAGCTGCCGGTGTGGACGCCCACCTCGCGCTGGTGGACGAGGCATCGCTTGTGCGAGTGGACGAACTCGATGGGATCCTCGACCGTGATGACGTGGTCGTCGCGGTTGCGGTTGATGTAGTCGATCAGCGCCGCGAGCGTGGTCGACTTCCCCGACCCCGTCGGACCGGTCACCAGCACCAGGCCCTTGGGGAGGAAGCACAGGTCGAGCACGTTCCTGGGGATGCCCATCTCTTCCGCCTCGAGGATCTTGCTGGGGATCCGGCGGAGGACGGCAGCGATGCCCGAGCGCTCGCAGAAAACGTTCACCCGGAATCGCGCTTCCGCGGTCTCGTGCGCGAAATCCGTGTCCCTGGTTGCGAGCCACTGTTCCCGGTTGGTCTTCGGCGTCACCGTCCAGAGGATCTTCTCCAGCCGCTCCGCGGATGGCTCGCCCCAGCCTTCGACGGAGACGACGTCCCCGTCGACGCGCAGCGCAGGCACGTAGTCGCTGGTGAGGTGGAGATCCGATGCGCCTTGCGAATTGCACAGCTCGAGCAGCGACTGCAGGGCCTCGGCCGGATCGGCCGGGGCGGCCGGCACCACGATGGCCGGGCGATGAGACGCCGTCACCGGGGCTGGTGGCGCCGCTTTGGGGCCTTGGACGGCGGCGGGGGAAAGCGAGGCCGCGATCTCACGCTCGGCGCGCTCCGCCTGCTCCGCAGGCTGCACCTCCGCGCGAACTCCCTCCTGATTGGCCCTGAACCGGACGACGACCCGGCCCGCCGGAGCTTGGTACGCGATCTCCTCGTCCTGCTCCCCCGTGAAGCTCGTGGCGGCGTACGCGGGCATCAGCTCGGCGATGGCCGAAACGATGTGCGCGCTGCTGAGCGTGCGCTTGATCAGGGGAACCAGCGCCGGCCCCGGGCCCTCGAGGATCGCCACGGACCCGGTCTCGAGCACCAGCAGGTCCGCGCCTCTTTGGAAGAGCACGTCGATGAAAGCGTCGAGTCTCGGCATCGTCAGCGCTCGAAGAGCTCGGCCTCGGCGAGCACCATCTCGGCCTCGGCGTCGGGGCTCGGACGCACCTGGCGGAGCTCGGCGCGTTGCCTGCGCACGATCGCCAGGAGCTGCCGGTTCTCCTCCTCGAGCAGGACGATTTCGAAGGCGAAATGCACCATCGTCCTCAGGCTGGTGTTGTCCCACGGCTTGCGAATGAAGCGGTAAACCTCGCCTTCGTTGATGGAGCGAACCACGATGTCGGGGTTCTGGTCGGCCGTCAGCATCATCCGGAGGACGTGCGGATGCCGCTCGCGAACGGACTTGAGGAACTCGATGCCCGACATGCCGGGCATGTTCTGGTCGGAGATGACCAGCTGCACCGGATGGGTGGCCAGCGTTTGCAGCCCTTCCTCGCCGGTTCCCGCGCCGAGGACCGTGTAACCGGCCGCTCCCAGGAGTCGGGCAAGAGCGCTCCGGACCTGCTCATCGTCGTCGACGACGAGGATGGTGCGAGGAGGCAACACCTTCATCTCGGAATCCCCCTCGCCACGCGTCAGGCTGCCTTGGTCGCGAGCCTGACCCGGAAGACGGCGCCGCCGCCCTCCCGATCCAGGACCTGCGCCCTGCCGGCGTGCCCTTCGGCCACCAGCTTGACGAGATAGAGGCCGAGGCCGAACCCCTTCCGCGCGCCGCCCTTCTTCGCCTCGACCGAGCCGAACTTCTCGAACATGCCCGCCTTGAGCTCCGCGGGGATGCCGGGTCCGCGATCGGCCACGTCGACCTCGACCGCGTCGAGCAGATGGCGCACGGTGACGGAGACGTCCCTCCCGCCGGGCGTGTATTTCAGCGCGTTGCCGAGCAAGTTCTCGATCGCGCGGCGCACCAGCTTCCCGTCGAGAGAGGCCTTCGCGTGCCCCTCCACCGCGGTGGACACCTCGACGCCTTTCCGCCGGGCCACGGCAGTCAGCGTCGCGACTGCCTCGCCGAGCAGGCTTCCCAGATCCACCGACGACCTCGTGATGGGCAGCTGCCCTTCCTCGAGGAGCCGGATCTGCAGGGACTCTTCGAGCGATTTCAGCATCGCGTCGGCGCCGCGGAGCGCCGCCCGGGCGTCCTCGCGCGACTCGCCGTCGGGCAGCTCGTCGATGAGGATGCTCAGGTGCGCGATGATTCCCGAGAGCGGGCTTCGCAGGTCGTGCACCATGAGAGAGAGCATCTCGTCTTTGGCCGTCTGCAGCGTGGTGAGCTTCTTCAGTTGCAGGCGGATGAGCATGTCCTGCGCCCGGATCTTCAGGAACGAGCGGACGCGGAGCAGCAGCTCGCGGCGGTCCACCGGCTTCGCGAGGAAATCGTCGGCGCCGGCCTGCAGCCCCATGTTCTTCTGCTCTTGATCCGAGAGGGCCGTGATGAGGAGGACGGGCAGGAAGGACTGCAGCTGCATCTCCTTCACACGCTTGCAGACCTCGTACCCGGTCATCCCGGGCATCATCACGTCGAGCAGGACGAGGTCGACGTTTTCCCGCTGCAACAGCTCGAGGGCCGCGGCGCCGTTCTCGGACTCGAGGATGCGGTACTGATCGCGCAGCATCGCCCGGACCAGGGTGCGGTTCCGCTCCTCGTCGTCGACGATGAGAACGCACGCGCGACCATCCATGGATTCCACCCTCGCCTTGGGTTTCACCTGCGGGCAAAAAAAAGCCACGATGACCAGACGCTCCGCGGAGCGACAAGGGAGTGAAGGGAGGGTCATGTGGGTGCACCACGGAGCTTCCCGGCTCTGCTACAGTGGCCGGGCATGAAGCTGAGCGGCGACGCGGAGGGGCTCGCAGCGCTGAAATCCTTCCAGGAGGGGAACCGGGACTATCTCAAGTTCCTCATCCAGGAGGCGACGTCCGTGTTCGAGCACCACGTCGACTTCAAGGGCCCCGACGGAACGCAGTTCCGGCTCGTCCACGACGTGCGGACCGGTGAGTTCCGGGTCGAGAAGAAGGCGACCTGAGCCGCGGCGCGAGATCGAGGAGCCCTACCTGCTCCGGCGCGAGGCCGACGGATACCGTCAGGGCTGCTTCACCACCCGGCCGCCCTTCACCACCAGCGAGACGCGTTCCACCGCCAACGGGTCTTGCAGCACGTTGCCGGGGACCGCGATCACGTCGGCCAGGAACCCGGGCGAAAGCTTCCCGATGCGATCGTCCATCTGCAGGAGCTTCGCGGCGGCGATGGTGCCCGCTTGCAGCGCCTGCGCCGCCGGCATGCCGTTGCGGATCATGAGCGTGATCTCGTGCGCGTTGAACCCGTGGTGCGATACGCCGGAGTCGGTGCCGAGGGCGATGGGGATGCCCAGCTGCACGGCGGTGCGGAACGTGTTCGCCAGCGAGGACGCAGCCTGCAAGGCCTTCTCCGCGACCAGCGGCGGCAGCTTCTTCTCGCGCGCGCGGCGCTCCACGTTCTCCACCGCCATCAAGGTGGGCACGTAGACGACGCCCCGCCGCTTCATCTCCGCCAGGGTCTCGGGCTTGAGGAACGATCCGTGCTCGATGGAATCCACGCCTGCCGCGATGGCGATCTTCGCCGCCGCGTCGCCGTGGCAGTGGGCCGCCGCCTTCTTGTGCCAGAGGTGCGCCTCGTCGACGATGGCGGCGGTCTCCTCGGGCGTGAGCTGCGGTACGTCCACCGGATCCGACAGCGAGAGCACGCCGCCCGAGGGCATGAGCTTGATCACGTCCGCGCCGTACTTGAGTTGCCAGCGCACGGCGTCGCGGCACTGGTCGGCGCCGGCGCAGATTCCCTGCTCCACGCCTTTGGGAACGAGGTGCGCTGGAGGGGCGGGCGAGCCATCCGCGTGGCCGCCGCGCGTGCCTATCGCGTTCTCCGAGACCAGCATGCGCGGGCCGTCCGCGAAGCCCAGCTCGATTCCGCGCTTGAGCCCGAGATCGGTCAGGTCGGAAGCGCCCAGGTTGCGGACGGTGGTGAAGCCGCCCAGGAGCGTGCGGCGCGCGTACACCCGCGCCTGGAGCGTCGTCTCGGCGGGGAACTTGAACAGCGACTCGACGATCGCCTTGGCGAAGTCCTCCTGGGATTCGCCGGTGAGGTGCACGTGCGCGTCGATCAGGCCGGGGAGCAGCGTGGCGTCTCCGAGGTCGATCGTCCGCGCGTCGCCGGGTACTTGCACGTTCCGGCCGGCAGCGGTGATCCGGTCGCCCTCGATCAGCACCGTCGCGCCGTCGATCAACACGCCCTTCTCGGCGTCGAACAGGTGAGCGGCCTTGAGCGCGAGCTTCTTCGGTGCGGCCGCGGCCGTCCCGTTCTTCACCACCACCCCGGCCTTCATCACGAACGACACCCGCTCCACCGCCGTGATGTCCTGCAGCGGGTTGCCCGGGACGGCAATGACGTCAGCCAGCTTGCCCTTCTCGAGCGCGCCGGCGTCGACTCCGAGCAGCTCCGCATCGACCACGGTGGCGCTCTGCAGCGTCTCGGCCGGCGTGAATCCCCATTTCACCATCCAGGCCAGCTGCTGGGGATTCGTCTTCCCGTGCTCGCCCACGCCGGCGTCGCTGCCGAAGGCGATGCGCACCCCCAGGCGGTGCGCGTTGCGGATCATGTCGGGCCAGGCCTTCCCGGCGGCCAGCGCCTTCTCCACGATGGGCCGCGGGAACTTCTTCTCCAACTCGTCGCGGGACTGCCCTTTGGGGTCGTAGATCGGCCCGGGCATCAGGGCCACGCCCCGCTTCTTCATCTCCTGCAGCGTGTCGGTTTTGAGGAACGTGCCGTGCTCGATCGAGTCCACCCCCGCGCGGACGAGCATCTTCGCGGCCGCGTCGCCGTGGCAGTGCGCGGCGGCCTTGCGTCCCCAGCGGTGCGCCTCGTCGACGATGGCGTCGAGCTCGGCCTGCGAGAGCTGCACGTTGTCCACCGGATCGGCGAGAGACAGGACGCCCCCGGACGCGACCAGCTTGATCACGCCGGCGCCGTACTTGACCTGCCAGCGCACCGCCGATCTGCACGCCTCGGCGCCGTCGCAGATGCCCTCCCGGACGCCGAGCGGCGGAACGGTCTCGGGAGGATATGGGTCGAGGTCGGCGTGCCCGCCCCGGCTCCCGACCGCGTGCGCCGCGGCGATCATGCGCGGCCCCGGCACCGCGCCCGCGTCGATCGCTTTCTTCAGCCCCACGTCGATGAAGTCCCCGGAGCCGAGGTCCCGGACGGTGGTGAAGCCCGACTCCACCGTCCGGCGAGCGTACTCGGCTGCGTACTGCGCCTGCTCCGCGGGCCAGCGCAAGACGAGGTCCAGCGCGTCGCGGTACCAGCTCGGCCCGCTCTCGAACGTGAGATGCGTGTGCGCGTCCAGCAGGCCCGGCAGGAGCGTCGCGTCCCCGAGGTCGATCGTTTTCGCCCCGGCCGGCGCGGCGCCGCCTACCTGGACGATCCGTTCGCCGTCGACCACCACCAGTCCCGGCTGCACGACGCTGCCCCTGCGCGCGTCGAACATGCGCGTGGCGCGGATGGCGGTGGGCTGCGCGAGCAGGAGAACGGCGAGCAGGACCATGGAGACCTCCGGGTCCGCCGCTCCTACCACACGGCAGCGCCCGCCCGCTCGCAGGCCGTCAGGTTCCGTTTCCGCTGAGGAACCTCAGCAGCAGGGAGCGCAGCAGCGAAGCAGGCACCGCGGTCCCTCCTGCGCTCGCCGGATGCGTGGGCATGATCCCCACCAGGCGCCCTCGGTCGTCGAACAGCGGGCCGCCCAAGAAGGGCGGCCGCAGTGCATGATCGATCTGCAAGCGAGGGCCTGCGTCGTCGCCGTGGCCGACGCGTTCGAGGAGCACTCCGACGGCCCTGATCGAATCGCCTTCCACGCCGAGCGCGAGCATCGTGTCGCCGACGTTCGGGTCCTCGGCGGCCAGCGACGCTCCAGGCAGGCTCCTGGCCACGTCAGGCAGCTGGAGGATGCCGACGTCGAGGCCCGCGTCGCCGGCGAGGAGCCGCGCGGGCAGGGGGCCGACGTCGTCGACGACGACCTCGATCTCGTTCGCCGGCTGCAGCGCACCGTCCTGGCCCCGCAGCGTCACGGCGCTGAGCCCGGTCAAGACGAGCCCGTCTCCGAGCAGCACTCCCGACGCCGAGCTGAGGGCGTCGTGCACCCGCAACCCGCCGTCCGTCTGCTCCGCGATGAAGGCGCGCGCCCGGACCTGGACGGTGAGGGCATGGACGCGATCCGCAACGGCTTGGATCTCCGGACGATGCGGAAGGGGGACGACCACCGCCGCGCGCGCGGCGCCGGCCGACAGGACCGCCGAGGCGAACAGCCAGGCGGCCGGACCAGGCGAGACGATCCTGTCCATGCGATCCTCCGATCGATGCGGCCGAGTGTGCGGGAGAGTTGTTGCAATCGCGTTGCGGTCTTGTTTGCGAACGATGTCGGCGGAACAGAGCTTCAGATGCCGCGCGCGCCCCGGCGGTTCCGTCAATTCGCCAGCAGGCACCTCAGCCCGGCGCCGGAGTCCACGGCGCGCGGCCGTGAGCAGCGCGCGGCGCGGGAAGGTCCGCCAGCCGGCCGTCGGGAGTGAAGGCCATTTCGCAGGGCTCGCCGAGGGCACGCAATGACGGCTGGTCGCGCTCGCTCTGCCAGAGCGACTCGGCGACCCACATCTCGTGGAGCCGCAGCGTGCTCTCGATCCGCACCAACCGCGGAGCGAGCGGGTCGACGCGCGGCGCGGTGGCGATGGCGAGCGCGATCGCGGAGCGGTCGTCCGGGACCCAGATCGGCGTCTTGCCGTTGGTCAGCTCGGTGGAAGCGACCACGTTGGTCCAGTACTTCTGGTAATCGATGTTCTCCACCACCGCGCGGGTGGTTACGTCGGCCACACCCAGCCCGCAGGCGTTCCCGTGGGTCAGCTCGGTGAGGCGCAGCACCGCGAGCTTCTTCGGGTTGCGCGGATCGACGATGTGGCGGACGGCGTAGCGGCCTGTGACGTTG
>Ga0137397_10002504_pt1 | contig 12754 bp, 6 predicted proteins | sample czorhiz116metaG_FD_106658 | JGI IMG/M metagenome (GOLD analysis project Ga0137397, IMG submission 106658) | Vadose zone soil microbial communities from Angelo Coast Range Reserve, California, USA - czorhiz1.16 metaG | ecosystem: Environmental > Terrestrial > Soil > Vadose zone | place: USA... | reverse complement strand
TCACGACGGTCGACAGCCCCACGTAGTCCGACCCGTTGGCCGCAGTCCCGCCAAATGTCACCGTCACGCTCAGCGGGAACGTCGGGTGAGCGACGTGCGTGGACTGAAACTACCTTTCGTCCGGGCCCGCCTCCGACACATTAGCATCAGTCGCGGTCACCGTCACCACCGGCGTCGGATTGTCCGCAATCGTGATCGTCGCCGTGTTTGCCGCGCCTACGTCGTACTGCGCGCCGTCGACCAGCGTCACGACGACCGTCTCCGGCCCTTCCACCAGCGGGTCGTTGATCGGTGTCACCACCCGATCGACCGTCGCCTGGTTCGCCGGGAACGTGACCGACGCCGACAGCCCCACATAGTCCGATCCGTTGGTCGCACTCCCGCTAAAGGTCACCGTCACGCTCAGCGGGGACGTCAGGTCGCCCGTGCGTGTAAACCGGAACGTCCCCGTGTCCGGTCCCACTTCCGATGCGTTCTCATCGAGCGCCGCCACCGTGACCACTCGAGCGAGCGGGGGGGGGACCGTGATCGTAAAAGTCTGCGGCGCGCTCGTATCGACGCCGCCGTTGGCCGTGCCGCCGTTGTCGTGAATCCGCACGGTGATCGTCGCGGCGCCGGATCCCGAGCTGGCCGGCGCGAACGTCAGGGTGCCGGACGGCGACACCGCCGGCTGCACCAGGAAGATGTCCGGGTTGCTGCTGCCGACAATGAAATCAACCGCCTGCCCGGCTTCGTCCGCGGGGCCGGCGCTGATGTTCGTGGCCCAGTTCGCGAACGTTTGCGGCCCGCCGCCCGCCGTCACGGTCTTGTCCGGTCCAATCGCGAAGCTCGGCGCGTCGTTCACCGGCGTCACGTTGATGGTGACGGTGGCGACGTTCGACTCGGTGTTGCCGTCGTTCGCCTTGTACGTGAACGAGTCGGCACCCGAGAAGTCGGCCTCGGGCGAGTAGGTGAACGACCCGTCGCTGTTCAGCTCGACGCCACCGTGCGCCGGACTGTCGACGATCACCGCCGTCAGCGGATTCCCCTCGGTGGCTTCTGTGTCGTTGCTGAGCACGCTGACCGCGCACGCCGAGTAGGTCCAGCTGAGAACGTCCTCGCTCTCGAAGTCAAGGCCCGTTGCGCCGGTGAAACCAGCGAACGCCGTCAGCCCGCCGACGAAGGCGGGGATGTCCATCTGCCGAGACAGGGTCGGCGAGGCCGGGCGGATTCCGTCCCCGCTGACGCGGACTTCGAGCGTCGTGCCGTCGTAATCGATCCACGCCGTCCACACGCGGCCGTCGTCGAACCGGCCGGCAACACCCTGGGTCTGCACCGAGAACACGCTGCCGTTGATATCGATCCCGACGTGGTTGCTGTCCGGGTCGCCGTATTCGCCGTTCTGGAACGTGTCGAATTCCACGGCCACGCTGGGTGCGATTCCGCGATCGCCTTCTAGAACCGAGGAGTACCCGATCCGGCCGCCGACATCGCCGAGCGCGGTCGCCCCCGCGTTCTGCAGCACGAACGCGATGCCGTCGCCCCCGGCGCCATCGCCGTTATGGCCGTCTGGCCCGACGTCGCTGCCGTTGCCCGACATCCGGAAAGTGAACGACGTGCTGAATCTCGAGACGCTCACCGGCGTCGTCGCGAACGCGCTTCCGCTCTTGAAGAAGTCGGCCGGCACGAGGCGCAGCACGTTGCCGATGATCGCGGCATCGCGGTTCAGCGTGAGCCCCGATCCGCCGAACGTCGTGTAGCTGACCGGCGCGCAGGTGACGCTCGTTGCCAGCGGCGTGTCTTCGCGCGCGAAGTACTGATCGCCGGTGGCGACCGGCGCGTGGCTCGTGGCGATCGAGATGGAGAAGGTAAACGTCGCGGAGGTGTCGTGGCCTCCGTTCGTCGTCAGGCCGTCATCCTGCAGGACGATCGAGATGTTTGCCGTGCCGTTGGCCGCAGGCGCCGGCGTGTATGTCAACGTGCCGTTGGCGCTGATATGAGGCCCGAAGGCGAACAGCCCGGTGTTGTCGTTCGCGGTGACGTGGAAGGTCACCGTCTGCGACGATTCGTTGGCGGGGCCCGCGCTGATGTTTGTCGCCCATCCCGGCACCGTGTGCGCGCTCGAATCGGTGGCACGTTGATTGGGGCCGGGGACGAAGCTGGGAGCATCATTGACCGGAGTCACCGTCACGTTCGCGCTTGCCGTGGCCGTGCCGCCGTGTCCGTCGTCGATCGTGTAGGTGAAGCTGTCGGGGCCGAAGTAATCCGCCTCAGGCGTGTAGGTAATCGTGTTGTTCGCGTTCACCTGCGCCGAGCCGTGACCGGGCGTCGTTGCGCCCGACACCGTCAAGACATCCGGGTCGGGCGGGTTGCCGACGTTGTCCGGATCGCTGTCGTTCCCGAGCACCGCGATGCTTGCGAAGCCGTCCTCGTTCAGCGAGGCCGTGTCGTTCACGGCCGTGGGCGCCTGGTTCCGATTGACCGTGATCGTGAACGTGTGAGGCGTGCTCGCGTTCACGCCGCCGTTCGCAGTATCTCCATCGTCGACCAGCGTCACCGTGACGAGCGCGTCCATGCGGGCAAGCAGGGCGCCTGAGGGGCGGTACGTCAGCGTGCCGTCCGGAGAGACCGCCGGCTGCGTCGCGAACAGCGCGTGGTTGTCGTTCCCGACGACAAAGCTCACGGTCTGAGAGGATTCGTTTGCCGGCCCCGCGCTGATGGCCGTTGCCCAGCCCGGGATCGTCTGCGGCGGCGCGTTGCGGGTCGCGATCTGATCCGATCCGCTCACGAAGCCTGGCTTGTCGTTCACGGCGACTACCGTCACGGTCACCGTGCCTGGCACATCAGGGCCTCCGCGGCCGTCACTGATCGTGTAGTTGATCGTGACGCTGCCGAAGAAGTCCAGCGCCGGCGTGAACGTGATCGTGTTGGCCGCCAGTGACACCGCGCCCGGGCCGGGCGTTGCCGCGCCGGTGACCGACAACGTGTCGCCGTCCGGATCGGTGTCGTTGGCGAGAACCGAGATGGTCGCAGGCGTGTCCTCGTAGGTCGTCACGAAGTCGGGCGCCGCCGTGGGCTGCCGGTTGGCGACCGTCGTCGCGAGCGAGCTCGTATTGTTCGTTGCGCTCGGGTCGGACTGAGTACTGCTGACGGAAGCCGCGCTTGTGAACGAGCCGCTGCCCGTGGCCTTCAACGTGAGCGTGAAGGCCGCCGACGCGCCGCCGGCCAGCGACCCGACGCTGCAGGAGATCTGGCTCGCCATGTTCGAACATGAACCCTGGCTTGCGACGACGCCGCCGAAGCTCGCGGCGGACGTGAACGTGTCCGTCAAGGTCACGCCGGTGGCGTCGCTGGGCCCGTTGTTCGTGACGACGATCGTGTAGATCGCGTTCGCGCCCGCGTCGACTGCTCCCGCGTTCGGCGTGCGGGACTGTGACACAAGGAGATCGGTGGTCGCCACTGCTGGACCGGTGATCGTCGTCGCGACCGTGGCCGTGTTGTTCGTCGTGTTGTAGTCGAGAGGCGTCGCGGACACCGACGCGGCCGTCGTCGCCGCAATGTTGCCGCCGCGGTTCGTTGCTTTCAGCGTGAACGAGACGGTCGCCGAGGCGCCGGCGTTGAGCGTGCCGATGACGCAATTGATCGAAGCGGCCGCCGTGCACACACCCTGCGACGCGACAATCGGCTGCTGCAGCGTCAAATCACCGGACGGGTAGGCGAGGGTCAGTGTGACGCCGGTCGCCGGTGCGGGCGATGCGGCGTTGTTCGTGACGATGGCTGTGTAGGCGATCGCGCTGCCGAGCGCGAGTTGGGTCTGCCCGGCCGGCGTGGTGGCAAGCGTGGCCGATACGTCGGCCGACCCAGCCGGCGGCGGACCCAGGATCACCGTCACTGTCGCCGGAGCGCTGGGCAGCGACCCGTCATTGACGCGGAAGGTGAAGGCGTCGGTGCCGTTGGTGACACCGGGCCGCACCGTGTACCTGACGTTTGGCGCTGTGCCCGACAGTGTGCCGAGCGACGGCTGCGTCGCGATCACGAAGGTCAGCGGACTGCTTTCCGGATCGGTACCCGTGAGGACGATGTTGACGAACGAGCCGGTCGCGACCGGGTTGATCTCCACCGTCTGCGCGAGGGCCGTCGGCGGGTCGTTCGACGCGGTGACGTTGATGGCCGTCGTCGCGAACGCCGACGAGAGCGAGCCCTGCGATGCGCGGAACGTAAAGCTGTCGGCGCCGTTGTAGTTCGAGGCCGGCGCGTAAGTGGCGATTGCTCCGACGACGCTCACCGTCCCATGCGCCGGCTGGTTGCCGACCGAGAAGGTGAACGCCGGCGCGGCCGCCCCGTTGGCGGACAGCGTAATCGGCGTCAGCGTGTCTTCCGAGACCGTCACCGCCTGCGCGTTCGCGGTCGGCGTGACGTTCAGCGTCAGCGACGCGGACGCGACCTGCGGCGGGAAGGCGGCGTCGGTGACGGTCGCGATGAACGTGAAGGGGCCCGACTGCGACGGCGTGCCCGAGAGGACCCCCGCGGGCGAGAGCGAGACGCCGGCCGGCAGGAATCCCGAGCCGATCATCCATACGTACGGCGCGGTCGGCGACGAGAATCCGCCGACGGCGGCGAGAGACGTCGTGTATGTCTGGTTAACCGTCGCGCCCGAGAGCGTGGTGGTTGCAACCGCGAGTGGCTCGAACACACGAATCGTCAATGTCGCGGGCGGCGTGTCGATGCCGTCGGCGTCGGTGCCGACAACGACGAACGTGAACGTGCCCGAGGCGGTCGGCGAACCGAGCAGCGCGCCGGTCCGGTCCAACGTCAGCCCGGGCGGCAGCGTGCCGGAGGCGACGAAGAAAGACATCGGCGTCTTCCCGCCGACGGCCTCGATCGTCGCGGAGTACGGCCGCGTGCGCACGGCGTCCGGCAGCGTCGTCGTGATAATCAACGGAATGGACGCGTCGATCTTCGGCGTGGTGGAGCCGTTCTGCGCATCGGTGGTGTCCACCGCGTGGGCTGTGGTGACGGTGCCGATGTTGTTGAGATCCGCGAGCGCGCCGGAGAAGAACACTGTGGCGTCGCCCGAGCCGCCGGTGCCGGCGCCGGTATCGCCGACCGGGCTGAACACGCGCAGCGTGACGCGCGCCTGCTCGCCTGGTGCGAGCGCAACCGTCGTGTTCTGGATGTCGGGGTTCTGGATGTCGGGGGTGACGACGTTCGCGAACTGCTTCGGATCCGCCGGGTCGACGAACGTCGGGTTGACGACGTTTGTGATCGTCACGTTCTGCTTCGCCACGACGGGCGTGCACTCATTGAGAACGACGGGCGCAGAAGTCGATTTCGTGATGACGAGCTGAAACTTTACGCCGGCCGCAATCAGGCGCGCCTGCGCTGCCTGGTCCAGCAGCATCTTCACCTGATACGACGTCGAGGTGTTGCCGGCATTGGTGACGCCCCACGACACGTCGGCCAGCGCGGCGGCGGCCACGTCGCGGTTCTGGATGTCGGGGTTCTGAATGTCGGGGTTCTGGATGTCCGGCGTGAGCACCGAATTCTGGATGTCCGGATTGATGACATCGGCGTTCGAGACGGCAAGATTCTGGATGTCGGGGTTCTGGATGTCCGGGTTCTGAATGTCGGGGTTCCGCGTGGAGAGGTTCTGAATGTCCGGGTTCTGAATGTCGGGAGCCGACACGATGACGGCGTGTGCCTCGGCGTTCTGGATGTCCGGGTTCTGGATGTCCGGATTTTGAATATCCGGATTCTGGATGTCGGGGTTCGTATTGTCCGGGTTGATCTGCACACGCGCCACTGTCGCGTGCGTCGACACATCTTCAACGGTCACTGACACCGTGGCGTGCCGATCGGTGGACGTGACGAATACTTCGCGCGCGATCGTCGACTTCGCCTCGATGGTCACCAGCAGATCGAACAGCGGCCTGAACTGCAGAAACGATGCGACGCCGCCGACCGGTTGCAACGGGATGTGCAGGGCGACCTGCTTGCGCACGGCCTCCGGGTTGTTCACCGTCATGACGAAGGCGCGCTGAATCAGCTGCTGCTTCCCGTTCGAGTCGGTGGTGAAGCCGAGCGGCTTGTTGTTGCCGAGCAGCGACGCCCCCAACCCGGTTGTCACGCGCGACGAATAGATGTTCTGGTTGCGCATGCCGGCGCGTCCCGGCGTGCACATGATCAGTTGTGAGGGATCGAACGTGCTGGCATGCGGAGTGCCCGGCGGCACGCCGAAGGTCGGCGCCGTATAACTGGTCCAGTCGCCGTCGGCGGGGGCCCGGACGTCACGATTGTCCGCGGAGGTCGTGTAATACGTCGATGGGTCGGATGAGAGCGTGTTGAAGCGCCACGTGCCGTCCCCGACCGGGACGAAGGAGGGCGCCACCGACACGTCGATGTAGTCGCCGATGAACGGCTTGGTGCCCAGCGCGAACAGCGGAAGGTTCGGCGCGTTGAATTGCAGCTGGCGGATCGCCGGCTCGTTTTTGGTCTTCCCTTCGGCATATTGCGATAGCTGCACGGAATTACCGAAACGCGGCGGGTTCCCGGGCAGGGCGGCGACGCCGTAGAGATCGAGTGTGTGCCGCTTCTTCCTCTTCTCGCCGGCGGAGCCCGGCTGCCAGCCCGGCTGCCAGGTCTTGAGGATCTCCATCTCGTCGATGTACGTATCGAAGGCGCCGGACTGGTCGTTCCGCTGATCCCAGAACACGAGATGGAGCTTCCCGCCGGCGAAGCTCAAGCTCGGCATGAACTGATGGCCGCGCCCCGGGTGGTTCGCCGCCGCGACCGGAATCGTCCACTGTCGGCCGTCCGTCGACGTCGTGATGATGATTCGCGCGTCGCCGGAGGGGCCGATGCCGCGCTGCGCCCAGGCGATGTACACGCGACCTCTGCCGTCGATCGTCATCGCCGGATACGCGTTGGTGCGGAATCGCGTGGTCGTGCCCTGCTGGTCGAAGGCGTTGATGACCGAGACCCTCATCGGGCGCGAAAAACTGAGGCCGCCGTCCGTGGATTTTGTCACGAGGATGGCGTCCGGCTGGGTCGAGCTGAGAAACTCGCGCCACGCCACGTAAACCGCGCCGGTGTTCGGGTCGATGGCCGCGACGGCGCCCTGGTTGATCTGCGAGCGCTCGCTGATCATGATCGGCCTGCTGAAGGTGACGCCGCAATCGGTGGAGCGCGCGAACATGATTTGCGTAAGGCCGTCGACTGGCACGCCTGGCTTGTGGTTGTCCGGGTCGTGGTCGTCGTCGTCATCGTCGTCGTCCCCATCGACGTCTTTGCGATCCTTGTCTTTGTTCTCCTTGTTCCTGTGCTTCTTGTCCTTGCCCGACGGAGGGAACGTCGTCACCGTTGTGGTGTTCACGAAGACGGAGTACATAGCGTAAAGGTTGCCGGCTGGAATGGGCTTCGCCTGCCCCGGAATCTGACAGGTGGGGCCCATGAACGAAGGCTTGCCGTTGTTCTTGTCCTTGTCGTCCTTGTCCTTCTTGTTGTCCTTCTTCTTGTTGTCGTTCTCCTTGTTGTCTCTGTCCCTGGTGTCTTTGCTGCTGCCGCTACCAAAGCCACGAGGGATATCGACAGCGATCCACGGCTTGTCGAGAAAACGCGTCGTGGTCCCGACGTCGACGATGGACGTGCCGAGGTAGGCGATCGAATCGCCCGCCTCGAGATTGTTGCTGTCGATGAATCGGGCGACGAAGATCTTGCCGTCGGCGCTGGTTTCGCGATTGAACGCCATGCCGCCGACGTAGAACAGCCCGTTGGTGCCGGCGCGGACGATGGGATCGGCGCCCGCCTCGAGGCCACGTATCGGTGAGGTGAGTCCCTGCGGGCTGCCGTCGTTCCGGAACCCGGGGAGCAGGGTACTCGTCCAGGTGTTGCCGCCATCGAACGATTTGAAGATGCCGATCCACGCGTCGCCGATCACCTCGCCGACGAGACCCGGGATGTCCACGGCGCGGTAATCATTCGCGGCGCCGAGCAGGTGGTTGCCGCGTGTCGACATCGCGACCGAGCCTTCGTTCTGGCGCTGCTGGAACGCGTCGCCATCGGGAAAGGTCGTTCCGGCCACCATGTTGATGTTGCGGCCGGCAATCGGTACGGGAACGTTCTGAGGCGTCTGCGCGGCGAGCTCGACGATTGCGACGGTCGCGGCCATGACGAACGCCACGAACGTCTTTGATGTGACACGTACAGACACGAGGCGCGACATACCAGCGAGCTCCCCTGGTGTCAGTACGGCTTTTCGGATGGCGGAGGTGCACATTATGACGCACTTTGGCCTAGCCCAGCAATATGAAATGACGAAAAACTTATGGCGAAGTTCGATCGGTCAAAAATAAAAGACGTAAAGGGTCAAAACCCAGAAGAACCTGAAGAGAATGACAGTTACAATACGGACCCCATGGACATCGTCCGGAAGGCCCCCGAGCACGGATGGATTGAAGTCATCACCGGCAGCATGTTCAGCGGGAAGAGCGAGGAGCTGATTCGGCGGCTGCGGCGGGCCCAGATCGCCAAGCAGAAGGTCCAGATCTTCAAGCCGCTCATCGACGACCGGTTCAGCGAGGACCAGATCGTGTCGCACAGCGACATGCGCATCGCCTCGCAGAACGTCCGGACTTCCAACGAGCTGGTCACGTACGTCGACGAGGACACCGAGGTGGTCGGGATTGACGAAGGACAGTTTTTCGATCCGGGTCTGCCGGCAGCGTGCAACACGCTCGCCGATCGCGGGAAGCGCGTGATCGTCGCCGGCTTGGACCAGGACTACCTCGGCCGGCCGTTCGAGCCGATGCCCCAGCTGCTGGCGATCGCCGAATACATCACCAAGACGCTCGCCATCTGCGTCGTCTGCGGCGATCCGGCCAACCATACGCAGCGGCTCGTCCCGAGCAGCGACCGGGTGCTGGTCGGCGCGACCGGGTTGTACGAAGCGCGCTGCCGGCACTGCTTCGATCCACACCTCGCGGTCGTCGAAAAAGTCTGAATCCCAGCCCCTCGAGCGTTCTCACACTAGTCGCCAGTCCCAGCGCCCGTTAAGATCACCCCGTGGGCGTCCTCACCGGCATCCTGTTACTGCTTGGCTTCGGCTTCCTCGTGGCGAACCTCAAGCTCGCCGTCGACTACGTGCGGTTTCTCAGGCGCCGCCACAGCGCGCTGCTCACATGGCGCGCTCCGAAGCCGCCGCAATACACCGTGACGCTCGGCCTGGGAGTGGCGCTGGGCCTGCTCGTCTTCGCCAAGCTGGTGATCCTGCACCGGCAGGCATTCGGCGAGGCGATGATGTTCCTCTACTACGCGTACTTCTTTCCGATGAGCCTGACGATCGGCCGCGGCTTCTACGAGGACGGGATCTGGGCGGAAACGACGTTCATCCCGTATCACGAGGTGGGCGGGATCAGCTGGCGGGAAGGCGAGCATCAGGTGACACTGATCGTCATCTCACGGCTGCGCAGCCTTGCGCGGCGTCTCACGGTCCCGGGCGACAAATACGGCGCGGCGCGGCGACTGCTGCGCGACAAGATCGGCGAGCACGCGATTCATTTCACCGGCACCGGTCTGGACCTCGGAGCCCACGACGAGAGGGATGAGGCTTGAAAGAGGGTGCGAAGGTGCGAGGTGCGAGGTGCGAGGTGCGAGGTGCGACGTGCGAGGTGCACAGTCCCACCCTTCAGGGCTGCCTGAGTTCAGCCGATAAGAAACTGTTATGGCAGCACGAGCAACCTGGAAAGGCTTCCTGAAAATCAGTCTGGTGAACATCCCGATCAAGGTGTTCCCGGCGACCGAGTCGAGCGGGTCGATCGCCTTCAACCAGCTCCACGGAGAGTGTCAGACGCGCATCCAGCAGAAGCGCTGGTGTCCGCACTGCAGCCGCGAGGTGCCGAACTCGGAGATCGTGAAGGGCTACGAGTTCGAGAAGGGGCGCTACGTGATCATGTCGGACGAGGATCTCGACAAGGTCCGGCCCGAATCGACGCGCGTGATCGATCTCGTGCAGTTCGCCGACGCGTCGGCAATCGATCCGATGTACGTGGATCGCACCTACTACCTCGCGCCGGACGGCAGGATGGCGGCCGATGCCTTCGCGGTCATGCGCGACGGGATGCAGGGCAAGGTGGGCGTTGGCAAGCTCGCGCTCTACGGCCGCGAATATCTCGTCGCCGTGCGGCCGCACGAGCGCGGCATCGTCATGCACACGCTGCATCACGCCGCCGAGATGCGGAGCATCGAGGCGATCGACGAACTGAGCGCCGTGCCCGCGAAGGTGAAGCCGGAGGAAATGAAGCTCGCGCGTCAGGTCATCCAGACGTTCGAACAACCGCTGAACCTGGCCGACTACAAGGACGAGTACCGCGAAGGACTGCAGCGGATCATCGACGCCAAAATCGCCGGCGAAGAGGTGGTGACCACGATGACGGATGCGCCGCCGAAAGTCGTGAACCTGATGGACGCGCTCAAGAAGAGTCTGGACGCGGTCAGCGCGGGGAAGAAGAAGACGGCCAAGGCAACGACGGAGAAACCCGTCGCTGCCAAACGCAAACGAGCCTGAGGAATTAAGAATTTTGAATTAGGAATTTGGAATGCGTACGGAGAATTTGCGTACGGGTAGATTCAGCCGTCAGAAACACCAGCAAGACTGATCTGCCGTCGTGGCATTGCTCATGCTGATCAAATCGGTATGGACAAAGACGACGTCACGCCTGAGCGCCCACCGACATTCGAAGATGGCCAGGACATCCGCGACCGGGCATTCGAGTTCGCCTGTTGCGTCGTGAAGTTCTGCGAGAACCTCGACGGCGGCGGAGGCATTGGCCGTCTGATGGTGCCGCAGCTTCTCAGCTGCAGCCTGTCGTTCGCGACGATGCTCGAAGAAGCTCGCGCCGCCGAGAGCGATGCGGATTTCATCTCAAAGTGCTGCATTTCCCTGAAGGAGTGCCGCGAGTCGTGGACGCGTTTACGCGTGTGCAAGCGACGCCGGATCGGCCCGTCGCATCACGCGCAGGAGCTTGTTCAGGAAAGCAATGAGCTGATCGCGATCGTGACGACGATCATCAAGAACAAGCGGAAGAACGTCGCCGCGAAGCTCGCGGCGAAGAAGGCGGAACGTCTGGCGCGCCGCGCGAAGACTGCCAAACCGCCGAAGCGTGAGTACGAATTCCAAATTCCAAATTCCTAATTCCTAATTATCTTGTCGGCGATCCAGGCGACCAGGCCGCGATCGTGCGCCATCGGGTCGCCCAGCCAGTCCGGCGGCACCAACCAGACGAACACGAGAATAGCGATCACCCAGAGGTCGTAGGGCAGCGTCGCGCGCTCGTCGGTCCAGAAGAACGCGCGGTTGACGATCCCCTTCACCCCGTCTCTCGACGGCATCGGCAGGCCGTTGAGCGCCAGATACGTGTAGTAGATCCGGTTCGCCACCGCGAGGATCGACAGCACCAGAATCACCCACAGCACGCCCGCCATCCGGTTCGTCAGCGCCCCGATCATGAAGAGGACGATGCGTTCGGGCCGCTCCATGAAGCCGACCTTGCACCTCTTGACGAGCGATTCGGCGCGCGCGCGCGCGTAGCTGGTCATGATCGAGAAGATCAGCGTCAGCGCGGCGACCATGACGTAGTCGCTGCGGCCGAGCTTCGAGTAGAGGAAGATCAGCCCTGTCAGGAGCGCCAGATCCGAGAAGCGGTCGAGCGTCGAATCCCAGAATGCGCCGAACTCGGATTGCAGCTGCGCCAGGTGCGCGACCTTGCCGTCGATGAAATCGAAGATGTTCGCGACGAGCATCATCACGAAGGCCAGCATGAACCTGCCGAACCCGAGGGCCCAGGCCGCCCCCACGTTGACGATGGAGCCGATGAGCGTCAGCGTATTGGGGTGGACGCGCAGCTCGACGCACAGGTTGATGATCGCGCGGAGCGGCAACATGCAGACCGCGCCGATCCCACCCGTGATGGTCTTGCGCTTCCGGAAGCGTCCGGGTTCGCGGCCGTCGATCGTCGAAGGTAATGGCACCGTGTGACGTATAATGGAGGGTTCCGACCCAGATAGGAAACGCGACATAGTAGCGTATGGCCATCCACGAACTCAAGGAGCAGATCGCCCGGCTGCCGGAGCAGCCGGGCGTGTATCTGTACTTCAACCGGGAGGGCCACACGATTTATGTCGGTAAAGCGCGGGCGCTGCGCGACCGGGTCCGTAACTATCTGGGCGCGTACGGGGCGGATGCCAAAACCGACGCGCTCCTGGACGAGGTCGTCCGCCTCGAGGTCATCGTCACCGACTCGGTGGTGGAGGCGCTGGCGCTCGAAAACAACCTGATCAAGCAGCGCTCGCCGAAATACAACATCCTGCTGCGGGACGACAAGAACTATCCCTTCCTGCAGTTGACGACCAACGAGCCCTTCCCGCGGGTGCTGGTCGCGCGCCACGTCGAGCGGGATGGCAGCTTCTATGCCGGGCCCTTCATGCCGGCGCATTTCGCGCGGCGTACGATGTCGTTGACGCACCGCCTCTTCGGCATCCGCTCCTGCAACGAGGTGATCACCGGGAAGCGCGACCGGCCGTGCCTCGAGTACGACATCAAGCGCTGCATCGCGCCCTGTGTCGACGCGATCTGTCCCCCGGCCGACTATGAGCGCGCCGTGAAAGTGACGCAGCTGTTCCTCGAGGGCAAGAACGACGAGCTGGTGAAGACGCTGCGCCAGCGCATGCTGGACGCGGCCGAGGGCGAGCGCTTCGAGGAAGCGGCGCAGGCGCGCGACGC
>Ga0137397_10002503_pt1 | contig 12755 bp, 10 predicted proteins | sample czorhiz116metaG_FD_106658 | JGI IMG/M metagenome (GOLD analysis project Ga0137397, IMG submission 106658) | Vadose zone soil microbial communities from Angelo Coast Range Reserve, California, USA - czorhiz1.16 metaG | ecosystem: Environmental > Terrestrial > Soil > Vadose zone | place: USA... | reverse complement strand
GGCAATGACAGAACTTGTTGCGCGCATGATTCGGTGACCGGGAAGTCTCCTCTCTTGTACCCCAAGTCTCGATATGCCGGCTGCAAATGGATTGGAATAGGATAGTGGATGCCCGCACTGATTCCTCGGCTGATGAGGTGTTCCCTCAGCATATCGCGTCGCTCTGAGCGGATGACATAGAGGTGCCACACTGATTCTGCGCCTCCAGCCTCACCTGGGAGCACTACCCCGCGCCCTTCCAGGGATTTGTGATAGAGGACGGCATTCCAGCGACGGGCGGCGTTCCACTTTTCCAGGTATTTCAGCTTGACGCGCAGCACCGCGGCCTGCAGTGTGTCGAGCCGGCGATTGTAACCGCGGAACAGGTGCTGATATTTTTCTTTCTGCCCGTAATTGCGCAGCATCTCCAGACGTTTTGCGATCCCGCGGTCGTTTGTGACTACTATGCCGCCGTCGCCGTAAGCACCGAGGTTTTTCCCTGGATAGAAGCTAAACGCTGCGGCATGACCCAAAGAACCCGTGCGCTTCCCTTTGTAGCGCGCGCCGTGCGCCTGGCAGGCGTCTTCAATGATGACCAGTCCATGCTTGTCGGCGAGTTGCCGAATCGGATCCATGTGGGCCGGATGACCGTACAAGTGCACTGGAAGCACCGCTTTCGTTCGAGGTGTAATAGAACTCTCGATGGCCATGACATCCATGGTGTGTGTGTATGGATCCACATCCACCAGGACCGGCGTTGCGCCGGCATGGGATATGGCCAGCGCCGAAGCGATGAAGCTGTTCGCGGCCGTGATGACTTCGTCGCCAGGACCGATGTCATATGCCCGGAGTGCCAGCTCCAGCGCCGACGTGCCTGAATCTACGCCGACGGCGTATTTCGCTTCGCAAAACGCCGCGAACTCCTCTTCGAAGAGGCTTACTTCGCGCCCCAGGATGAAATCGGCTTCCTGGATTACTCTGGACGTCGTCTCGCTGATCTCCTCAGCGATCGTGCGGTACTGCGCGGCGAGATCAACGAACGGCACTTGCGGTTGCTTTGAGTGCATTACCATTTGTGTGGACATAATCACCGTTGCTTTCTACCTCCACTTGGAGTCCTTTTAGTTCGATGGAACGATTTACTGCTTCAAGCACGCGTACAACATCCCGCCCTTCGATACCGCTGCTGAGCGGCCGCTTCCCCGTTCTCACGCATTCCAGGAAGTGCCGACACTGGTGCTTCAAAGGCTCGACCGGTTCGATGCGGGGGCTGATGATGTCTCCATCCCGAATCTCGAACCGAAACTCGCCGTAGTTAAGGGGCTCTTGTTCGACAGTGCTTACCCCTTTCTCAAACACCCGCACCTGTTCGACACCGTTCAGGTCATTAAACACGATCCTCTTGTCGCTCTTGACGACAACAACTTCCCGCGCTTTGTCGGGATCGGCCCAGCTGACGTGGACGTGAGCGAGAACGTTGTCGGGATAGCCGAGTGAAATGAAGCCAACGTCGTCCCGGCAGTTCCGCAGAACCTTGCCTCCCACGGCGCTGACCCACTGGGGTGTGCTGTCCAGAAGGAAATTGAAAATGGCGATGTCGTGGGGAGCGAGGTCCCAAAGGGCATTTACGTCGCGGCGGATAGGGCCGAGATTTGTTCTGCGCGCGTAGAGGTAATACACCCTGCCATCGCTTTTCTGCATGTACTCTTTGACCTTCATGACGCCCGCATTGAAAAGAAACGTATGACCGACCATCAGAATCGCGGAATTGGCCTCCGCTAGTTCAATCAGCTTCTCCGAGTCCGCTGCGGTCGTGGTCAGCGGCTTTTCCACGAGGATGTGTTTGCCGGCTAGCAACAGGCGGCTCGTTACATGGAAGTGCGTTGTCGCTTCGGTGCAGACTACGACGGCGTCCACGCCAGGCTGCGATGCGGCGGCATCGACCTCCGTGGTCAGGTATACTCCCGGATATCGTCGCGAAACCTCCTTTAGCCGGTCCGCGCTCTGGTCGCAGAGGGCGACTACCCGCGCGTCCACGAGCTCGCTGAAGATTCGAACGTAGTTCATTCCCCAATAGCCGCATCCTACGACCGCGATTCCCACCGGTTTCGCGCCTGGCGGATTTTCCTTCGCTCCGAGTGCAAGGATCGTGGTATTCATTCAGCACCTCTCCTGGATAGAACTGCCGGGATCGTAAGAAAAAGGATTTTGAGGTCCAACCAGAGCGAGGCCTTGCGTATGTATTCCAAGTCCATGCGGATCATCTCCTCAAACGCAACTTGGCACCGTCCCTTCACTTGCCAATAGCCTGTAATTCCAGGCAGTGCCGCCAGCCGTTTGTGATCGCCATCCCCGTAGCAGGCGACTTCGTAGGGAGGAACCGGACGAGGCCCGACGAGGCTCATGTTCCCTTTCAACACGTTGAGAAGTTGTGGCAGTTCGTCCAAGCTGAACTTCCGCAGAAAATGGCCGATTCGCGTTACCCGGGGATCGTTAGTGAGCTTGAAGTTTCCACCATTCTCGGAAGCGGGCCGGGCGCGGCCTTCCACGAAATCTCGGATGTACGCTTCGTGCACCGAAGGATCAGCGTTCTGAACCATGGAACGGAACTTGTACATTGTGAAATTCCGAATGATCCAGATCGCCTGTCTTCCCAGCCACTGTCGCTTCGCTCCCACCCGTTCCTGAGCGAATAAGACGGGGCCCGGTGAGTCCAGCTTGATCAGAACAGCGATAAGTAAGATCAACGGGAGAAGAAGGATCAGCAGGAGACCCGCCAGAATCACATCCAGGCATCTCTTACCGACAAAAAAGAGATTGTCTTCTGTATGTTCCGCTACCAGTGCTATCCGACTCGGCCACTGCCAAGTTTGTTGTCCAGCCATATTGGTTCACCATGTCCTTGTGAAATGAGGGTAAGAGCTCGATTGGGCAGGAGTTCTTCGTTATTTAGTGATTCCGCGACCAAATGACACTGATTTCAGTCCACACTCTTGAGACTTCGAATCGCACGGATTGGCGGGGATTGAAATCGCCTCTTAAAGCCGGCGATAGATCGCCTCAGGGATGGGGAACGTGCGGTTGTTCAGGATAACTCCCAGCACGCTGACGTTGGCGGCTTCAAGAATCTCCTTTACTCGCCGCGCCGCGTCCCGCGGCGTCGCATTTGCCTCCAATACCAGCACTACGCCGTCAGTCCAGCGGCTGAGCAGCATCGCGCTGGTTTCCAGTCGGAGAGGGCCCGAATGGATGACCACATACCTGAAGGTGTTACGCAGTTCCTCCATTCTCACCCGCAGGCCGTCTGCCATTGTGGGAAAGCGCAACTGGGCGGCCGCCTTTCCGCTCGGCATCAGCCACAGATCTGGCTCAGGAATTTGCTGCGCAAAATTTTGTATCGGACCGGATTCAACCGTGGCCTCGGCAAGACCATTCACATTTTCTACGCCAAAGTATTGGTGCAGCGAGGGTGCGTGGAAATTTGCGTCAACAACACAGACCGGCCCTTCAGCGCGAGCCGCCAGCATTTCTGCAACGCGCGCGCAAGTCGGGGCACATCCGGCTTCTCCATCCAGTCTGGCAAAAAGCACGGTCCGAGGCGAGCCTTCATCTGTTCCAGGAAAAACACGCTGTACCAACTTGATTTCTTCCCCCCGGGTTATCGCTTCCAAATCCTCGCCATAGTGTTTGTTCCGCTCGCGTACATTTCGTGCCCATCCCTTCGCTCCCGACCTGATCGAATCGAGCCATGGAAGCACCGAAGAGAGCTTTTGCGAGACCCGCCGCCGAACTTTCATTGGCGCAGTAGACGATGGGTTAGCACTCGCCGTGCCAGGAATGTCCTTTGGTTTCCCCGCCGCAGGAAAAGTCTTTGGCACGGTAATAGTCTTCGCTGCGCCCCGTCTGACTCGGTTCTCGGCCATCCTTCCCCGACCACCAATTGGGCTTGTAGGGTTCCTGGAAGTTCGGGATGCATCGGCCGAGGCGCCACCCGGCGCATTTATCGACGCGCTTTCTGCACCTGCTTCGGGACTGGATTCAGAAGGCTCGGGAAGAGTTTGTTGCGTCGCTTCATTCGCAGTTTGGAAGAGGCCCGCCAAGGAGGCCCTCTCCATGAGCTTCTCGAATGTCTCTTTGTCTAACGCAGAACCTGGTTCGAACTCTACGGCCACTTCGCTATCCTGCGGCTGCACTGCCGTCTGGAACAGCTGCTCATCGTTGCCTATTTGCTGGAGAAGTTCGAAGTTTTTGCTCATGGGTCCTCGATCGCTTCACACTTCAAATTCAAAATCCACTCCTAACGCAGGGTGCTCTTCCTCATTTCGTTGCCGACGTCGGCAGCCGAATCGCTTGCCCCACATCAAGATGGTCAGGATTTCTCAATTCCGGATTGAGCCGAAGAATTTCGGACAAGACGCTGTTGTCATACTTCCCCAACATCGACAGGCAAAGATCACGTAGTGTGTCCCTTGGCTGAATCACATATGTGAAAGACACACGCGAACCCTCTCCGGTTCCCGTTGGCGATATTTCCGGGGACGCCTGGCCCGTCACAGACGCAGTGCGGCGCCCTTCAGACCGAGACTCCGGACCCGGAGTAGAACTTGTGGATTTCAGACCCTGTAGAGCAGAGAGTTGCACGGCTTCCGACCGTGTCCGCGTGCCCCAGTAAATTCCCAAACTGCCAAGCGCAAGAGAAAGAAGCAACGTATGAACAAGACGGTTTCCGAGGAAATTATCCCGCACCCACGAGTAAATGGACTCCAGCGACGGCCGGAGATCGCGAGTAACAGTTTGCCCTGCCTCCTGTGGCGGGACCGCCGGTTTTGGAACAGGAGAGTCCATCGACAGATCATCGGCGGCTTCCTTCGCCACTGCGGCTTCAATTTGCCTCTGTCGGGCGGCACAGCCCAGCGACAATGCGTTGAAGCAAAGGTTGTTGATGAGCCGCGGTATCCCCCGGCTGCGTTCCGCGATCAACTCCAGAGCCCCGGGCGTGAATAATCCGGAGCCTTCATACCCTGCTACCCGGAGACGGTGATGGACGTAGCGAACGACCTCACCGGCAGGCAGTGCATCCAATCGCGCCTGGATGGCGATGCGCTGGCGGAGTTGCGCCAGCCCCGGACGCGACAACCGCAGTGCCAGCTCCGGCTGTCCCGCCAGAATGATCTGCAGTAGTTTCTTGTCCGGCGCTTCGAAATCCGAAAGCAAACGTACCGTCTCCAGCACCGTGTCCGACAGATTTTGCGCTTCGTCGATGAAGACTACGACGCGCCTTCCTGCTTTCGTCTCGCGGTACAGGAAATCATTCAGTTCTGAATGCATCCGTACAATGTCTTCGCCGTCGCTCTTCAGTCCCAGGTCGTCCAGCAAGTAGCGGATGAGCTCACGGGAATCGCACTGCGTCTGAAACAGGAATGCGCTGTGGACATAGCCTTTCCATCTCTGCAGGAGCTGGAACAGTAGCGTGGTCTTGCCCATTCCCGGCTCTGCGACAAGAGAGAGAAAACCGCGCCCCGTCTCAATTCCGTAAAACAGGGATGCCAGCGCTTCCCTATGCCCCGGGCTGAAATAAAGGTAGCGCGGGTCCGGTGTCACTCCGAACGGTTGCTCACGCAGCTTGTAGAAATCGAGGAACATGGGTTCTAAGCGCCATTCTTTGGGAACGCCGCGACCACCGGGCTGCCCAGAAAGGACTCGACCTCTTCAGGGGTCCGAAACGAGGGGTCCCAGCGATCCACGGCAAAGGCCAGGATTACGCTTACCAGGCTCGCGAGGATCACACCCAGAGCCATCACCAGCAACCATCGCGCCTGGGAAGTAAAAGGTACTGTGGCCGGCTCCGCAACCACCACGTTGGAAAAGCGCTGGCGGTCAAGAGCGTCTGAAATCCGCGCTTCCTCTGCCTTGCGGAGGTACAGCATGTAATTTTCCTCATCGGACTTGGCCGCGCGGACCATGTCCTGGTGCAGAAGCTCCTTGCGGTCCAACTGCTGGCTCTCCGTCCGGTAAGTACGAATGAGCGAGGAGGTCGCGACGGCCCGGGCCTGGGTGGCTGCGAGCTCCGTCTTGGATTTGGCAAGCTCGGAGCGCAATGCTTCATAGGTGGGATCGCGATCCGTCGTTTCATCCCGCAATGGGGCCTTTTCTGCCGCCTCAATCGCCGAACGCGTCTGGGCAATCTGCTCCTGGACCTCCTGCACCGGCCGGTAGGTCGGCTCGAATTTTGCCAGGAGCTCGGTGCGCTTCAATTCCAGTTCCAGCAGCTTGGACTTCATATTCTGCATAAGTTGCGGATTGTCCGACGTGCGCACCTGGGTTGTCTGGCGTTTAGGGAGCGTCGCCAATTGCGCCTCGAGCGTGGCAATGCGCTGCCGGTTCTCCGCTATGGTCGCGCGCGCGCCCTTGGTCTCGGCTTCGAACTCGGCGACCTTGCGTACGTTCATTTCCTTCTCGAGCGTTGGATTGACCACTCCCTGCTCCCGGCTGAAACTGGTCAATTTTTCCTCCGCGTTCGCCAGGGCCTTGCGATATTCGTCGGCTTGCTGATGGAAGAATTCAAATTGCCCTGGAGCTCGGTGCATGGCTAGGTGCTTTTCCAGATACAAACCGGCCAGGGAGTTCAGCACCTTGGCCGCCATCTGAGGGTCCTTGGCCTTGTAAGACACACTAATGAGATTCGTTAGCTTAATGGGTTTGACCGTCAAATCCTTCTCCAGCTTAACGACGGCGCGCGAAATTCTCTGATCGTCGTTCTCCCCCTTCCTGCTCCAGAAAGAGCCGCCGTCATGACTTTGAAGATCACAGGCAACCACCACTTTGCCGAGCAAATCCCTCGACCGGATCAATTCCGCTTCCGACTGCAGTTCTTGCTCAGTCACTTCCGCTCGCCACTGCACGGGTGCTTCGCGCTCCGGCGATACCACCGAGTCAGTACGCTCGTGTCTCACCAGAATCTTCATCTGGGCTTCGTATTTCTTTGGTAACAGAAATGCGATGACGATGGCGATCGAGAAGATTCCCAGGAACGTATTCGTGATTAGTCGGCGCTGCCGAAAACCGATTGACAGGAAATCGCGAACTTCGAAAACTTGTATACTCTCTTCGGGGTGAGCGATCAGTTTTCCCTCAAGCATTGCGTTGACCTCACTCTCTTGAAAACAAGCTAGAGCGCTGCTGGATTTGCATAAAGACCGAGTGATGAGGTAGGGATGAATCTCCCGATCTTGGACATCGTGTTCTTCGGTACGTAGAGAAAATCACCAGCCTGCAGGTAAGCGTCCTCGTCGAGGTTCCCGTCCTTCAGCATTTTCTTTATGTTCAATTTCTTGACTTGCACCCAGCCTTCCGGGACTCGGTGGAACAGCACCACCTGTGAATGTTTCGCGGACTCCCTCAAGCCCCCGGCAATGGCAACGGCTTCTGTCGCCCGGGTTTCTCCCCGCAGGTCAAATTTCCCGGGATGACCCACTTCCCCGCCCACAATAAAGTAGGGCTTCTCGAAGTCCTTTAGCACGACATTGATTACCGGGTCGTGCAGGATCTTCGCGTAAGCGGTTTGGAGAGAGTTGGTCACTTCGGGCAGCGTCTGGCCCTCCACCCGGATGCCGTCCACGCTTCGAAGCGTGATGTAACCATCGGGTTGCACGGTGACGGTCTGGTTGAATTCCGGCGTAAAAGGAAAGTTCAATTCCAGCACATCCGCAGAGTGCAATTGGTAACGCCGATTGCGGTGTTGTAGCACAGGTGTTTGTTCGTGATCCCGGGCTCCGCCCCCGTTCTCGCGGACGCCTTGTCGCGATGGAGCTTGGGCGGGGGCCGCAACGTCCTGCGCCTGCATAGAAGCCTCTCCCGCTGGGCTCAGTAAAATGATGAGAATCAAACGCCCTAATTGTCTCCGAGTCACGCTTGCCTCCTTGCCGGGCCTGAACAATTCTTTTGCCTTTATCAATCCGCTTCTGCCGCCTCTCCAAGAGAACCCTTCGCTGCATCCGAGTGCCTGGGACTAACAGGGATAGCCATGGATCGATTTGCCTGCGACTCCATTGATGAAGGTCTTGCCGCGCCATGCGTGTTGCTGATCCACGTGCGGTCGATTTCCACCGCGACCGAGCGCTGCAGCAGACTGACGGATAAAACGAGCTTCAATCCGGACTTGATCTTTAGAACGATCCCGGCCAGGCCGCAAAGGGGGCCTTCTTCAATGGTCACCACCTGGCCCACTTCCACGTACGGCCAGGGCATTGTCGGAAGACCGCTCCTTCCCACGCGCTGGATGGCAGCAATCTCTTCTTCCTCGACAGGTATGGGGGTCCTGCCGACTCCTACGATTTGTATGACTCCCGGCGTCATCAGTACCGGCAGGCGATTGTGCGGGTTCATACGGCAGAAGAGATATCCGGGAAACAGTGGCACTTCAACCTCTTTTACACGATCGGACCACCGCCGGGTAAATTTGCTCACGGGCAGGTAGCACTCATACCCGGCGTTTTCCAGGAGTAACGTCGCATTCTTTTCTCTGGCGGTCCTGGCTAGGATCGCAAACCACGGCCACTGTTTATTGCGAAACCCCATGCTGACTCCTCCAAAGAAGCTACCGCCGTTGGAGTCCCGGATACTTCGGAACCCTCATTCAGTGAAGCCTCGTTCCCCTTCGACCGCATCGGTCAGCTCAAACGAGCTTTGCCGACCGGGGAGGAACTTGGCACATGCGGAACCGTAACTGTTGCCGGGCCCCTTCACAATCCGGTCTTAACCCTAAATATCGCAGCGGACAATTGCTGAGAGAACGGAGGAAGCGTTTTTCATGGGATTTCTGAAGAGTTGCTCGACAACAATTTCGTCGCCGATGACCTGTTCGTCCTGAATGCAGGTATTACCCTGAACCCGAATCCTTGATTCAACGGATTGTTCCACGCTCATGCGTCCGAATATTCTAGATGCTCGTCCGGCTCGCTGTAGAAAAATGCGGGAGAACTCGAAATCTGACTTGACGCCATGCTCTTTGATTCCCCCGCTTACTTCCTCTTCCTGATACCTGTCGTGCTGCTGTACTGGCGTCTCAATCACCGCGCCCAGAATATTTTCCTCCTTTTGGCCAGCTATTTTTTCTACGGTTGGTGGGATTGGCGTTTCCTGGCCCTCATGATCGGCAGCACCGCGATGGATTTCCTGATCGCGCAGAAGATCGCCCCTAGCCGCTCGGACCCCCACCGGAGGAAGTGGTTTGTTTTCTCGCTGGTGCTGAATTTCATGGTTCTGGGGATCTTTAAGTACTTTGACTTCTTCGCGGGCTCCTTCCTGGCCGGCCTCGAGAGACTTGGAATTCACAATATCCCGCTGCCCCTCATTCGTATCATCCTTCCGCCCGGCATATCGTTCTATACGTTTCAGGAAGTCGCTTATATTGTGGACGTCTACAAAGGGAGAATTGAGGCTTCCAAGTCTTTCTTTGAATATGGTCTCTTCATCAGCCTGTTCCCGCACTTGATTGCCGGTCCGATCCAAAGGCCTGGGCATCTCCTTCCGCAGGTCCAGAAGGAACGCACCTTTGACGCGGACCGGTTTTTCGACGGCTTGATGCTGATTTTCTCCGGCCTCATCCGGAAATGCGTGGTCGCGGACAATTGTGCCGTTCTCGCAAACGCCGTCTTTGGCGGTCAGTTCGGCCCTTCAAATTTCTGGCTTGTGCTGCTTGGAACTTACGCGTTCACCTGGCAGGTTTATGGAGACTTCAGCGGCTACAGCGATATCGCGCGCGGAAGCGCTCAATTGCTGGGTTTTCATTTTATGGTCAATTTTCGCCAGCCCTTCCTCGCCAATCGCCTTCAGGATTTCTGGCGCCGCTGGCACATCAGCTTGAGCACCTGGCTTCGCGATTACTTGTACATTCCTCTCGGCGGAAGTGCTCTTGGCCAATGGAAAACCTCTAGAAATCTCTTCGTTACCATGGTTCTCGCCGGTCTCTGGCATGGCGCAAATTGGACGTTCGTCATCTTTGGCGCCATCCATGGTGTCGTGCTGGCCATCGAGCGTTACTTTTTCCCGGCCAAGGCGAAGTCTCAGAGTGTTGCTTCCCCCGGCCTTTCCGCCGGTTTCTTCTCCCTCTGGGCGCAGAGAATTCTGACCTTCAATATTCTTTGCCTGAGCCTGGCATTCTTCCGGGCCACCTCACTCACCTCAGCGGTGCAACTGCTGGCAGGATTGTCCCGTTTCGCCTGGCGGACAGAGTACGCCGCAGCATTCTTTATGCTTTGTCTATTCTCTGTACCTTTGTTCCTCGCAGACCTTCTGCTGGAAGCCAGCAACCACGAATATCCCTTTGCGGCCTCGTCTTATGCATTTCGAACGAGCCTCGCGGCTGCCGCGCTTGTCATACTCGCATTTTTTTCAGGGAGCAACCTCAATGCCTTTGTCTATTTCCAATTCTAAGTCCGCGCCTCTTTTCCACGCGAAAGTGCTTGCTGGAATTTGTGCCCTTCTTATTGTAGCCATCGAAATTGCCAGCGGCCATTTGCTGAAGCATCGTTCCGAAACTTTCGCCCGGGTCTCTCGCCAATATGCTGATGCCGTAAGCGTGCGCCCCGCGAAGTCCGGCGAACCGATCTCTGTGCTCATAGTTGGCAATTCTCTGCTCCTCGAGGGAGTCGAGGTCGATCGCCTTCAGAAGTTAACATCCAGCCAGATGCGTATCTATCCTGTTTTCCTGGAAGCCACTGGCTACTATGACTGGCTCTATGGGTTGCGGCGCCTGTTTCGCGAAGGCGCAAGACCGCAGGTCGTGGTCGTCGGCGTCGGAGTCAACAGCTTTCTCTCGAACAGCGTACGCCAGGACTATTCTCCATTGATGCTCTTTGACGCGCGAGACACTCTCGATGCGGCGTCCGACCTGGAGATGGATAACACTGCAACCACTAACCTGCTGCTCGCTCACTCCAGCGTCTTTTGGGACACGCGCAGTGTCGTTCGTATGCAAATTCTTCGCCGCGTAGTTCCCCACTGCAGGGAGCTCTTCTTGTTGCTGAAGCGGCAACCTCCCGTCCCACCGGCAGCGGAGTTTCAAACCATGGCCAGTACCCGGCTCGAGCGTCTTCGTGAACTATGCAAGGCCCACGGCGCCAAACTGATCATTCTCGTTCCGCCGACTCCTTCTTCAGAGGATGCCGTCCATCAAATGACCATTGCTGCACAAAGGACCGGCGTGGACACCTTGGTTCCCATTGATCCTGCCGCTCTTTCAGCTAGGTATTACCAGCCCGATGAACTTCATCTGAATTCTGAGGGCGCCCAGCTTTTCACGTCAGCGTTGGCGGCTTTCCTTCCTCGGACCGTGGATCGTGAACAGACAGCTTCGCCGAACTAACGAGCCCGGAGTTACCCCTCGAATCGTTCGAATACCTTGCTCACTCGCCCGGGAGGGAACTATAGGGGTATGAACGTAGGCGCTTCACGACGGCGCGGGCCAGCGCCTTCGATTTTTCGATACGCACCGATTCTTCGGGAACACCGCCGACGCTGATACGGACAAAGTTGCCTGTTTGCAGGACATAGAGTGCGCCCGCGATCGGTGTTCCCACCCAGTAGGCTTCCTCACCGAGCCCGTCAATCCGGCGCGGTTTGCTTGCTTCCTCTTCACCCCCTGGCCCGCGCTTCCGCCCTCTCGTGCCCGCAGCACGGATTCCATTGTCCTCCATCTCCGGCGCATGAAACTGCTTCAACCAGAATTTGCGGGGAGTGAGAGCGGAGGGCTTGGCCGAAGAAGGAGACGCCAGAGCTACGCTAACCGATTTTGTGGACGTGGCTGTGTGGAAGAGGCATTCCGTCATCAGCATCTCGCCATTTGGCCGGACGCTGGTTTTGGTTTCACTGACCGGCTCACCCTGCAGGGCTTCTATTTCTGCGCCGGTGAGAAGAGTGCAAGCGTCATTCTTGCCACTCGCAAAAGTCGCAGCTTTGCCACTATTTCGCTTCTGCAGCGAACGGCCATGCGCTTCTCGGAAGGGTGCCATTACCGCGCACAAGTACAAGCCGCAAAGGACAAATCGAATTCCGTACCTGTATCTCATTCGGGTTTCCATGACAAAAACGGATTCTCCCGCTTCGAGTGTGCCCGCGCAATTCCCCGCTCGGGCGGGGCTCCGTATTTATCCCCGCCCTGTGCAGGCCCTGAGTTTAGTGCCCGTCGTGTTTATTACAGTTCTGGCCGCCGCTGACGCCACTCGCCGGATCACCATAACAGAGTTGGCCGCCGCCTACGTTGTCGCCGTTCCTGGTCCCGAACTGCGTTCCGTCGAAGGAGGCAAACAGTCCTCGGCCGCCCACTTGCCGCGCAATCGTGGCCAGTGCATCCTGCGCACTCGCCGGACCAGTCGAGGCGTTCTCCGAGGGGTCGCTCACGCACGTGCCGGTGCAGCCGTCGGCGTAACCCACCAGTACGCGCCCAACCTTGTCCACGGTGATGTCGTTGAAGTCGAGCAGGTTACGACATGGGTTGCTGCCGCCCTGGTTCCAAATGCAACCGCGTTGAACGGGGTCGGCAGGTGTCGCGTCCGCGGTGGTCCAGGTGCGACCGCCGTTGTAGGTGAACGCGACATACAAATGCCAGATGCCCAGGAAATCGGCCGACTGCGTGTCGCCAGGTGCTGGAGTTCCCAGGAATGCATAAGCCGCACGGTTGTCATCTCCCGCGATGACTTCGGCGAACTCCGTATTCTGAATCCCGAATGGCGTGCCCGCGTCTTTGGACTTCGCCCAGTGCTGGCCGCGGTCCTGGG
>Ga0137397_10002502_pt1 | contig 12760 bp, 19 predicted proteins | sample czorhiz116metaG_FD_106658 | JGI IMG/M metagenome (GOLD analysis project Ga0137397, IMG submission 106658) | Vadose zone soil microbial communities from Angelo Coast Range Reserve, California, USA - czorhiz1.16 metaG | ecosystem: Environmental > Terrestrial > Soil > Vadose zone | place: USA... | reverse complement strand
GTCGACGAGGACAAGCATAGACCAGTCATTCTTGTGACGAATAGCACGACCTGCGGGTGGCATAATAATGAGCCCCTCTCGCCGCGCGTCGATCCCATCCCACCATTCACTCACCGATGCTCTGGTTCACAGAGTTCATGCACATGTTCTCGTACAGCTCTTTCCCAGGTGCGCCGTACGTAGAGCTCGCGTTCTTTGGCGCGACTTGTCCGGCAAGTCTGTCGGCGTGTTTCAGCCGCTCTTGGAGTTCGGCGGATCCCAAGTTGGCGAAGGGCAGGCCGATCACCATCACCATGCGAGCGAGGTCATCAGAAAAATTCAGTCCTTCGGACAGTTTTGCTCCGACGACGGCGAGTAGAAGTGCACCCTTTGCCTAGGGGAGAAAGAGTGTCATGGATATTAGGCGGGGATTGCCAGTGGTTGAGGAGACTTACACTACTTTGGATTTCTTCTGCATACTGAGACAGTAGCTCGTGGACGTCGGTTGTTGACTCCATAAACACCTGTACGACGTAAAGGGCACGACCAAGTCCAGTGCTAATCGCGCACCTTTTTCTTATTCCGTATAGAGCCCATGATTCCTTTCTCCTCCCACAAGTTCTTGACCTTGTCAAGAGTTTTGTAGGAAGGCAGAAAGACCACCATACCGCCTGGCACGATTCTAGCAAAGTTGGCCACAATTTGTCCAAGTTCAAATAACTGCAAGCCGTATGAGCTCTGAGATATAACACCCGTACAGGGGTAACTTCACCAGGTCCCGGTTCTCCATATTCGAGAACTTGAAATTGAGCTCGCTCCCTTTGGGCCCGCGAGAGAGAACCAGTGTCCGCAAGTTGGCCTCTGAAGTGATGTGGTCGCAAGAGAACAGAGCTACCCTCGAGCTCGGCAGGTGCGCAAAGAGTTGACTGGTCAAGTCTGACATCTGTTGCGGATTTAGGAACGAACCAGACAAGAGACAGGCATCGAAATGAGTCCCCTTACAGGTGACATCGTCCCACCCGCTAGTATGACAGAGCGTGCGGCGTCCACGACGGCGCGAAATTGAGGCGCGGGGTTCAAGGACTGGTACTTGATCTGAATTTCTGGCCTGCCTTGCTCGTGCAAAGGAGGCTTGTGGGAAAAGATGATGCGACCATCTATCACGATTTTAGCTTTCTCTGGCTGTCTTCGAGACTGGCGTCGTAGACATACCGTTGGTGGCCGCTGCCAGGGCGGCAATGAATTCTTGGACCGCGTACAGAGGTGGGGTCCCGAACTCAGTGTAGTCTACGGTACCTTGTACTGGTTATCAGATGAAGTGCTAGGAGCGCAGTATGTTCCCGCCAACCTTTTTTCTCCGCCTTCGCTTTCGCCTTCTGACTGTATGTTGTGATTTTCCTTGCTAGCTGTACCAGTCATCCGTAAGTGTATAGTCGAGGGACGAATGACAAGATTGCGCCTCCCTTGCTCTTGCGGAGATAGCTCTGGATTTCGAGAAAGTTGATCTCTTCGAGCTTTCCACCCAGTTTTGATAGTAGGCCATCGACAGTCATCACCTCGGGTAAGTTTTGCTCCTGCCAGTTTGAGAGCAGGCCCTTGAGAGTGTGAAGCAGGCGGTACAGGCGCTTTAAGTGAAGCACATGTTTTGATGCCAGTCTATTCTTGAACCGCGTTATGTACGCAGTCAGCTGTTCTAAGCAAAGATCTAGAGTACGCAAAGGGAGCGTGACGGTGGATAATGCGAGTAAAGACGATATGAGATCTTGTGGAGCCGAACAGATTCGTCAGGTATTGCTGTGTCTGCATTATAAAACACTTACTATGAGCTTCGTCGATGACAACGACCTGGTTTGTCAAGTCTATCCCAAGTGATTCTCGAGCATCGCGATGGAGCAGAAGATTGTAAGGTAAGGTGACTACCTGCAAAGCTCTTCATCTCGTCGTCTGGGTATTCCCGATCGAAGACATGGACTCACTTCTGCTTGCGAAATTGCTTCGCGCGAAGCGAAATATGGGCAGGTTTGTGATGCTTGTCCGGTGATGATCAAGTCTTCGATGTCCTTCGGAGATGCCTATGGTGATCACGGTGATAAGAGCAAGATGGAACCTGAAACAGAGGAAGTGCGAACCAGTATCTGGTCACGAAATTCATGCAGACGGTTATCTTCAATCGCATCTGGCTTCGGTAAATACGGACATCGCTTGTCCCCTCCAGCTGCACAGTACATTTCGCCATTCAGAAACAGCGTACAGGGATAGCTGAGTGATGTCATACCTTGCAGAAGTTCTCGGCATCGTTCGTCGAGATCCCCGCCTTGCGCCTTCAGTCCTGCATTTAAACATAGCTGCTTCCGAGAACCAAGGCTCACGAAACGGGTCTCGGGGCATCCATTGTGAGCGTCTGCGCTAAAGCCCGTTGACTCGTACTTTCGTTTCCCTCCGTCGCCCGCTAGAACCTCGGATGTTGGATAGTTGTCAGATGGTAAACTCACATCGTGATGGAATTCCCGGCGGAGTTTCCTTAGTTCAGGTACGATTTGAGACAGCTGAGAGTGTGTTCGCGAGGCGTAGAATATCTTAGTACATGATGGACGATCGTTATTTTGCTCGGCTCTAATCGCATAGCTTAGTCTGGATTTCCTGGAGCGTGTGACTGGTGAATGAAACGACTCCAAGAGTCGGACGGCGCAGTCCTTACCAAGCCGCGCTATCTATACCATCGCCTGGCCCATCCTCATCGTCGTCAGGTAGAAAAGAGTCTTCGTCATCAGATGCCATCTCATCGGGGCTGGTAAGTCTCTGTAGCAAATTAGCTATTATGATGGGCGAAAAGATCGGGTAACACACCCCTCTTTTCACGTTCCGCGCAAAGAATTTTCTTCGCAGAGTCTCCTCACGCTTTCGTGCTGCAGCTAGACGCTCCTCATATTCTGCCTCATCAGCTTCGAGTTCTCTGCGAAGTCGATCGCGGGTCTGTGAGACAACCCACTCTGGACCTGGGGACTCTCTCGTAAGTATCGGGGAGTATCATGTCAGATTGTGACACCAACCATCGTCACTTGTCAAAGCGTCGAGCTGGCCTTTGCGGGCCCGGTACTTATCATCATCCAACCAGGTGAGAGTGGCAGAAAGCAAGCTCAAAGTTTTTCCCTGTGGACTATATCAGGCGATTACACGAACGTTGATGCTAGCGTTAACTGACTGTCCCGGTGGGGCTTTCGGCGATGGAGATTTGGCGGTTCTCGACCGCAGAGTAGATGTGACGCATCAGTTCAACCTGGATATGATATGGTGGATCAAAGGGAAAGGCTGGAAATGAGTCTGGAGTGGGAAGTGTGAGGGAAGCTTGGCATGGTTCTTGTGGAGGAGCCATAGCACTCTCATAGCACTGAAGAAGTCCCGGAGGACGCGCCAATTACTTCCAATTCCAGTCGCGACGCGTTACGTCACATCACGTGCAAGTACATACACGCCCATCCTGGAACTGAATTCTGTTTCCAATCCCCTCAATGGCGTCCAGTTCAAGCACCACTGCATTATCCCAAGAACTGTTGAAACAATTCGGTACCACCCCCGGATGCGATGACCATTTTATCGAACAGTGTGCGTCAGCGAGGCTTTTCGTCGCGGGCTTATGATGACACTACTTTTGCAGGCGTTGGCCTTTGCCAAACGTTTGCCATTTCTCCAGACGATCTCTACTTTAAATGGGAATCCCTCGTCCTCGCACCGCACGCCATTGGACAGCGATACATCGATAGCAACACCCCTTCTTCTATCAGGTCATTGATGCAGTCAAAACTCGAGAGAAGTGCTCTTTCCCAGAAAGTCAAGGTCGAACCGGCATTGCGGAAGGCAAGAGGTGTCGACCCTGCGGGTATGCTCAATCTCGGGTCTCGGATGAAACTGGCTGGTGTCGGCCTTGTGGATACGACTCCGACTTTACCATCCTCGGTTGCGATGCCCCGAAGCGTTGGGAAGGCGGGAACAAGCACGATTGCGTTCAAATGTAGTGACATAGAAGGTATCTCTCGGGATGAACGAAATTGTACGCGTCAAAGCACTTTGAGGTGACATCTGTTCTCTTAGCAATTGTGATCAGATAAATATATGCACGAGAAGATCTCACAGCGGAGTGAGGGTACGTGCCTCCGCGAAAGGCTTGCGACTAGTCGATTTGACACCACAATTAGCCCTAGATGAACGCATAGATGAACTGGCAGATCTAGTCCGCCAACATTACGGCTTTGCAGATCTGGGAGACCCTTCTGCCTCCACGGATGTGAGTCATTTATCCCGTTTCTACGGTGTTCTTATCAAGCCATCTCAGAAAGAGGTTATTGTTGTTGGTCGTATTACCGTCGACGCCGAGGCTTCTTCTGGGTCGGGAAAGCTAAACGAAGCCAGCCTCCACCTCGAGTCATCACGAATGATGGGGTCGGGCGTACGTGTCCCCCTGAAGTTCATGCCAGACTTCAAGGTACGAGGAGGCCCAAAAGGACAATCCAACATCTGCTTGTTCCCTGGAGCAATAGTCGCTCTTAAAGGAAAGAATGGGGGCGGCGGTTGGTTCTCGGTCTCTGAAGTCATGACGGTCAGGCTCAGTCGTCAGTTTTTCTCTGTGCCTGTGCCTCATACACCTCTAGTTACCTCTCCTTCTTCCCTCTACGCCATCCGCCTTGCAGGAGGATGCAGTGAAACAAGAACGTCGAGACACGTCGTTTTCCATGACAATAGCCTGCGGGCCCTTCACATTCGATTTTGATCTGCTGTTCAAGCCATGGTCCGCGCTGATGAAGAGTTTAATGTCACTAAAACCAGACGTGGTCCTCTTGGTTGGTGCATTCTGCCATGTCCGGGCGCGTTTTGCTAACAACTCTCTCAGATGGGACCATTCCTAGACTCGAACAACGAGAAGATCAAGACTGGTGATGTCGACCAAACACCCGCAGAGCTTTTCCACACACAGTTCATAGAGAACATACACGACTTCCTGGAGGCATCCCCCAATAGCTTGGTTTTGGTTGTCCCTAGTGTAAGGGATGTGATCAGCCACCATTGCGTCTACCCACAGTCTGCGCTCGAAACTCCTAGTCTCTCCGGTCATCCCGTAAGTTAACGTTGAAGGTACCAAGTCCCTGCTTCAATTTTGACTGAAACATCTTAGCGGATAAAACTTTTATCGAATCCATGTCGCTTTTCTCTTAACGAAATCACGTTCGCTGTTACCAGCATGGATCTGTTATTCCATCTACGGAAGGAGCAGCTCATGATGCGGGCCGAGGAGGTGGAGTCACTGGAAGTGAACGGGCAACCGCCAGCCACAGATACGATGGCAAGCCTAGCTCGACACATCTTGCAGCAGAGAAGGTTCGTATCAGCACTGTCCTGGTTGGATTCTATTCATTACCACACTGTCAGCTTCTATCCGCTTTTTCCAACTCCCCTCGATCTCTCACACGAAGTGAATCTCGACGTTTCTCATCTTGAACAACTCGCGTTATGTCACGAGGAGGCGGTATCCGCTCCAGACGTGCTGATCACTCCAAGCCGGCTGAAACACTTTTCGAAGGTGGGTAGGGTACGAATTCATCGAGGTCACAACCGTCATGTTGCTTTCCACAGGTTGTGGATCATACAACTGCCATAAATCCGTCGTTCGTCGCCAAAAACATCACTGCAAATCTGGTATTCGGGGGAAACACAGAGGGATCCGTTTCATCTCGCATCAAAGTTGATGTGGGGAGGTTCTCAGATTGAGATGTCTCATTTGTCTCTAGGTAGGGATCGAGTTGTAGGTAATAGATAGATGTTCGGGTGTACTTTTACGGAGGTGTCCGGCCCGCGCAGAATCATCGCGCCTTCGCCACGAAGGTTTACGCGTTTACGATTTGCTGCGTTTTTTATTTTCCCTCTTCTCTCTCATCACACAAAGGCCTGAAAATGGGTGCTGGTCAGTCTACAGGCGCACATCCGCAACCCCCAGCGCGTGCGTTGCATGTACTGCGCGTGACACCGTCTTCACCCGCATCGCATACGAACATCGAAGCCTTCTTCGACTTTGTAGTCGGCCTCGAGGGAGAGACACATTCGCCACGGAAAGCGTTGGATGCTGTTGAGCTCGAGGCGATCGTCGAAAAGAATGAGGGCAAGAATCTGAACTTGCTTGTCTGGAACAGCAAATCGCAAACAACGAGAGGTCAGTGGCACGCCTCACAGTGCAAGCGCCTACATATCGCCTGACCTCCCCCCCCAGTTGTTGAGATTACTCCATCGAGAATGTGGTCTCAGCAAAGCCTGTCAGCAAATGCCGTCAATGATGCGGGACCTGGCACGCAGCCCTCCCTGCTCGGCCTCAGCATGCGGATCTGTGAACCCGAGTTTGTGCTCGAAAACGTCTGGCATGTCTTGGACGTCTTGGAGGGAAGCCCAGCAGAAAGCGCTGGGCTCGTTCCCTACGGTGATTGGATCATAGGGTGGTCGGGAGGTGTACTAGGCGCCGAGGGTGACTTCTATGATGTCGTGGAAGCTGTGAGCACCCAATTTGCGATGACCATGATGCCCTTGTTTACGCTTAGAAGCATATTGACAAGCCTCTCCGTGTCTACGTTTACTCGTATGACTTTGAGTATGTCTTTGTCTTTCGGCTTACTTCCTACATTTCACCGTCTGACCGTATCAGCACGATCCGGGAAGTAGTCTTGGTACCGAATAGGCAGTGGGGCGGTGAGGGGTTACTTGGTTGTGTTTTTGGGTGAGTATCATTCCCTGCGGGCCTCTCCCACATTTACGCGTCAAACAGCTTTGGGCTTTTGCACCGAATCCCCCCAATTCCTGCAGACCGCCAGCCTGGTGCTCTCCCTCTTGAGTTACGTGACTCCGCTGAATTCGAAGAACAGACGTTATACGTCCCAGCGGATGCCACGTCAGAGCCACTTGACGTCGAATTTCCTTCGGAAGACTATGACCAACCGCAACCCTTCTTCTCCCCACCTCTCTCTCACGATTACAGCTACACGTATTCCAACCGCGGTGCTGCTTTTGCTCGTCAATCACACTCGTCGACCATTCCGGAGGAGTATGAGGGAACGGATAGCCATCCCCATTCTTCGCGTTCGTCTCAAGACCTTCAGCACATGAACGACAGCGATCCTTACCCTCACCGTCATGGCCACGATCATGACAGCGACCATAGTCATCATAACCACCATATCAGGACGCTACCTGCTCTCAATCGGAGTCCAACACCTAGGTCCTCTGTGACTCCGGATGTACACACCAACGGTGATTCAAGATCATGACCTATTTCATGCCCCTCTTACCCAAGTGCTTAATCGGTTTAAGGTCTCCTGTATGGCAGAGTTCGATCCCCTTTTGGTGCAGCAAATCCCGGAAGAAGCCAGGCACTCTCCCAACCCCATGTCAATGGCGCTCATGGCTATGAAGATGCCAATGGGCAAGCCAGCGTGGTGGAGACTGAGAGTACTGAAGAAATATCAGAGCACGACAGCCTTACGAGCGTAGAATAGCCCTAGTACCCATTACCCATAATCAGTAGCACCACGTTTGTTCAATCGGGTAACCGAGCCCTAATTGATGACAACAACTTGAACGCCTGCGCCGCTGTATTACCACTCCGTGCCAAACGCCAATTGCATTGCAGTCTTGCCATATATTGAATGGACGGGTTAGATTCATATCTCTTTCATCCCCAAACTCATCGTCGGGGGCCCCGGGTCCGTGCCACGTCTGTCGCCTCGCAACCTACTTTCCGTTCGGATGGTACCTTGAACGGTGTCCACCGCCCTCATTCACCCATCATGCGGCCATTATCTTCCATCCCAACGTATGATTGATACCTACCCGTACATACCAAGATTAGCTGACCTGCCCTCTTGCTGCTTAGGGACTCCTATCCGGAGATCGTGGCCCCTGTACCACGGCGGCACCAAGCACTGCAGCCAACCCCCGACGCCTGGATACGCACGCCCTCCCCGTCCTCGCGTACCACCTCCCCAACAACGCCGATCCGCGGCGGGTTTTCGCGCGCGTCGGCGCGCTACAGCTACGTGAGCTTCAGCTCCGTCATGGAAGCTGGAAACTCGAAGGAGGCGCCGTGGCAGGAGGAGCAAGGGTTCGGCCGGAGGTGGCTGCGCTGGATGCACAAGAACGGGGTTAAGCATTGGGTCGTGCCGTGCACGCTGCTTGCGTCGATATTGGTGCGCTGGTGCATCGGGCTGGGTTCATATTCCGGTACGTTAGCAGCAACAAAAAAAAACCCTCCAACAATATTACGCATTCTATATGCATGATGAACCCATTGCCCCACTTTATCTAGGGCAGGGCATACCTCCCATGTTTGGAGACTACGAGGCCCAACGGCATTGGATGGAACTCACGAACCACTTGCCAACGCGACAGTGGTACACGTACGATCTGCAATATTGGGGTCTGGACTACCCCCCGCTGACCGCGTATCATTCCTGGCTCTGCGGAAAAATGTGCGTCGGTTTTTTCTCCCTCCATCCCCCTCCACTGAAATCTCAATCGCGAAATTCAGTGGGTCGGTCATCGACCCGGGTTGGTTTGCCCTGGACGCTTCGCGAGGCATCGAGACCCCGAGCAGCAAGCTTTTTATGCGCAGTACTGTCGTTCTGTCGGACTGTGCGATCTACGTTCCGGCCGCTTGGCTTTTCACGCGCATCTGGCATGCTGGCCGCTCACGGCGGACGCAGGTGCGTATTCTGCATCACGCGCTTCCGCGAGAGAGACCGTTTGGCTGATGATGGTTGGAAAGAACGCGGCGCTCCTTACGCTCCTTTTCCAGCCCGCGCTTCTATTGATCGATTTTGGTCATTTTCAGTATAACTCTGTCATGTTGGGTACGTTCGTGGCACGGCTCGCTCGACTGGGATCGTCCTGACAATCGTTATAGGCTTCACGCTTCTCGCCGCCACGAGTTTCATCTCAGGAAGGGACCTTCTGGGTGCCTTCTTCTTCACCCTCAGCTTAGGATTTAAGCAGATGGCCTTGTATTATGCACCAGCAGTTGGCTCGTATCTCATAGGGAAGTGCCTGTATCTGGGTCCAAGAGACGGGTACGTTGGTTCGCCCCTCCATTTGTCTGTCTCATTAGCGACAGCACACAGCTTTTTGTTCGTCTCGCGGTGGTTACGGCGGGCACCTTTGTGTTGCTTTTCCTTCCTTTCTTACCTCCGTTGGCTCCATTATCCGCCATCATGGATCCCATCACGCGCATCTTCCCGTTCAACAGGGGCGTATTCGAGGACAAGGTGGCCAATTTCTGGTGTGCCAGCAATGTAGCCGTCAAATGGAAGCTCTGGGTTTCGCAGAGTGCGCTCGTGCGGCTGTCTACGCTTCTCACATTCGTCGGGTTTTTGGCGGCAGCCATTGCTCCTATACGCGCATGGCTCAGGCTGCGAAATCAGAAGCAATCGACGGAAGTGCCGCCTGTGATGCAAACAGTGCTGCTGCTTGCGTTGCTCAACAGTTCAATGTCCTTCTTCTTGTTCTCCTTCCAAGTCCACGAGAAGACAATCCTGCTCCCCCTGCTTCCTTTGACCCTGTTGCTTTCCACTGCTCCCCACGACTCGTCAACGTTCAAATTAGGTGTGCTAGCAAATAACGTCGGCGTGTTCAGGTACGTGTCTGTTCTCGATGCCACGCAATGATAAACAAAGCTTTTGTAGCATGTGGCCTCTCTTGCGCAAGGATGGGTTGGCTCCACAATATATCGCCCTGACTCTTTTGTGGAACCAATTGATCGGTCACGGCCCGTATAGTGCCCCGTCGCAAGCAACATTTCTGGACGTGTTTACATGGGTACGGTCATTGTAGATATTTCATTCACGCGTCGGCTATCTCACCCTCTCGGTTAGGTGGTTTATCTAGGCTGTGCTCTGGTTCATCTACTAGAGCTTGTATATCCTCCACCAGCTCGATATCCCGACTTGTTCCCCGTCCTCAACGTACTCCTTAGCACGCCAGTCTTCCTCTTCACCTGGTTGTGGAGCATCAAGTCCATCATCGAGGCGCGATGGACTGCTGGTGGCCTGAGCGTCGGAGAGCCGAAGGAGAAGAAAACCGGTCTGGGGATGAGGTTCCCGAGCGAGAACCTGGGTCCGGGTGGGGTCAGTTCTGCTATTGCGCCGCTTGAAGGAGTACGGAATAGGCGAGAAGGGGGGTTGAGGGCACAGAGTCTTGGATATGCAAAGGGACGGGGACGACTGGACTAGAGAGGTGTCTTATTTAGTCCTTGCTGACTGTACTGTATTAGACTGAAGTTTCGAACCTCTCACGCGCCGTCATCATCTCATCATCATGTCCGGGGAACAGCCCATTCCCATCGATGCAAAGGACCCAGAATATTACGCAGAGCTGCTCAAGAACACTCTCAGATCTGCAGATTGGCGCTCACCGTTCGATGAACAACCCTGTCCAGACAACCCTGGCCGCACTCTTGACATCGATAGCCCACTCGCCCGGCGCATACAGACACTTCTCGATGTACTCGCCGATATCTCACTCTATCAGCGAGGAAATGTCTCCGCTACGATGGCCTGCTTAAAGGACAATAGCGGCGCTCTTGAAACACGATTGTACATCGTTTTCAACCACGAAGATGGTGAAGCGGCTCGTCATTGTCGTCAACACCTAGAGACCATCTTTAATATGCTTCGCCAAGTCCCTTACATACCTGCAGTGGACGGCTCCCCGAAGGTCACCGATGAGTCGTTAGAGATCGACTTCATCGAAATCTGCAGAGCCATCCACAACTATTCATTCGACATTTTTTTCGCATCGCGTTACCAAGCGCAAGAAGCAGCTTTCGGACATTCGGGGGTACATCGAGCAGGATCAGGCATCCTTCACTCTTGAGCAATATTCCATGTTGGTGAATTTCTTTCAGGATGTGGACATGATTATCAAGGTCGTCGCACAGGTGGAGGCCACGAAACAACTTCCCGCCATCAAAATACGAATGCTTCTAAAGATCTATTCGTCCTGGACAAAACATAACCTTCTTCCCAATGACGCGCTTGCTAACAATAAAGTTACATTGCTTGACAACGTGGATATATGGCTGGCTGACAGTGCGTGGTCCGACACCTAAATGATTTCACTCTGACTGGAATCCACATTTTTTATTTAGATCACGACATACGTTTCCAGCTTCGGCGTTGGGCGCTGAAGATCATGTCGTTCTTGATCTCGGCTATTTATCCTGACGCAGTCGTCCCGCCTTCGCAAACTTATACTAGGGAAAATTTCAGTTGAAGTCTGCCGACTACAGTTCAATATAACTGTGACCTATCTTCAGAGGCCATACAAGTGGCTTTAGATGCCGCCCTGGCCGGAACCGGCTATCTTTCTGCGGGCTGGAGAGAGCAGCGCGAGGCGTTCATTTACTAACTTCAGGGGCCGGAGGCGCCTGAGGTGGTCCGCTGGAAACCTACAGTCCACGCCGAGCTAGCCATGGCTATGGCGATGGTCAAGGGAGAAATCACGCACGTCTTACCGTACATTGGCGTCTCAAACCTCTCCTGCATTATGTGCAGTCACTATATCCGCGCCTTCAACGAGGTTATGGAGCAAAAGATCGCTATCAGAGGTTCACACGGGAAGGCTTACCCTGGGTGGTCCTGGCCTATTCCTCCTGCCCGTGACGAAGAACTCCGTGAGGCCTTTTTAAAAGGTATCAGACAGCAACTCTAGCGATTTCGTGCACCATGCAGAAACTCATAGGCGACGCTCAGATAGCAGCGTGGGATCTGGCGGTCCGAAATGGCATTTAAGTGGAACTAGGGATGAGATTTTAGAACTGTTTAACGCATAAGGCCCGTAGTTATGTAAAGATGTATTCTGTCTACCTTCTGTTAGTAGCCTTCAGTGCTTCAGCCATGTGTCAATAACAATGTGTATTGGTAACCCCCCCTTTTTTTCCCATCTCACAATTAAGACAAATATTTTCATGGGACCAAAATACAATTTAGGAAGAAGGGATAAGAGCGAAGCATGACATAATATCGGAACAACATGTAGAGAGTGAGCCCAAGGACCAATTTGATCATCGTAACTGTGGTTGTCATAAATACTCATTGCACAGCGGTCAACCAAGTCTGGAGTAGAGAGTAGGAGAGTGTGAGAACGACAGAATGTAGGTCAAGCCGAACACTGTCAATACCAGATTCTTGTTGTGCATACAGTGCGTTGTGGTGAGGGAATATGGCTGGCGGGGACAGCTGCAGGCTGCTCGAATCGTCAGATGACAGTGAGGTGGCCGCGTGGTGGCCAAACGGTGTGTGCGACTCGGAGCGCTTGGCCATGAAGCCCTTGCGGTGAGCCAGAGAACAGGATGACGCGCCGCCCAGGCTACCACCGAAGAGGAGACAGACGCTACAAACTCCAAGGCGAGCCCAACCGTCTTGTGCTTGGGTGAAGCCAGTGCTGCCACGGGGAGACCGATCGTCGAGCTGCACGTCAGTGACGGTACCTGCGCCCGCTGGCTGTCAAGGTTTCCACCATGGAATGTACTTGCTGCGACAGACAATCGGATGACATGCAGACGGCAAGCGTGCATCGTGTTAGTTGTCGCAAGAGATTGGCACAGAATACCCAGAGAATTGGGGAGAAAGAGTAAGTAATTTAACAACGAACGTCTGTAGCAAACGACACACGTGATGGGCCGAGGTGATGTTGGCCAAGTCCGAGTCCGAGTCACAGACATGTTCAGAGGAAAGGAACCGCGCCGTTTGCGAGT
>Ga0137397_10002501_pt1 | contig 12762 bp, 15 predicted proteins | sample czorhiz116metaG_FD_106658 | JGI IMG/M metagenome (GOLD analysis project Ga0137397, IMG submission 106658) | Vadose zone soil microbial communities from Angelo Coast Range Reserve, California, USA - czorhiz1.16 metaG | ecosystem: Environmental > Terrestrial > Soil > Vadose zone | place: USA... | reverse complement strand
TTTTCTGCCTTATTTTTGCTCATTTGATGCAGAAAAGTTTCAATTTTTTTTTATGTTTTTATGTGATAAGACATGCAATATGTAGATTCTGTCTTATCTGGTCTTATATCTGCAATAAGGTGTGAAAAGACACAATAAGATGCAAAAAGACATGAAAACTCAAATGTAGTTTTCCTGATGTGTCTGCATCACTGCAGTCCAACAGGGAACCACACCATGTGGTGGTACACAAGCCTTGCAGACAGAATACAATGGCTAGATTATAGTAAAATCCAGTGTCATTTGAGAAAATAGGGTACAGATAGCAAGGATATATGAGGACCCCGGACAGTGGGGCGTCACCGTCGAGTTTGTCAGCCGCCCAAGTTGGTAAGGATCACCGGTCACCTCTTGACGCTAGCTAAGTAACGGAAGCACGGGCCCCAGCTCGAGTTCTGCCAACCAACTGCAATCCTTTCCCGTTCATTCTTCCGTTTCTCATGAGATATCCTCCATTTTTTTCCTACTAACTCTTTCCCCTTATACTCCTACCTCCCAATTTTGTATGGCTCTGACCGCCACCGCGCAATCTGCTCTGCCAATAGTTCCTTCATGGGGCGAGACCATCGTTCCAACTCTTCGAAAGCGTACGTTCACTTCCCTATCGTGTTCGCTATACACGCTTCTATGCAATCAACAGGTCTCGAGAACGAAAGTCGCGTTCTTGCCAAGCGAATCTCTGCCGCTTCGATTGTCTCAATCCAAGACAGCTCGCCTGAATTTTCTCAATCACTTCATTCACACACACACTACCATCGCGAGGATGCCCCCGGCATTTCTCTCTCTCCACGACCCAGCGGAATACCCAGGCCTAGCCTTCAGTCCTCGCGCCCTTCGATTTCTGACAACCGCCCAACAACACCCACAAAATCGGGTTCACCGTTTAAGCGGACACGAACTTTATCGCAGCCCAAGTTCATGGACCTTAACATCCCCACCATCTCACGCCTTGATGCCCGTGCAACGTCACCAAATACACCTCGGCCTTCGGACGTCAAGCCGACGCGCATACCCATGCCGCGTACGCGCACACCGAGCTCCTCCGGCCATACACAAATCCTAGGTGTGGCTCGGAGCGAAAGCCATAACGACGAACACAGTTCACATCATAATCTACTACCCGATGGTCACCTCGAATACGTTACTCAGCAACAGCTGCGTCCCCGAACGCGCGGACCCTCAATCGACAGCACAGCTCCACGACCGTCTGTCGACTCTGAAGAACGACCGTTCGAACACTGGTATCGAGGTGAAGTCTCGCGCAACGGCGGCGTTGGCGAACTGCGCGTCGGGCGGCATATGGAGATGCTTGAGATTGCTAGTTATGGTCATGCGTCAACGCGCCCAGTTGACCATTGGCGGAACGGTGGCGCGGGCGTGCGCCGACGACGTGCTGGCAGTACCGATGCACGCTTGCGTGGTAGCTTCTACATGGAGACGGACAGTGAACACGCGAGAGTACTTGATGAGGCTCCCCCGACGGACTTTGAGGATGGCATGGACTTTGAGAGCGACTTTGAAAGGCGGTCTACCGAAAGCATGACGCGTGCCCGTGCACACCCGGCGTCCTCCCTTGCTTCGCACCAGTATCCAGGCCTTGGAGTTGATAGCCGAACGAATGCTTCTGGGGTTGAAAGTGGTGGCGGTGGCCCTCGTTCGCGGAGCGCGTCGCGCACGGCACAGCCTTCCCGAATTCCGACGCCATCAACGTCTCGCCAACTATCCGATCCCCCGAGGACGCCGACCCCCACTCAAAGGACTCTGTCGGCCCCCGTCGAGCCCGAGTCACCACCAAAGGCGGTCCCCCACAAGCCCCGTCGAGACAACGCTATCCCTCCGTCACCACCGCGAGCACCCGCCACTGCGCCACAAACGCCGAAGAAGCGCGCGAAGAGTCCTTCCGCGACTGCCCAATCACCATCAACGAAGAGGTCTCGATCCCGCGCGCCGCCTGTACGCCAACCACGGTCCAATCATGATACCTCTCGCAGGCAGTCGGTTGGTGAATATCCAGTGCCAGCGGACGAGGACATGGCCGATGCGATCCCCACCTGGACGCAACCCGTGTCGCCCGGCGGTAACTGGGACGATGTGCGCATGTACCCTTCCTGTGTATCTGAACGTGAATTGATTTTCTCCATGCACACTCAGGTAGTGGTACCAGTGGTGGCCCGCAAGAAAGGTATGGATGAGTTTTACACTAGTGCGGGTGGGAGACAGCAGAAGAAGCCCGTTGCACGAATTCCGGAGCCGGTAAGTGCTGATCTCATGCCAATTTACCTACGTTGAGGGGAAGGAAAACCATGCTGATAATGGCTCTTCGCGGTCACGCCCTCCTTCCCGATTGTCAACTGCCTAACACAGGCGCCAGGCACTTTTGGGTACGACCATTCGAAGTATCGCCCACGGCTGGAGAATGGCATCATTCCGATGACCGACATGGGCGTCGGTCGCAATGCAGAAGTCGACCCCCCTGCAGAACGTGACATGCCCACCTCGGAGCCCCAGATCAATGGCGTGAGCAAGCAAATGAAGGAGGCGACGAGCAAGAGACTTGGGTCAGAGGGGCATGTGCGGACGCGGATCCAACCTTCTCCAGCTCCGTTCTCGCGATATCAAACGGCTGAGCACGAGGACGGTGAGGGACGATCAAGGTTACCAGCAGGCTTGACAACGGCCGATGTCAAGGCACTTGCCGTGCCAAGGCGTACTGTTCATGGTGAAGACGAGCCGAGGGAAGGATGCTGCAAGTGCGTCATCATGTGATCGAAAGCGGTGGTAAGGACAGGCCGATTCCAAGGCTGAGAAAGCGCAAATCGAGCCAGTTGCCCCATCGACCGGCGTTGAATCATAGTGTTCTCCGGTGCCAGCGCCTACGATCGTATGTCACTTTCTGTTTTGTACATCTCGGGCCTTGCACCAGCCCGTCCCACCCTGGCCTCATTGTTCGCCCTTCCTACCCTTGATGCCGCTCGATGCACCCCTGCTTTCGACTGTCTGCCGTGCACTCGGCTCATGTCTTGTAATCATATCATTTTCGCTTTCGAATCAGCCATCGCCACGTGGGGGGTTGGGATCATCTTGGTTTATTCTCACGGGTCCAAATTTAGTAGACGCTCGTAGTACCACCGATCGATGACCATCGAGATCACGTCCTCGTCTGATCCCGTCCCTCTCGGTTCCGTTTCGGTGCATGCCCACACTCTTTTTTGTATTTCCTCTTCTCCTCTGTCTGGCCTGGATCTCTTTTTGTTGTTCCTTATAATTTTTCTCGTGGGTTGGACATCATGCATACCCTAACCCTTACTTTATGCCTGGAACGCTGCGGATGGAATCAATCAACTAGAGTGCTACGCGATGAAACGGGCGTCAAAACCACACTCGTGTGGTGTGGTGTGGTGATGAAACACGAAAGCTGTTGAGACCGGTAAGTGTCCCTGCGCTCGCCATCCAGACGAGAGGCACGATTGTGGTAACAAGTTGGGAGGGGGACCCATGCCATGCCGTCCGTTGCCTGTCTCGGTCGTCGGTCGCACATTCGGGCCGTGCTGTGAAGGGCTACCGTGATCAACTCCCGGCACACACCGGTGCCCGGCAACTATCCAAAGGTTGGCCTTTGACGCCGCGCGGAGCAATTGGACACCGCAAATCTAGATCGAGATATGGTCAAATTCCTCAAACGACTGTGTTTTATCTCGAACACGGACAGCACCAGCAGCCTGGTTACACCCAATCGAACAGCATGTGTGTCCCTAGCGAGGCACTCTATCACTTGGCTGACATAGCCCGATGCTTAGATCTAATCCCCCTCCCAAAACCTACCAAAACTGAACCGTTTTACTCGTCGCCATCTCACGCCGTCTTGACCTCTTGCCATCGCCTTTCTCATCTTTCCCCTGATCCTATATAGCTACAGGCACATGGTCCTTCCTTCTCTTCTCATAATCACCCCTTGCCGACGTACTTTTAAACTTCTGTTCCATGCAGTCTTCTCGCGGACAACCTCCGCACGGAGCAGACCCCTCCCCCACTGATCGCTCGCACACACACACCGCCCTACCCAGTTCTTTTCAGACACCCGAATCAGTGTCCTCGTCGCCTCCTTTCTTCTCCATGAATCCACTCACAGACCAACGTTTGACCGGTCCCATGATGTCGTACCAGCCAGTAGACCACCATTCGCTCTCAAGGTATGCACATATCCGCACCCTGCCCACACGCCACCCATAACAGTTGACGATTCTCCTTTTTGTCACACTCCATCTCAGCACATCTACCTACCAAGATTCTGTATCGTGGCAGTACGCCGCGCCATGGGACTCCGTTCTGGGCGCAGGTGCTTCCTCCGAGAACCCGTCTTCTACCCCAATACACCCCCTCAGCGGCATGGTCTCGCCCAGCCACGAGGGCAGCTCCTACGCGCCACCACTACCGCCCCTCAGAGCAGTGCAAAACCGCAATCACTTCCTCGGCGCTACCCAATCGTAAGGCCGTTCAACTCATCGTCGTCACTCTCGTCACACGCTCGGCACCTTGCTTACGTCGCCTACTTTCCGACAGGTGTTCTTTCCCGACTTCGCCGACATCAGGTTCACCGAGCGACCTACGCGAGAGCTCCTTGCCATTCGGCGCTAATGTAAGCGCTCATTCGCCCCACCCACTTCGCGCCATTGATCGCAGGGCACGCCCCATGCAGCCATTCACTTCTTCCCCGGATATCTGGCCTTCCGCTGGCGCGAATGTCAGTGTCAGCCCGGTCGCCTCTACCATCGGTGTCGCGACTTCATTCCCTGACAATCTGAAAGGAAGAGGGGGAGTACAACGCCGCTCGCCCTCCGAGTCGACGCGTGGCAGTGCACGATATGACCCCGTGGGCAGACATCCCCGCACTATCTCGCGGTCTGGTGCCACGTCAGAGCCGCTGACAGACGAGGGGGACGAAGAACGCGACTCGGATGGAAGCGTGCGCGACGTACGGGACAAGAAGCGTCGTTACGCCAAGACATTTCGGGACACAGAAAAGCAGTTGTTTGAGAAGCTGCGTCATCGCCTGTTCCCACAAGATCCACACGCAAAACGTAGCGAGTGTTTGGAACGAGGTGCGTGCTTCGCCATTACTACCACGGAACTCGCACTAACCTCTCCTTGTTCACTACATATAGCGATAGAGAGCATCGATGAGCTTTTGCAAGTCCGTGAAAGCGAGGCTATACGCCACAACGAAATAGAAGATCTCAGGCAGCAGCTCGCCGATGCCGAACGCAGGATCGAACGCTTGTATCGTGAGCTCAATGGAAGATCGCTTCCAATGGGACCCTGAGTTGGTCAAACCTACCTATGTACGGACAAGTCGGTTATTTTTGCTTGCTCGCGTCCGTTTTCCTTAATTACTGTCTCGTCACAATTTTTGTGTGTTTTTCCTCACAACTCTTACTGTATCGTTAGCCCAAACCATCTCGGTTACCTGATTGTCACACTAGACGTAGCATACTATCAATTTCCCTCGCGCAGCGCGTGGACTACTTTTTCATGCTCCTTACGTATAATACCCTTTATCTCTCGGTTCTATGTGTAATGTTAGAGCTCTCCAACCCGGATGCTTTGTTCCAGCCACCCGCCATTCGGTGTAGAGTCACTACATGCGACGGTGGTAAATTGTACACATGACCCCACGTTCACAAACAGAGCGGTAACGACGGGAACCACTTCCGCCCATCTTATCCAACTAAATAAGCGGTGCACAGGGGCCCCCTGGCAGTATATGCAACATGAATGTTCCTGGCGAACGCGAACGCTGCCTTATTGTTTTCTCCCTTCGATCCAGTGATGGTCAACAGTTACCTAGCGTTTCAGTGATGCGGTCGCAGGAGGGTACACGCGATTCGACCAACTGCAAACTAGAAGCGGGGGAGGTGCATAACCCCATGTGATACCCATTCAGAAGCAAGGCAATCACTGTCAAACATTGACCGCGCCGCAGCGGACGGTTAGGGTGATCGAGTGGCGAAACCCTGAATAGTTCCGACTACTTGGAGGTTGAGTATCATTCGAGTCATGCCGCGGCGCAGCACTTCGGTTGTGGTGGGCGGTGTGCGAGCAATATGTTCCGGACGGTAGGACCGGACCTACGACTCGGAGTGGCAGTGCATGGTGATGGAAGAGTGATGATGGTACTCGCACATACTAGTGAGGTTGATTGCAATTGTATTCGTATCCGTTGCCCTTTGAAGAACAAGAAATCCCGACTTGAGATAGTCTCTTCGAATCATATCTTGGCCAAGCGGGTTGTTAGGTTTCAAGAGATGTGGATCAGTCGAAATCAGGCCCTACACACTGAAAATGATAACAAGTAGTCCATGTGCTTCCAATCGCGGTACTACTGCGGGAGAGGTGGGTGGAAGAGTGGGCGTATTGATTGTGTCTGAGCGCTGAGCCATGAAGCATGAAGAACGGAAATGCGTTGAAACTAGACACTGATACTAGTACACCGACACCAGACCCTCATTGAAACTCCTGAAATGATACATAGAATGCCGAGACCCAAGGCGCCCCCTGCCGCGGCGTAAGAAAGCCTGAGGTGTACTAGTAGTATGCTATGACACAAAAATGCTCCGAACTTGCTACATGCCACTGGCAGTGGGAGCCGAGCGTCCTAACTGAAGTTGTCTGCGTTCGCCGCCGAAGAGTGCGGCTGTTTCTTAATCAGCGTTGAATGGCTAGTTTGAAGACAGCTTGAACGCGTCAATTCACGGCAGTGCCACGTTGAGAGACGAACATTTGGCGCATACAACTTCAGGCTGAGCAGGACTGCATTCGAAAACCCCGTCAAAGCAACTCCAAAAAGAAAGGCAACAGCCACAAAAATAGGCTCAGCAGAAAATGTTACGAGAAATACGAGGTATATTATACAGCCTCTTGGATAGCTTTCCAATTGATATATAAAAGATATCCGCAGCTGTGGCCGAGGGAGACACCAACTTGAAGGCTCCATTGGCAGCCTGTTGTCGCCATGGCCACTGCAGACGAGCCCAGCCACAGTCTCTGAGAGCTTCGGCTGACGTGATCAAATCCGAGTCATACAGTAATTGAAACGGAATTCATTTCTGGTGCGTAATTCCGGCTGTCCGGGTCGAGGGTATACTAACATTAGTGTGGGGCTATCTGACCAAGTAAGTTCCTTGATGGATGACGACCGTGACAAAGGCCGGCGCGCTTCAGGACACTGTCAAGACAGTAGTGAGTGTTCAATTCAGTTCCAAATAGTATCTGTGATATTTGCCATCTTCTTAGCGCCTCACTCACCACTATGACGCCATAAGATGACCCATATTGCAATTGAGCGACCGAGACCCACCTCAAAAAGCGAGTAGGACCCACATTCTCCTAAAGTTTGGAACTGAAGCTTAATCAGTAATAGAGCTGATCAATCTCAATGTGGCACACTACTTATTGGCACTACCCTTCCACCTTCCAAATCCTTCATCCGGATACGGTACCACCAGGTGAGCTTCTGTATCCACCATCATATAAATACGATAATATCTCACCAAATGATGTGCATAAATGGATTCCATGCGTGGAAAGTGAGGAAAGTGACGCGATCACAAGGCCAGTTCGAGGGTCCTTATGGTAGATGAGCGCTGAGCTGACGACCTGGAATCTGCAGGCGGGTTGAACATAATTCCTCTGGAGGACGATTTGATGAGAACCCAGTCCGTCGCGTATTCGTTGCTTTCACCACCACTACACCGCATCGACAACGCCAACCTCTATTAGTCCCACAAAGATGGATCAGTGCACTTCGCGCTAATCTCATAGCCGGAGGTGGTGGTTAAGATTCTCTCACGGCAAAAATAGGGTATTAAAACGATGAGTGTTACCGCATAGATGTAAGAATTGCAAAAACGTACGGGCAACACATTGCTGGCCACGCATGAGTCAGGACGTTTTCTGATAACAACTGTATCAGCTTGTGGATGCGCTCAAGTGCCCGGCTACTGTTTACCTCCCATCAGAGCCCCAAGCGCCGTTTGTCCGACAAGCGACAGGCCAGGGGTGGAAAGATGTCCGGTTGTCAAATTCTCAGGGTGCTTGACCGCTTTCTGACGCAAAATATCACACTAGGGGTCTTAAGATGCGAGAGGTTTGTTGGGAGGCGTGATGGTGGCACAAGCCCTGAGGCGCCTGTGTCGGCGTGGCTTACTAAGTGCGTGGGTGTTTCGGGTCCTGTCTCAAAATTTGACCGCTCAGTCGCGACGCTCGACCGCTCGACCACAGCACTCTGTACTATCGTGCCCGACGCTCAAGAAGCATGGCTCAGCTTATTGACGATCATGTATCAGCCAAGCAATGCAGGCGTGCCATCGCGGCTTTGATGGAATATGCCCTCAAACAACAACAAAAACGCGAGGAAAACGAGCTACTTCCGGGAAAGGAGGAGAACATCTGGCTTCAGATTGCGGTCAAGGAGGTTCACGCAGAAGCAAAGTTGAAACCTCATAGAATGTGCGTCAATTCCGATTTCTCCATGCCCTCGAGCTTACGTTGCGCATAGTCCTATCAAATATCCTCTTGTCGACCCTCGTTCATCTGCTGTCTGCCTCATTACGAAGGACCCACAACGAGAGTACAAAGATCTCCTTGAAAAGGCGGGCGTCCGATTCATCAATCGCGTTGTCGGCATCGAGAAACTCAAGGGAAAGTTCAAATCGTTCGAGGCACGTCGTGCCTTGCTCCACGAAAACGCGCTCTTCCTAGCAGACGATCGTGTCATTCCTCTCCTCCCACGTCTACTCGGGAAGACATTTTTCAATGCGAAAAAGTGGGTATCGTTCAGTGAATTGGAAGCTGGCCTGATTGAATGATCTGGCTCTGGCTACAGGCAGCCCATCCCCGTATGCCTCAAGCGTAAAGATCTCAAAGGTGAACTGGAGCGTGCCATTCACTCTACCTATATGCACCAAAACCGCGGGACCTGCACGTGCGTCGCAACCATCTTTCTGTGTTTCCTTGGACTGACCAAGACGACACAGGTCTGTCAAGGTTGGTACCCTCTCTCAAACACCGGCCCAAGTCCTGGCAAACCTTGAAACCGCGCTCCCTGCAGTTATCGCCGCCGTCCGCGGTGGCTGGGACAACGTGCAAAGCCTCAGTATCAAGTCTACGAAAAGTACCTCTCTACCAATTTGGTCGTGTAAACTTGGTACCGGAGAAGGCGCGCGCTGGCATGGCTCCGCTATTGAAGATGATGAGAGCGAAGATGATGAGGAGACAACGACACCGGAAGTTCCCCGCAAAGCGAAAATATCCAAGACCAAGCAGCCTCCTGATCGGAGGGAAAACCCGACAGCAGCTAAAGCTACTTAGGTCATCTTACTCTCCGGAAATGATTGTCAGTAGGGACAGGGGTGCGATGCGAACGATCTATCAGACTATGCCACGCAGCAGGGTCGGGCGATCCTGGTCAGCTCAACATAAAATTTCAATCAGAGATGGCATAGGGGAGATCGGCGGGTACGGTATTTGTGTCGTTGGCCTCTTTACTACGAGTATTGCCGAAGTGAAAGCCTCAGGCTAGCTGTAAGCTTTCCGTGTCAACGAGTAGCTGGCTACGTCGTCGTCACTTGAAATGGGAACCCTTATACCAGCCAATTTCATTCCGCATTGACAGGGCGACCTCCTTACACGCCGTGTTTCTTTGTAGCGACCCCGCGCCTGGCAACCCCAATGCTGTCTTGCTGGGTCATGTCTCGGCCAAGGTCCAAACCATCCGAGAGGTTTTGCGCTATGCATACACTGCCAATGCCAAAACCGAGTGTGTTATGATCGCATCGTGTTCCCCTGGTGACGAGGAATGAAATTGATTGCCTCCATGCGAGTCAAGGGAGGGGTCTGGCTACCGAGAGTTACGAGTGGGTATCACGGCACGTCCGCTCTGGCACAGATCCCGGCACTCCTTCAAGTTGTGGTCCCTCATGCCTCATGCCCTCCGAGGCTCCCGACCACATCGCAGGCGGAGTATACTGCCTGTAGTATGTTGTTGCCTCGTTTCATGCAATTTCATGTCTTCAAACGCTGCACTGTTTCTTGTTGATGGATACGGTTTATAGTGAAGACTACTAAGGACAGCCACTGGCACGTCGAGCTCAGACTCGGACCATGCCAGTGATATGATATCCCCTCGGCCCACCTCACTGACCCTTGCGAGTTTCTCGTCTGCGCCAAGTTCGCAGCGCGAGCTATTTCTCCCATGATAAGTGAGAGAACGATGTAGACGTGGCTCCGTCATTGGCGGGCGACCTATAAGATCTCGTTCTGTTCTACACACCCTGGGCCCCTGACCGCCATCCCGTTGATCAGTTTCTTCGAAACTTCTATATCCGAGTCAACTGCGCAGCCGAGTATGATATCAACGGTCGAGCATGCCCGTTCCTTACCCTTGCGGTCCCACACTCGCCGCGCATACTCTCAGGCTCGCATGAACGTCATCTCTCGATTCATAGTATTAAAATCTCCGTGCACCTATCGTTTCGTTAGCTGCGCCTCCTGGCGACTAGGGTCAAGGTCTGACTAGGGTCTGCACACTACGTTGGGTAAATTAAGTAAAGGGTTGCGCCAGAATTGCGCCTGCCACCAAGTCCGTGGGAGAGCGCCAAATCGCATTTTCACGAGATCATATGCTTACTGTAATGATACCTCGGTCAGAGCGCCATCCATCATCGGGTCCGCCAAATCATGGCAAGAAAAAGGAAACCCCGATCATGGCAATTGCTCTGCGCCGCTCTTACATCATTCGTGACGAGATCGACCGACTTCCTGCCATGCTGATGCAATGTCACCGCCGCACACTGGAGCATCAGGCCAACGTACGAGATTAAACCTTCGCGCGGGCACAAATGACCTTCTCATCAGAAACTGCGCTTTGAGTCGTGATAAAGTACGGTATTCGACATGCACGTGACGGACCCACGGTTTACTACTAGGAACGGTCCAGGCAACGTTGCTCAAGGGACTCCTTTCCAGTCCGTGAATCCCCACCCTCACTCCTCCGATTCCGAACTCACCGCCAGCCGGTCATCGGATCTGCGCTCATCACATCCGCAGTGTGTACCTGCGCCTGTCATCGATTCATGATTTCCCGATCCCACCGTATCAGAATGACCGGTTTTAGCCACCTACTAGCCACGCGATCGACACGTTTGGGGCACAATACGCATTACCCTACGTGGGAACCTGACAGACTGGCGGTTTCCCACTGTATCAACACTGTATACATCACTGTAAGTAATCTACAGGACTTGAACGAATCACTTGCCGTCGCCCCATGAGCATACACTTACTACCGCGTTCGCGCGTTCTCGTCGGAAGGGTTTGAGTGGTCTTCACATTTCCTGTAAGCTTGTCCACATATCATGCCTGTGCGCTGTAGCTTTGCGTTCCTTATCAGTGTAACACCGTCTCCCTCTCCCGATATATCCGCAGTACGCCCTGTCGGCTACCCGGCCCTTCGGGATAAACAAGGATGAGGTCACGGCAACCACTAGTACTGCCGTCACTTTGATCATACTTGCAACGTGCCGTCGCTGACTCACAACCTAGCAGCAAAGAAGCATCATATTAATAGTTAGGTATGCCATGCATCAGGAGCATAGCGCCCGCCGACACATGCCTTGCACCTTCATTCAGTACTGTATATCGAACCCTCACATCGACCCATGTACAAATCGGGTATGAACCATGGCACCTATCGGAGTCACCCTTGTGAGGAGGTTATAATCAGCAGCCTAGTCGGCGTGAATAAGATTTTATGTGGCGGTCAAGATTAGGATTAGCAGACCGTATGCAAAATGGGTGTGTATAGCAATGGAGTAGATGAGGGATGCAGTGGGAGGCGGAAAGATAATAACGTAGGTAAGATACGGTAGGGTAAGATATGGTAGGTGGATGGATTGACGAAAGTGCAGGTTGATAAAGATGTACTCTAATGATGAATTGCAAGATTAGAAAGATTTAAGACGACGCGGGGGATACAGTCTCAGATGGTACACAACTTGGGAAGTATATCTATGAGTAATTCGTGTCTAATGGCAACTCTATGGCGCTCGCGCCGACGCCAGCAGGAAGCGCTAGCCTTGGGACCAACTGGGTCCTTTTGCATTGGGATCCGACGAATGGAGAGTGCACAGGGAGGCGTTCTTGGTTATCGTGGCGGCGGTGGTGAAAAGTGACGATGCAACATGTGAATGCCGTGAAAATGTCTAGGAGAGTCTTGGCGAACCAGCGGACATGGCACCCCCTGTTGTTTAGAAAAAAACTGCTCCGTGGCTGCTCGCGCTGGCGCGGATGGTGGATTGTGTCGAGGTCTGCGTCTGAGAACCAGAGGACGGCTTTCCAGAAGCTGGAGAAGGGTCCTTGAAAACCTTGGTGGGAAAGGTGGGCTGCATGATAGAGGGAGTGGTTTGTTTGGACGTGCGAGAAAAGGTGGAGGCTTTGTAGCAGGTGATAGGATGACTGGGAATGGGATGATGAAAGAGCGCGGGGCTTTATGTAGGGCGGGAAATGATGCTGGGCGTTTAGTGTAAGCTTTAAGGCATGCCACACAGACAGGACTAACACCGCCTCTGCCGGCAGAGGATAATAGTCAGGTTAGAGATGTGGCATTGGCGGTGGTGGTGGGAACGAGACTGTTTACGCTCTCGCTTTGTTTGGCGTGGTGGCCAGGAC
>Ga0137397_10002499_pt1 | contig 12771 bp, 23 predicted proteins | sample czorhiz116metaG_FD_106658 | JGI IMG/M metagenome (GOLD analysis project Ga0137397, IMG submission 106658) | Vadose zone soil microbial communities from Angelo Coast Range Reserve, California, USA - czorhiz1.16 metaG | ecosystem: Environmental > Terrestrial > Soil > Vadose zone | place: USA... | reverse complement strand
CTTGATGTATACATCGAAAATATTGCCACTCAAACCCTCGACGGAGTCATCGAAGGGAAGGATGTGCACTCGCTTGCCATATTTTATGTCGAGACATTGGTGAACATTCACAAGATCGCCAAGTTTGACGCGTAGGTTGTTGCGTGCGACCTTGTTCACTTGTATGCGACCTTCCTCGACGTCATCCGAGCTCAGACAAATAAGGACAGTGTCCCGCCGCTTCTTTCCACTGAAGAGATGTGTAAGGGTTGAGTCGGACTGCGAGAGACTTATCGACGAACCGGACAATGATAGTGTCCCCGCGGAAGAGTTGAAGCGCCTCCATCGTGACGGGGTTGAGTGTGGCGACTATGAGCGGGTCAGCAAGTAACACAATGAACATGCACGGGAGAACATGCCTGAATTGTCATCCGAGGTGGCCTCATCGACGATTAAACGATTTGGCCTGAAGACGCGACGTTAGAAGAAACGCGTCGTGAAAGGGACACTCCTACGATTTCTTGGGCCGTAATATCGCGGTAGAAGTATCGTTGGGGCCTGGGCCAGGAGGATCACCGCTTGGATTAGCCATAGATAAAACGAGATTAAAGAAGTAAAGGCGAGAGTGATGCGGTCGGTAGACTTTATATGATAGTCCAACGTCAGACAACAGCGACGCGCGGCCTCAAGGTATCTATCTGACCGTGAGAACTTAAGGTTTGGGTTACCGGCACATTCTCGACGGTTCTACGGTAATGTACTGACCATTGCCCGTACAGTTATAGTAAACATTTACATTTCCTCGCCCTCGAACGGGTCCTCTACAGGGTAATCCCCCACTCTGACCTTGTCTGGTCGCACAAACACACCAAACCTGGGAGAACACGTGAAATATCGCTTTCCCTCAACCGACCCGTCATTCTTCCCCATCGGCTCATCGTATTCGATCCCGACCCACACACCTCCAGCGCTTCCAAAGTCTGTCAGTCCAACGTAGCGCACCGTACCGCGTTTGTGTAGACCCGGTTCGGTAGACTCGACTTCACATCGAGAGCCAATCGGGATGTCGACAGCCACAGTTGGAGGGGGGGTTGACTCAGTCTTTTCAGCGAAGCGACCTACCTTGTGAAATTGTTTGTACGCGAGGACAGAGTCTGCGTGATTCGTTAATACCCAGGCAAGGAGGGCTTCAGATTTGATCACACACCCTGACGAAGCGCGTACTGCTCATCCGTCAACTCGAATTTGTCAACCCCGGTGAGATCTGTTAGCTGTCCAGTAAATGTCGTCGATGGATTGGTATCCACTACCTACACCAAGATGAATTAGATCTACGATCAGCGTGAAACCCGGCATTCGTTCTCTCACTTTAAGCACTTGGAAATCCGCGGGACTATAGAAGCCCAGTGGTCGCTGATCTTCATCAAGCACTCTTACGGGATGCAAATCCGCATCGTTGTTATAGATGGCTAATTGCTGATTTTCAACGGGGATACCGGTGATGAGATGGAGTTTTTCCTGCAAAGAAAGGTGTCAGATTTTGGAATATACCCGATAGGAGGAAAGAAACCTTGAGGTGTGAGATGGGGAGTTGAAGATCGAAGCGACGCTCTGAGTGAGTGTCAAGGGACGAGACGAAGATAGTGACGAGACCTGACATGGGCTACGATACAATAAGCGCGCGGGCTTCGAGTGATGTGTGCGTGACGTCATGCAAACACCTTACTTTGGGGTAACGATCCGCAGATAGGGTGAAAAAGGGGTTCGGGCATTACGTGATTTTTCGGTGAAAAAATTGTGATACAACCCACAAGGTTTTCCGAACAGGGACGAATAGGTGGATAATCTTGTTGTCGTGCTTGTATCGCCTAGTTGATCCACCGCCCGATACCCGAATTGGTATCCGTGTCCGTGATTTGCACACGCCGGGTCCGTTTCACCCGCCCGGACACACGCGTTGGGGGCAGATCCCAACACCTCCCCTTCGTTCGATTCGCTCTACAACAACTATCCACAACTACCTCAACCCGCAACCATGTTAGAGCGCCCAGAATTCCCCAGGTCCAATCGTACCCTCTCAGCTTCCTCACTTAAAGACCGCCTCTCAAAGCTATCTGTCACGCCCCTGCGGCCCGTGGCTGCCCTTCAAGCGCGTGTCAAGTGCGTCCATTCCACCTTGTCACTTTTTGGGTACCTGGCCTTCTCCGCGCTAAATCCGTATTTTCCTCCATGCCTCCAGCTTTGTCCCAGCGAGCATTCCTCGGGTCCGCAGACTCCAGACCATCTCGGTCGCACTATGGACCAACATGATTCCCATTTGCATCTTCCTCACCCTCTTCCTCCTGTGCGTCCTTTCCTCCGCGGGTTTGACCCACAACTGATGTGCGACGGCGTGGGCGCTGGTCACATATAGTTCGTACCCACCCCTATGGCCATTCATGCTCGTGTATATTATCTGGATCCAAATCGACCCGACACCTGAGAGTGGAGGGCGCATGTCCCCTTGGCTCCGAAGCATTCGTTTCTGGAAATTTTTTGCAGAGTACTACCCAGCATCGTACGTTCCCCTCATCCCTCTTGCGACCCATTGAGCCTGAACGAGCTTTCCCCAACTAAGGTACAAGAAGGCATGTGCCATAGTCATATCCATGTTCAGGCCGTTCTAAATGGTTTGCAGGAGCTCGATCTACCTGCGGATAGGCCTTATCTGTTTGGCTATCACCCCCATGGTATGCTTATGTCTTCTGGTGCATTTAATCTCTCACTGGACGCGTATTCCATCTTAGGTATCATTAGCATGTAAGCTTTCCCCCACTTGGCCCCATGCCAAAGCTGAATTCCAAAGGGGTGCGATGTGCAACTTTGCCAACGACTCCACCGGCTTCTCTCGAGGCTTCCCGGGCGTGCGCCCACATCTCCTTACCCTCAACTCCAACTTTACGATCCCATTTTACCGCGAGATCCTCTTGTTCTTGGGGGTATGTTCTGTTTCAAAGCGTTCGTGCGAGAGAATCCTGCGCAAGGGAAACGGCTCCGCGATCACGATCGTCGTTGGCGGTGCAGCGGAGAGTCTGAGCGCACATCCGGGAACGGCGGATTTAACTCTGAGAAAGAGGTGCATGGTTTGCTCAGAGCGAATTGACGTGGGGTAGACTAGCTGATGTGTTCTCAGATTGGGGTTCATCAAACTCGCGATTAGGGAAGGGTATGTCTTCTACCCTGTTCTTTACCAGCTCCACATTGATCTCACGCTGCATAGCGCGGACCTTGTCCCTGTATTTTCATTCGGAGAAAATGACGTGCGTTCTCTCGCTCGTCCTTGGCCTGTGGACATGCATCGGACGGTGATATATTAGATTTACGAGCAAATGCCAAACGAAAAGGGCACAACGCTATTCAGAATTCAGAAGAAGTTTCAAAATGCCTTTGGATTCACACTTCCATTATTCCATGGGCGCGGGATACTCAACTGTAGGGTTTCTCGGTCGTCTTTCCACGCGTCGTCAAACTGACAGCCATCGCAGATAACTGGGGATTGCTTCCATACCGCAGGCAAATCATCGCCGTCAGTGAGTCGCGAATCGCTCTCATATGACAAAACAAGGAACATGAGCTAATATCCCCCGTTAGTCGGACGACCGGTCCATGTTAAGAAAACGGATCACCCGACCGTTGAGCAAGTCAGGGAAGTGCAAGAGGCGTATATCACGGAGCTCATGCGGTGAGTGAGGCACAACTTCTCAATCCGACATTTCCTGATTTTGGTACCGACCCTGAAGGATTTGGAACACGTACAAGGACGAGTTTGCACGCACACGCCGACGGGAGTTAAGTATCATTGATTGAAGCTGGCTCAACAGCCGTGGCAAGTACACGTCAGCATGCACATTTTAAACACAGTTGTACCTTTCTTTCCCTCTTTTTTAAACCTAAATAGAGCTAGAGTACTGTACGATCAACAAAAACACGAATGGGCGATCAGCTGGGTTTCTGAAATGGGAAAAGAAAGATTACCAGGGTATAGAGGGCAGCAGTGAGTTACGTAAGATGACTGACTCAACTCTTCTATCCCGTCTTTTTTCAAATTCGCCTCCGAATCAAATTCTTGGATCCAGCCTAAATGGGCCTCTTCATAGGCCTCTCTCACCCGTCCGCTTGCATAGCGGACGACAAGGGAGAGTCAGCGTTCGATACAGTAGTACTGTAGTGTCATAGCGGAACAGTCACCGACTGGTGCCAGCTGGCACCATCCTGACTGTCGTGCCAATGGCAAATAGGTCGACCGTGGGAGCTACACTATGTCTACTCGTTTTCAGTTAACTTCTCATGCTCAAGCAGATCAATATTGCTGGTAAGACCGGTGTCTAGTTTCTTTTCTTGTGAATACCCTTCTGACTTGCTCGAACTTATGAAGACTGGAATGATGACAAGACGACGAGTATCAAGGTCGAGCTGATCGACAATTCGCCCTACCATCTTCCGTTCGCGGCTCCTTCGAAGGCCCACAAGACAGTCCTTATGGGGTGGTCACTTCGAAGTCGTGAGTGTTCTTTTCCACGGGATTTCTCTTCGCGCGACCACTGCACCTCACTGACCGACTCGTCTCGCATTGCTCGGCACCGCAGGACATTGTCATCCCCAGTGACTATCCCTTGAAACCACCCAAGATGAAGTTCATCACCAAGATCTACTACCCGAATGTCTCCTCTGCCTCCGGCGCCATCTCCCTCGACATCATCCAAGAAACCTGGTCGTCCGCGCTCAACCTGCACACCACGCTGATCTCGCTACAGTCTTTCCTCTGTGATCCCAATCCCAACGACCCACTCGATCCCGAGGTGGCGCATCAATAATACATCACCCTGCGCAGGTGCTTCGAGGATACTCCGCGCAATTGGACCCCGCATGTACGCCAAGAAGCCCACCCAGGGTTAGGAACGCTCTAAGGAAGGCAGGGCGCGGCGCGAGGTTGCGATTGGCTGTCTTGTCTTTAGAGCGCCGCGTTTGGTCGATTTCGAGGCTATCTACTCCTGACACACGAAAGTTATGCGCAGATTAGTTCCAGAAATGCGCTTGATTGTGAGAACGTGACTTTGAGAACGGTCGCGTTGGAACCCGGATGACAGGGCGATCGATGTGCTGTTCTCGCATGGGGTTACAGTTTCCGACCGGGCCCATATTCAATGCAATTGTGAATCACGAAAAAGACCGTCCTCCTTGCGGAATCACGTGAGTATAGATAGGACTCGTAGGGTTCAGTCGAATTGAATTCCACAGGTTGAGTTTCTTTCTCCCAACCACCACAGTCCAGGAGACTTGCACATTCTTACTAGCGACTGGTTCGCCTTCGACTCACCTTTGTTTTATTCTTCTTTCGCTTTCGCTCTGCTTTCGTTGTCTCTGATTCTTCCTCCACTTGCCCTGGGACTGCTCCTACATTACTGGCAACTAGTCCAATCATGGTCGCAATCTCTCCCAGATTCACTTTTCTGGCCACGCTCTGTGCTCTTGCCGCCCTTTCTTCAGCACCCATTTCCGATGCGGCAGTCTTGCGTTTGCCGCGTGCTTCGGACCTTGCTTCGACAGAGGTGACTTCGAACTACGCCCACTCAGGAGCTTCTACTTTCCTTTCCCGCCGTTCCTCGCATGTTGTGGACGGTTCTCCCGTTCTCCCTCTTCCTAAAGGTCTTGGAGAAAAGAAATCCGCGGATTCGGGTGACAGTCTCTCTAGTTCCCCGTCTGGTGACGGATCACACGAAGAAAAGGACGCGTCCACAGGTCATGATAGCAGCGTAGTCCATAAGGAGGCGGGAGAAGCCAAGGTCAAAGTACGTATTTCGCGACCTTGCGTCTATTGTTCTCATTCATTCGAGTAGGATCGCCGGTGGAACTTGCTCCGTCCTATGAAACAACTGAGTAATCGGCATCATCGCGGTCCAAAGACTAAGCGCAGTGTGCCCGGATCCGACCGTGATCTCTTTTCCTCTTCCATTATCTCTGGGCATGATGGCCATGTTCATGTCAGGCGTTCACCTCACCACCACCACCATCACCACAGCGGGCACAAGAATGTGGTTGTTTCTGGCGACCATGACCACGTCCGTGTTGATCGTTCTCCCCGTCCGCATCACTATCACCATCATCACAGCGGACACGAGAAAGTGGTTGTTTCTGGCGACCATGATCATGTCCGTGTCGATCGCTCTCCCCGTTCCCACCACCGCCGCCACCACCATCACCACCACCATCACCACCAGAACGAACACGAGACAGTGGTTGTTTCTGGAGACCATGACCACGTCCGTGTCGACCGCTCCCTTGGCTGGAACCAAGGTGGGAAGGCGATCATGTCCGGTGACCACGACCACGTCTATCGCCGACGGTCAGTACTTATTTCCGGAGAACGAGGTCAATCGTACGTCATCCCACGTGTCGCAAGGCGCTCCTCTGCGCAGGAGTTGTTCACCATGCCACCGTTGAAAAAGCGGGATGGTGGAATGGATTGTGCCCCTGGGTACATCCGCATCATGGTGTGTATCTTTTCAGTCGAACGCTACCTAAACTACTTGTGCTGAAACACCCTATAGAGCCCCAGTGAATCTGGCGGAGAGTTTCTTGCTTCCCTTGTTCTCGCTTCTACCAACTCTACTTCGCTGGACAACTCGACCACCCCCTCCCCTGCGTTTGTCCTGAACGCGTCGGAAATGGATATGACCCCGATGTGTCTCCAAGCATCCTCCTACAACACCTCCGACTCCGCGCTTACCGCTGATGAGGTCGGCGTGACGCTTCTCGTAGAGATGTTTGACGCGACCTCTGCCAGCATTGTCCCGTACTGCGCTACCTTCGACCCTGACCCACCGGCACCGGCACCACTTACGGCGGAAAAGTGCACTGACGATCCAGTCAGCGAGCAACAGAGTCAACTATTTGCATTCAATCGGGCTACTGGAGTTGTGAGGCCTATGTGGTTCAAAGCGCAAAATGGGACGAATTCAGGAGGTAATAATGGGTGTGTCGAAGGTGACGATCAGACAACACCCCAAAGTTCATCACCACCGAGTGCAGCGGAGGGGGACGGCGATCACACAGCTTTGACCCCGAATGCTGATCAAGCTGATCAGGCCTTGATAAGTGATTTTGCTGTCCTCGCGGCGGAGTCCCCCGAGGTGGCACCCTCAGACTCTTCCGAGGGCAGCATCTTGGGTTCTCAAAACGTGGCTCTGGTATTCGTGGCCAAGGACCCGGTTGTAATGGACACTCCAGGGGACGCTGGTGCAAGCTTAACTTCCGTCCCGGCGACGGCAACCAGAGCAGAGACCAATAGTAATGCCTCTACTGCAACAGTTCCGTCCACTTCTGCGACGGCCACAGCTTCTCCAACGACGCAGGTCCCAATTTCTAGTTCGGGCTCTGTCTCGGCATCGGCCATCCCTTCTGCTGCCCCGAATACCTCGGTCTCGGTCTCGACTGTGTCCTCTGGTTCGCCTACGTCTGTGCCTTCCTCTACTGGACTGGTCTCGGGCGCACATTCGGCTCCTTCGATGATGCTGGGAGTCCAAGTAGTTCCTGAGTCAGCAAGTGATGTCGCTTCTACGACGAGTGCGAGTGCAACTCCCACTGTGACCCCGTTAAATACTCAGCCATATGAGTGGATGTTTACGCTGGATTCGTGATGACAAGGAGCAGAAGCGAACATATCTGAAGTCTTTCTCTTTCCTCGATGTGGGGATTCCTTATCTTGTTTTACTTGGAGCTTTTAGGTAGCTCATTTCGATTGGTCTCACTGCATGTCATGTATGCGGTGTTGGGATATTGTATAGATGTAATGTGGCGAACGTGTTATAGAGTATGTATTCCATACGGAATGTGCCGAGATGGCCCGAGATCATGGCCAGAGCCAGTGCCCCAAAACATCCCGCAGTCGCTGCGTAACGTGTCGGGACCCCCGAGAAACCGCATGCTGCGCGTGTATTGTCCATTATAATGACTATCAATGTACGCCAAACTACCATAACAATCATAAGGAGGGAAGGCGTGCTGGGGGTGGCATCAGTCGGAGCGGGGCGGGAGTGGCGGGCCGGTTCGTCACCGCGCTGCGCAAACGTGTATATATGCGAGATCTACGCGTGGTATCTGACTTCCTCAGCTGGGTTTCATTGCCCATTCGCTTACTCGACTTTATCAGCCCATCTTCATCTGTACTCCAAAACATTGTATCGTTCACCTCTTTCTTTGTCTGTAACCGTTATCATCTGTAGAAAATATATACCATGCAATCCAAACCTCAACCCGGTGGGCCCCCACGCCAGCACCGCGACGGTTCGAGGCAGGTCAAAGTCATCGCCAACACATTTGCCATCAGATCCCTCCCTACCCAAACGATTTATCACTACGATGGTGAGTTTTCCCCCTCGAATTGCGTACGCGATCACAAACGAGGGTGTTCGTCTGGTCACAGTTGGTGCGTAGGGCCTTGGTTGTCCTCCTTGCTGCGCACTTAGTTCTTCCCCCCGCGTAGTCATCACGCCCGTGGCTGAACGTCCCGGACGCGAGGCCGATTTGAACAGCCGCCGTGGACACGAGATCGTGCATCGACTGCAGAACATCACCGCGCCCTCGGTCTTCAATCCGCGCGCCTTTTTTGACGGGAAGAAAAACTTGTTTTCTGTGGGCCCCCTGAAGATGCAGGGCGATGCCGCAGAGGTGAGGGAGACTCTTGTCCTCGAGGCACGCGCGATCCTCACTGCTCACGTGTACTCGCTCGTGAAGTTTACGGTCAATATGACGGACGGACCTCAGCGCCCTGGGAACAGTCGCGGTCAATTTAGCGTCAGGCTGACGAAAGTGAACGATATGTGAGTTTTGTTTTCTAACGTGTTGTTGTTGCGCTTCCTGCGTGCTGACAGATGGTGAACCAACGCAGAAACCTCAGTCGTTGCGCCAACGAGATCTTCTCTGGTGGATCCGAAGTCAGCCAAATTGCCGTCACTTTCCTACAAATTGTCATTCGCCAGGCTCCCATGCTGTGAGCAAGCGTCTGAATTTGGTGTTCGTGCTGCCCACCGCTGATCATGTGTGTGTTTTGTACGTGCGCAGGAAGACGGACACGTTCAACAGCCGCTCCGTCTTCACCCCGGCAAGCCAAAAACCACTGAGCGGCGGGTTCAAAATCTGGAACGGCTTCTTTCAGTGAGCAAGATCGCGTTGCTTTTTCTGTTCGTGCCGTCGCTTACTAGGTTTACCTCGTGCTTCAGGAGTGTTCGGCCCACCTTGCACGGTCTCGTCATCAATGTTGATGTCTCCCATGCGATCGTGTACGCCTCATACCTTTTACACGTACATTTCCCGGTGCACATCTGATTCACCATCCTGATCAGTTACGAAGAAATGCCGGTCCTTGATTGGGCATGCACCTTCCTCTCCAAGTTTGCGTCTCGTCATCAGAGGATACAGCTTCAAGACTTGGAACGCTTGGCCGAAAGCGATCTCAAATTGCTGAAGGCCGTTCTCAAAGGTGTTCGTGTAACTGTCTCGGTGCCGGCAGGCCGTCGGCCCGCGCGTCCAATCAAGGACCTTGTCCCCAACGTGGGGAACTACCATTTTATGAAGGGAGACGAAGAGACGACGATCAAGGTTTGCTCCGTAATTTGGTTGTCGGCATTGCTGACCGTATGGCTCTTAGGAGTACTACGACGAAAAATACGGCTTCAGGCTTCGCTATCCAAGATTATTCGGGATATGCGTCAACGTCCAACAAAAAGTAATCGTCCCCGCCGAGATTTGCACCATCGTAGGCGGGCAGATGTTCAAGAAAGTACTCATGCCGGAGATGACGTCGGAAGTCTTACAACACGTCACCAAAAATCCGCGCGAGCGGATTGAAGCGATTCAGCGAGGCGTCAACGGCGACGTCAGCTTTCTCGTTCTTGATAACGCGCATAGTTCTGATTTTAGCGCAGTTCCTCGATTACAAGAACTCGCCGTTTTTCTCCCAGATCGGTATGCAAGTTGATCTTAGTCCGATGGAGACCCCCGCTCGGTTGCTCACGCCTCCCGACATTCAATACAAGGAGTCCGTAGTAGACCTCTCGAACCAAGCAGAGAAAGTGAGTGGGGTTCGTACCGACGCTTCCTGTAGAACAATCTGACATTGAATAGCAAACGGGGACCCACGGTGCATGGAACGTCGTGAGGCGGCTGTTCTTCCGTGCTGCTCCACGTTGCTTGTGGACGGTGGTCTCGTTTGCTCCGCAAAACTTCCCTCTGTCGGATGTTGAACAGTCCGTCGGTAGGCTGAAGCAATGCTGTGAAAAACTGGGTGAGAACAGGACCCTTCCTCGTCGCCGTAACTGACGTCGCTTCTAGGAATGGGTAAGCCGACAACCAGTACAGCTGTTCTCGTACCTAATGTCTTTAAGCCATTGAAATCACGGGCGGCAGAGCCGCATCTGCTGCAGGCGGCGTGGAGAGAGTAAGTGTTTCTTATGAAGTACTTTCAGTCTTACACAAGATTACCCAGGCCTTGGAGGAGGCGTTGGTGCAGTTAGACGCAAAAATCGGCCAGATTGGCCTCAAACAAAGGCCACCCTGTCTGGTCCTTGTCGTCCTCCCTGACAGTGCCGCCGCTCAGCGTAGAGCGGTCAAAGCCTGGGGCGACGTTACCAGGCAAATTGCCACCCAATGTGTGGTAAGTGTCAGCCTCTCTGAGTGGACTCAATGCCTGACGTAATTTCTTTAGAAAACCATGAAATTCAAAAGGGCGAACGACCAGTACTATAACAATGTTGCCCTGAAGTGAGATGTATTCTCCTTTGTATTTGACGTGGATACCGATAGCTTTGTATAGGGTCAATGTCAAACTAGGCGGCATTAATTCTCATCCCATCAGCAAGATATACGATCAGCTTAACAAAGAGCCTACAATGGTAGTGGGTAGGTGATCAAGATACAAATGGAGAGACTTCCTCTGAATTCCGTTTTTTTTAGGCGCAGACGTCACTCACCCAGGGCCTGGAATCCGAGATAGACCATCTATTGCGAGCCTCGTTTCGTCGTTCGATCCCACCTTCAGCCGTTATGCAGCGTTCACGAGAGTACAAGCTCCGCGCCTCGAGGTGATTGAAGAGCTTGGAGACATGTTCCTGGTACGCCCAGTAAACTTTTCCAACGCCGGGCTCATTTTCCACTCGTACAGACCGCACTTCGGTATTTCCATCACGTAAACAATGGTCACACCGCCAAGCGGATAATTTTCTATCGCGATGGGGTATCCGAGGGTGAATACTCAGCCGTCGAGGAATTGGAAATTAAGGCGCTTTCAGGTAAGGGATCGACTACGTATCACGAATTTGAAATGACCCCATCGCATTCCCTTCTTAAGATGCTTGGAACAAATTTGCAGAAATGCCTGGGTCTGGCGTCCCTAAGGGGTTCCCTATACCTCTTACTTTCATCGTTGTTGGGAAAAGGTGGAATCGCTGCATTCCACCACTCATAAAACCACTCATAATGTGATTAGACATCACCTAAGGTTCTTCCAAGGAGCCGGGCCAAAGTACCTATATTTCAATCTTTCTACTTCCTGGCTTACCCCATTCTTTTAAGTATCACAGATAGAACAGGAAATGTCTTTGGAGGCCTAGTAGTAGACAAGGGAGTAACAAGCCCCAACAACTTGGACTTCTACCTCCAAAGTCACCCAGGTCTCAAAGGGAGTGAGTATTTGAAATCCTTTTCCACAATAGCCTGTTGACTTCTTGTGCAATAGCAAGCCGGCCGAGCCACTATGTCGTGCTGTATAACAAAATCGGAATCGACATGGATAAGTGGGTCGTTCGTTGATCACAGCTGAATTTCGTCGTTTTCTCACCTTTTACGAAGCTTGGAACAACTCAGCTACTTCCTCTGCCATGCGTATGCCAGGTGCACGAGATCTGTATCCATCCCCGCGCCCGTCTATTGTAAGCTCCATTACGAACGATCCATATTGTGCTGAAGTGTATCCGTCCGTTCTCTTAGACGCAGATGTGAGTCGCGATGCGTCCCTACCAACGTCTCGCGCTGACTTACGATATTGAATCAGATCGTTTGCTCCCGTGCCGGTTTTTACCTCGACGAGAGTCTCGCATACTCCGACGTTGGCAGCGGGGGAAGCGCCGGCTTTGACCTTTCCGTTTGGAGGAAAGGTTTCAATGCGCCAGGACCTCAAAGCATGTACTTCATCTGACAGGTGAGATCGGTAAAAGTATTGGCACGCGTTCCGAGAACGATTGGCGTGTAGGATTGGCTTGATGGACCCCGTCTTCATGTAGCAGATGTTGTTGTAATCGCAGTAAGTTATCTTGGGGTTTGTCGGTGTCAAGGATGACGCGTCGAGGGTACCCTTTCACCACCTCTAAGTGTTAGCAATCATACTACCTGCAGAACCCAGAGATATTTCTCATATGGTGACAAATGAGGTTTTTGATAAGAGTTTTATGGCAGTCATCTCTTTTCAAGTGTTCAAGTGACAGGAATTTTAGTAACTTACGGATTTCTGGTACAGGCCGGGCAACTACTGCGTTTGGACGGTTGGTTGGTCCGATTCATGCACGCGGACAGTTTTGATATTAACGTCCACTTCAATCACGACGCCGAGCTCAGGTGAGCATTTCCATATCCAGTGTTTCAACGTCCTCGGTGTGGCAGCTGGGTTGCATCGTGCTCAAGGCCCCACGCGCCGGGATTCGGTAGGTGCTGTGTGTATTTCAGCGGTGGTATAGGAACGTCGGGGGGGGGGGGGGGGGGTTT
>Ga0137397_10002497_pt1 | contig 12775 bp, 15 predicted proteins | sample czorhiz116metaG_FD_106658 | JGI IMG/M metagenome (GOLD analysis project Ga0137397, IMG submission 106658) | Vadose zone soil microbial communities from Angelo Coast Range Reserve, California, USA - czorhiz1.16 metaG | ecosystem: Environmental > Terrestrial > Soil > Vadose zone | place: USA... | reverse complement strand
CCCCAGGTCGACTACGCGCATCCGGAGCTGATGCTGCGCAAGCCCGGGGCGCTCGTCGAGAAAGGCCTCGTCGAGGTGCTCGTCGCCGGGCCTGGGATGGGCAAGGCGGATTCCGCGCGCAAGGCGCTGCGCGCCGCGCTCGCTGCGCCTGTCACCGTCGTCCTCGACGCGGACGCCCTCAACCTCATTGCCGCCAACCGTGTGCTTTCCGCCGCGAGCGCGAAACGTTCGGCTGCGACGCTCATGACGCCCCATCCCGCCGAGGCCGCGCGTCTGCTCGGCCAGACCACGCGCAGCGTGCAGTCGGACCGCGTCGCCGCGGCGAGAGCGATCGCGCAGCGCTACAAGAGCATCGTGGTCTTGAAGGGCAACGGCAGCGTGATCGCCGAGCCGGGCGGAAAATTCTGGATCAACCCCTCGGGCAATCCCGGAATGGCTTCCGCCGGAATGGGAGACGCGCTTGCCGGAATCGTCGCCGCCCTGTGCGCCCAGGGCGCCGCGCCGCTTCAGGCACTGCTGGCGGGAACGTACCTGCACGGCGCGGCCGCGGATGCGCTGGTCGCGGCCGGCTCGGGGCCCGTCGGCATCACCGCGAGCGAAGTCATCGACAGCGCGCGCTCGCTGATGAACGCGGTCAGGTAGACGATTTTTCTCAGAACCGGAACCCGAGCTTCAGGCCGTAGCTCGTATCGTCACCGGTCTTGTCCGCCTCGAGCGCGACGTTGATCAGGACGAGGTTCATGTTGACGCCGACGAAATACTTGTTGAGCGAGAGCGATTCCTCGGAAGGCGTGGAGGTGGGGATGTTCTTGGGCGTGCTCGTCACCCAGACCTTGCCTATCCCCCCGTAGGGCGTGAACATGGCGAAGCCCTTGGAAATCGAGAGATCGACGCCCTTGGTATTGAAATCGAGCTGATCGACGCCGCCGAGCTGGGTGTAGCTGCCGCGTAGGGCGATCGCCGGCATGGCCGTGTTCCCCGAGACGAACGCCCAGCGCACTTCGCCGCCGGCGAGCCGCACGTTGGTGCCGGGCACGGTCCCGTACATTACTCCCACATCGAAGCTGAGCGGCAGCCCCAGGTTGAAGCGCAGCGACGGCACCGCAATGTCTGAGATGTCCCCTGCGCCGGCGTTCTTGAACGCATCGGTGTTCTTGATTTTCGTGTCCGTGACGGCCACTCCCAGATCGAACCCGAACAGACCGAGAGGCGCGGAGGGCGTCAGCGGCTTGTACGAAAGCGCCGCGCCGAGATCCTGCGTGAGCTTGTGGAAGTCGTCTTGTGAGAGGCCCTGTACGGTGATGTCCTTCCCAACAGCCGGCAACGACGCGGCGAGGAGCAATGCTGTTGCAGTAACGCGTCTCAGAAGCATCTTTATCTCCGAAGCAAGTGTTAAGACAGCGCGAATCTAGCACACCGAAGCGGCGATTGGCGACGTTCGCACGGGCCCTGCGGGAATAGTGCTCACGCGGCCTTGCGCTTGGCGTTCGGCTCGGGATAGGGATAGAGGATGTTCAGCGCCGCGCTGTGTCCGGCCGTCTGGACTATGCGCACGTGCTCGCGCCTGAGCTCGCGCGCGTGGCGGCAGCCGCAGGAGTGCGCGATCATGTCGATTTCCTTGTTCATGCCGGTCGCGTAGTTGGCGACGCGCAGGTATTTCTCCTCGATGACCAGGCCGCGCTGCAGACGGTGATTGTGCGTGGTCACGCCCGTGGGACAGGTGTTCTGGTGGCAGCGCAGCGCCTGGATGCAACCGAGCGAGAACATGAAGCCGCGCGCGGTGTTGACGAAATCGGCGCCGACGCAGAGCGCCCAGGCGGCCTTGGCCGAGGTAACCAGCCTTCCTGCGGCGATGACGCGGATGCGGCTGCGCAGCCCCGACTCGATCAGCGAGTCGATGACGCGCGGCAGGGCCTCGGCGATCGGCAGGGCCATGTGGTCCATCAGCGCCTGCGGGGCCGCGCCCGAGCCGCCCTCGCCTCCGTCGATCGCCAGAAAGTCGGGCGCATACTCGGGGCCGCGGCGGTTGACCGCGTCGCACATCTCGTTGATGAACTGCCATCCGCCGATCGCGGTCTTGACGCCCACCGGCTTGCCGGTCATATCCCGGACGAGCGCGATCTTGTCGAGCAACTGATCGACGTTGGCGACGTCGCGATGGCGGTTGGGACTGATCGAGTCCTGGTGCGCAGGGATGCCGCGAATCCCGGCGATCTGCTCGGTGACCTTCGCCGCGGGCAGCACGCCGCCCTTGCCGGGTTTCGCCCCTTGCGAGAGCTTGATCTCGAACGCCTTCACCTGCGGATGCTGGGCCACCTCCCTCGTGCGTTCGGCCGAGAAATGTCCGCTGCCGTCGCGCACGCCGTAGTTCGCCGTCCCGATCTGCATGATGATGTCGCAGTTGCCTTCGAGGTGGAACGGCGAGAGGCCCCCTTCGCCCGTGTCCATCCAGCAGCCGGCGAGCGCCGCACCGCGCGACAACGCGCGCACCGCCGGCTCCGAGATCGCGCCGAAGCTCATGCCGCTCACGTTGACGATCGACCTCGCGGTAAACGGTGTCTTGCAGAAACCATCGCCGATCGTGAGCGGCGGCGTCGGCAGACGGTCTTCCTCGAGCACCGGATAGGGATGGTTGACGAACAGGATCGAGCCGGGCTCGTTGGTATTGTTGGTCGAGCCGAAGCCGATGACGCCGCCCTCGGCCTTGGCAAGCCGGTACACCCAGCCGCGCGTCGCGCGGTTGAACGGCAGCTCCTCCCGGTCGTTCATGAAGAAGTACTGCCGGAAATATTCGCCCTGCTTCTCGAAGAAATAGCGCAGATGTCCGACGACCGGGAAGTTGCGCAGGACGGTGTGCTTCTTCTGCGTGATGTCCTGGATGAAGACGATCACCACGAATGCGACCAGCGCAAACGCGAGCAGCGTCCCTAGACCGTACGAAACGAAACTCATCATGCCGGACATCGCGCCTCCTCCGGCGAATGATAGGCGAAAACGCTCTGCGATGCTCCGCGGTCAGGGCAGGATGCGAAGGATCATCGACTCGGGATCGTCCGCGCCGCCGTTCTCAATTTCCGCCGCCGTCGCCGGGCGCACGCCGATCACGGTACACGAGATCTTGAGCGCCATGCCGGCGAGCGGATGGTTGGCATCGAGGACCACCTTGTCCTCGGCGATGTCGGTGACCGTGAAAAACCGGCCTTCATCCTCGCCGCCCGCCTCGCCCTCGAAACGCATGCCGACCTCGAGCGTCTCGGGGAATCTGGAGCGCTCCTCGACCTTCAGCAGGTCCTCGTCGTAGTCGCCGAAGGCTTCCTCGGGCTCGAGCCTCACCTCGACGCGATCCTCGACGCTCTTGCCTTCGAGCGCGGCTTCGGCCGCCGGAAAGATGTTTCCGTACCCTCCATGGAGATACTGCACCGGCTCCTCGGAGCGCTCGATGGTGTTGCCCCAGATGTCCGCGAGGAGGACCTCGAGCGAAACGACGGTATTTTTCGCGATGCGCACTGAACCCGCAGGACTCCGGCTCCGGCTATCGCAGCGTCCGTACGAGGTTGAGCATCTGGGCGACGTGGCCGCGGGGATTCACTCCGTAGAACACGTGCCGCACGGTGCCGTTCTTGTCGATGATGAAGGTCGAGCGCGTGATGCAGGATTTTCTGCCGCCGTTCGCTTCCTTCTCGTGCACCACGCCGTATTTCCTGCAGACTTCGCTGTCGGGGTCGGCGAGGAGTCGGATCGAAACGCCGTTCTGATCGCGAAAGCCTGCATGACTGAGGCAATCGTCCGGGCTCACGCCGATCACCACGCAGTTGTGGCGCGAGAACTCGTCTTCGTGGTCGGAGAAATCCGTCGCCTCCAGGGTGCAGTTGGGCGTCCCGTCCTTGGGATAGAAATACAGGACCACGTGCTTCTTGCCGCGGAACTGGCCGAGATCCACGGTTTCCATGTCGGCATCGGGCAGCGAGAACAGCGGAGCCGGCTGCCCCGCATGCAGTGCATCGGGAGGGCATTCGCCTTGCCTGAGCGACGCTTCGTCAGCGTGTGCCAAGTTTTCCTCGCCGGGTTTGCGGCATCAACAGACTATAATCGCCGCGATGAGAATGCAACTGCTCGGCGGACTATCGGAAAAGGCATTCTTGTCGCAATTCTGGCAACAGAAGCCGCTGCTGGTGCGCAACGCGATCAGCAACTTTAAGGGGGCCGTGCAAGCGCCTGAATTGCTTGCGCTCGCAACGCGATCCGATGTCGAATCGAGAATCGTCGAGCGCCACCGCGGGGCGTGGAAAGCGCGCGAGGGGCCTTTCTCGCGAGCGGAGTTGGGGCGTCTGCCCCGGTCCGACTGGACCATCTTGGTGCAGGGCCTGAACCACGAGGTTCCGGAGGCGGATGCGCTTCTGCGGCTTTTCAGATTCCTGCCTCACGCCAGCCTGGACGACGTCATGGTGAGCTACGCCGTCACGGGCGGAGGAGTCGGTCCGCACTTCGATTCGTACGACGTATTCCTCCTCCAGGGCCCGGGACGACGCCGCTGGGGTATCGGCAAGCAATACGACGACGAGCTCGTCCCGGGAGCTCCGCTCAAGATCCTCCGGCATTTCGAGGCCGAAGAGGAGCTGCTGCTCGGACCCGGGGACATGCTCTATCTGCCGCCGCACTGGGCGCACGACGGCGTAGCGCTCGAGCCCTGCTTCACCTATTCGATCGGATTCCGGGCGCCCTCCCGCGCAGAGATCGCAAGGGAATTCCTCGCTTTCCTCCAGGATCGGGTCGAGCTCGACGGCTTGTACGCGGACCCCGGAGCCAGGCCCCCGAGGCACGCGGCGGAAATTCCCGCCGGAATGGTGCGACATGCGGTCGAGACGACCGCGAGGATTCGCTGGCGAAAGCGGGATGTCTCGCGCTTCCTCGGCGAATACCTGTCCGAGCCCAAGCCGCACCTGGTGTTCTCGCGTCCGCGCAGGCCCCTCGCACCCGCGCGGTTCGCGTCGCGGTGCCGCGCCCGGGGCCTGCGTCTCGACCCGCGCACGCGCATGCTGTTTCGCGGCCGGGACTACTTCGTCAACGGAGAGCGCGTCGAAGCGCCCGCGCGCGCGCGCGGAGCGCTCGTGCGCCTCGCGAACGAGCGCGCGCTGCCTCCGGGGGAGCGCCTGTCCGGTCCGCTCGCGCGCCTGCTGCACTCCTGGTATCTCGCCGGCTGGCTTCGAACCGGAGAACGGGATGACTGAGCTTCGCGCCGACGCGGACCCGGAGCGGACCCTGCTCCAGGCGAGAAGCGACTATCCGGCCGGTTTCGGCAAGCTGCTCGGCCTGGCGCGCCGCGAGCTGCGCATTTTCGACCCCGATCTCTCGGGGCTGGAGATGAACTCTGCCGAGCGCGCCGAGACGCTCGCGCGCTTCCTCCGCGCAGGCCCCAATCGCCGCCTGTTCATCGCCCTTCACGATATCGATTACGTGAGCAAGCATTGCCCGCGTCTGATCGCGTTGCTGGGGATCTACGCCTCGAGCATCTTCATCTACAGGACGACCGGCGAGGCGGCCAAGGTGCAGGACTGCTTCGCGCTCGCCGACGGCGATCACCTCATTCGCCGGCCGGTGACATCGCAGCCGCGCGGCGTGCTGGTCTTCGGCGATCCAAAGGAATGCCAGCCGATGCGCGAGCGCTTCGACGAGATCTGGGAGTCTTCGGTCCCGGCCGTGTCGGCAAACGCCACCGGGCTCTGAGCGGCGCTAGAGGTCCCGCCAGGAGAAGCCCTCCTCCTGGGTCGCCACCGAAATCCACGCGGGTTCGCACGACAGGGCGCGCGCCAAGGCCGCGCGGGCGAGCTCCGGGGTGTTGTTGGTCTGCGACAGATGTGCCGCGATCACGTGCTTGAGCCGCCCGCGGTCCAGCGCGGCGAGTATCTCCCCCGAGGTACGGTTGTCCAGGTGCCCCAGGCGACCTGCGATCCGCGCCTTCAGCGACGGCGGATACGGTCCGCCTTCGAGCAAATCCGGATCGTAGTTGCACTCGAGCACCAGCGCGTCGCAGCCCGAGAGATTCGCCTCGATGTGCGCCGTCGCGCAGCCGGTGTCGGTGAGCACGCCCAGGCGGCTCGCGCCGTCGGAGAGAACGTACTGGACCGGCTCGCGCGCATCGTGGGGCACGGTGAACGGCTGCACCAGGAGGTCTCCGACCGCGAACGGGCGACGCGAATCGACCAGACGGATCGAGCACTCCTCGCCCCCGACGCCCGCGTCGCGCAGAGCGGCGAGCGTGCCGAAGGTCATCCACACCGGGACTCCATGGCGGCGCGCAAACGGGAAAACCCCGTCGGCGTGGTCGCCGTGCTCGTGCGTCACGATGATGCCCGAGAGATCGGAGGGCTGCAGGCCCGCGCGTGCCAGGCGCGACTCGGTCTCCTGGATGGCGAAACCGCAATCGAGCATGACGCGCGTGTGGCCGGCCTCGGCGACGAGCGCGTTACCCTGGCTGCCGCTCCCGAGCGAGGCGAAGCGCACGCCCGGCTATTTGAGCTGCTGCTGCAGCAGCGAAAGGATCTTGCGGGCCGTGTCCGAGGTGTCGGGCCCGCCTTCCTTGTTCAGGACCTGCACCTCGCAGGAGTCGCTGCGGTCCTTTATGAATACCCGATACTGGCCGGCCTTCGGGTCGGGCGGGTCGCGCCAGAACATCAGCTTGGCGAGAAAGCTCTCGTTGCTCTTGCCGACGGCGTCGGCCTCCGGATCGACGTAGCGCACGAAGTAGAAGCCCTTGGAGCGGTCGCGGTCCTCGACGGTGAAGCCGACGCGGTCCAGCACCAGGCCCACGCGCCGCCACGCGCGATCGAAGGGCTCGGTCAGCTCGATGCTGCCGGCTCCGTCGGCTGCGGCCACGAGCTTGGCCTTGGAGTCGGTATTGGCCGCGGCGAGCTGCGCCTTCGCGCGCGCATCGTCGACCCCGAACCTCAGCATCAGCCGCCGCAGGAATTCGGCCTCCAATCCCGGGTCCACTGGCCGGGCCTGCCACACCGTGCTGTCCCGGTACACATTGGTGTAGACCTCGGACACGCCTCGATGAGTGACATAGATCTCGGTCGTGTTCGGCAGCGCGCCGCGCTCCAGCCGCGTGCGGAACTTGTCGCGCTCGCCGGTCGAGTATCCTCCGTCGAGGAAGCCCGAGATCGCGTTTCGAATGGCATCTTCCTTGATCTTCGCGCGGTTCTCGTTCCAGTCGGTTTCCATGACCCCCGTTTCGGGGATCTCGGTCTTGATCAGGAAGCCCTGGTCCTGCCAGAAGCTCTTGACGACCGGCCAGACCTTCTCGACCGGCTCGGGCACCACCAGCCAGCGCTCGCTCGCGGTCCGCTCGATTCGAACCTTGTCTACCTCGGGGAGGATCCCGGACGTCGCGGGCTTCGGGGCCACGCCGCGTTCCGCGTTGTACGCCGAGAACGTCGTCCCTGCGGGCTTGTTGGTGTCGGGGATCTGGTAGCGGTCGTCGCGAGCCGGCGTCGTCAGATCCGGAGGGACTTCGAGCGGGGGAAGCTTTCTCTCCGATTTGTAGTCGACTTTAGCCGAGTCGGAGGTCGTACCGCACGCGCAAAGCAACAGCGCCAATGCCCCCGCATGGATGGCGGAGACGTACCGCGTCATCCCGTCTTTCCCTCGACGACGCGCAGGCCGCTCGACAGCTTGATGTCGGCCTGCCGCATGGCCTCCCTGACGACCTCGTGGAACGGCTGCGACAGCGGCGTGAGCGGAAGGCGGATGCCCATGCCGATCAGCCCCATCTGGGCCACCGCCCATTTCACCGGAATCGGGTTCGCCTCCACGAACAGCTTGGTGTGCAGGCCGAGCAGCTTGAAGTTGAGCTCGCGCGCCTTGGGCAGATCGCCCGCCAGCGCGGCGGCGCACATCTCGTGCATGAGCTTCGGCGCCGCGTTCGCGGTCACCGAGATGATCCCCTTTGCGCCGAGCAGCATCAGCGCCAGGCCGCTCGCGTCGTCGCCGCTGTACACGGAGAAACCCTTGGGCGCGCGGCGCAGCAGCTCCGAGCCGCGCTCGATGCTGGCGGTCGCGTCCTTGATGCCGACGATGCCCGGCACCTGAGCGAGCCGCAGCGTGGTTTCGTTGGCGAGATCGGCGACGGTGCGCCCGGGAACGTTGTAGACGATCTGGGGAATGTCGACGCTCTCCGCTATCGTGCGGAAATGCCGGTACATGCCCTCCTGCGTGGGCTTGTTGTAGTAGGGCACGACCGACAGCGATGCGTCGGCGCCGGCGTTTTTTGCCGACTCGGCCAGCTCGACCGCCTCGGTGGTCGAGTTTCCGCCGGTGCCGGCGATGATCGGGATGCGCCCGCGCGCGTGCGCCACGGCCGCCCGTATCAGCTCCTTGTGCTCGTCGAAATTCACAGTCGGAGACTCGCCGGTGGTGCCGACGACCACGATGCCGTCGGTCCCCTGCTCGACGTGAAAATCGATGAGCGACTTGAAGCGCTCGTAGTCCAGGCGTCCGTCATCCTGCATCGGCGTGACGATCGCGACGATCGATCCTGAAATCATGTGGCTTCGTCCTAGAGAAATCAGCGCTTTATTCTAACGCAATCACCGGGGCTCCGGACGACGCGGCCTCGGGCCGCAGCGCGCAGATGCGCTGGACGAGCGCCTGCTTCGGCGCCGAAATCAGCCCCTGTTCGAACGCGATCACGCTCAGGGGTTCCACGCTGCGCAGCAGCTCGCCCGGTTCGAGCAGGAAATCCGGATTGGCCGGGCGGCCGTAGCGCTCGTTGCCCGCGGCGAAGGTCTCGTAGATCAGCACCCCGCCCGGCCGCAAGGCGCCGACGAGATGAGGGAAAACAGGCCGATGCAGATAGTTCGTCACCACCACGCCGTCGAACGCGCCCGGGGCGAAGGGCCAGGGGCCCGCCTCGATGTCCGCGACGCGGAGCTCGATGCCCTCGAGCGCCTGCAGGGCGGCCAGCGCCTGCGCGTCGCGGTCGACGCCGACCGCCGCGAAGCCCAGGGACCTGAGGTAACGCAGATGCCGGCCCTGGCCGCAGGCGACATCGAGCACGCGACCGCCCGCGCGGATCGACCCGGCCCAGCGGCGCACCCAGGGAGACGGCGTCGCGATATCGTGGCCACACGTCGGCATATCGCGTCTATTATCCCTGTCGGAACGCGCTCGCGCGCGCTCCGCGCATCGATTCACTCCAGGAGCAACGCATGGCACCCAACAGTCAACCCGTGAGCTTCCCCGGCGCATTCGGCTCGACGCTCGCGGCGCGGCTCGACGGGCCGCCGGGCGCGCCGCTCGCCTACGCCGTCTTCGCCCACTGCTTCACCTGCTCCAAGGAGACCAAGGCGGCCGCCACGATCAGCGCCGCGCTCGCCGAGCGCGGCTTCGCGGTCCTGCGCTTCGATTTCACCGGGCTGGGCGGCAGCGAAGGCGATTTCGCCAATACCAATTTCTCGTCGAACATCGACGACCTGGTCGCGGCCGCCGACTTCCTGCGGCGCGAGCACCGCGCCCCGGCGCTGCTCGTCGGCCACAGCCTCGGCGGCACCGCCGTGCTCGCCGCGGCGTCCCGGATCCCGGAAGCGCTCGCGGTGGCAACCATCGGATCGCCCCTGGAGCCCGACCACGTACTGGGATTGCTCAAGGATTCGGTCGGAAAGATCGACAGCGAGGGCGACGCGCAGGTCGACATCGCCGGCCGCGGCTTTCGGATCAAGAAGCAATTTCTCGACGATATCCGGTCGCAGAAGGTCGGCGCCGAAGTCGCACGCCTCGGCAAGGCGCTGATGGTGATGCACTCGCCACGCGACACCATCGTTAGCATCGACAATGCCTCGAAAATCTTCCTCGCGGCGAGGCATCCCAAGAGCTTCGTCTCGCTCGACCCCGCCGATCACCTGATGTCGAACCGTGCCGACGCGATCTACGCCGGGCAGCTGCTCGCCGACTGGGCGTTGCGCTATGTTCCGGCGCCGCAGGCCGAGGCCCCCTCCGCGCAGCCGGGCAAGGTGCTGGTACGCGAGACCCGCGAGGGAAAGTACACCAACCAGGTGTTCGTCGGCGCCCACGTGATCCGCGCCGACGAGCCGGTCGCGTCGGGAGGCCTGGACACCGGCCCGGGACCCTACGACCTCCTGTGCGCGTCGCTCGGCGCCTGCACTTCGATGACGCTCAGGACGTACGCCGATTTCAAGGGCATCCCGCTCGAGCGCGTCAGCGTCGAGCTGGAGCACGACAAGATCTACGCCGCGGATTGCGCCGAATGCGAAACCCGAGAGGGAAGGGTCGACCGCATCGACAGGCGGATCACGCTCGAAGGGAAGCTCGACGCGCAGCAGCGCTCGAAGCTCCTCGAGATCGCGGACAAGTGCCCGGTGCACCGAACGCTGCACTCGGAGGTCGTGATTTCGAGCCGCCTGGCGGACTAGAAGGAAGAACCGGGCTGCTTGAGAAACTCCGCTTCCTCGGCGGTGGACTCGCGGCCGAGGATGGCGTTGCGGTGCGGAAAGCGGCCGAAGCGCGCGATGATCTCGTAGTGGCGCTTCACGTACTCCATGTCGTTCGGATTGAGCGCTTCGAACAGGGCCAAAGAGCGGCGCTGCACCGCGAGATCCTCCGCGTGCTCGAAAGGCAGGTAGATGAAGGTGCGCTCGACCGGCGAGAGCAACCGGTCGAAGCCCCGCCCGATAGCGCTCGCGGCGACGGAGAATGCCAGCGAATCGGCGGAGAAAGCGCGCGGCGTTTCCCGGAACAGGTTGCGGGAAAACTGATCGAGAACTACCACGAGCGAGAGCGACGCCAAAGGCGTCGCTCTCCACCGGTCGAGCTCGCCGCGCGCGGCTCTTTCCCACAGAGGCAGGAAGCGTGCGCGGATCTCGGCGTCGAACGCCGCGGATTTCCCGAACCAGAGCTTGCGCGGCCGGCCCCGCTCGCGCGATTCCGGGGCGCCGAACCAGAAATCGAGGACTTCGGTGAAGTGGGCTAGCTGCAGATGCGTATATTCGCAAAGTCGATCAGCATCGCGGGATCGACATAGGCGCCGAAGACGAGCGCGACGATCGCGGCGAATACGCCCAGGCCGATCGCCGATATGAGTTTCCGTTCGCGAGTCATGGCCTATTTTATCCCAGGCGTCCTAGTCCTTCAGGCTCGCGACCGTCCAGGCGACGAGCTGATCGACCGCCTCGTCGCTCGCCTCGATGAGAGCGCGCACGCCTCCCTCGGCGTCGGGGGTGTTCGCCTGCCGCTCGACGCTGAAGCTGCGCTGCGCGATGAGGGCGCTCTTGCCGAGGACCGAGGCGCGCAGGCGCACCACGGCTTTGCTGCTCCCCGGTGCGTCGAACACCTGGGTGAACTCGTCCAGTTCGACTCGCAGGGCGTTGCCGGCCCGGTTCCCGTCGGCAGGATGAATGACCCCTCCCTTGCCCGAGGCGGCGAGACGCCCTCGCAAGCGCCCGGTGATCAGCTCCGCGGGAGAGCCGACCCAGCGGCTGTCGGCATAGGCCTGCGGACGCGCGGCGTCCTGGAACGCGAGCCGGTAGTAGATGAACGGCGAATCGAGCCAGGCGGGCGCGTTCACATCGTAGACCAGCAGCGGCCGGCGCAGGCCCGGCGCCGGCTCTCTCGAGGGCGACGGTCCGAAGTCGTACTGCGTGGGCTCGGGCCCGGATGACATGCTGGAAATGCTGCAGCCCGCGCACGCGAGGCAGAGCGCTAGGATCCCGAGGCCCGCTGCGCGAAGCCGCATCGGCTAGCGGGATCCGTTCTTGAATCCGGACTCGCCCGGCCCGGGTTTGCCGCGCTGCGCCCCGAAAACGAGGCTCTGCGGATTCTCGCCCAGAGCGTTGAGGACGCGGTCGAGCGCGCGCGTGTCGCGCTGGAGCTGCTCGACCAGCGCGTTGAATCGCGGCAGAGTTTCGTCGTGGAAAGAGCGCGCGGCGGAGCCCACTTCGTCGAGGCCCGCCGCCATCCGGTCGAGCGCCGCCGAGCGCTCCTCGAGCTTGCGCGAGAGCGCACCGACCTCCACGAACAGCTTCTCCGCGCTCGCCAGGGCGCCGCGCGCGTCGCCCACCAGCGCGGGAAATTCGCGCGCGCCGGGCTGAAGCCCTTCAGCGAGATTCGCGGTATGGCGCGAGGCCCGCTCGATCCCGACGAGCACCTTGGTGACCAGCCTGCGGTTGTCCTCGCTCAGCAGCTCGTTCATGCGGCTGGAAAGCTCCCTCACGGCGACGACGAGGTCGAGGCCGGAATCGAAGATCGACGGCCGCATGTCGATGCGCGGCGGCTCGCCGGCGCCGGCCTTGAGGGGCTCGCTCGAAGTCCCGTCGTCGTTCAGCGAAACGAAGGCGAGGCCGGTGACGCCCTGATAGCCGAGCTGGGCGTAGGTGCTGCGCGTGATGGGCGTATCCTCCTGCACGCCGATGCGGATGTGGATGCGGCCCGAGCTGCCGGGCTCGATCTTGATCGACTCGACGCGCCCGACGTCGACTCCACGGTAGCGCACCGGAGCCTCGGATTTCAAGCCGGTCACCGAGCTGGTCGTCATGACCGTGTATTCCGAGAATCTGATGTCGTCGCGGCGGAACCACAGCGCCGCCGCGACGAGCGCTACGGCGAGCAGCAGCGTGAACAATCCGGCTGCGAGAGCGTGTGCACGATTTTCCACGGTTCCTCCTTAGGTCGTCTGCAGTGCGGGTACGGCGGAGAGCGCCCGTAGGCCGCGCTCGCCGAGAAAAAAATTTCGAATGAACGGATGATCGACCTTGACGACCTCGTT
>Ga0137397_10002494_pt1 | contig 12788 bp, 9 predicted proteins | sample czorhiz116metaG_FD_106658 | JGI IMG/M metagenome (GOLD analysis project Ga0137397, IMG submission 106658) | Vadose zone soil microbial communities from Angelo Coast Range Reserve, California, USA - czorhiz1.16 metaG | ecosystem: Environmental > Terrestrial > Soil > Vadose zone | place: USA... | reverse complement strand
TCCCTCGCGCTTGGGGCCGACGCCGGATTTTGCGCCGAGCTCGGCGGTGCTGATGCTCATGGGAGAAGCGCCGCCTAGCTCCGCCTGATCTTGTAGATCTCCTCGACGCGGGCGTGCGCTTCCTTCAGCGCCGCCTCCGGCGAGAGCCCAGCCACTACCACGCGTCCGGCCATGTCGCAGAGGATGTACTGCGCCTGCACCTCGACGGCGGCCGCGCTGAAGGGCCCGGGATAGCCGGGCCACACGCTGCGCAGGATGTTCTGCACCATGCCCTGGAAGTTCGGATCCGTCTTCCAGTACGGTTTGTCGGCCCGCGACTTGTACACAGGTCCCGCCTGTCCGATGGAGGCCTGCATGTACTCGTCGAAGCGCTTCTCGTCCTCCACCCAGCGGATCAGGTCCTCGCAGAGCTCGGCGTGCTTGCTCTTCTGGAAGATGCCCCAGTTGTAGGCGCCGGCGGCCACGAAGCTGCCCGCGGGCCCGCCCGGCGTGAGGATGACCTGGGTCTTCTCGGCGAGCGGGTGCTTCTTGGCGACCATGGCGTAGTAGAGGCTCGCGCCGTTATTGGTGCTCACGAGCTTGCCCGCCATGTAGGCCTCGTTGTTGGACACGTCGTTCCAGCCCATCACGCCCGGCGGCTGGATCTTGTGCTTCTGAATGGTGTCCACGGCGAACTGGAGGGCCTCGAGGTTCTCCTTCTTGAACGTGGTGGCCAGCGCCGGCTTGCCTTCCTTGTCCCAGACGCTCCCGCCGTAGTCCCAGAGAATGGCCTGCATGAACCCGTTGCCGTCGTCGCACCGATTGAGCGTCTGGCCGAAGCCCCAGAGGTCCTTCGAGGCATCCTGGCACTTCTTGGCCATGTCGACGACGTCGGGATCATAGAGCTTGGGAAGCTTCACGCCCTTGGCGTCGAGGAGATCCTTGCGGACGAAAAGGCCGCCGGGGAAAGCCTGCCGCGCCACGCCGAAGTACTGCCCATTGATGTTGACGACACGGTCGGCGTAGGGGAGGAGTCCCCCGCGCGCCCCCGCGATGTCCTTGGCGAGCTTGCTCACGTCGCGGAGCGCGGGCTTGTAGCGCGCCGGCCCCTGGTAGTTCATCTCCGCCATGTCGGGCGGGTTGCCCGCCTCGATGGCCGCCACGAACTTCTGCTCGCGGTCGCCGAAGGTCGCCCAGTCCATGTCGACGTGCACCTTCCGCTCCGCCGCCCAGCCTTCCACCTGCTTGGCGAGGATGTCGTTACCGGCCGTGACGTAGCTCTTGAAGAGCCACACCCGGAGCTTGGTCGGACTCTGCGCCCGGGCCATGCTCTCGAGGGCTTTGAGCCCGACGGCGGTGCCGCCGGTGATGATGGCGGCCTTGCGGAGAAACTCGCGGCGGGCGATGAGACCGGCATCGAGTCTCTCGGCCAGGTCCTTCAGGCGGCTGTCCATTTCATCCTCCCTTGGATGACGTGTGGCGAATGCTACCCTACCGGGGTCACGTCTGGCAATCGACACCGGGCAAAAGCTTGCTATTCGTTTCACGCGAGACGGGCTGTGGTGTCTCAATGGCGGGTCATACGACGAGAAGAGGAGGACTCCATGAGCGTGGATCGCACCTACATAGCGCAGAACGATGCCGAGCGTAGCCGGCTTCGGGGCCTCGTCGGCCGGCTGAGCGACGCCGATCTTGTCCGGGCCATGCCCGCGGGGTGGACGGTCGCCGGGGTCCTCGCTCACCTGGCGTTCTGGGACCAGCGAATTCTTGTCTTGCTCGAGCAGTGGGAGCGATCGCCGTCCACGCCGCCCCGCATCGAGAACGAGGCAGACACGGACTGGATCAATGACGCGTCGAAGCCACTTCTTCTCGCCCTCGCCCCGCGCCAGGCCGCCAATCTGGCCGTCGCCATCGCCGAGACCGTCGATGGCAAAGTGGCCGCGCTGCCTGACGACCTCGTGGCGCGGAATGCTGCGGCGGGGAGCCCGCTCAATCTGCTACGCGCGGAGCATAGAGCCGAGCACCTGCGCGAGATCGAGCACGCGTTCCGCTGACGGTGAGTCCAAACGATCGGCGCGCCGGCGGCAGGGTGTGGCCGCCGGCGCGCCGATCGAGCTGGTGGTTACTTGATGATCTCGATCTTCTTCAGCACCATCTTGCCGCCCTTCGGCTCGTAGGTGGCCTTGACCTTCGTGCCCTCCTTCATCTCCTGGGGCACCTCTACGGCCTCCGTCCAGTAGAGCTGGGTGCCGTCCGAGAGCGTGAGCACCCGCTCATTGATCTGGATGGTCTTGACCGTGCCTTCCTTGTCCGCTGCCCAGACGAAGGTTCCGGCCGTGACGACCATCGCCAGTGCCACCACCACTGCTATCAGCGCGCGCTTCATGTTGGTCTCCTTTCGGGAAAGAAAAGTTTACCCACCTGGGCTGCCAGAGGGTGCATAGGCGGTGCCATCGAGAGATGCGTTGGAAGCGCGCGACAGATCGTGCGAGGGTGCTTGCGCGCGTCGCACGGCGAGGAAGAATTTGCAGGTAGTCCTTACTTCCACGCGAAATCGAAATCGCAGTGGGACGAATTGACACGCTTGGCGGAACGTAGAACAATCCGCTCCTGTCAGCGCCGTCGGGCCTGAGGGCCCGGGAAAGGGCTCTCCCATGCGGACCACCACGCGCCTTCGCCAGATGCTCGACCAGCCCGGGCTCATCGTCGCCCCGGGTGCCTACGATGGGTTCTCCGCGCGGCTCATCGAGGCCGCGGGCTTTCGCTGCGTCTACATGACCGGCGCGGGCACGGCGGCCTCCCATCTCGGCCAGCCCGATCTCGGCCTCGCCACGCTCACCGAGATGGCCAACCACGCCTCGCACCTGGCGGCCTGCGTGACGCTCCCCGTGATCGCGGATGCCGACACGGGCTATGGCAATGTGCTCAACGTGGTGCGCACCGTGCGGGAGTACGAGCGGGCCGGCGTGGCGGGACTGCACATCGAGGACCAGGTGGCGCCGAAGAAGTGCGGCCACATCGCGGGCAAGCAGATCATCCCGACGCAGGAGTTCTGCGACAAGATTCGCGCGGCCGCGGAGTACCGAACCGATCCCGACTTCGTCATCATCGCGCGCACGGATGCCCGGGCCGTGACGAATCTGGACGACGCCATCGAGCGCGGCAACCGCGCGGCGCAGGCGGGCGCGGATGTCATCTTCGTGGAGGCGCCCCAGACGCTGGACGAGATCCAGCGGGTGGCCCGCGAGGTCAAGGCGCCGCTGCTCGCCAACATGGTGCAGGGAGGCCGGACGCCGGCCGTGAAGACCTCCGAGCTCGAGCGGCTCGGCTTCAAGATCGCGATCTTTCCCGCCGTGTGCATGGCGGCGGCCGTGCCGGCCATCGAGCAATCGCTGGAGCGCCTCAAGGCGACCGGCACCGACTGGCACGATGGGCCCGTGCTCTCGCCCATGGACATCTTCCGCCGGGTCGGCTTCGACTGGTGGCAGCAGATCGAAGAGAAGTTCGCGCCCCGGCAGTGACCGCCGACGGCGCTCGCTGAGGAGACGGCCGTGCCCACCATGTTCGAGAAGATCTGGCGCCGCCACGTCGTGGCCGAGGGGCCCGGCGGCCAGACGCTCCTCTACGTCGATCGTCATCTCCTGCACGACGGCTCGCCGGAAGCTTTCCGGCGTCTCCGCGCAGCCGGGCGGACGGTGCGGCGGCCCGGCGAGCTGGTGGCGACCGCCGATCATTACGTGCCCACGGGAGTAGGTTCGGAGGCCTCCGCCAACGAGGAGATCCGCGGCATGGTCGAGGCTCTCGCGCGCAACTCGCGCGAGCTCGGCATCACGCAGTTCGGGCCAGGGGATGTCCGCCAGGGCATCGTGCACGTCATCGGCCCCGAGCAAGGACTGACCCAGCCGGGCATCGTCCTCGTGTGCGGAGATTCCCACACGGCGACTCACGGCGCCTTCGGCGCGCTCGCCTTCGGCATCGGCTCGACGGAAGTCGAGCACGTGCTGGCCACGCAGTGCCTCTGGCAGAGGAAGCCCAAGGTGATGCGGATCACCGTGAACGGCACGCGTCCCTTCGGCGTCGCCGCCAAGGACGTCATCCTCGCCATCATCGCCAAGATCGGGGCCGCCGGTGGCGTCGGGCACGCCATCGAGTACGCGGGGCCGGTCATCCGCGGCATGTCCATGGAAGAGCGGATGACCGTCTGCAACATGTCCATCGAAGCAGGGGCGCGCGCCGGCATGATCGCGCCCGACGAGACCACCTTCGCCTATCTCGAGGGACGGCCGTACGCGCCGAAGGGCGCGCACCGGGACCAGGCCCTCGCCCTCTGGAAGGCCGTGCCGTCGGATGCCGACGCGGTATTCGACAGCGAGGCGAGCCTGGATGCGGCCGCCATCGCGCCCACGGTCACCTGGGGCACGAGTCCTCAGGACGCCCTACCCATCAGCGCGCGCGTGCCCGACCCCGCCCGCGAAGGCGATCACTTCCGGCGCGAGGCCATGGGGCGCGCGCTCGACTACATGGGGCTCCGGCCCGGCACGCCGCTCAGCGAGATCGCGGTCGACCGGGTCTTCATCGGCTCGTGCACCAATAGCCGCATCGAGGATCTCCGAGCGGCGGCCGCGGTGGCCAGGGGGCGGCGCGCCGTGGTGACGGCATGGGTCGTGCCGGGCTCCGGGCTGATCAAGCGGGCGGCCGAGGCCGAGGGGCTCCACGAGATCTTCAGGGCGGCCGGCTTCGAGTGGCGCGAGCCCGGCTGCTCCATGTGCATCGGGATGAACGGCGACACGGCCCGCGCAGGCGAGCGCGTGGCCTCGACCTCCAACCGGAACTTCGAAGGGCGCCAGGGCAAGGGCGCGCGCACGCACCTGATGAGTCCGGCCATGGCCGCGGCCGCCGCCGTCACGGGCCGACTCACCGACGTGCGCACGCTCGTCGCAGTTCGAGCAGAGTAGGTCAGGACACCCATGGAGCCATTCACCACGCTCACCGCCACGGCCGTTCCCATGGATCTGCCCAACATCGACACCGACCGCATCATCCCCGCGCGTTTCCTCCGCAAGCCGAGGGAGGCCGGCTACCAGCAGTTCTTCTTCCACGACGTCCGCTTCAATCCCGACGGCTCCGAGAACGGAGACTTCGTCCTCAACCAGCCGCCGTTCCGGCAGGCGAAGATCCTCGTCACCGCGGAGAACTTCGGCTGCGGCTCCTCGCGTGAGGGGGCGGTGTGGGCGCTCATGCATCATGGGATCCGCTGCGTCATCGGACCTTCCTTCGGCGATATCTTCATGGAGAACTGCTTCAAGAACGGCGTGCTGGCCATCGTCGTCCCTGCCGAGACGGCTGCTGGGCTCCGGGGCCAGCTCCATGCTCGCCCGGGCGCCCCGGTGAGCGTGGATCTCGAGCGCCAGACGGTGACGGCGCCAGACGGCACGGCGCATCCCTTCGATGTGCACCCGTTCCGGAAGCAAGCGCTCCTCAAGGGGCAGGACGAGATCGCTTTCACCATGGAGTACGCGCAGGCCATCGAGGCTCACGAGGCGCGGCGCGCCGCGGAGATGCCCTGGCTGCTGAGCGGCGGCGGCCCCGCAGCCTAGCGGAGCGCCTACCGCTTGTAGCGTTCCCCGGCTTTCTCCCCTCTATTTTGATGTTGTAATACTCAACACATGATGGGTAATCTAGGCGCTCCTTGTAAGGGAGCGCTATGGCCACCTCGATCGAGTCCTTACCCCCGCCAGGGTTGGACCCCGAGGGGCTCGAGGGCTTGCTGCAGGCTTTTTCCCCAGGCCGGCTCAGCGAGATCGTCGGCCCTCGATCCTCCGGCGGCAGCAGCCTGCTCCTGGCGCTCCTGGCCCGCGCCGCGCGCGGCGGAGTCACCGCGCTCGTGGACGCCTCCGACACGCTCGATCCAGCCGCGGCTGTCCGCGCCGGGCTCGATCTTCGCAGCCTGCTCTGGGTGCGCTGCGGCGGGCGTCTGCCCGTGGCATGGCGCGCGACGGATCTCCTACTCCGTTGCCCGGGCTTTGCCGCCATCGCGCTCGATGTGGGTGAGTCGACCTCCGCGCCGCCGGGGATGGGCGTGCGTCTCCAGCGCGCCGTCGCGAACGGCGAGAGCATGCTCGTCGTGCGGGGGCCGCGGCATCTCCTGGGCTCGGCCGCCGCGCTGGTGGTGTCGGTGCGCCGCGTGCGCGCGCGCTGGATCGGCGTTCCGCGGCCGCTGCGGCTGAGCGGGCTCGTCTCCGAGGCGCGCGTGGTCCGCTCGCGCTCCGACCCGGGCCTGACCAGGCCCGGGCGCGCCTGGCTCCTCGAGTGGCGGACATGATACGCATCGCCTGCCTGCATGTGCCGGATGCCGACGCGACGGTGCAGTCCGCTCTCCTCGACATCGCCCTGCGCCATTCCCCCTCGGTGGAAGACGTCGCGCCGGGCATCGTCTTTCTCGACCTTCGCGGGCTCGGCAAGCTCTGGGGCGGCGAGGAGGAGCTGGCGCGCCGGCTTCTCCGAGCCGTGGCCGAGCGTGGATGGACGGCGCGAATCGGCATCGCGGGCAGTCGCGCGGGCGCGCGCTTCGCCGCCCGCGCCGGAGAGGGCGTCACCATCGTGCCGCCTGGGCGGGATGCGGGGAGACTTGGAGTGGCGCCGCTGGCTCTCCTCGACCTGGGTCCCGAGATGGCCGCCCGCCTCGCCCGCTGGGGTATCCGCACGCTCGGCGAGCTGGCCGATCTTCCCGCGCGCGGGCTCGCGCAGAGGCTGGGCGATGAGGGCCCGCGCCTTCAACGACTGGCGCGTGGCGAGGATCCCACGCCGCTCCGCCTCTGGACGCCCCCGCCCGTCTTCGAAGAATCGGCGGAGTGCGCCTGGGGGATCGAGGCGCTCGAGCCGCTCGGCGATCTCATGGCCGGGCTGGCCGAAGCGCTCTGCGCGCGCCTCCGCCGCGACGAGCTCACGGCCGACGCCTTCGCATGGACCTGTCGCCTGGCCGACCGCACGGTGCACGAGGGTTTCTGCGCGCCGGCGGCTCCGCTGGCCGATTCCGCGGCGGCCGCCGCGATGCTCCGCGCCTCCCTCGCGGCCCGGCCGCCGCGCGCCGCCGTCGAGGGGATCACGCTCCGCGCGCATCCCCTGCGCGCGCCGAAGGCACAGCCGCGCTTCGATGAGCCGCCGGGCCCGAGCCCGCGCCTGCTCACCGCCGCGCTGGCGCGCCTGAGCGGCCTCGTGGGCGCCTCCGGCATCGGCTCGCCCGAGCTCCTGGACAGCCACCGCCCCGACGCGATGCAGATGACCCCGTTCGTTTTGTTCCCCTTGCGCTCTCGGCCTTCGTCTCCAGGGGGTGAAGGGGAGATTTTGGCTGTGCGAAGGATGCGCCCGCCACAATCGGCGCAGGTGACGCTCGCCGCCGGCGCGCCCGCCTACCTCCACGCGGGCGGGCTCGCGGGGCACATCGTGGCGGGCGCGGGCCCGTGGCGCGTCTCGGGGGAGTGGTGGACGGAAGAAGCCTTCGTCCAGGACGAGTGGGACGTGGAGCTGGGCGACGGCACCCTGTGCCGCCTCGCGCGCGACGGGCGCGGCTGGCGCCTCGAAGCAATTTATGATTAGGCCTCGCCTCGAAAAGCGGGCAGCGTCTCAGCTCGGATTGCGCTGATGTTCGTCGAGCTACATGCCAAGAGTGCATTTTCTTTCCTCGAGGCGACGGCGCTGCCCGAGGCGCTGGCGGAACGCGCCGTCGCCCTCGAGCAGCCGGCCCTGGCCCTCGTGGACACCGACGGCGTGTACGGAGCGCCGGCCTTTTACCGCGCCTGCACGCGTCTCGGCATCACGCCGCTGGTGGGCGCCGAGGTCAGCCTGGCGGACGGCGGCCGGCTACCCCTCCTCGTGGAGGACCAGGAGGGGTACAAGAATCTCTGCCGTCTGCTGACGCGCGTCAAGATGCGCGCGGCCAAATGCGAGGGTGCCGCGGGCTGGGACGATCTCGAAGAGCATGTGGGCGGGCTCGTCTGTCTCACCGGCGGCGCCTCCGGGCCCGTCACCGCCGCCCTCGCCCGCGGCGGGCACGAGGCCGCCCACGCGACGCTCGACAGGCTCGCCGGCCTCTTCGGCCGCTTCGGCGTCTACGCCGAGCTCCAGCGCGATCTCTCCCGCGAGCAGGAGGCGCGCAATGAATGGCTGCGTGCGGAAGCCGAGCGGCTGGGGTTGCCCCTTCTCGCCAGCAATGCCCCCCTCATGATCGCGCGCGGAGATCGCCCATTGCTGGACACGCTGACCTGCATCAAGCACGGCACGACGATCGGCGAGGCCGGGCGATTGCTCGCGCGCAATAGCGAGCGCTTCCTCAAGCCCGGTCGCGAGATGGAGCGGCTCTTCGCCGATTGCCCGTCGGCCGTGGCCAATACGGGCGAGCTGGCGCTGCGGATCGGCTTCACCCTCAAGCACCTGGGCTATCGCTTCCCCGACTACCCGCTGCCGCCGGGCCAGACGCCGATCGGCTGGCTCCGCGCGCTCTCCAAGGAGGGGGCGCGGCAGCGCTACGGCGCGGGCCCGCTGGCCCAGAAGGCGAGGCGGCAGATCGAGCGCGAGCTCGACTTGATCGCCCGCCTCGACCTGTCCGGCTATTTCCTCATCGTCTGGGACCTGGTCGAGTTCTGCCGTCGCCACGACATCCTGGTGCAGGGGCGGGGCTCGGCCGCCAACAGCGCAGTCTGCTACGCCCTCGGCATCACCGCGGTGGATCCGGTGGGGATGGAGCTCCTCTTCGAGCGCTTTCTCTCCGAGGAGCGGGGCGAGTGGCCGGACATCGATCTCGATCTGCCGAGCGGCGACCGTCGCGAGCAGGTCATCCAGTACGTCTACGAGCACTATGGGCGCCTGGGCGCGGCCATGACGGCCAATGTCATCACCTATCGCGGCCGGAGCGCGGCGCGAGAAGTGGGCAAGGTGCTGGGGCTTCCCCCCGCACTGTGCGATCGTCTGTCCGCGCTCGTCAGCAACTGGGAGTACAAGGATCCCGGCGATAGCCTCCTCGCGCATCTCCGCGAGGCCGGCTGCGATCCCGCGCAGCCGGTCATGCGTCACTTCGCCGGTCTCTGGACGGCCATCCAGGATCTGCCCCGGCATCTCGGCCAGCACTCGGGCGGCATGGTCATCTGCCAGGGCCGGCTCGATAGCTGCGTGCCCCTCGAGCCGGCGACCATGCCCGGGCGCTCGGTCGTGCAGTGGGACAAGGACGACTGCGCCTCCATGGGCATCATCAAGGTGGATCTTCTCGGACTGGGCATGATGGCGCTGCTCGAGGATGCCATCGGCATGATCCGCCGGCGCGGCGGCCACGTGGACCTGGCGCACTTGCCCCCCGACGATCCGACCGTCTACGCCATGCTCCAGAAGGCCGACACCGTCGGGGTCTTCCAGGTGGAGAGCCGTGCCCAGATGGCCACCCTGCCGCGCCTCAAGCCGAAATGCTTCTACGACCTCGTGGTGCAGGTCGCCATCATCCGCCCCGGGCCCATCGTGGGCGACATGGTGCATCCGTATCTGAGGCGTCGCGCCGGACGCGAGCCCGTGACCGTGCCGCATCCGAATCTCGAGCCCATCTTGAGGCGCACCCTCGGCGTGCCGCTCTTCCAGGAGCAGCTCCTGCGCATGGCCATGGCCACGGCGGGCTTCACGGGGGGCGAGGCGGAAGAGCTACGCCGCGCCTTCGGCTTCAAGCGGCGCAAGCAGGCCATGGACGAGGTGGAGAAGAAGCTCCGGGCGGGCATGGCGGAGCAGGGGATCACGGGCGAGGCGGCCGAGGCCATCATCCGCTCCATCACCGCATTCGCCCTCTACGGTTTTCCGGAGAGCCACGCGGCCAGCTTCGCGCTGCTCGCCTATGCCAGCACGTATCTGAAGGCGCATCACCCCGCCGCCTTCTATGCGGCGCTGCTCAACAACCAGCCCATGGGCTTCTATCATCCCGCCACCATCGTGGGCGATGCCGCGCGGCACGGGCAGACCATCCGCCCGGCGGACGTGAACCACTCCGACTGGCTCTGCGCGATCGAGGCCGACGGGACGGTGCGGCTCGGACTGCGGTATGTCCGTGGGTTGCGTGAAGAAGCGGGCCGGCGCATCGAGTGCCTTCGCCCCTTCGCCTCCGCAGACGATCTCGTCCGCCGCGCGGGGCTCCACCGCGATGAGCTGACCCGGCTGGCCGAGCTGGGCGCGCTGGGCAGCCTCGGGCTCGAGCGCCGGGCGGCGCTCTGGGAGATCGAGCTGGCGGCGCGGCCGGCCGGCGCGCTCTACGAGGATATCCCGGGGCCGCCTCCGCCTTCGCCGCTCCCATCGATGACGGCCGAGGAAGCGCTCGTGGCCGACTGCCAGGGCACCGGGCTCACCCTGGGCCCTCATCCGATGGTCTTCCACCGTGAGCGGCTCGAGCGTCTGCGAGTGGCCCGCGCCATCGATCTGCCGGGGCTCAAGGACGGCCGGGCCGTGCGCGTGGCGGGAGCGGTGGTGGTCCGTCAGAGGCCCGGCACCGCCAAGGGCTTCGTCTTTCTGAATCTCGAGGACGAGACGGGGCTCGTGAACGTGGTCGTGCCGCCGCCCCTCTTCCATCGTTACCGGCTCATCCTGGTGCAAGAGCCCTTCCTCTACGTCGAAGGCACGCTCGAGCACCGCGACGATGTCATCTCGGTGCGGGCCGGACGCATCCAGCCCCTCCCCTCCGAGCTGGGACGTCTGCCCTCCCACGACTTTCATTAGCTTGGAGGAAACGCGCGCTTGTCACATCTCCCGCGCGCGATCGGCCTGCTGCCGCGTCTCGAACACCTGCGAGGTAACCTGGCGCTTCTCCAGCTCCTTGGCGAGCTTCAAGCGCAAGTAGCCGCTGTTCGTGAAGCGGGACACCTTGAGGTAGTACTTCTGCTCGACGTATTTCACGGCGTCCATGTAGGCTTGCATGGCATCGTCGTCCACCGAGAAGCCCTCGTAGTTGACGACCGAGTTCACCCGCTGGCCCACCGGCCCGAGCAGCCGGTCCACCGCCGCCGTGATGATCTTGATGTCCTCCTCGCTCCGCACCCGCATGCCGGAGTAGTTCATGAAGACGGTGTTCGTCACGGGGTCGTAGGACAGCCGCTCGTCGATGTTGATATCGAGGAGCCGGTCGCGAAGCCCCATCGGCTCGGGCAGGAAGAGGGCCGCGGCCATCGGAGCGGGCCGCTCGACGAGGGGCCGGAAGGGAAGATGGCGCAGGATGTCGCGCTCGAGGTCGACGCCCGGCGCCACTTCGATCAGGGCGAGCCCCTCACGGGTGAGGCGGAAGACGCAGCGCTCGGTAACGTAGAGCACCGCCTGCTTGCGGCCCGCGGCCCGGGGTCCGCTGAATGTGATCTGGCCGACCCGCTCGACGAACTTCGTCAGCTTGCCTTCCTTGGCGATGTGGAGCCGGCCCTCCCGCACGGTGACCTCGGCGCCTCCCGCGCAGAAGCTGCCCATGAAGACGACCTTCTTGCTGTTCTGGCTGATGTTGATGAAGCCGCCGCAGCCGGCGATGCGGTTGCCGAAGCGGCTCGCGTTGACGTTGCCGGCGCCGTCGCACTCCGCGAAGCCCAGGAAGGCTGCGTCGAGCCCGCCCCCGTCGATGAAGTCGAACTGCGAGCAGTGGTCGATGACGGCCTGGCAGTTGATGGCCGCGCCGAACTCAGGGCCGCTCGCCGGCACGCCGCCCATGACCCCGGGATCGACGGTGAGCGTCATCAGATCGTGGATCCGCTCCTCGTTGGCCACGTGCCCCACGGTGTCAGGAACGCCGATGCCGAGGTTGACCACGCTGCTCGGCAGGAGCTCCATGGCGGCCCGGCGCGCGATGACCTTTCGGTCGTCGAGGGGGAGGGCGGGCAGCATCCTCGTCGGAATGCGGACCTCGCCGGAGAGGGCGGGATTGTACTGGATGCCCCAGGTCTGCATGTGATGCCGCGGTTCCGCCACCACCACCGCGTCGACGAGCACGCCGGGGATGCGGACGTGGCGCGAGTCGAGGGTGCCCTCGGCGGCCACGCGCTCGACCTGGCAGATCACGTACCCGTGCGAGTTCTTCGCGGCCAGCGCCATGGCGAGGTTTTCGAGGATGAGAGCCTCATGCTCCATGGTGATGTTGCCGTCGGGGTCGGCGGTGGTGCCTCGGATGAAGGCCACGTTGATGGGCGTCCCCTTGTAGAAGAGGTACTCCTCGCCTCCGATGGTCATGAGCTCGACGAGGTCCTCGCGGGTCACGCGATTCATCTTGCCGCCTTCGATGCGCGGATCCACGAAGGTGCCCAGACCCACCTTGGACAGGGTGCCCGGCTTGCCCGCGGCCACGTCGCGGTACATATGGGTGATCACGCCTTCGGGCAGGTTGTAGGCTTCGACCTTGTCCGCGAGGACGAGCTGGACGATCTTGGGGGCGAGCCCGAAATGTCCGCCGATCACGCGCCGCAGGAGCCCCTCGTGTCCGAGGTGATTGAGCCCCTTGTCCTGGCCATCGCCCTGACCGGTGGAATGGACAAGGGTGAGGGCCCGGGGCGTGCCCGTCTCCACGAAGCGCTTTTCCAGAGTGACGAGGAGCTGCTCGGGAATGCCGTGCCCGCCATAGCCGGTGGTGGCGAGCACGTCGCCGTCGTGAAGCACGGAGATCGCGTCCTCGACGGGGATGACCTTCTTCAGCACGGTGTCACTCCTTGGGGACAATCGGAAGGGTCCGGGGCCTCGGGGCGGCGCCAGCGTCAGGCAGCCCGTGCGATAGTCGCCCGCCGCCCTCGCGGAGGTCAAGAGGGTGGCCAGGACTAAAT
>Ga0137397_10002493_pt1 | contig 12792 bp, 7 predicted proteins | sample czorhiz116metaG_FD_106658 | JGI IMG/M metagenome (GOLD analysis project Ga0137397, IMG submission 106658) | Vadose zone soil microbial communities from Angelo Coast Range Reserve, California, USA - czorhiz1.16 metaG | ecosystem: Environmental > Terrestrial > Soil > Vadose zone | place: USA... | reverse complement strand
TTCGAACGAAATGTCTTGTCCCGCCATGCTGATGCCAAAGATGAATCCGGAGTCCTGACTCGGGATGAAGCCCCGCGGCATGGTCATGAAGAGATAGACCGTTCCAATCAGCATCAAGGCGGCGACCATCATCGTTGCGAACTTATGCCGAAGCGCCTTCAGCAAAGTGTAGTCGTATGCTCCGGCCATCCGGTTGAATCCGCTTTCGAGCGCGACGTACAACCTTCCGTGCCTGCGATGGTGCGACGGCAGGTAACGGCTTCCCAGCATGGGCGTGAGCGTGAGTGAAACAAAGCCGGATATCAAAATCGCCACAATGATTGTGACTGAAAACTCATTTAAAAGCCGCCCGACCATACCGCCGAGAAACAGGACAGGAATAAACACGGCGATGAGCGACAGAGTCATGGATACGATCGTGAATCCAATTTCCCTGGACGCGAGCAACGCGGCCTCAAATCGGCCTTTACCCATTTCCATGTATCGCACGATGTTCTCGAGCATGACGATGGCGTCGTCCACGACGAAACCCACACATAACGTCAGAGCCATCAAAGACAGCGTATTCAGGCTGTAGCCAAGCAGGTACATCACCGCAAACGTTCCAATAATGGAGAGCACGACGGCCAGGCCGGGAATGAGAGTTCCGGAAAGAGTCCGCAAGAAGAGGAAGATGACCATAACCACGAGTGCAACCGTCAGTACCAGCGTGAATTCGACGTCGCGAATCGAGCCGCGAACGGGTTCGGATTCATCCCAGAGCACCAGCATTTCCACCGATGGAGGCAGCGAGGCCCGGAGTTCGGGAAGAATCTTCCGGATGTCGTTGGAGATCTGGACGGTGTTTGTTCCGGGCTGGCGCGCAACGCCGAGGAAGATGCCGCGAGTCCCGTTGTTCCAGGCGACGGTCTTATCGTCCTCGACCGCATCCACCACTGTTGCAACGTCCTCGAGCCGCAACGGAACTCCATCGCGCCATTCGACAATCAGCGGGCGATAGGCCGCAGCCTGCATCAACTGCCCGCTCGATTGGACGGTGAAAGCCTGCTTCGCGCCCTGCAGGCGTCCTGTCGGCAGATTCACGTTGCTTTGCTGGATAGCACGCTGCACGGCATCGATTCCCACCTGGTGGGCCGCAAGCCGGTCCGGATCGACCTGGATACGTACCGCGTATTTCTGCGCTCCCACAATCTGGACGCCCGATACACCGCTGACGGTTGAGAAGCGCGGCGCCAGCACGGTTTCCGCATACTCGTTTACCGTGTACAGCGGAAGCGTGTTGGAGCTCAACGACAGCCAGATGATCGGCTGTTGCGAAGGATTCTGCTTCGCGTACGACGGAGGCCGCGGCATGGGCGGGAGGACGGCTTGCGCTATCGCGGACTGCACATCCTGCGCGGCGGCATCGATGTCACGGCCAAGCTCGAACTGGATCGTGACCGTGCTGGCTCCCTGCATGTTCGCCGAGGTGATCGAGCGCACCCCGGCAATCGTCGAGAATTGTCGCTCCAGAGGTGTGGCTATGGCCGACGCCATCGTCTCCGGGTTCGCGCCGGGCTGAGCGGCGACGACCTGAATGGTCGGATAGTCCACGCTCGGCAGCATCGCGACGGGCAAGGCTCGAAACCCGACGATTCCGAACAGCAGAATCGCGAACGTCAGCAGCGCTGTCATGATCGGACGTTCGATGAAGATGCGCGAGAAATGCATGACTATTTCGCCGTTACGATTTTGGCGCCGGGGAACAGGCGGGACTGGCCGTCCGTGACGATCGTCTCACCTGCAACGACGCCACTCTGCACCATCACCTTGCCGCCAACATTTTGCCCGACTGTGAGAGGACGCGGCTCCACCGTCTCGTCGGACTTGACGACATAGACGAACGATCCCTGCTGTCCCGCTTGAACGGCCTCGGCAGGAATCACTGTCGCCGTCTGCCTGTCCATGGTGAGCACCACGTTGGCAAACTGGCCCGGCCACAAACGCCCGTCGCGATTATCGAAGACGGCCTTCAGCCGGATCGTTCCGGTATTCGTATTCACGGTGTTGTCGATGACAGCGAGCGTTCCGCGAACCGTTTCGTCGGAGTCTCTGCCGGGCAGTACTTCGACCGTCAGCTTGCGCCGCGAATTCTGCTGCGAAATCAGGCTGAGATAGCGCTCCGGAACGCCGAACGCGACGAAAATCGGCGCGATCTGATTGATGACGACCAGCGGCTTATCGTCATTCGCCTTCACAAGATTTCCAGCGTGCATCAGCAGATTGCCGGTTCGGCCGGAAAGCGGGGCCCGAATCTCGCTGTAGGCCAGGTTGAGCTTCGCCTGTTCCACGGCGGCTCGATCGCTTTCCAGCGAGGCGCGGATGCTTTCGACAGCAGCTTCATCGGCACGTACAGATTCCGCGGCTACTTCCGCGGCCGTTCGAATCTGGTCTTCCTGCATCCGTGTGGAGAGACCTTCTTTCGAAAGTTGCTGGAACCGCGCTGCTTCGGCCTGCGCGTTCTTCGCTTGCGCGCGGTCGCGGGCGAGATTGGCCTCGGCCGCGCGAAGCTGCGCTTCGTCCTTTTTTAAGGTGGCTTCCGTCTGGCGCAGTGCCTCACGCAGCGGTCGAGGATCGATCTCGAAAAGGAGATCGCCCCTGTTCACGTTCGCGCCTTCCGCAAATTTCACATCGAGCAACTGCCCGCCGATCTGAGCTTTTACGTCGACCGTGGAATACGGTTCTACGGTGCCGACGGCGCGGACCTGGATCGGAACCGTTTCCTCCGTCGCAGTCCCGACGCTGACCGGTACCGGCGGAAATGTCATCCCGCCGGATTTAGCCTGGGGAGCGGAGTTGCAGGCCGTCAGGATGAATCCGATAATCGTCGCTGTAAAAATTCTGGTCATAGTCGCCATGCGGGTTTCAGTGTAGCCGAAAGAGAGGCTGAGTAGCCAACGTCCTACGGTTATATAAACGGGAGGAAGAAACAAAAAGTTACGGTTGAGCCGGCCTCGGGCGGTAACCATTTTCGGTTTTCGGGGTCTTAGCCACAAACGGCGCAAAAGGGGAGGACTCCATGCTCGAATTCTTACTCAAAGACTTTCGCTACGGCTGCCGCACACTTTTGAGGAATCGGGGATTTACCCTGGTTGTGGTGCTGACGCTCGCGTTGGGAATCGGCGCCAATACCGCGGTCTTCAGTGTCGTCAATGGTGTGCTTCTGCGTCCTGCGCCGGTCGCCGATATCAACGGACTGGCGATGGTATGGGAGACAGACCGCCGTACGGGAACGATTCGGGAACCCGCATCGGTTCCGGACTACCTTGATTTTGCGGCCCGCAGCCGGAGTTTCCAGTCGATGGCGGCCGTCATGGCGCAAGAAGTAAACCTGAAGCCGGCGGGCAGCGACCCGATCCGGCTCGCGGCGCTTCGAGTGACTTCACGTTTTCTGCCGATGCTCGGAATGATGCCTGTCGCCGGGCGGCACTTTACCGACGCGGAAGACCGCATCGGAAGCACGAATGTTGTCATGATCGGCGAGTCGCTCTGGGAACACTCCTTCAATCGGGATCGTGCAGTGATCGGCCAGACGATACGTCTCGACGAGATCCCTTATACCGTTGTCGGAGTCGTTCCACGCGCTGCGGATTTCGGCGCCGTCCAGATTCTTTCCGCCGCCGCGTACTCGCGAGGATTCGTGGACCGGGATGCTTCGACACGCGTGGATATATGGCTGCCGCTGCGAGCCGATCCCCAGAGTCTTCCCCGGAGCACACATCCGATTTTCGTCATCGCCCGATTAGCAAACGGTGTAACGGGTAGTGCAGCGCAGGAGGAAATGACATCGATATCGGCCGACCTCGAGCGGAACTATCGCGAGAACGAAGCTCGCGGAGTCTTTGTGGAACCGGTCGCTCGGGTCGTCTTCGGTCCAGTGCAGCCTGCGTTGTATGTCCTGCTTGGCGCGGTGGCGTTGGTGCTGCTGGTGGCCTGCGTCAACGTCGCCAATCTGTGGCTTGCTCGCGGCGCCGGCCGCGGGCGCGAAGTCCTGGTGCGATCCGCCCTCGGAGCCGGCTTCGGTCAACTGGCCCGCCAGTTTCTCGTCGAGAGCATAACGCTGACCCTGTTCGCATCGGGCGTCGGACTGCTTGTCGCGTTCGCAGGTTTGCGCCTCCTGATAGCGGCCGGACCCGCCGATATCCCTCGACTGGCCGAGGTAACTATCGACCTTCGCGTGCTCGCGACGACAGGGGGCGTGACTCTATTGATCGGAGTGTTGTTTGGAATGCTTCCGACGCTGCAAGCCCGGCGCGTTCGCCTGCAGGCCGGTTTTCAGACAGAAGGCGACGCGAGGGGCACGATGAGCCGCAGCAGGAATCGGCTTCGGGGGATTCTCGTCGTTGCCGAGATTTCGATGGCCGTTTTGTTGATGATCGGTGCGGGTCTTCTCATCCGAAGCTTCTGGCAGCTTCAGCAGGTCGATTCGGGCTTCCAGGCTTCCGGAGTCTTGAAAGCGGAATACCAGCTCCCAGCCACGAGGTATCCGGCCGATTTCAGGGTATGGCCCAACTTCAAAGAGATGCACGCGTTCACGAACCAGCTGCTCTTGCGCGCTGCCACACTGGCCGGCGTGGAATCGGTGGCGGTGACCGGGAGTCATCCGATCGATCCGGGATTCACGAATTCGTTTATCGTCGTCGGGCGGGAAGCGGAAGCCCGGAACTGGCCCGAGATTTCGGTGCGCCAGGTGACGCCGGGTTATTTCCAAACCGTGAACCTCGGGCTCGTGCGGGGCCGCCTGATCGAGGACAGCGACGGAACTCTGTCGGCTCCGGTCGCACTTCTCAACGAGGCCGCGGCGCGCCGATTTTTTCCGAGTCAGGATCCGATCGGTGCGCAAATTCGGTTCTGGGGACAGACGAGACGGATCGTGGGGATCGTCGCGAACGAGAAGTTCCATGGGCTGGCTGAGGCGTCGCCTATCGCCACGTACCTCCCGATGGCGCAGGCTCCGTCGGCCGGCGGCGCGGGTGTGCTGCTCATTCGAACCAACGGAGACCCGGCGACGTATGCCGCTCAAGCACGCGAAATCATCAAGGAGTTGGACCCGGGCCTTGCTGTCTTCGGAGTCGAATCTCTGGAGCGCACTGTTTCACGTTCGGTTTCGCGGCCGCGTTTCACGATGCTCCTGCTGGGAGTGTTCGCTGCGGTTGCGCTGCTGCTTGCCGCCGTCGGCGTCTATGGAGTGCTGAGTTGTGGAGTCGTGCAGCGTACCCGCGAAATGGGAATCCGCATGGCTTTGGGCGCGAATCCACGCCAACTCATGCGCCTGATCCTCAACGACGCATGCCTTCTTGTGTTTCTCGGCGTCGCCCTCGGCCTGACAGGCGCCTTCGTCCTGACACGACGGCTCACGACTCTTCTGTTTGGCGTCTCCCCGACAGATCCGGCAACTTTCCTGGGAGTTGCGGCCGTGCTCGGCGCAGTCGGGCTCATTGCCGGCTACGTGCCCGCCCGGCGTGCCACGCGAGTGCACCCTGCAATCTCCTTGCGAGCGGAGTGAATTGGAGAAGTCGGTTAAACACAAAGACACAAAGGCACAAAGAAATTCGGCAAACTGCAGCGGCGGCGGTCATACACGGCCGCTACAGTTTGCCGAATTTCTTTGTGCCTTTGTGTCTTTGTGTTTAACCAGCTTTCTCCAATTTTTTGATAGTATTTCCGTCCGCAACGAAGGAGAAGCTCAAATATGTACGTCCGCGCCGCCATCATGATTTTGCTCGCAGCCGCAATGCTACCCGCACAGTCCAGAGGCGACTGGCCGATGTTCGGTCACGATTACGCCAGTACACGTTATTCGCCGCTCACGCAGATCACCCCGAAAAACGTCGGCAATTTGAAGCAGGCCTGGATCTACCACTTTCGCACCGACGAAGAACGAAAGAACGCCGCCGGGGGCGGCCTGGGAGGTTATTCCGAAGTGACGCCCATCGTGGTGAATGGGGTGATGTATCTATCCGCGAATACCCGTGTGCTTGCGCTCGAACCGGAGACAGGAAAAGAAATCTGGAATTTCCCCATAAAGGATGGAAGAGCGTCCAACCGTGGCGTCACTTACTGGCCGGGCGAACCAAACATTCCGGCTCGCATCTTTTTTACAATCGGCAAGAGGCTCGTCGCCCTGAATGCCACGACGGGTGAGTCTGTTCTCGGCTTCGGAACGAATGGCGAGGTTGACATGGTGGTGCCGTACAACTCGCCTCCAACTTTGTACAAGAACCTTCTGATCGTTGGCGCCAATGTGCCGGAACAACCCGCGGAGGGCCAGCCCGGCGATACTCGCGCATACGACGCACGGACCGGTGCGAAGGTTTGGGAATTCCATTCGGTGCCGCGCGCGGGCGAGGTCGGTAACGATAGCTGGCCGGCCAACGGATGGCAGAATCGCACCGGCGCGAACCATTGGGGCTTCTACATGACCATCGACGCCGAGCGCGGCATCCTTTATACAAACTATGGCAGCCCGGCCAGCGACTACTACGGATTCGATCGCCAGGGTAAGAACCTTTTCGGAAATTCAGTCGTCGCGCTCGATGCGATGACGGGCAGGCTCAAGTGGTATTTCCAAACCGTGCATCACGACCTGTGGGATATGGACCTGCCTCCGGCGCCGATTCTGCTCGATGTAACGGTCAAAGGTAGAAAAATCCCAGCCCTGGCACAAACAGGAAAGCTCGGGCTGGTGTTCATTCTCAATCGCGTCACCGGTGAGCCCGTCTTTGGTGTCGAAGAAAGGCCCGTTGCGCAGACCGACGTTCCCGGCGAATGGACTTCGCCTACTCAGCCATTTCCCGTGAAGCCACTTCCGCTCGGCAAACACGACTACAAACCGGAGGATCTGATTACCGCTTCTGACACCACCGAGGCACACGCGAAAGCCTGCCGCGATCTGGTCGAAAAGAGCGGTGGAAACCTCATCAACAAGGGACAGTACACGCCATGGGCTTATCGCGCGCCGGGTGCGCCGCCGAGGTCGACCATCAGTTTCCCTGGAGACATCGGAGGGACTGATTGGGGTGGAATGTCCGTCGATCCGAAGTTGGGATATCTCTTTGTGAACACTTCGAACTACGGAAGCCTGGGATGGATCGAGAAGAGACCGGAGGGCTCGCGTGTGCCCTACGATCGGGCCAGCGTATGGGGAAATCCTGTCGCGTCGAAGTTCTGGGACAGAAAGATAAACGAAAAGAACCAGCTTCTCGGCGAACAGAGCTGGCCCTGTCAAAAGCCGCCGTGGGGTCAGTTCACTGCGATCAATGCAAACACCGGCGACGTGGCGTGGCAGATAACGCTTGGCGTCACTGATGAGCTTCCCGAAGCAAAGAAAAATACTGGACGGGTGAACGTGGGCGGCTCCATTGCAACAGCCGGAGGGCTGCTGTTCATCGGCGCCACAAACGACAGGCGGTTCCGCGCCTTCGACTCCAGGACCGGAAAGCAACTCTGGGAGACCAGGCTCGAATACAGCGCGATATCGGTGCCGATGACATACCAGGCCAGGAACGGTAAACAGTACGTCGCGATCACTTCCTCCGGCGGCGCCGGTATCACGGATCCAAATCCGAACAATACGGAATCGCTGTACGTGTTTGCGCTGCCGTAACTGTAGGGGCGGTCATAGACCGTTATAGACCAGCGCTGTCCAAGATATCGCGCGAAGCGCATCCGAATACAGCCGCGTAGCGGCGACAGAATGTAGCCCCACGCTGGCGCGTGTCTACATTCTGTCGCCGCTACGCGGCTGTATTCGGATGCCTTCGGCAACTTTGAATTTATTTTGGATGTCGGCGGTCACAGACCGCCGCTACAGTGAAGTATGCACAGTTTCGTGTACGACGTACCGGCTGCGCGAGTCCTCTTTGGAGTTGGAGCCTCGGACCGGCTCGGCGAGGAATTACGGCGGCTGGGTACGCAGCGGCCGATCTTCATATCGACGCCTGGACGCCGAAAAGACGTGGAGGAAGCGTCGACGCGTCTTCCAAACATGACTGCCGCGGTGCACGCCGAAGCGGTGATGCACGTCCCGGTCGAAACAATAGCCGCCGCAAAGGAGGAGGTGAAGAAGCACGCAGCCGATTGCATCATCGCATTCGGTGGAAGCTCCGCTATCGATCTCAGCAAAGCTGTGGGCCTCCAATGCGGAATCCCGATTGTCGCGGTCCCGACGACATATGGTGGCTCCGAAGTAACGCCCTTCTACGGCTACACCGAAGCAGGTCTCAAGAAAGGAGAACGCGACCGGAGGATGCTGCCGAAGGCCGTCCTCTACGATCCGGCTTTGACGGTTACTTTGCCGGCAAATGTTTCGGGACCATCCGGTGTGAACGCCATCGCTCACTGCGTCGAAGGACTTTACGCAAAGAATGCCAATCCGATCGCGACGCTTTTTGCTGCCGAAGCAATTCGGGCTCTCGCGCGATCCTTACCGATTGTCGTCCGGGAGCCGGCCAATCTCGAAGCCCGTTCGGATGCGCTGTATGGAGCCTGGCTGGCCGGAGTGGTGCTTGGAACCGTGGGTATGGCCGTTCATCACAACATCAGTCATGTGCTCGGCGGTACGTTCCAGCTTCCTCATGCGAATGTTCACACGATCGTCCTTCCACATGCGGCCGCATTCAATCGTGAAGCTGCGCCGGAAGCGATGCGCATCGCGGCCGATGCATTGGGAGCCGAAGACGCAGCGCAGGGCATCTACGACTTGATTGTGCGAATCGGCGCTCCCGTCGCACTGAAAGATATCGGCATGCCATACGAGGGATTGGATCAGGCAGCGAAGCTCGTTATGGACCATCCGTATTACAATCCACGTCCAGTCGAATATTCCGAGTTGCGGCAACTGCTCGAGAATGCTTATCAGGGCGTACGCCCGGCTTAGGACGAATATGCGAAACTTCGTTTACGACCATCCTGCCACGCGAGTGATCTTCGGCGTCGGCGCTCTCGACCGTCTTCAGGAAGAAGTCAAGCGGCTCGGTGCCCGGCGCGCCATCATTCTCTCGACACCGGAACAACGCGCGGACGCCGAGGAAGCCATGCGGCGTCTCGGCGACATGGCAGCCGGTATTTTCAGCGAAGCCGTCATGCATGTCCCGATTGAGACGGCGCGCGCGGCTCGCGACATGGCGAAGAAGTTCGAGGCCGACTGCTACGTCGCCGTTGGCGGAGGCTCCACCACCGGCCTCGGCAAAGCGATCGCGCTCGAAACGGGAATGCCGATCCTCGCCGTTCCGACAACCTACGCCGGTTCGGAAATGACGCCGATCTACGGAATCACGGAAGGTGGTCTCAAAAAGACGGGACGCGACCGCCGGGTGCTGCCCAGAACTGTGCTCTACGATCCGACGCTGACCGTTTCATTGCCCGCGCATATTTCAGGTCCGTCCGGTATGAACGCGATTGCTCACTGTATCGAGGGTCTTTATGCGGAGGACGCGAATCCAATCATGACACTTCTGGCCGCCGAGGGAATCCGCGCCCTCACGCGCTCCCTGCCGATAGTGGTGCGCGAACCGCGAAATCTCGAAGCCCGTTCGGATGCGCTCTATGGAGCGTGGCTCGCCGGATCGGTGCTGGGAGCTGTCGGAATGGCCATTCATCACAAGCTCTGTCATGTGCTGGGTGGCACATTCAATTTGCCTCATGCGGATACGCACACCGTCGTTCTTCCACATGCAGTCGCGTTCAATCGCGAAGCGGCACCGGAAGCCATGCGTGTTGCAGCGGAAGCGGTCGGCGCGAAAGACGCGGCCCAGGGGATATACGACCTGATCAAACGGATTGGCGCGCCAATCGCGCTGAAAGATATCGGAATGCCGGAGGACGGGCTGGATCGTGCTGCGAAACTTGCGACGGAGAATCCCTACTACAATCCTCGAAAAGTAGAGTACGCCGGAGTGCGCGAGTTGTTGGAGAACGCATACCACGGCAAGCGCCCTGCATAAACCGAAGTTTGCGGAATTCTGGAATTCTGGGGACAGACTCCGAATTCACCCAGAATTCGGAGTCTGTCCCCAGAATTCCCCCCAAAATTTCCCTCGTGGCCTTGCGGTTCAAAAGTTGTGCTATGATCCCGCCCCGCTATGAGCCTAAAACAACCAATTGCCGGCATTGTCTCCACCGTCATCATCATTGCAATTGCACTGGGTTTCGTTTCACTTTTTGACTTTCCAACCTTTGCGGGACCGGTTGCGTACTTTCTCCTGTGCCTCATCCCGATGCAGATCATCATCGCCGTTGTGTGGGGAACCAATTGTCCGGATTTCGCGGCCAGGCGCCGCCAGCCTCTGAACGGCTTGTTATTTACTCTGATAACGCTGGCAGCGGGGATCGTCATTGCGCCGGTATACAGGGCCGTCGCCGGCGGAGGGATCAATCCGCCGACGCCAATGCTGGCGCATTGCACCATCGTCTCCGTGGTGATTACGTTCTGGGGCGCCATCATGTGGGGCGCTTTTCCCTTCAAGCCTCTCATCAAAAACACTGTGGCCGCCGGACTGACGCTGCTGGTTGCGTGCTATGCGGTGAACTATCTGCTGTTCCGTATCTTCTATAACTACGATTTCATGCAGGGCGCGCCGGTCTACGTTGCGGCGCTCGATCCCCACGGAATGTTCAATGCTTTGAGCGCGCTGGTGTTTTACGTCACCGCGCTGGCGGCCATGTTCCTGATGCTCCATTTCGATCTCTGGCCGCTGACGAAGTCTCCTTCCATAATGAAGCAACCGGTGCTGGGGATTGTGTGGACAGTTATTGCGCTGATTCTTGGCGAAGCCGCCTACTACGCCGGAGTGAATATGGCGGGCATGGACGTCATGGCGTTCCTCGTGCGTGTTCCGGTGCCGTTCATATTCGGAACGATCATCGTGCTGAATATGCTGCAGAATTCTCTCTTCGCGAAACTGACTCAGCCGGCCAAGGGCGCGGCGAACGCGATCGCAGCCGCCGTCATCGGAATAGTGCTCGCTCAGATTTACGGTGCTCTTGCCTCCACGGTAACCGGCACTCTCAATCCGGGTCCACCGACCTATGATTTCGAAGTCTGGCTGGCTTCCGCGTTATTGAGCGTGACTTTCCCGTTTCTTATCTTTTACGCGGAATTTTTCAAGATGTGGCCGCTGAAGAAAACCTAGCCCCAACGGGCATGAACGAAATTCGGGGAGAGTAACCTTTGTGCCCTTTGTGCCTTTGTGGTTTAAACACAAAGGCACAAAGGTTCAGAACTCTGCCGGATACGGTTTCAGCTCGCCGCGGCGATAGCGCTCGGGAAGCGATCCGTCGTTGTTTTCCCACACCAGTAACATCGACCGCTTCGGCGAATATCCCTTGTGTTTGATGTCGGCCGGCATCGCTGCCACGTCCCCGGCTTTCATCACCACCTTCGCTCGCGGTTTGCCGGTGCTGCCGTCCTCGACATCCCAGATGATCTCATCACAGGCCTGGATGAACCACTCTACCCGGTCGTTGCCGTGGAAGATCGGCAGGATGTGCTCCTCCGTCGTCGGGCACATCAGGCTGTCCTTCACCACCGAGCACACCGACGGGTTCCACGTCACATCCGATCGCGATAAGTAGCCGAACAAGTTAAACGCATGCACGTCGTTCTCAAAGCCCGGCTCCGCATGGATCTCCGGCTGATCCTGCGGCACATCCTGAAACTGACGGTTGACCGCAAAGCCCTTCTCGTCGCTACGTAAGCCCGTATCTCCCGGCAAACCCACCATCCGGCTCGCCACCACGCGCTGCCGCTGCACGGCCGGGCTGTTGGAACCATGCTTGGGTCCGTAGGGCAGCCCCGTCTCGTCCGGCGCGGCGAACGGATCAAAGCCTTCGTTGGTCCAGTCCTCCAGCATGCCCACAAACACTTTTCTCAAAACGCTCGAATCGTGCGTCTCCAGATAGGCCCGGTTCGCATTCCGGTAGGCCGCATTCGTCAGACCCATGAACAGGTCCACCGTGCCGTAGTGGTTCACCGTCCCCAGCACGTGATCGAAGTTCACCGTCCCGTAAAAAAAGCCCCATGCCACGTCTCGCATCAACGCCCGCAGAAACGCGTCGATCGGCATGATGTGCCGGCCCTGCGGATAGTAGATGTGGGCGAAGTACTCGTCACGCTCGAATCGAAATTTCCCTATCGTGAACGCCTGGTAGCCCAGATCCCGCGCCGTGGCCGTCGCTTCGTTATGATTGATTGCTGTACTCATGGTTGTCTCCTCATTGACTCATACCTTTGTGCCTTTGTGTCTTCGTGTTTAACCACAAAGGCACAAAGGTATCCCCTAATCCGTCCCGTCATTTCGTCTGACAAATCTCGCCCCAGCGCTCGATCGTGCATTCCCCCTGGATCGTCTGGATCAGCAGCACTCCCGGTTTCGGGCTGCGGAACTGATACGCCGCGCCTTTGGGCAGCAGCGCCATGTGGCCCCGGCCGCCTTTCACCCAGCCCATCTTCCGGCCCGCCGGCTCTGCGTTCAATTTCACCGCGCCTTCCTTGCTCTCCGGCACCAGCGGCTGGTCCGGTTTGATCAGGTGTACCTCCACCTCGCCGTCCATGATCAATGCCGCTTCATCGTGAGCCGCCGCGTACCAGGGCGAGTTGCCCTCGGCCCGGACCGCTTCGATCACATAGCGCAGGTTCTTGCCCACGCACACCCGCTCATAGGGCTTCGATTTCGATGCCACCTCAAAAACATTTGAAAATACGTAATGCCTGGGATCGTCGTCGATCACCTCGACGCCGCCCTTCTCGTAATG
>Ga0137397_10002490_pt1 | contig 12795 bp, 10 predicted proteins | sample czorhiz116metaG_FD_106658 | JGI IMG/M metagenome (GOLD analysis project Ga0137397, IMG submission 106658) | Vadose zone soil microbial communities from Angelo Coast Range Reserve, California, USA - czorhiz1.16 metaG | ecosystem: Environmental > Terrestrial > Soil > Vadose zone | place: USA... | reverse complement strand
TTAAGCAGTGCGACCGATTGTTGCTGGTAGAACGCCGATTGTTGTACGGGAGATGGTTGTATGGACTGACTACGATCGATGATAAACGCGGTGAGGGCAGCGGAGAACAAGCCAGCCTTAGTATGGACCAGTCCATTAATAGATAGGCCAACAATAGAGGTAAAGTTGAAGAATAAGAACGCACAAATATGAGGAGACCGTCCATGTCACTCTTGATATCCTTTATAGTGGCATGGTCGAGGTTTTTGGCCTCTTTCCCATAAAGTGACCATAGAGCATTGGCACTATCATCGAAATCGAGGTTGTCTGTTTCGGCCTCACGTATGTGAGCTTCGTGATCCATGACGTCGGTGATCCCCACTCGCGGGGAAAGGAACGTAATGGTAGGTGAGTTGGTCCATGAGGGAGAAACGGATCAGTATTTAAATGTTTGTGTTACAGTGCTTCCATACTATAGTTCAATTCCATAACACGGCGGGCAAGAACCAACCGAGTTGTTTATGGTTCAACTTAGCAGTCAATTAATGTCCAATATACTGGCCACTAAGTTGACTGTTAAGACAATTGAATAATTTGTTGACCCGCCCTTATGTGTTGCATTATTATTCGAACAATTGAAAATTATGCATCTGCTTAACATGACCAAATTTATTTCCTAAAATAAACGGGTTATCTCAGCGCGCGAGATCATCTAATCAGAGCTTGCCTAAGCAGCTATTTAATATTTAATTTCTTATAATAGCGTGGCGACAAATTATTCAATTGTCTGGATATGACAACCAAGTCTACTAACATCTTGCCCGCCTTGTTGACTAAAAGTTAACGAATCACGATATTGTGACAGTTTCCAAATTCTGACACAATCTTGATGACCGAAGTTCGTTCCATCACACTCCCATCACTTCCATGACACCGCTGTGGCCGTACAACTTCAATTGGCTCCGCACCCACCTTCAACAAACACATGACACTTCCCTCATGAGCATGAGACTCCAGGTACAAGTGTCGAGGCTGAGCTGAGGCACATGCTTTCCCGTCCGTCACCGCGTCACCCTTACTGTCGTCTCCACCCATGAACAAACGTCGTCCCATCTCCTCCTTATCCCAGGCTTCCCCTGTGACTTCGTCCTCAAAGTTTCAATCGTCATTCGGCTATGCCTTGCAAGAGTACAAGAAACGGACTAAGGAAGACCTGTTCTTACATCCTCTTGCCGCCAGGCTGCAATCCTGCGACTCTCCTGGCGCAATAGTCTCCGTGCTCGAAGAACAAACTCGGCCATTCGATCAATCCCGAAGCGGCGACCAGCGATCGACACAGTTGCGATGGCTTAGATCCATCGTAAATGTTCTCTATTTCCTTTCAGGTAGCATAGAAGAAGGTGCTGGCATGGTAATTAACCGTATTTTTTCGTTTCAAGAAGTGTACTTTCTTACTTTCCCTCTCATCTTTTAGGTGTTATCACCTGCGAAAGTCATCTTTGTTGGCATCGGTGTCCTTCTCTCAGTAGGTTCTTCTTTGAGCCATGTGCGCAGACAATTGTCAAACCTAGTCTCTCAGGCTGTTCAGGCCGTTGGTGCCAGCGAGGATGCCTTAGTTGACATCTTTGAAAGCATGGAGCGTTTCTTCCAACGACTTGAGGCTTACATTGAGGTCCTGTCGACTACGTCTATGAAAGATATGAACGAACAGATTATGCTGGTAGTACTCTCCATCCTAGCCACCTTGACGGAAGAAATTAGGACAGGGCGAACGAGTGAGTTGGCCGAAGGTACACATATCATTTATAACTCATCTTGAATCAGAAAAATACTGGAAGAAGAAAGTGGCGAGGACTGAAGTTCGAGATGCGTTGCAGAGGTTGGACAATTTGACGTTGCATATGGCGAACAGCGTAGGACCTTTGACCACTCCGACCTTCTCCCCCGTCTCCGTTGAAAGCTCGGACGCCGTCACACGGCAACAACTACACGATGATATCCGAGGATGGCTCTCGCCCTCGGATCCGTCCACAAATTACAATGCAGCGCTCAAGGCTTGCCATAAAGGAACAGTCCAATGGTTCCTCAAGAGCAAGACCTACATGGAATGGAAGTCAAGTAGCTCTTTCTTGTGGGTCCACGGTAAACGTATGTTTGGTCTTCCGTCATTGCGGTCTGAGTGTTGATTGCCTTTCGCTCTCATAGCAGGCTCAGGGAAGAGCGTCCTCTGGTTCGTTATGTCTGAGCTACTACTTCCTAAGGGAATTAACCTGGACGTCTTTTCTCAGCTCTCTAATCATCGAGGACATCGAATTCATGTGCAAAGTCGTGCCAGACTATGTGGCCTATTTCGTTTTCGACTCCGAAGATGATGATAAGCAAAGCTGCCACGACATGGCTGCTTCTATCCTTACTCAGTTATCTACCCAATCCGACCGCTGCTTCGGATTACTCTCCCGCCTCTACTCGTCACAGAACCGCGGTGCCCGGATACCCACTTCTTACGTTTTAACAGAATGTTTGAAAGATATGCTCTCACTGCCAGGCCAGTCACCTGTTTACATTATCATGGACGCGATCGACGAATGTCCCAATACCTGTGGGGTGCCATCGCCACGCGAAGAGATCCTGGTACTTTTGAAGGAACTCGTCGACTTACGCCTCCCAAATTTGTGGCTATGCGTTACCTGTCGTCCAGAGATCGACATTCGAACACTCCTCGAGCCTTTATGTCATTTCCGGCTATCTCTTCAGGACGAATTGGGACAAAAACAGGATATTGTCAAGTACGTTAGCGACATCGTTGATTCAGACCCAAACTTTGGAACATGGAGAGGGGATGATAAGCAACTGGTTATCGACACGCTGTGTGAGAGAGCCCGCGGCATGTTAGTGCCTCACTCTGTGCCCGTCCTCGTTTCTTATTCTTTATTATCAGGTTCCGCAGTGTCTCCTGCCAGGTGGATGACCTACGACACAACCTCCCAGTGCCATCCACTATACGCCGTATTCTGAATGAATATCCCAAAACGTTGGACGAGACATACGAGCACATATTAATGGAAATCGACATTACGAAGAGAAATTTCGCTCATCGTCTTTTACAATGCGTCGTAGTCGCCGTCAGGCCGCTTCGCGTCGATGAGCTCGCAGAGATCCTTGCAATGGACTTTGACGCAGGAAAAGGAATCCCGGAACTAAACGTAGACCGCCGCTTGGAGGATCCAGAGCGTGCTGTGCTGTCTGTATGCTCCTGTTTATTCGATGTTGTCAACCTCGACGGTTCCAGAGTGGTGCAATTTTGTCACCCCTCGGCAAGGGAGTTCTTGACCTCGGAGCGCCTCGCTGTTTCAAGGGGACGGGTCTCGCGTTATCGGGTTGTCCTCGAGCATGCACATGCTATCCTTGCGCAAGCTTGTCTCGGTGTCCTACTCCGGCTAGACAACCACTTTGACCTGGACAACCTCACGCAGTTTCCCTTAGCTGAGTACGCTGCTAGAAATTGGGTCAACCATGCGCGGTTTGAGAACGTGGCGTCCAATATACGAAACGGAATGGAACTACTCTTCGACTCGGAGAAGCCGCATTTCGCAAATTGGGTCAAGATTTATGACATGGACAAACCCCTAGGATCGCCTGTGACCCACCCAACGCGACCTCATGCCAGCCCATTGTACTATGCCATATTATGCGATCTCCCGGAATTGGCGAAGTACCTTATCGTTACCCATCCGAAAGACACAGGTTCCAGAGGTGGTCGCTACACAACGGCGATCCATGCAGCCTTGCACAGAGGACATCTCTCAATTGCTCGCCTGCTAATCGAGAATGGCGCAGAAGTGAACTCCCGAGACGTCGACGGTTCGACTCCATTACACATAGCCGCACAAAATGGACACCCCGAGCTAGTAGAGCTCTTGCTGTCCTTCAATGCTGACGCGAACGCAACAAAGTCGGGCCACTCGCCCCCTTTAGTCATTGCGTCGAACAACGGGAACCTCGAGGTCATACGCCTGCTGCTCCACCACGGCGCGAATGTGAACGTGCAAGATGACAAGTCTTCGACACCGTTGCACATTACATCGGGAAATGGAAATGTCAATGCCGTATGGTCTCTACTGGAATACGGGGCTAGTGTATACGCCCTGGACAACCATGCCTCGACCCCCCTTCACCTCGCTTCGGTCAGGGGAAACCCCATAGTTGTTGAGTGGCTGATTCAACATGGAGCGGACGTGAATGCCTTGGACGTCACGAAATCGACCCCGTTACATCTCGCCTTGGTCAACGAGAACTTCGACGTCGTCAAATTGCTAATCCAGCATGGCGCAAACGCGAGTCTTCCGTACCACAAGAAATCGACGCCGTTACATCTCGCGGCGCTCAGTGGAAGCGCCAATGCCGTCGAACTATTATTACAGTCCGGGGCGGACGTGCATATCCAGGACAACAACAAATGGACTCCATTGCACCTCTCATCGGGAAATGGAAGCCAAGAAGTTGTCAAATTGCTACTCGACGGTGGCGCAGATGTAAATGCCCGGGACGACAAGCGCTCAACGCCGCTGCACATAGCGTCGCGCCATGGACCTTCCAAGCTCGTGAAGTTCTTGCTCGAGCGAGGCGGCGCTGACCCGAACGCACAGAACGAAAGGGGCAGTACGCCGTTGCACGTCGCATCGCAGGAGGGGGCCGTCGACATCGTGCAATGTTTACTCGAGCGAGGAGCGGAGGTGAATCTGGCGGATGGCGCGGGCAGAACTCCATTACACGTGGCATTGAAAAACAAGAACGTGAAGATGGTCGCGCTGTTGATAGAGCACGGAGCCGATCCGTCCTTGCAGGATGCACACAAGCGGATATCGGTTCAGTTGCGGTCCGAGTCGGCGAGGCCGAGCACAAGTCGGAGCAGTACGCCACGCGCTATATCGGTGCGGACAGATTTCCCATCCGGAGTTGGTTCTCGACACGTTAGTGGCCACTAAGACGTGTGGGGACTATGTGGGGACGCGACCCACGGACTAAGTACTCCCTCCTACCAAGGGCCCGTCATTCCGTACTGTACACTTCCTTCCGGCTACCCGTATACGTGTGCTTTCCATACCCTGGCTAGATTATTGTTATTCGTAAGTCTCCCACCCGCATCGTTGTTCCGCAGCAAAGTTTGTAACATTTGCACGTGTCGCTCAGCATAGAATTTATGTCTTTATGTCTTCTTTCCTTTTATGTCCACGAGCCAGGAAGCATGGTTATATTTTGCCGAAGTTGCGATTCATAGTAGTCCGACGGTGATAGTATCTCTCAGCAGTAGCCATAGTTTTGAATGGGAGGAAGTACTGCAAACATATTACAGCATCGTCTGCACGCTAGCGTCTGCGTTTGCCTCACGTCGTCGTCGTCGAGATGCAATACAAGCCTGAGCAAGGAATCGCCTGCATGTGTCTTCAGACGCAGATGCACAATAAGAACTCGATTATTTAAAACTGTGATAAGTGAAAGAAGCAAGGTCATTGCCCAATAGCTGACATTAAAGAACCATGCGCTCTCTCCAGCTCTCCAGAGTCATCGTCGACTCACCAATGCTTCATGCAGAAGATTAGCTATTTCTGTCGCTGAATGGATTTGCAAGATGACTGGAATGGTCCCGGGCCGTCGCGGTGGCCGACAGAGAAGGTGAGAATTCTTAGAAGGACACGCGGGGGTTTTCGAGAACAGCGGGGGAAGGTTTCACATTGCATCAAGAGGTGCACGCTGTGTAGACTTGTGGCCACGGAAAAGTGACGAGTGACCCTTCAAACCCGTAGATATTGAACACAGACTAGTTAGTCGTACGCACTGGCAGGCATTCAAAATGGAAAGTTCAAAAATATACAGGAATCAATGGGATAATGCATGATACCCGTACAGAGGACGGAGAAGCACTCTCCATATACTGAGAAAAAATTACAAGTCAAAGATAGATAGAGGTAACGGAGTCTGGGCTGGGGGTTGTTTGCCTGGCGCATATATCGTTGGGGCATGTGCAAGTTAAGGATCGGCATCGCTGACGTTTTGAGTGGAGAGAAAAACGGGTTGAGGTTGTTTCGAGGTGGGGAAGGTTCCGGTGTGACTGTGGTGTGGCGTTTCAGGATGACGTCAGAGTCATTCCAACACGAGCTATCCTAGACATGGGGTGTGCTTACCTGACACATCCCCTAATAATACACAGACTGGTGACTCGGAGCTTGAGGTGGTGCGGGTGGTGCGTAGTGCTTCTCGATGGTCTCGAACGCGCTTCTCCGGAAAGCTAGGTCGCCATGGGTCCATTTGACATCCCGAAGCTCCCTCCTCGCCTCTTCGACATAGATATTTGCGCATCCATAAACCACGTTTCCCAGCAACTCCAGGAGCAGCTCCGTGATGCAGCCGGGATATCTGTGATTTGAAAAGATACCATGATCTCGAACGGCAATATCGCAGACTAGGTTAAGGATGATTTGTTGTGTCCCAGTCGAGTCTTTGTACTTCTCCCAGTCGTACGTGATGGCTTTGAATGCGCCGACGCAAAAGGTAGTGAACTCCCTAGATGGGGACGCAGTAGACGACAGCAGTTTCCTAACAGTGAGAAAATACAGTTCGAGGGTAAAACCGAAAGCGCCGCCGACGCAGAGATCTTGAAGACGCCACAATTGCCGTTCCATAAGTCGATGTCGACCGACGAACAATCGAGGTGAGGTACGGATTTTCTCAATAGTCTCTAGTACCATCTCGCGAATGCCATGCTGTTCTTGACCGAGGGAGCACAGGCCTTGAAGCCGCTGTCGGAGGTATATCAATTGGGGCTGAACAGGATCGGAAAGGAAGTCAAAAAAGTCCAATAGGTGGGTGGGTCCTGTAAGGGTATCGAAGGCCACACCGGGCAACTGTCGAGTCAAACCATGGGTGACTTTGTCCATCTCACTTTGAAGAGCCGAGATACCCCTATCGATCGGTCCCATACCGTCGGCTTCACCCTGGATGTCCTCCAGTTTTGATGCATCATGGCGTAGCATTGCCTCCGCTTCCTCCACTGCCTTATTCGGTTCCCTGAAGCGTCCGCAGGCTTGATAGAGTTTTTCTACACAGTCCCACGCAGTCGCAGAATGTTCATCTATTCTGCGGGCATTATTGAGTGCCAGGTCATCGGTATCCATGGAATCGTCGTCCACATCCTTCTGTAGAGCAAGCGTTGCTATCGTCCCCCTCGCATACTCCTTTAGCCGTTCGGTATTGAGCATGTGCCTTATCGCTACGAGGGAGAGACATGTCCAACGCAACGTGAACGATCGGTTCAGGCCAGTCTCTGAGAATTTCCAGGTCTCTTCGGCATTGCCGAGGTCGCTGAGCAATTTTCCGATTTCTCCGAACCAGCGTAACTCGGCGTTCATGCAAAAGACAAATGACGCCGCGGTTTCTACACATGCACGTGATCGCTTGCGCCAGTCGTCCACGTGCACGAATGCCCCACGGTTGTTGCATGTTTCGAACAAATGCCGAAGGCGTTTGGAGAGATCTTCCAGACCCACAGGTGGGAGGCCGGGGGGTGTGCTAGGCTGCAGTTGGGGCGAGAGAGGGCGAGGAAAATGAACGTGGCGACTACTTGCAGCATCCGGCAACCCACCGTACGATTCGAACGCAGCGAGCGAGTTGCGATTGGTAGGTTCGTACTTCGTGATCCCAGTGGCGCCGGTCCACACTTCTTGACCCCACTCTGTGTTGAACGAACCAGGAATTCCCAGAGCAAAGGATTCCATTTCGCCATCCCCTCTGAGATTTTGAGCCATCCATCCAATCGCCCTTTCATCGCGGCCCAAGCGTGCGTCATTCTCTTCCATCGCCAGCCTCATCTGTTCGTCCTCAATATTCGGAAACATCTGCCTCTTTGCTTGTTCGAGATTCTTTGGCCATCTTCTACGCTTCCACGAATAACAATACCAGACAAAGCGAGAGAATGAGGTGCGATAGGGAGATCGTGGGTCCTTGACCTGCGCAATTGTGCTAATGATATAGAGGGCGGCACAGAAGGTGACTGGGACGAGAGTAAGTATACCCACGATCCCGTAGGTATTCAGAAGGAAGTCGGCAAGCCCAGTGAAGAATAGGAAGAGAGAAATGTGGACAAGTCCAGGCACCGCTTCCGCAGTTGCTGACATGTACCAGTTCTTAACTCCCTCATGTAGATACTGTCGGATCCTTGCGAGCTTGCGTGGGTTACTGTAACGCTTGAAGATGTGCATGTAGTCACGGGCCCAACCCTGGACGAGGGTCGCCAGGAGTGCCGCGAAAAGGCTGAACACAAGACTCAAGAACCAGTAGATATTCACCCGGACGTCAGATGCTGACGCATTGACAGCAGGGTCTACGAGCGATATATCCGGAGAGATGGAGGCTTGAGCGCCGAGAGAGGAAAGCTGCTCGGATATCTGATTAAGCAGCAGTGCAGATTGTTTTTGGAAGTAGGCAGATTGCTGTGCAGGTGTCTGTTGTATGCCCTGAGAACGATCGATAATGAACGCTGTGAGGGCCGCAGAGAACAAGCCAGCCTGAAAGTTCGTCCGTGAACACAATAAAGCATAAAAGTGCATGAGATAAATAAACACACAAATATGAGGACACCGTCCATGTCTCCCTTTAGGCTCTGTATTGTGGCCTCGTCATAGCTTTTTGCCTCTTTCCCATAAAGAGACCAAAGGGCATTGGAGCTATCATCAAAGTCCCTTTCTTGCGATTCTTCTGAAGAGCTGCCACCATTACTTGTAATGTCGCCGTACGTAACCGTCCTTGTCCCTTCACGCCGCGGGCCATCAGTCAAGCAGTCGGGTCGGTGATGGAACTTAACGATGGCTCACGTCGATTTCGAGCGGGTATCTCCTCATACGAGTCCTCGCCTTCAGGTACTACTAGTGTAGGCCCTCCTGGTGCACAACGATGAGTACATTCAACCCCAAGGACCAGGTTGAAATGGGAATGTACCGTGGACGGTCGGGCTGTAGAAAACTGAGTGGGCGACCCTCTCAGGGTCAATAATCTCAATATCTTGCTGCATTGAATGGGTGTACCCGTCAATGTATGCAACCGACATTTTTACTACCTGTGCTTGGACGAGACCGATAAGAACTGGAGTATTAGTAAGCAATCTGGCAGGTGCCAGTGGCGCTGTACGCCACATGCCAAAAAGGACAGATTAAGGGCCGGGTATGCAGTGACTTGAATTGAAGTAGTTTCCTGATGCCCCCCAGCCCCCAGAGGACGATTGATCTTCTCGCTCTCATACCATGTCTTACCCTGACTACGCCTTCACTCACTTGTCCTCCGACTTGCAGCCGATTCTCGATACTGCCGTGAACGAGTACAGAAAGAAGACAAAAATTGATCTCCTTCTGCATCCACTCTCAGCCAAATTCGATGACTGTGACTCCCCAAACTCTGTTCTTACCGTCCTGCAGCGGCAAGTCCTGGGTGTCGATCCGCCTCAGAGTAGCGACGAGGACGACGTATTCACAAGATGGCTCTATCCAACCGTGAAAGTTATCTTTGCCTTCTCTACTACTCTTAGAGAAACTGTTGACCTAGTATGCTTTATGTCATGAACTCGTCTGAAATCTACCACAATTTCTTTGGCAGGTATACTCACCTGCGACGATGATCTTTACCGGAATCAGTGTTCTCGTTTTAGTGCGTATCTTCTTCATAACTTTGCACGGTTCATTGTAATGCCGACATCTCTTATGAGGCTAAGGGCGTCCGTAGAAGCCAAGACACTCTCATCGTTCTTTTTAAGCGCATCGAATCTTTCTTCCGGCGTCTCGAGTTCTTCACCGACGTGCCACTTACTCCTATAATGATGGACGTATTCACGTGGATAGTCGCCGACTTCATTTTCGTTCTCGCCATCGTGACGAGAAACCTTAAGCAAGGCAGAGTTAGTGAGTAGTTCCCGTACGAGTATGCCACCCGGACCGTTGACTGTGAGAACTTCAGAGAAATATCTGAAGCAACTGGCCCGAAGGACAGATATGGAAGATGCACTGAAGAGGCTAGAAAACATGACTCAAGAGGAGACTCGGATGGCTAATTCGCAACTTGTGAGGGAAGTTAGGGATACTGCGGCTACGGTCGATGGCAGTGTGGCCAGCACCGACGATCCAGAGCCCATCGTTGACAGTAGGACGAGGCGCGTCGATACTTTGGTGCCAGTTGTCGACGATATGGAGGTCGGCATCAATGAAATGAATCGTTCGTAGTCTGCTCACCTCATCTGTGCTAAATGTGAAGACTAAATGTCCTTGTAGGACAACACCGGCTACAGAGGGTAGGAAGATGGCTCTCTCCTCCAGACCTATGGCAGAATCACAACGCGGCGTGCAACGCTCGCCATGCGGGTACAGGCGACTGGCTTTTCCAAACCAGAACATTCAGGAATTGGAGGTCTATGGGTCCTCTATTGTGGATACATGGAAAACGTAAGTTCTTCTCCGCCTTCCACGCCTCTGCTCCTGATGACGTCCCTTAAACTAGCCGGAGCCGGTAAGAGCATTCTGTGGTCGGTGTTCTTCTGCTGCTGCTGTCAAGGAGAACTTACCTCGCTGGTCAGCTCCACAATCATCGAGTACATTGAAGGCATGTGTACGGCTGGCAGCGCCTTTATGGGATATTTCTACTTCGATCCTCGGGATAAGCTCAAGAGAAACCATCTCAACATGGTACCTTCTCTTCTTATGCAATTAGCTACTCGTTCTACCCTCTGTTGCGACACGCTCTTTCGCTTCTACTCGGTACACAACAAAGGTGCAGACGTACCCCGCGGCACCATGTTGACAGAATGCTTGAAAGAGATGGTATCAATTCCTGGTTATGTTCCTATTTATCTTGTTCTTGATGGGCTTAATGAATGCCCTGATTCTCCCGGGGTGCCGTCGCCACGAGAGGAGGTCCTCGGGCTTATCAAAGAGCTCGTTCAATTAAACCGACGGAATCTACACCTATGCGTCGTCAGCCGTTTCGAGGCCGACATTCGAGCCGTCCTCGAGCCTTTGGCAATTTCCCCCGTATCCTTGGACGACGCACCTGGACACAAACGTGACATCATCACGTACATCAACGCTGTCGTTCATTCGGACCGAAGAATTCAGGGATTGAGAGCGGATGACAAACAGCTGATCATTGATAAGCTCCCAGAGAGTGCGGACGGAATGTTTGTACCTGACTGCTTGGCTTCTTGGCCGCGCTAACGATTATATAGGTTTCAATTTGCTTCTTGTCAGCTGGAGGCGCTGCGAGTTTGTCTCCCACAGGATGTGCATCGTGTCCTGGATGAAATCCCACGAGGCCTGGACGAGACATACGAGCGCATTCTGAGGGGGATCAACCATTCGAACAGAAAGCGTGCCCATCTTCTCTTGCAATGCCTTACGGCGGCCATTAAGCCTCTTCGCGTCGAGGAGCTCGCGGTGATTCTTGCCGTTGATTTTGATGACGTATCAGGGGTCCCGAAACTGAAGCTGAAGGACCGACGCCTGGGGAGTCAAGAACAAGCCATTCTGTCTGCCTGCTCAAGTCTGGTCTCTGTGGTGGATGTCCGAGTTGACAACTCTCGCGTGGTCCAGTTTTCGCACCCGTCAATGAAGGCATTCATGTCGTCCAGCCACCTTGCTGTCTCGAGTGGGCTTGTCTCTCACTATCACATTGTCCTCGAGCGTGCGCATACCATCCTTACCCAAGCTTGTCTCAGCGTCCTACTCCCGTCAAACGACGATGACAACCCCGACCTGGCCAGCATCAAGGAAAACCCTCTAGGCGAATACGCCGCTAAACACTGGGTCGAGCATGCTCGCTTTAGGAACGTTGCAACACACCTACGTGGCATGGTGGAACTACTCTTTGACCGAGAGAAACCGTATTTTGCAAATTGGGTCTCGATGTATGACATGGACGAACCCTTATTGCCGCCCATGACCTACCCAATGCCACCTGATACTGGCCCATTATATTATGCTTCACCGAGCTACGCAATGCCAGGCACATTGTATCAGGTTCCGCCAATACCGATGCCATATCAGGTTTCACCATTACCACACCCATCGTATCAGTCTCCACCAATAATAATCCCCTCGTATCAGGCTCCACCAATACCACTCCCATCGTATCAGGATCCGCAAATACCACTCCCATCGTATCAAGTGTCACCAATACCGGTCACATCGTATCGTGCTTCACCGAGCTACCCCATGCCTCTTGATGCTGACACGCGTGCGCGGTATCATTCTGCACCCAGCTATACAACCCCCCCTGCTGCTGGTTTATCATATCATGCTACACCGAGCTACCCGGTTCCACCTGCTGCTGGCCCACCATTTCATGCTTCACCGAGCTACCCTATGCCCCTTGATGCTGACCCACCGTATTATGCTGCACCCAGCTATCCAACCCCCCTTGCTGCTGGTTTATCATATCGTGCTACACAGAGCTACCCGACTCCACCTGCTGCTGGCCAACCATATCACGCTATGCCGGGCTACCCAACGGCACCTAATGCTGGCCCATCGCATCAGGCTAAACCCACCAACCCGACTCCTAGTGCTAGCCCATTGTATTATGCTACACTATGCGAACTCCCGGACCTTGCAAGGAGCCTCATTGTCAAGCATCCGGAGCACATAGATGAGCGAGGTGGTCGTTACACAACGGCGATCCATGCAGCGTTGTACAAAGGACATCTCTCCATTGCTCGCCTGTTGATCGAACATGGTGCCGACGTGACTTCTCGGGATGACGAGGACTCGACGCCATTACACATAG
>Ga0137397_10002487_pt1 | contig 12803 bp, 11 predicted proteins | sample czorhiz116metaG_FD_106658 | JGI IMG/M metagenome (GOLD analysis project Ga0137397, IMG submission 106658) | Vadose zone soil microbial communities from Angelo Coast Range Reserve, California, USA - czorhiz1.16 metaG | ecosystem: Environmental > Terrestrial > Soil > Vadose zone | place: USA... | reverse complement strand
GAGATAGTAGAGCAGCGGCTCATAGGCTTGCCGCAGCAGGCGCGAGCTGCCAAGCGCGATGCCGGCAACAAGGCCGCTCAGGCCACCAATCAGCAAGCCGATCGCGATCTCGTAGAAGGTGACATAGAGGTGCCAGTAGATCGCCGGAATACTGGCCGTACCCTGCAGCCCGAACGGGGAGAGGTCGACCGGCATATCCGGCACGGTCAGAAGGTCGAACAACGCCTTGGCGATCGCGAGCAGCGAAGGCACTACGTCACGATAGAGGAGGCCCGAGGCCGACAGCGCCTCCCAGGAGGCGAGTGCCACCACGATGATCGCGATCCGCAGCATTGTGACGGGCCGCAGGCCGCGCGGCGCCGTCGCTGGCAATGTCATTCGACCGGTCTCAGCCATCGCTCCAGCCATTCGGTGAGAATGAACACGTTGATGCTGATCAGAATCACAAACGAAATCGCGGCGTAGGTGCCGGCGAGATCGTAGCGCTCCGCAAGCTCGTTGATGAGCTGCCCCAGGCCGCCGAAATTGATCAGGAACTCCACGCCCACGATATTGATCAGCGCGAAGATGAGGCCAAGCCGCATGCCGACGAAGATGGTCGGCAGCGCCGCCGGGAACAGGATCTTCCAGAACTGCTGCCAGGGCGTGAGATTGAAGCTGCGCCCAACATTGATGAGCACACGCCGCGTTCCCGCGAGGCCTTCCAGCGTCTTCAGCATCACCGGCGCAAGGCCCGCGGTGAAGCCCATGACCACGATGGTGGTGGCATTGCGTCCAAAGATGACGAGATAGAGCGGATAGATGAGCACGAGCGGCGCCGCCGCGACCGCCGCCACCCAGGTCTCGGTCGCCTCCCGCAGCAGGCGGAACCGATACAGCAGCGCGCCGCCGGCAACGCCGAAGACCGTCACCAGGATGCTCGCCGAGAACGCCTCGGTGGCCGTGAGCAGGAAGCGCGAGAACACTTGCTCCTCGATGATCACGCGCGGCAGCGCCGCCGCGATGTCCGACGGCAGCGGCACGATGAAGCGGTTGATCAGCCCGAGCCGGATGAGGATCTCGATCAGCAACAAGGCGGCGAATACGGAGCCGAAACTCAGCACAGCCGGGAACCAGCTCGTCTTCGTGATCGGGGTACTCACGACTGTCCGCCCTGCTTAAGCTTGGCGGCTTCGTCGGCGTGCATCCCGCGGCTGGCCTCCTCGCGCAGGTCGCTCCAGATCTGCGCCACGTAGCGGCCGAATGCCTCGCTCGAGACGATTTCAGACGATCGCGGACGCGGCAGATCGATCTTGATCATGCGCTTGAGCTTGCCCGGCCGATAGGTCATCACCAGGATGCGGTCGGAGAGCTGCACCGCTTCCGTGATATTGTGCGTGATCAGCAGCGTGGTCTGCTTGAGCTGCTGCTGGATCTGCAGCACCTTGTCGCCAAGAAGAAGCCGGGTCTGCTCGTCGAGCGCCGCGAACGGCTCGTCCATCAGCATGATCTTCGGCTCCGCCGCGAGCGTGCGCGCCATCGACACGCGCTGGCGCATGCCGCCGGAGAGCTCTGCCGGATAGCGCCGCTCGAAGCCGTCGAGGCCCACCAGCGAAACGAAGTGCTTCGCCCGGTCGTAGCGCTCGCGCTTGGCCATGCCTGCGATCTCCAGCGGAAAGGCGACGTTGTCGATCACGGTCCGCCATGGAAAGGTCGACTCTTCCTGGAAGATCATCCCGATCGCCGGATGCGGACCACGCACCAGGTCGCCCGCCACCTTGACGGTGCCCTCATAGCCGTCGAGCAGGCCGCCGATGATATTGAAAAGCGTCGACTTGCCGCAGCCCGAAGGGCCGATGATGCCGACGAACTCGCCGTGCGCGACCGACAGCGAAACGCCGTCAACCGCGATGACGGCCCCCTCCGGGGTCTCGAACTGCTTGGTGATGTTGTCGACGGCCAGGATGGCGCCGCCGGCCGCGGCTGCGGAACCGGATGACTCGACTGCCGTTAACGCTGTTGCGACCGCCATGCCGCTCTCTGTGCACTCGATGCTCCCCATGAACATAGGGGGCGCGGGGCCATATAGCACATCGCGGCTTGCCGCCCCACCGGCGACTGCGGATCAAATGTCGCCGGCGTTGTCGGCAAGCAGATTCTCAGGCCAATTCCGCCTGATAGGACCGACCGGCCCGCCGGCACCAGTTCTCCCAGGCCCGGTTGAGGGTATAGGGGCCGGTGCGTGAGATCACCTTGTCGACCTCGCCCGGGGTCAGAAACTTGATATCGCCCAGCGCCATCGCCTGCATCTGCAACTTGGCGTTCACCTCCAGGTAGATCGAGATGAACACGGCGTGGCGGACATTCGACGCCGCGACCGTCGCGCCATGGCCGCGCATGAGGATGCTCGGGCGGGACCCGATCGCGCGCGCGAGATCGCGTCCCATGTCCACACTCTCAACCAGCAGCGCGGTATCGCCGAACTTGTCATGCGAGTCCCAGGTCGGCACGTCGTGACCGATATTGGCGCACATGTGCAAGAGCGGCCTGAGCTTGCGTTCGGTAATGCCGAACGGGATCACGCTCGGGCTGTGGTTGTGCACGACCCCGTGGACATCCGGGCGCGCCTCATAGATGCCGCCGTGGATGAAACGCTCGAGATAAGGCGCCCGCCCGCGCGCATCGACCGGGTCGCCCTCGAGCGTGAACTCCATGATGTCGTCCTTCTCGATGCGCTCGGGCGCGCGCGCCCGCGAAAGGAGAAAGCGCTTGGGATTGTCCGGATGGCGGCTGCTCACGTGCCCGAAGGAGTCCACGACGCCTTCATGCGCCAGGATGCGGTTGGCGGTGACGATCTCTTCGAGCAGCATGTCGAGACTGGGCATGGACGTTTCCTTTCAGTTAGCCGTCATCCTGAGGTGCGCGTGCTCTTGCACGCGCCTCGAAGGATGAACGGCCCGGGCCGTCGCCCTTCGAGGCTCCCCCGGCTCAAGAAGCCGGGGTCGCGCCTCAGGGTGACGGAGCGAGGTGAGCTGTTCTTCGAGAATTCATTACAAAATGAAGCTCACCGAGCCGAGCGAGCCCAGTTCATGCGCGTCGATCAGCACCCGGCGCTCCTTGATGCGGAACGTGTCGCCGGCGCGCAGCAGGATGTGGCGATACTCGCCGACATATTCGCGCACGCGCTCGTAGCGGCGGAAGCGGTAGCAGACGAAGTTCGCCATCACCGTGACGAGATCGCCCTCGACACCGACGATGCGCACATTCGCGATCATCCGCCGGGTGCGCGACCTCGGAAACTCGGCATGGCAGTTCGGATCGCTGATGCGGATCACCCGCTGGCGAATGCGCTCGCGGTCGTCGGCCACCAGGAACAGCGTGTTGCGGTGATCTCCCTCGGGCTGGTCGTTGGGCGGCACGTAGTAGGTGGCGTCATCAGCCAGCAGGGCCTGCCACTCCTCGAGCTTCCATTCGTCGAGCAGCGCGGCTTCGTGATAGAGGAAATCCTCGACTTCCTGCCGCGTGACCACGGTCCGGGTCGCGATCGTCATGCCGGCGCTCCCATCAGCTCGTTCCAGCGCCGCCAGAAGATGCGCAGGTGATGCTCGTCGCTGTTGAGCTGCTCACCCTCCTTGCCCATGCCCCGCGACATCTCCGACCAGCGGTCCTCGTGCCAGTTGGCGAGCCCCTGCTGCACCAGCTCGAGCGCCTCGACGTCGTCGGGCGTGGCGAAACCGCCCGGGCCGTAGAAGGTGAGGAAGGCATCGAGCCTGCGCGCCCGCGCGCTCTCGCTCTCCTCCACCGGACCGAGTGCCCAGGCGGTGACATGCATCTTGCCGGCGCCCTCCGGATAGAACGTGCGCACCGTCACCGAGGAGCCGTCGTTGATCACCAGGTTCGGGAAGATGACGAGATTGCGATTGGTGTCGGCGACCCGGCGCGCCCGCTCCTCGCCCAGCCGCGTGACCAGCTCGCGCCGGATCTCATCCATCTCGGGCCTGGCGGCTTCGCCATAGAGCGGGATCCACTTCGCCACCGGGCGGCCGCGGAAATTGACGTTGTCGGTGGTGAAGTGGCCGTTGCCGAGCTCGATCGCGAGGCCCTTGGTGGGCAGCACCAGGCCGGCTTCCTTTGGCGGCTCGATCTTGACCCCGGAATTGGCCATGAAGTTGAGCCATGTCGAATGGGTCGACGGCAGGTGATAGTCGTCGACGCTGTTCTCCACCATCAGCTTCCAATTGGCCGCAACGTCGTATTCCTGCACGCCCGCGATGATCTCCATCGCCCCGGACGGGGACTGGTCGACCACGAGATCGATGTAGTCCTTGGCGTGGCCGAGATAGTCGGTCAGCGGCTCGACGTTGGGGTTGAGGGACATGAACCAGAAGCCGCGATACTGCTCGAAACGGGCCGGCCGCTTGAGGCCGAAGCCGCTCTTGTCGAAGCTCTCCGCATAGGCGTCATCGCCCGGCACCCGGATCAGCTTGCCGTCGTTGCCGTAGGTCCAGCCATGGTAAATGCACATGAAGCGGCGAGCATTGCCGTCGCGCTGGGTGCACACGATGGCACCGCGGTGCCGGCAGGTATTGAACAGGCAATGGACCTGGCCGGCCTGGTCGCGCACGAAGATGACCGGGCGGCCGGCGACCTTGCGGGAGCGGAAATCGCCGGGCTTCTTCAGCTCGGAATCGTGCCCGACATAGATCCAGCAGCGGCCGAAAATGTGCGACATCTCCTGCCGCAGGATGTCGTCGGAGACGAGCACCTCGCGGTCGAGCAGGAACGTCTTCTTTTCGCGGTCGTCGACAATGTAGGAGCGGGCGGACATTGTTCGCTCTCGTTGAGGATGGTTTCCAGGCTACGTTATAGGGTGGCCGGAAAGCGGGTCAATCTGGCCGCGAGCGGGTCAATCTGGGCCGCGCATGGCTGCGGCACCGTATTCGGCCGCTATTCGGGCACTCGCGCTTCGCGCCCCCTTGCACTTTTTGGCCATGCCGCTAAAGCACGGGTAGCCGCCCACTGCGCCGTGAGAGCCGAGAGCATATGCCTGCCGTTCAAGTTTGTGCCGCCGCCGATATTCCCGTGAATGGCGTGATCAGCCGCGAGGTCGGCGACGAGCTCGTCGCCATCTACAACATCAACGGGACCTACTACGCCACCGAGGCGCGCTGCACCCACGGCATGGCCGACCTCGCCGACGGAACGCTCGACGGCGAGGAGATCGAGTGCACCTTCCATTTCGGCAAATTCCATGTGCCGAGCGGCAAGGCCACGGAGTCGCCCTGCTTCATCGCACTCAAGACCTACAAGACCGAGGTGCGCGACGGTCAGGTCTTCGTCGACCTCGATACCCCGGCGCCGGCGGCAGAACCCTAGACGCCTGTTTGGATCGACCAACTCTTTGGCCCTCGTGCCCCGCTGGGGGCCTGGCATTCGCTCGGCATTTTCAATCTCGACACTTGGTCAATCTCGACACTTGATCAGTCTCGACACTTGGCGCACGGGTGCGACCTCTGATGCCTTGCCCATTTACAGCCAGATTTTCTGCCTAGCTCGTGTTTAGAGGCAGGATTCAATTTCGTTGAACAGCAGCCGAGCCCACACAGAAAGCCGATGGGAATACCATCGACGATCCAATCGCAATGAGCCCGAAACGCCAAGAGCGCCGACTTCCCGACAGCGACTGCTGACGCTACCTTGAAGGGGGTGGGCACGCATCGGTCTTTTCGGCAACGCGCAAGCGCTCAGAGGACTAGCGGTCATGTATTCCGCGATGGTGATCATCGCGAGCATGTTGAGCGGAGTCGCAATCGCGATTGTCGCTTGGTATCATCGACGTCCACACGTATCAATTCTGGAAGGAGCTCTGCTTTGCGCAGCGATTGGGCTCGCAGTGGGAGCTGCTGTGCTGGCTGCTGTTAGGGAGAGCGCCGAGCGCCAACGCAGGGTCGTGCACATTGGCGATCGGAGCATCGTCCTCTATGCACCGCCCGGATTCGTCATGATCGGCCCGGAGTGGCCGGAGCTCTGGAAATCCTTGGAAGCCAGCTATCCCGGGCACCGCCGCCTCATCGTTGGACTGGTCCCCGAGTACACCTACACGCGATTGCGTGAGCATAAGGTTGCTGAACTCCAGCGCCTCCTTACCATCGACGTCCCCCGACGCCTCGAGCACGCGCGGCTCGCACTGCAGGACTTCGCCCAAGAGAAGGAGAGACTCGGTCAGTTTCTAGCCCATCTTATGGGGGCGACCAGCAAGGCTCAGTTGCCAGAGCTGATTCCGAAGCTCGAAGAGATCCTTGGGCGCTCGCTCAGCAGTGCCGAGCGCGACGGCCTAAACGACTTTAGCCCGCTGCCCGTCCACCGCGACACGGAAAACATCCATGCCTTTTCTCACTTCCAGACAGAGAAGCGGGCAGGCGAGCGGGATCTGACCTGGGCGGTGACGCACAGCATGGTGCTGGTCAAGGACTTGGTGCCCGACCTTCGCGTCATGGGGAGCCAGCAAGACCTGGAGTGGACCCGCCTGATCTCGGATCAGCTGACCGACGCGACACTCGCTGCGAACGTCGCTAGCAATCAGAGAGGCGCGGGGCGGGTGGACCCCAGCTATGCATATATCCTCACGTGGCTGCGCGACGAGAATAGCGAAAAACAGATCGCGGCGTTGCGCGACCTCGACAGGGCCATCGGAAAGGGCTCCGCTGAAGTCGAAGCATTTTTGTCCGAGTTTCCGCATCCGTTAAGGGCCTCCAACGCTGACGTGCGATGGCTTGCCGTGCTGCTGCTATCGACGAGGGCACGCGGCAAGGATGTGGGCACACTCGTTCCACACCTTGAGGCCTTGTTCGACGACCCTAATCTGCCTTCCTGGTTCGCGCGAACGGGCGCAGTCCTTACGGTTGGAGTGTTGGCGCGCCGCGTTGTGGTGAACTACTATGTACAATACCGCAAGAGCGATCAGCTGCGCGCACTGATCGCGAATGGAGGCTTGCCCGCTGTCGACGCGCTGCACGCCCTGCGCTCGGCTGCGGATGCAGATGTGATAGTGCCGCTGCTCCCAGATCTTGCCGCAGCGCAAAGGTCGCCGGACGAGAGGACAAGAGAGGCCGCTGCCGCGGGGCTCGCACATTATCACTGGCTCAATCGGCAATGGGATCAGATTCGGGTGCTCCTGCTCAATGACGATCGCTCGGGGCGTCTTGGCACGATCAGCACGCTAAGCAGCCTGGCAGCGAGAGGGAATGATATTCAACCGATTCTGCAGGAGCTTGCCGGAGCACAACGGTCGCCTGACGAGACGCTAAGGCAGAGGGCCACAGCCGCGCTCACACACCACTACTTGCTGAAGCGACGGTGGGACTGGTTTCGGGAGCATCTGCTCAGCAATGATGCGTCTGTGCGTCTGGCCATCATCGAGGTGATAGACCATCGGGTGGTGGACGAACCAGCAGCGAGCACGAGAGATATCATCGAGCCGCTTGTGCCAGCTCTCCTTTCGCTCCTGGAGCAGCGGGATGATTCATTCAAGAGCACACGAGAAGCGGCAGCGGGTCTGCTGCTCTACCTCGTACCCAACCTGGATGGATCGCACATTCCAGAGCCGTTCGTTTTGAACGGCGTCAACATAATGAAGATTCCCGAGGTCGAGGCGCAGCTCAAGAACCTCCAGCAGGAGATGAGGGACAATAAGTAGGCGCCAGCTGGCGCGCCTCAATACGGGCTACAGGCAGACCGCTGCAGATCTTCCAAACGAAAAAGGGCGCAGTCGCCGCGGCGGCTGCGCCCTTCGATTGTAGGTCCGTGGACCTTAGTTCGAGTTCGACGGCAGGATCTCGACCAGGCCGATTGCGCTGACGCCGCTCAGCGCCATCGCGATCTTGTTGTCACGCGTCACAAACATATGACGCACGATGCCGCCGCCGAGTGGCATCTCCCAGGTCTGGAACTTCTCGGTCTTGGGGTCGAAGCGCACGAGCGTGTTCGGGCGCACGTTCGACTCCGTGTACCAGATGACGTCGTCGATCACGGCCATGCCGTAGGGCTGCGCAAGCTGCCCGCTGGGGCCCTGATATTCCTTCGTGTTGCCGGTCTTCGGGTCGAAGCGCACGAGCTTGCCGTTCGACCAGTCGCCAAACCAGATCATGTCGTCGGAGGTCACGACCATCCGACGGATCTTGGTCTTGGCATCAGGCAGCACATATTCCTTCAGCTGCAGCGTATCGGGATCGATGGTCGCGATCTTGTTCGAGCCGAAGTAGCTGAACCAGGGCCGGCGGCCATCGGACAGGAACTTCAGCGCATAGGGCTGCTGGCCAGGCGCACCCACCGGTGTGAACAGCTTGATGTCGCCAGTCTTGGGATCAAGCCGGCCCATGAAGCCGCCGTTCTGCACGCTGAACCACAGGATGCCGTCCTTGTCGAACAGCGGAGTGTGCGGATCCTTCGCCTTCGGATCGGGCATGTTGTAGTACTTGAACTCGCCGGTCTTGACGTCGAGCTTGCCGATGTGACCGCCCCAGTTGCCCGCGTACCAGATGTTGCCATCCTTGTCGTTGATCAGGCCGTGCGGTCCGCCCCTCACCGGGATCGGGTATTCCTTCATCTCTCCGGTCTGCGGATCAAGCCGGCCGAGCCGGTTGGCAAACTGACCGGCCCACCAGATCGCACCGTCGGGAGTCGCCAGCGGATCATGCGGACGCGAGCCGGGCGTCGGCGTGTTCCAGGTCTTGAACCGCACATTGGCCGGACCCTTGATCAGGACCGGCTTCGGTCTCTCCAGACCCAGATAATTCGCGATGAAGTAGTCGGAAAGCTGCTTCACCTGGTCGTCGGTGATGAGCGCGCCCGCCGCCTTCATCATGTGGACGGTCTCGCGCCACTCTTCGGCGTCCTTGTTGGAGTTCACGACCCGCCGCAGGTCATGGCAGGCCACGCACTTCTCCTGGATGACCGGCTTCGCCGCGCCGTCCTTCAAGGGAAAGCCGCCGGGCTGGCTGGGGTCGGGCTGCACGACCTGAGCCTGGGCCGGTAGGACGGTGCAGAGAGATGCAAACGCTAGCAATGCGGAAAACGAGAGATTCTTCATTGTATCTCCGTCAGGCTTCGGTGTGCGGCGCTACCCCCGGGTCGCGCCCTCCATGGGAAACAACGCGGTGATTGTAGGGACAGTCTTCCTACTTTGCCATGGGGCTCAGGCGGCCCCGATGAACTTCTTAACGCTCGCGATCAGCGCGTCCGGCGCCATGCGGGCGACGTCGTGCTGGGACTGGACCGGCACTTGCTGAATGTGCGGATAGTCCTTGGTCAGCCGCTCCACCGTCGCGGGCGGGTAGCGGTTCGACTGCAGCCCGCGCACCAACAGGATCGGCACCTTGACCATAGCCAGCTCCTCCCACATCTCGCGCACCGGCCGGCGCGGCAGCTTCGCGCCCTCGCCGATTGGCTGGCGATTGGAGTTGTCGGGGTCGCGCTTGAGCATATAGCCGTTCTCGAGCTTGATCAGCGCCTGCACGGCGCGCTCACGGTCGAGCCCGAACCGCGGTGGGTTGTTGATCTTGGCGAAGTTCTCCATGGCGGCCTCGATCGAGGGGAACACCAGCGGCGGATTGCCGATCGAGCTGCCAGTGCGGGCGGCTTCCTCGCGATTCATCTGGCTGTCGACCAGGACGAGCTTCTCGGTGCGATCCTGAAAGTTGACCGCGAACGAGATCGAGGTCGGACCGCCGCCTGAATGCGCCATCACGATGACTTTTTGCCAGCGCATGTTGGCGATCACCGCCAGCGCATCGTCGAGGAACGCGTCGTAGGAATAGTCCTTGCTCGGACTCCAGGTCGATTCGCCCCAGCCGCGCTTGTCGTGCACGACGACCTCGCGATCCGCGGCGAGCGCGGTCGCGACGTTGATCCAGTCATAGGAGTCGTAATAGTTCGATCCGTGCAAGATGATGATCGGCGTCGCGCCCGGCGAGCCGAACACGCGATAGAACAGCGATACGTCGCCGGAATTGATCCGGCCGGTGCGTTGTGCAACTGCCATGGGTCGCTCCTTATTCGAAAGGATTAAGTCGTTGCGGTGAACTTGCGCACATGCGCGATAAGCGCGTCCGGCGCCTGATCGGCCACGTCGTGCTGAGCATCGACGGTGACGATCGCAACCTTGGTATAGTCCGCGGTGAGCCGCGCCAGGATCGCCGGGTTGTCCCAGCGGTCGGACCGCAGGCCCCGCACCAGCACGGTCGGCGTTTTAACGGCCGCGAGGTCGTGCCACACGTCGGTGCGCGGGCGGCGCGGCATCTGCGCGCCTTCGCCGATCGGCCGCGCATTGCCGTTGTCGGGATCGCGCTTGAGCATGAAGCTGCCGTCGATGCTGACCAGCGCGTTGAGCGCGCGCTCGCGGTCATGCGCGACCCGCGGAGGATTGTTGAGCTTGGCGAAGCTCGCCATCGCGGCCTCGATCGAGGGAAATACCAACGGCGGGTTGCCGGTCGCCGGACGCTGACCACCACCGGCGGCCGGTGCTTCGATCTGCATGAGCGGATCGACGACGATCAGGCCGGCGAGCTTGTCAGGGAAGTTTGCGGCGATCGACACCACCACGCGGGCGGAGGCGGAGTGCCCCATCACGATCACCTTGTCCCAGCGCATCGTAGACGCGACCGCCAGCGCGTCGTCGACATGCGCGTCGACCGAATAGTCCTTGCTCGGGCTCCAGCTCGACTCACCCCAGCCGCGCCGGTCGAAGGCGATCACTTCGCGATCGGCCGCAAGCGCGCCCGCAACCCCGATCCAGTCGTAGGAATCAAAATAGTTGGCGCCGTGCATTACCAGGATCGGCGTGCGGCCGGGGTTGCCAAAGCGGCGATAAAAGATCGTTACGTCACCGGACGTAACTCGTCCGGTCCGATGCGGGACGTTTGGCAACGCCATGACTTTGCTCCCCCCAATCGCACGCCGTGCTGCGGCGCTTGTGTTCTATCTTAATCCACCCGACCGGCGGTGTCAGTGCAGCCGCGGGCCCTTCAAGAAGCGATTGCGATCGCCCGACGGCACGCGCAGCTCGATGGTGCGGCCATCGCGATAGATTTTCATCGGCACCTCGACGCCCGCATTGCCGAGCGACCAGATGCGCCGGAACAGCCCGGCCAGATCCTTCACTTCCGCGCCGCCCACCTCAAGCACCACATCACCAGTGCGCAGGTCGGCCTTGCGCGCGGGCCCGCGGTTCGACAGCCCGACCACGACCACGCGGTTATTGACCTCGGTCGCATAGAGTCCAAGCCAGGGACGAGCCGGGCGATTGCGGCGGCCAAGCGTGAGCAGATCGTCGAGGATCGGCTTGAGCAGATCGATCGGCACGATCATGTTGAGATGCTCGGTGCCATTCTCGCGCGGCTGCTCGAGCTGCAGCGATCCGATGCCGATGAGATCACCCTTGGGCCCGATGACGGCGGTGCCGCCCCAGTTGGGATGCGCCGGCGCGGTGAAGATGGCCTCGTCGAGCACGTATTCCCAGTAGCCGGCGAATTCCTGGCGGGCCGCGATATGGGCCGCGACCGAGTGATGCCGGCCGCCCGCGCCCGCCACCACGACCGACTCGCCGACCGTTGCCGAGCTCGACTGCCCGAGCGACAAAGCCGGCAGTTCGATGCGCGCGAGCGTCTGCACCAGGCCGAACCCAGTCTCCTGGTCGTAGCCCAGCACGTGACCAGGCGCGACGCGTCCGTCGCTGAAGGTCAGCCAGACCTGCTCGGCCTCGGTGATCAGATAGCCGATGGTGAGAACGACGCCGTCGTCGCGGATCAGGACGCCGTTGCCGGCGCGCTCGGTGCCAAGCGTCTCCGCCGAGAAAGCGTCTGCAGGGACAATGGTGTGCACGGCGACCACCGCCGAGAGCGCCCGCTCGAGGTCGTAGGTGTAGTCCTGAGCCTTGGGTTGGACTGACGAAGGAACTTTCCAGTCGGCCGGCTGCGGCATTCCCGAATTCCTTGAATCTCGTCGACGTCAAATCTCGTCGACGTCAGGCCAGCTTGCAATCTCGCGCATCAGTTGCACATATCTTGCACACACCGCCGCCGCACCGGGGCGGCCACGGCAAGCGTAGTCATTTTCAATTCGCGATGCCAGTCCCGCGGGATCATGCCCACGCGATCTTATGTTGCCGCGCGATCTCGCGTCGCCATGGTGGCGCCAATGCCGCACCGCCGCACACGTCGAGAAAAAGTGGCGACGATCAATGCCGAAAGCAAGGCAATCGCGATGTGCCGCGATGCCGCGGCGAGCCAATCGGAGAAGGCGGCGCGCCGCGCTGGCGATCGAATGCCACCCGCAGCACGCCCCTTGAGTTCTTCATTGGCGTTCGGACCAGCGGCTCTCGCTGGTCCACAAGCTTGCCCCCGGTGGGTCGCAGCACAGGCCCAATAGGTTCAGAGCAACAGCCAAAGGTCTGATCAGACGCTTAACGCGGCGCCTCACGCGCTTGATCCGCAATGTGGGGGCAGCAATGAAGAAATGGTACAGCTGGGTGGCTTCGAACCACCGACCTCCGGTTCCACAGACCGGCGCTCTAACCATCTGAGCTACAGCTGCACAGGGCTCGGATGTCCATATCGTTTGCACCCGGCGAGCGGCAGGAAACTAGGAGCAAGCCCCGCTCTTGGCAAGGGCGGCGCAAGAGCCGCAAAATTGCGTCCCGACGCAAAAGAGCCCAGGCCAACCGGACCCGGGCTCGCATTCCAACTGAAGAAACTTGCGCGCTTAACCGACCTTCTTGAAGGCCTTGGTCATGCTGTCCTTCATCGGCTCGGCGGTCTCGGTCATCACCT
>Ga0137397_10002485_pt1 | contig 12805 bp, 8 predicted proteins | sample czorhiz116metaG_FD_106658 | JGI IMG/M metagenome (GOLD analysis project Ga0137397, IMG submission 106658) | Vadose zone soil microbial communities from Angelo Coast Range Reserve, California, USA - czorhiz1.16 metaG | ecosystem: Environmental > Terrestrial > Soil > Vadose zone | place: USA... | reverse complement strand
GACGACCTGCTTCCGCACATTTTCCGGACGCGCGACTTCGGACAAACGTGGCAAGAGATCGTGCAAGGAATCCGGGAAACCGATTTTGTTCGGACGGTGCGGGAAGATCCGGCGCGCAAGGGGTTGCTGTACGTGGGAACAGAGACAGGCGTTTATGTTTCTCTTGATGGTGGTGAGCACTGGCAATCGCTAAGGCTGAATATGCCCGTCGTGGCCATCCATGATTTGGCCATCGAACAGGACGACTTGGTGGCGGCCACGTATGGCCGGGCGTTCTGGATACTGGACGACGTGACGCCGTTGCGGCAATTGGATGGAAGAGGTACTGCGGCGGGAACGCGTCTTTTCGCGCCGCGAACCGCGATTCGCGTGCGGCGCGACGAGAACCAAGACACCCCGCTGCCGCCGGAAATTCCCGCAGGAAAGAATCCTCCTGATGGCGCGATTTTGAATTATTTTTTGCCGGCGAATTCTGCGGGACACATTCAACTGGAAATCTACGACGCGGACGAAAAACTGGTGAGGAGCTTTTCCAGCGCGGCTACGCCAAGAGAACCGGAGGAAACACCATTCGTGGCGGAGTATTGGATCGAACATCCGCAAGCGCTTTCGAAGGCGGCGGGGATGCACCGTTTTGTCTGGAATTTGCGCTACGCCGATCCGCGGGCCATGCACCCACAGTCTCCTTACAATTATCCGATCGCCGCGATCGTGGGCTCTACGCCGCTGCCGCCGCAGGGTCCCCTGGTGCTTCCGGGGAGGTACGAAGTGCGGCTGAAAGCGGGAGGCCAAGTTCTTCGGCAGGCCCTGGAAGTGAAGATGGACCCGCGGGTGCCGGCGGCGCGCAACGAGTTGGACAGTTCGCTGGAGCTGCAACTGAGAATATCCGCGCTGCTCGGGAAAAACTTCGATGGCTACCAACAGGCGAAGCAGTTGCGCGCGCGTTTGGCTGAGTTGATGAAACGTCCCAAGGAAGATCCCATAGCCGTAGCGGCCAGTACGCTGGACGCAAAAGTCGCGTCGCTTCAAGGCGAGGCCACTCCGATTTTGGAGGCTCTCAAAACCACCACCTTTATGGCGGTGAATGATACGTTGACGGCGCTGATGGCGTTGGTGGACGGGGCGGACTTTGCGCCGTCGGAAGAATCGTTCGCGGCATACCGGCGGATTTGCAAGGGTTCGAACGAAGCGCTTGCGGCCTGGCAGGAATTGAAGAACAAAGACGCGGCCGCGTTGAGCACATTGCTTGGCAGGAGCAATCTCACGGCGTTGCCTAACGCTCCCAATTTAGCAGACGATGAGGCCTGCGGAAATTGAGATTGAGGTGTGACTATGCGGCGGCGAATTGCGCTTTTCGGATTGACACTTATGATGACTGGTTTAATGAGCGCGACGCCGGCGTCTGCACAAAACACTCCGCAGCGCCTGCGCCCAGACGAATATGACAGCGTTGCGCTCATATACAATTCTGAGCTTTCGGCTCTGGGAGACAGAGCGCTTTTTCCGATATGCATTGAGATGCCCCTCCGGCGTGCCGACTAAGTCCCTCATTCAATACTTGCACAGAGGCGGATTCGAAATCAGCGACGAAGTCATGTGTGAGCCTGCGATGGCTCCAGGCGGCCAACATCACCCGAAGGACTATCCTCACGGACTCCGCATCTTTATTGATAAGCTTAAGCGCGATTCTGAAGGACTAGTTAGTATGCACGTAGTCAGCGACGACCTGACTGTCCGGCCAGGTGAGCACTTGGCTCGCACACTTAGACGAGGAACCTATCATTTTAAGCAGGATGAATCGCGGAAATGGCAGATCACGGGATACACAAAGGAATACGACTCGAAAGACGAGAAAGGGCAGGATAACTGCGAGTGCGCTCAGGCCTCAACCGTAGCCAAATGACGCGAAGCTGACTTGGGAGCGGCGGCACTGTCGCAGACTAGTCTGATCCGTGAGCTTGCTGAAGTTGCGACAGATCGGCGAGGACTTCGGCGCTGTGCTTTTCGGCGTTCACGTTGAGATAGGTTTTGCGGACGACGCCCGAGGGATCAATGAGGAAAGTGTGACGGGCGGAAAGTTTGGCGACGCCAAGATTCACGAGCGAATCGTAGGATGAAGAGACTTCGTGCTTTGTATCGGCGAGCAGCTTGAAGCTCAGGCCTTCCTTGGCGCAAAACTTTTGGTGGGTGGCCTCGTCCTGCACGCTTACGCCGAGGATGATCGCGTTTTTCTCTTCATACTGCCGGAGATCGCGCTGAAAATTGTGCGCTTCCCTGGTGCAGCCGCTCGTGAAATCCTTGGGGTAGAAATAGAGCACGACCCATTTGCCACGGAGATCGTGGAGGCTGAGAGGTTTGCCGTCCTGCGAATTCAAAGTGAAGTCCGGGGCCGAAGTCCTAGAGGCAGGCGCTTTCTTCCCGGTGCTCATCGCGCGAACGACGGCGAATCCGAGAAGCAGAACGATCACAACTACGAAGATCCAAATCATTTTCATCTCGCGCACTCAACGGTGGTTCTGAAGCGCATGCCTTGCATTTGTTGTTATTCCTTTTGGCTGAACAGACCAAAGCCCAAACGAAGCTGAATCGTGTTGATGCCGGGATTCGGCGTTGCAAGGCCGGCGTTCGAAATATGCATGTAGCGGACTTCCGCGCTGATGTTGTGTTTGCTGCGCAGAAAGTGAAGGCCCAAAGCGCCGCCGGACGTGAAATTGACGTGCGATGTCCCTTCGGGGACTTTGGTATTGGTAAAGAGAGTGCCGCCACCGATCTCGAAGTAGGGAACGACACTGGTGTGCGTGTCCAGAGCCCACTTGAAAGCGAACGGATTTATTCCAACGCCATAGGCGGTGTTCGTTTTCTGAGTTACGAGAAAGACCGGGACGGCGTCGACCGCATATTCCAAGCGGCCGCGCAGGAAGCCAGGTCCGTGCGGCGCGGTGAGGATCCAGCCGTAACGAAAGCCTGCGTTCCACACGCCGTCGCCGGACTGGCTGCCGCTCAGTCCGTGGCCCCCGCCGGTCCACACCTGCCATTCGTGTCCACCCTCGACAGGGCCGGCTTGGCCGCGAACCGCCGGGACATTCAGGAATACGGCAAAGACGAGAACCATGAAGATTCTTCGCACCGCAGCGTCTCCTTCGGGTTCTTTGATTCCAGCGACCGGCGTCCTGGTGCAGAGAAGATATAGAAAAATTGTTCGAAAGGCGACCCTCTTCTTCGCATTGACTCCCGCTATTAGTTCACTTGAGATACGTGCGGACAATCTGGATGACGTCGTCGGCGGCTTCTTCCGAGGATTTCGAATTGTGAGGCATGTGGTTGCGGATATGGTCTTCCATGAGTTCGGCCATTAGGCTGTTGATAGCGCCGCGAGCGGCGGAGAGGCGCTGAAGGACATTCGCGCAGGGCTCATCCTCATTCAGGGCACGCAGGATACTTTCGAGCTGCCCAATGACTTTCTTGGTGCGGTTGACGACGTCCAATTTTTCGCGCGAAGTGTGCGACATTTTTGTTGCCTACCTAGTGGGGGTATGGTATCAACGCTCAAGCCCTTTGACAAGGGCTTGCTGAACAGTAGAACACAGGGGTAGAGAGGTTCAAGGGGCGCCTCCCCAGGCAGCGTTCATCACGCATTCATCAGCGGCGGCTTAGCCTGCAATGATTCAGCGGTGAGTTTCATCCCAAGGCGGAAGAGAGTCCGGACTCAGAAATGCGGCGTTTGACCTTCCAAATTGTTCCGATTTGTGCGTTGCTCGGGGTCTTCTCGATGGAGGCTGGAGCACTACGGGCACAAGATTCGCCGCAGGCTCAGGATGAAACGACTCCGGCCACGGATTCGGCAGCGGATGCCGATCAGGTCCCGGCGATGTTCCCGCATCCGGAAACGGATCGTTGGTGGATTTCGGGGCAGGCGAATTTCATCTCGCAATGGCATCCGGAATTTCACTCACCCTATCAAGGACCGCGGAGCTTGCCTCCGCAGGCGCAAGATGCGACATCGCGCGTCCTCACGCTGTTCACGGGCGTTCGGTTGACAGATAGGACGGAATTACTCTGCGACGTCCAGGAAACCGGTGGACACGGAATCGGCGAGGCGGTAGGCCTGGCGGGTGTCACGAATTTAGACATTGTACGAAATCCCGACCTGAGCAAAGCGCCTTACATCGCTCGACTCATGTGGCACCAAATCATTCCTCTCGGCGGCCGCAAAATCGCCAACTATCGTATGCCGTTCTCGCTTTTTCCCTCGCTTCCGGAACGCAGGCTGGAAATCCGCTTCGGAAAGTTCAGTATGGTGGACTTTTTCGACAACAATACCTATGGCACGGACACCAGTTTCCAGTTCATGAACTGGACCGTAGATAACAACGGGGCATACGACTATGCGGCGGACACGCGAGGATTCACGTTCGCGGCAATGCTGGAATATCACGAGCGCAGCTGGACGGTGCGATTTGCGGAAGGACTGATGCCGAAGGTCGCCAACGGCATTCACCTGGATGCGAATATGAAGCGAGCGCGCGCCGAGAATGTTGAATTTGAGCTGCACGGAACAGTAATTCGACATCGGGAAGGGATTATCAGATTCCTGAGTTTTGTGAATCACGCCAACATGGGGAGCTACCGCGAGGCAGTCGGCCAATTTCTTGCTGGACTGACCGCCAAGCCCGATATCACCGCGCATCCGCTCCGTACGGCGATCAAGTATGGATTTGGGGCGAATTTTGAACAGCCACTTAATGATTGGATGGGCGTGTTTGGCCGTTGGGGATGGGACGAGGGCCGGCATGAATCGCTCGCCTACACCGAAGTGGATGAGACGGCAGAAATTGGAATTGGCGGCAGTGGCAAGCGGTGGCGCAGGAAATTTGACCGCGCGGGTTTGGTATTCGTTACAAATGGCATCTCGCGGGATCACCAGGAATACCTTGCGCTCGGTGGCCAAGGCTTTCTTCTGGGCGATGGCCGTCTCAATTACGGGCGCGAGAATATTATCGAGACCTATTACACGCTGCACATGTGGCGCGGGATTTATCCGTCGTTCGGACTGCAACACATTAACAATCCAGGGTACAACCGGGACCGGGGACCAGTCATCGTGCTGGCGCTTCGCCTTCATGTGGAGCTATAGGCCCGGCAATCCGAAACTGCTTGGCAGCAAGGCAAAAGTCTGCTAACTAAGTGCTGCAGATTTCGTCGGAGTAACCAAAGGTTTTCCGGTTCCGTCCCTTCCGTTTGGGGTGTTGTCACATACCGTTGGGTTGGGGGAGTTCATGAAAGCAGACTTGCGGTGGAGTCCGTTTAAGGAGTTCGCCAGGACCTTCCGTTTTTTTCTACCGGTCTTGGCGGTTGCGGCATTCTTTTCAGTTGCCGTGAGCGCGCAAACCGTTGACGAGATTATTGCCAAGAATATTCAAGCGAAAGGCGGAGCTGAGAAGCTCAAATCCGTGCGCAGCATCCGCACCACGGCAAAGTTCAGCCAGGGATCCTTCCGGGCGGAATTTCGCCAGGAAAACAAGCGCGCGGACAAGGTTCGGGAAGAATTCATCATCCAAGGCCTGGCACAGGTGCAAGCCTACGACGGCAAGACCGGCTGGCAGATTTCGCCTTTTGGCGGGCGCAAAGATCCGGAGTTGCTTTCGCAAGACGATTTGAAAAGCCTGGTGGTCGACTCCGATATCGACGGGCCGCTGGTGGATTACAAAGAGAAGGGGCATAAAGCCGAACTGGTGGGACACGATTCGATGGAAGGAACAGACTGCTTCAAAGTGAAGCTGAGCATGAAGAACGGGGACGTGCGCTACTACTATCTCGATGCGGATTCGTACCTCGAGCTAAAACTGGAGATTCAAACCACGATTCGCGGCGCGCTGCAGGAGTCCGAGTTGTATTACGGCGACTACGAGCAGGTGAACGGAATTTATTATCCGTTCGCCGTTGAGCAGGCGCAAAAAGGCAGCTCTTCGCGGTCGCAGTTCTCCGTCGAAAAAATCGAGCAAAACATACCACTGGAAGATGCGCACTTCTCGATGCCCGCGTCCAAGCCGGAGATGAAAGCGCCACCGGCAGGGAAGTGATCTTTAAAGCGAGGACGGGCTAAGTGCCTGCTCCCGAAGCTGCATGAATGGAATTATGCCCAAGGGCTATTGCTTCTACTCTATTGCCGAGGAATCCGCCGATATGCGCAAGACAATCAGCTGCTTTGCTGCCGTGGTGATGGTGATTCTCGCGACGTTAATTTTTGCTGGGCCTGCGCCCGCGCAAGAGGCGAAATTCGATTCGGATACGATCTCCGGCCTCGGCGCCCGGAACATCGGCTCCGCCGCCATGAGCGGGCGCGTGGCGGCGGTCGCGGCCGTCAAAGAAGACGGCCGTCTTACTGTTTATGTTGGAGCGGCCAGTGGTGGAGTGTGGAAATCCTCGAATGGCGGCACAACGTTTAAGCCCGTTTTCGACAAGGAGGCTGCGCAATCGATTGGCGCCGTCGCCATCGATCCGCAAGCGCCGAAAACGATCTGGGCCGGCACGGGTGAAGCGTGGACGCGCAACAGTGTGTCCATCGGCAACGGCATCTATAAGTCGACGGACGGCGGCGACAGTTGGACCAACATGGGGCTGGCGAATTCCGAGCGCATCGCGAAAATCATGATCGATCCGAAGAACAGCAACACGGTGTACGTGTGCGTGCCGGGAAAACTCTGGAGCGACAGCGAGGATCGCGGGGTTTACAAGACCACGGACGGCGGTAAGAGTTGGAATAAAATTCTCAAGGGCGCGAATCTCTCGACGGGCTGCTCGATGATTTCCATGAGCTCGCAAGATCCGAAAGTTCTTTTCGCGGGCATGTGGGACTTCCGGCGAAAGGGCTGGACTTTCCGTTCGGGTGGCGAGAATGCCACCGCGCCGAGCGGCAGCAGCTTTTTCCAGACCGCGGATGGCGGAGCCACCTGGAAAGAATTGGATGACAAGAGCGCCAAAGGGCTCCCGGCGAAACCGTGGGGGCGCATCGCCGTCACAATCGCGCCATCAAAACCAAATGTTGTGTACGCGATGATCGAGTCGACGCGCAGCGCGCTTTTCCGGTCGGATGATGGCGGCAAGACGTGGGAAGAGCGGGACCGCAGCAATTGGATGGTGTGGCGGCCTTTTTATTTCGCGAACCTGATCGTCGATCCGAAAAACGAGAGCAAAGTCTACAAGCCGGACCTTACGTTGATCATGAGCGAGGATGGCGGCAGGAGCTTCAGCGGAATCGGAAACGGCGCGCACGGGGATTTCCACGATGTGTGGGTGAATCCTGACAATACCGATCATGTCATCGCCGGCGACGACGGAGGCGTTTGGTATTCCTACGACGGCGGCAATACCTGGTGGAAGGGCAATAATCTTCCCATCTCGCAGTTCTATCACGTGAGCGCGGACAATGCCGATCCTTATCACGTTTTCGGCGGGCTGCAGGACAACAGTGTGTGGATTGGCGACTCGCAATATCCGGGCGGGATCACCAACGGGCGCTGGGAAAATATTTTTGGAGGAGATGGTTTCTGGGTATTTCCCGATCCGGCCGATGCGAATTACGTTTACGCCGAATCGCAGGGCGGCTTTATTGGGAGAGTCAATCGGTTCACGCTGGAGGGCCAGTTTATTAAACCGGAGCCAAACTACGGAGAGGGGAAGCTGCGCTTCAACTGGAACACGCCGATCCACATGAGCCCTAATGAGAAGGGCACGATTTATGTCGGAGCGCAATTCCTTTTCCGTTCCCGCGACCACGGACAATCTTGGGACCGCATTTCGCCGGACCTCACCACGAATGACCCGGAGAAGCAGAAGCAGGAAGAATCGGGCGGCGTGACCGTCGACAATTCGTATGCCGAGATGCACACAACGATTTACTCCATCAGCGAATCGCCGCGGGACGGGAAGACAATCTGGGCGGGCACTGATGACGGAAATCTCCAGGTGACGCGCGACGGCGCGAAAACGTGGACGAACGTCGTTGGCAATGTTCCGAATCTTGCGAAAGCTTCGTGGGTTTCGTGGGTGGAAGCCAGCCTGTACGACGCAGGTACGGCTTATGCAGCGTTCGATCGCCACACGTTTGGGGACACGGATCCGCACGTTTTCAAGACGACGGACTACGGGAAGACTTGGACGCCGATCGTCGCAGCGGACAGCGGGGTGCGCGGCTATGCGCATGTCATCAAAGAGGACACGGTGTTGCCCAGCCTGCTCTTCCTGGGCACGGAATATGGTCTCTGGATTTCGCCGGATGGCGGAAAACATTGGGCGCAATACAAAGGCCACCAATTTCCGATGGCGCCTGTGCGGGACATCGTGGTGCACCCGCGCGAGTCAGACCTGGTCATCGCCACGCATGGCCGCGGCATCTGGATCGTGGACGACATTACGCCGCTGCGGAAGCTGACTCCCGCAGTGATGGCGCAAGAAGCGGTATTCCTGCAGGCCAAGCCTTCGCAGCAGCGGCTGCCTGCGAACGGCGGCTGGGTGGAAGGAAGTGCGGTGTTCACCGGACCCAATCCTCCGGACGCGGCTTTGATTACGTACTACCAGAGCAAGCGCCACATTTTTGGAAAAATGAAGGTGGAAATTTTCGATTCACAGGGGAAGCTCGTGGACACGCTCCCTCCGAACAGCCGCCGCGGCATCAGCCGCGTGGAATGGCCGATGCGGCTCAAGGCGCCGCACGTTCCGCCCGCCGCTACGGCTGCGTTTGAAGCAGCTCAGGGGCCCAGAGTGATGCCCGGCACTTACACGGTCAAAATGACACGCGGCAAGGAAACTTACAGCACGCAGCTTGTCCTGGAACTCGATCCGCGAGCAAAGTTCACGTTGGAAGACCGCAAAATGGAATTCGATGCGGCGATGCGCCTCCATCGTCTGCTCGGAGAGATGAGCTTCGATGTCGACCGCATCAACGGTGTGCACGACGCGCTCATGGAACGCGGCGCAAGGCTGAAGGGAGACGCGGCCCTCGGAAAGAAGCTCCAGGAACTCGCCGGCAAAGTGGAGGCCATGCGCAAGAAGATCGTGGCCACGACGGAGGGAGGCGCCATCACCGGTGAGGAACGCATCCGCGAGAAGACAACGCAGCTCTACGGAGCGATTTTGAACTATGAAGGGCGCCCCGGCGACTATCAGTTGGCGCGCATCGATTCGCTGAAGAAAGAGCTGGAAGACGTTGCTGCTGAATTCGATGCCTTTGTTGCGAAGGAACTTCCCGCGGTGAACAAAACACTTTCGCAGAAAAAGCTGGTACCAATTCAGCTCATCGATCGCAAAGCCTGGGATGCTGCCGAGAGCGGTTCCGGAACCGGCGCTCCTGGGACTGGCAGGTTTTTGCGCGAGCGCGATTAACTTCCGCACGGCCTGGATCGCAACATTTCCCGGGCAAAGAAACGGCCTGCGCCAAAATTAATTGTTGCAGGTAAGGATGCGCGGTTAGTCGGCCTTTCCGATGAGTTGGCGAGCGTAGGTTGGCGCTTTGCCGGCATCTTCATGCTTGAAATACACGTACACGTCCACGCCCTGGACGAGCCAGGCGTCAAAGCGTTTCCTCCAAGCCGTGATTTGCTTCGGAGTGTAATTTTCGAGGCGCAGTCGCGCATAAGTGAAGCCGGCAGTGAGCACGTCAGGCGGTGTTTGCTTGTCGGTCTCGGACAGGCAGAGCGCCGTCTTATGCTGGCGAAGAACAGCGTACGTTTCGTCGGTGTACCAGGATGGATGACGCACTTCAAATGCGAAATGGAACGCAGGCGGACGAAGAGCAAGGAAGTCTTCCAGCAGGGGGCGGTCGAACTTGAACGTGGGAGGCAACTGGACGAGCACCGGGCCAAGGTGGTCGCCGTCATTCAGTACACTGGCGACTTCCAGGAAACGTTTTAGAGTGCTCTCGCAGTTGCGAAGCCTTTGAATGTGGGTGATTTGCTGGTTGGCCTTCAAGGCGAAGCGAAAGCCTGCTGGAACAGTTTTCGCCCACTGCAGGAGCACGTTCTCGGTCGGCATGCGATAGAAACTGTGATTGATTTCGACCGTCGAGAACTGTGTGGCGTAGAAGGATAGCATTTCGCGGTCCGGAAGTTTCTCGGGGTAAAAACTCCCCTTCCACTGTTTATAAGAGTATCCAGAAGTCCCAACAAGAAGCCGGCCAGCGCTAGGAATGGGTGCACCTCCGTGCCTTGGCATTTAATCACAGCCATTGTGCTCGGGAAAGCAAAGGCACGCGCTTTGCGATCAAGGCGACTTTTTCGATCTGGGCGGCATACGTTCGCTGAGAAGTTCGATGGCTTGCTCTAATCTCTGGCGCCGCTTCCAGAAATCGCCCCAGAGATCGCCCTTCTCCTTTAGGCGTGCAAAGACCGTCTTTATGTTTAACGCTTCGGGGCGCAAGCTGGGACGCAATTCACGTGGCAATAGGGGAGCGGAAACTGGCGCTTGAGGGAAGGCCCGCACGGAATACGCGGCAGCCAGCGGACGCCCGTGAGCATTTTGCTGCACGTCGATCAGCACGCGGCCTGCCGGGCGCTTGGCAACAATGCGCTCGTTGGTGACCAGATTCGGGTGCTCAGCAGTCACCGTTCGCGCGATGATTTCGCCAAAGGTACGCAACTGCTCGTACGTGTAGACGGGTTCGACGGGTATATAGATGTGGATTCCCGTGGCGCCCGAAGTCTTCAAGAAGTTCGCCAGCTGCAATTCTTCCAACTTTTCATGGAGTGCCCGAGCGACAGTCACGACGACAGAAAATTCCGTGCCATCCGAGGGATCTAAATCAAAAAAGAAATAGTCGGGACGATCGACATCATCATAACGATTGGACCACGGGTTGTGGTCGATGCAACCCAGGCCCGTCAGGAAAAGCAAGGACGCGCGGTCGTTGGCCGTCGCATATTGAATTACTTCACCGCGATGTTCGGAATCCACCGGAACCGTCTTGAACCAGTCCGGCACTCCTTCGCGCAGATCTTTCTGAAAAAAAGCCTGGCCCTTGATTCCGTCGGGATAACGGCGCAAGACCAAAGCCCGATCGCGCAGGAACGGCAAGATGAAGTCGGCCATGCGGTAGTAGTAGGCCAGGAGGTTCCGCTTGGTATGGCCGGACTCGGGAAAATAGACTTTGTTCAAATTGCTCAGCCGCAGCCGCTTGCCATCCAGTTCGATGGTCACAGTTTCGGCGCGCCCCTTGAATAACTCGGCTTCGATCTGGGCTTTTGTGTTGAGCACGCGGCCGACAACCTCGGGCGCGCGAACCACGGCTGGGGCGGCGGGTGCTGCAGTCGCAACCTCGTTTTCCCATTGGCAATCCGTGGGACGCGCATCCTCGCGAAGCGCGAGGAAAACAGGGTGGCGCAAGGAGTGTTCTTGCGTCCATCCACTGAACTTCACGCGTGCGACCAGAGCGGGAGAGACCCAGGCTGGCTTTTCGTTGGTTTCGGGCACGGTGTCAAACGGGCAAGCGGGAGCTGCCAGCTCCTTCAACCTGCTGCTTAATTCCTTCAGCTTATTCGCGTCAAATCCGCTGCCAACGTGCCCGATGAATCGAAGGCTCTTGCCTTGGTATAAGCCCAGTAGAAGTGAGCCAAAGGGAAGAGCGGAGGTGCGAGCTTCCGTCCAGCCACCGACGACCGCGTCCACTGTCTTGGTAATCTTCAGCTTCACCCAGTACGGGCTTCGATCAGAAACGTAGAGGCTATCGGCTCGCTTCGCGACTATTCCTTCCAGGCCTTTCTGCCCGGCCAACTCGAAGAGTTCTTTCCCGTGTTCCAATTGATGATCGGCGTAATGAAACCGCTCGGACGTGTAAAGCAACCGGTGCAGGAGTTGCTTGCGCTCGAGGAGCGGGGCTTGGCGAAGGTCGTATCCGTCGCAGTAGAGGAGATCGAAGGCAAAGTAAACGGCAGGTATCTGCGCGGCCAAGTTTTCGCTGGGCGCGCGCACGTGCATGCGTTCTTGCAAGCGTTCGAAGTCGCCGCGACCTTGGGCGTCCAGGGCGACGATTTCTCCGTCAAGAATTGCCTGGCGGGCGGCTAGCGCATCGGGGAGAGAGGCCAGCTCGGGATAGCGTTTGGTGATTTCAATGCTGTTACGAGAGCGCAGCGTCATAGCGCCATTTTCAATTCGCGCCAGTGCGCGCACACCGTCCCACTTGATCTCAAACAGCCAGTTGGGATCGGAAAAGGGGCGGTCGGTAAGCGTCGCCAGCATCGGTTCCACGCGAGCTGGCATGGCGGTCTTGCGTGCGCCTTGTAACTCCTCGGGACGAATGGGGATTGGCTGGCGTTTCGGAGGCAGCTCTTCCTTAATCTCTTCGGTCGTGCGGCCTGTAAGCGCAGAGCCATCATGTTCATCGATGTTCCAAGTGGAATCTTCGGCGGCGTCCTTGTGCTTGATCATCAGCCATTCGTTGCCCTTTTCGCTGTGTTTTAGCTTGACTAAAACGAAGCTGCCTCGAAGTTTTTCACCGTTGAGCTTGAACTTGATTTCTCCCTTCTCTAGTTGCTTAAGCGCGTCAACATCTCCCTCAATTTGGAACGTCCCGCGATCCCACACCATCACCGTTCCGGCGCCGTAATTGCCCTCGGGAATTTTTCCTTCGAAATTGGCATAATCCAGCGGGTGATCTTCCGTCATTACCGCCAGCCGCTTGTCGGCATGGCTCTGGGAAGGTCCCTTGGGCACGGCCCACGACTTCAGCGTCCCATCGATCGCCAGCCGGAAATCGTAGTGCAGCCGCGTTGCCCGGTGCTTCTGAACCACGAACGTGTCGCCATGCTCGGCCCCG
>Ga0137397_10002484_pt1 | contig 12808 bp, 2 predicted proteins | sample czorhiz116metaG_FD_106658 | JGI IMG/M metagenome (GOLD analysis project Ga0137397, IMG submission 106658) | Vadose zone soil microbial communities from Angelo Coast Range Reserve, California, USA - czorhiz1.16 metaG | ecosystem: Environmental > Terrestrial > Soil > Vadose zone | place: USA... | reverse complement strand
TCGTGACCGCGCTCGCTATATTCGAGTAACCGCTGAGATTGCCGGCCGAGTCGGTAGCTCGCACCCGATAGCTGTAGGAGGTCGCGGCAGTCAGTCCGACGTCGCTGTACGTCGTGGTTGCCGGTGCCGCGGTCTGCGCGAAGATTGCGCAGTTCACGCCCTGGCAGCGCTCTAATTGGTATCCCGTGACGGCATCATTGTCGGTTGACGCCGTCCAGCTCAGATTGATCTGAGTCGTACTCGCGGTTGTAGCCGTCAGGTTCGATGGAACCGAGGGCGGAACCGTATCCGTCGTAGCCGCGCTCGCGGTATTCGAGTAGCCGCTGAGATTGCCGGCGGCGTCGGTCGCACGAGCGCGATAACTGTAGGAAGTGTTCGCTGTCAGGCCGGTATCGGTATAGCTTGTTGTGGTGGTAGTGGCGATCGGCGCGAACGTTGCGCAGTTCACGCTCTGACAGCGCTCCAGCTGATATCCCGTGACTGCCAGGTTATCCGTCGATGCGATCCACGACAGATTGATCTGAGTCGTACTTGCGGCGGTGGCCGTGAGACTCGATGGAATGGAGGGCGCAACTGTATCTGCCGTCGTTGCGGTCGCCGTATTGGAGTAACCGGTGAGCGCGTTATTCATTTCGTTGGCGCGCACACGATAAGAATATGCCGTTGCCGGCGTTAGGCCCGGATCCGAATAGCTCGTTGCGGTTGCAGTGGCAATCTGAACGAAGTTCGTGCAGCCGGTTCCTTCGCAACGCTCGACCATATAGTTCGAGACACCGATGGCGCTGACCGGAGCTGTCCAGGTCAGGTCGATCTGGGATCCTCCCGAAACCACTGCTGCCAGATTCGCCGGCGGCGCAGCATTTGTCGCAGCCGACGCGATGTTCGAATACCCGCTTAAATTCGCATTGGCGTCGGTTGCCCGAACGCGATAGCTATAGCTTGTGCCTGGCTGCAGTCCGATATTCGAATACGTTGTGGCAACGGGTGTTCCAATCTGGGCAAAGTTGGTGCAGCTTGATCCCTGGCATCGCTCGACCTGGTATGCAGTGACACCGATATTGTCGGTCGACGCCACCCATTGCAGATTGATCTGACTGGTTCCTGAGGCCACGGCGGTCAGGTTCGCAGGATCCGCCGGCGCGGTGGTATCGGGGACAGGCGTAGTCGCGGTGATCACGTTCGAGTAGCCGCTGAGATTGCCTGCGGCATCGGAGGCCTGCACGCGATAGCTGTAGGAAGTATTGGCCGTCAGCGTCGTGTCGCTGTAAGTGGTGCCGGTTGGCGATGCGACCTGGGCGAATGAAACGCAATCGACGTCCTGGCAGCGTTCGAGCAAGTATCGGGCAACGGCTACGTTGTCGGTCGAGGACGTCCATGAGAGGTTGATCTGCGTGCCGCTCAGCACAGCCGCCGCCAGATTCGAAGGGACCGATGGCGCGATTGTATCTGCGGTCGTAGCGCTCGCTGTGTTCGAGTAATTGCTGACAGCGTTATTCGTGTCAGTCGCGTGCACACGATAGGAATACGCAGTCGCCGAAGTGAGACCGGTATCTGCATAACTGGTCGTCGTCACTGTCGCTATAGCAGCGAAATTGGTGCAACTTCCTCCCTGGCAGCGCTCGACGACATAATTCAGGATGCCGATGCTGCTGCTGGAAGCGGTCCAACTCAGGTTGATCTGAGTTCCGCCCGCCGCGGTCGCTGTGACGTTTGCGGGTGCAGTCGGCAGTGCGGTGGCTGTAGTTGCTGACCCTACATTCGAGTACCCACTCAGGTTTCCTGCAGCATCGGTGGCGAGTACGCGATAGCTATAGATCGTGGCCGAAGCCAGCCCCGTATCTGAATACGATGGGGTCGTAGAGGTTCCGATCTGCGCGAACGAGCTGCAGCCCGTTCCCTGGCAGCGTTCGATCCGATACCCCATAACACCGACGTTGTCAGTTGACGCGGTCCAGGCCAGATCGATCTGGCTGGCGCTTGCAGGGGTCGCCGTTAGGTTTGCCGGAGCCGTCGGCGCTGTAGCGTCTCCGCCGGTGGTTGTGGCACTGGCCGTGCTCGAATACCCGCTGAGATTGCCGCCCGCATCCTTGCCGCGGATCCGGTAGGTAAATGTCGTACCGGAAGTGAGTGCTGTATCGGTGTAGGACGTTGTGCTGAAGCCTGTAGTGCTGCCAACCGGACTGAAGTTCGAGCATCCTGAACCGGCGCAGCGCTCGATCAGGTAGCCGGTGACTCCTACGTTGTCCGTGGACGGACTCCACGTCATTGTGATCTGGCTATTGCTGGCGGACGAGTTCGCGGACACAACGCTGGTGATGACATTATGCCAGTTGACCGCAGGGGCCATGGTCCAGCCTGCCGTGTAGCTGCCTGCCGGCCCGGCGATAGTGTCTTCTGCGCCCAGATAATTCGATGACGCCGCGCTCTCGAACGTGTAGCCCGCACCTGCAGTCCATGTGGTCCCGATGGAACTCTTCGCGAAATCAATCAGGAGGTCGGCCGGCTGTGTCGTATTGATTGCGGCGCTCGTGATACTTGTGCCGGACACGCCGCCGTCATCGATAATGCTGGAAGTAACGTCCAGAGGCGTAGTGCTGTTCGAACCTTTAATCACCAGGACGGAGATCACTGCCGAATTGGCAGGTGAAAGATTCAGTGTCACCGTGTGTCCGGTTCCCACGTTCGGTGTCTTCGCATACCAGAGTTGACTTCGCAAATCGACGCTGGCGGACAGATGATTCGTCGGTCCGGCTGCCGAAATCCAGGTATTTGTTTTGTTGTCTGTGAGTGTCATCGTCGCGACGTTTTCATGGGACGACGCAAAGACGACTATCAAGTCACCACCGGTACTATTGATCGCGGCCGTCGTGTGGGCAGTCAGATTCGTATTATTAACGTAGGTCTGGCGTGCGATGATCGACGCCGGAGTTCCACCTGCAAACGTCCGAAAATTGCCGGGAGCGGACGGAGCAATGGCATCAGCCAGTCCACCCACCGGAGTGTTCATGTCTGTTTCCAGTTCACTTCGAGTCAGCGCCCGGTTGTAAATACGAACTTCGTCAATCCGTCCAGTGAAGCCCTGTCCATATAAGCTGTCGCCGCCAATCTGGAGCGGTAATGTGGAGGTAGTCAATGGAGATGTCTGTGCCTGAGTTGCCACAACGACACCATTGACCCAGAGCGTCAGGTTGGCTCCATCGAAGGTAGCGGCGACGTGTGTCCACGTGTTTACCGGCAATGCGGAGGTGCCGTTGATGGTCTTCCAGCCGTTTCCGAAGGTCCCGGCCGCAGTCGGGGCGCTCGCGATAGTTGACGACGCCTCGAGCAGGTAGATGTCATTCTGTTTGTAGATCAGGTCGCGCCAGCCTGAAGGCGTCGCAGTCGGATATACCCATGCCTCCAAAGTCATTCCGCTCGTCAGGTGGAGCGAGGCCGAATCGTTGATAGTGACCCGGGCCGTTGTTCCATTGAAGGTCAAGGTGCCGCCGTATTTGCCGTTTGTTGTCCACGTAGCGGCGGCAATAGTACCGTTGTTAGCGTTGCCGGAAAGGTCCGTTATCGTCGTTCCCGTTCCCTCATCAAAGGAGTAGGCTGCGACCAGTCCGGTATCTGGTGGTGGAGTGAGTGTCGTCGCGCTGGCCACATTCGAATAGCCGCCAAGGTTTCCGGATCCGTCTATCGCGCGCACTCGGTAACTGTAGCTGGTACTCGTCGCCAGTCCACTGTCGCTGTAGAAAGTGCTCGCTGGTGTCGCAATCTGGGCGAACGTCGTGCAGCCCGCTCCCGAACAACGCTCCACGCGATAGCCGGTAACACCGACGTTGTCCGTCGAGGCTGTCCATGTCAGATCGATCTGAGTGGTGCTCGCCGCAGTGGCAGTGAAGCCCGTCGGCGTGGTCGGCGGTGTGGTGTCGGGGGTGGCCGTCGTGAACATGACGTCTCCGCTTGTGGCGAGATTCCCCGAAGCATCCTTCGACTTTGCCATAAAGTGGTAAGTCGTAGTTGCGGACAAACCGGAAAGTGCAACGGAGTGTGCAGTCAATAATGTTGCGTTCAATGGTGTTGTTTGTCCGTAGGCTGTGGTTGTGCCGTAATCGACCTGGCTGTCTGCAGCTTCGTTGGTATTCCAGGTGATTGTCGCGCCAGACGTGGTGATGTTGACGGCCGTAACCGCTGAAATTACAGGTGGCGTCGTATCTGGGTCCGCCGTGGTGAACGTGGCGTCTCCACTCGTGCTCAGGTTGCCGGAGGAATCTTTGGATTTCACAAGGAAGTGATACGTTGTACTTGCGGACAGACCAGAAACGGTGACGGAGTGATTGGTCACCAATGTTGGAGCCAGAGGAGTAGATTGGCCATAACTGGACGTCGTGCCGTAGTCCACTTGACTATCCGCTGCTTCGTCCGTCGCCCATGTGAGCGTCGCGCCGAAAGGTGTGATGTTTGAAGCGGAAACCGCTGAAATCAACGGAGGCGTCGTGTCGATCGCACTCGCGTGCTTATAGAGATAAGCTCGGCAGTCGGTGGCGTCACACTTGGCAAACAACGCGACTCCATAAGTGCTCACAGGCGCTACTACGATGCCGTTAAGTGGAGAACCTTCGTACAGGGGCGGATCAAAGATTGGTGGTCTTGCGCCACCGGTCTGCAGGGCCCATGTATCCGTAGTCACGTCATACACGTAAAAGTCATTCGCGATGCCGAATACCAGATATTTTCCGGTCACGGGATCGGCTGTGACGATCGTATCCAGGATGCCCATACCGATAGGCGCATCACGGAGCGCAGTTACTTGCCCGGAGCTGTTCAGCTTGTAGATATGCCGGTCTCCTTCGCCGCCTCCGAAAAGTACTACCTTGTCAACGGGGTCGTACTTAGCGAAGTTCTGGTAAGGTCCCATCGGAAGATTTCCGGCAATTCGTATCCACTGTCCTGTCGTTTCCCTGTATTCCACCACCGCTCCGTCCGTCCCATTCTCAATCGATGTGTAGATGAGGGAATTCCGTTCAGGGAACCACTCCACGGCGGTACAGCATGAGTTGTAACCCATGACGCTCGTGGGGATGGTCGGAAGACTACTCCACGTCTGCGACGCGATATCGTATTTGTGAATAACCGTGTCGTTGAATGGACGGTGGTACAACTTCCCGTTCACAACATCAATGGCGTTGTGATTCATTCCGTGCATCCGGGACACTGTTCCGCATTGGAACCAATTAGCGCTGGGCAGAAGCTGCCACGCGTTGGTGTTTTCTTTATAAGATACAAAACGAGGGCATTTCGAAGGTGAAATCGGATCATGGTCTCCCCCTAAGAAGAAGACCTGCTGTGTTACCGGATCCCAGACTGCATCATCGGAATAGCTCAACGTCGTGCCGCTGGCGCCACCGGTTTGAGCCAAGGATGGGCTGATATTGCTGGTGATGAGTTCGGCCCAGGTTCCCGGCGCCATCGAAGTCGCGAGCGTTGCCAGGGCGGATTGAACAGCCTCCGTTCCCGCAGAAACCCTGTTGGAATCGCCGCTCAGATTTCCTGGCGGGGGACTCATGCCGGGCGAATTACTTACAATGACGGTCACTGGCGAAGCAGTTGCAGTATTACCTGCCAGATCTCTTGCAATGGCAGTTATGGTATGCACGGAGCCGTCAATTGCAGTTTTGGCATCCCAGGGAATTGAATAAGGAGTGGTGATATCCTCCGCACCCAGGTCCAATCCGTCCAACTGGAATCGAACGCCTACAACTCCAAGGTTATCGGATGCACTCGCAGAGATGGTTGAAATGCTGGACACCGTTGAATTGTGGACGGGACTTGCGATCGAAATTACCGGTGGAGAGACATCGGGAGGACTCTTCAGGATTCGTAAAACGACATCAAAGCCCTGCCACGGAGCAACAAAATTGCGCGATGCGCCTCCTTGAACCGTGACACCGGCCTGGGCTACACCGTCATACGCCCGGTACCACTCAACCAGAAAGGTACCGGACACCGAGGTGAGATCGATGGTCATACTCGCTACCCTCGTCTGATCGACGTCGGCCCATTGGCCTTCCGAATAAGCGTGTGGATCATAAACAAGCAATTCCTCGGCACCGCGCCGCATTAATTTCGGGCGCCAGCTACCGCCGGGCCGCATTGCCCATGCGGTCACGAGATTGTCATTCGCCCGAAAGAGGCTCAGATCAATGTTTCGGCTTTGAAAGTAGGGCCATATATAGGCATAGGAATCGAGGCCGTGGAGTTGGGTGCGGCCTCCATACTTATATGTTCCGCCGGCCAGAATCCATGACCACATACGCCAGCGAAAATAGAAGCGAGGATCTGTATATGTCCTCGAAGACTGCTCGTAGACATTTTCTCCAAGCTGGATCTGGACCGGCATGTTGCCGGGATTAAAGTCGTGAATCTGCTTTGCATCTGGACCGTCAGAATCCTGGAGGCTGATATAGTCCAGCCAGACCGAATCGTCGGGAGCTGTCAAAGGAAAGCCTTCCGAGCCATGAAACTCGGTGGATAACAGATGTTTCCACGGCTCATGATCTTCGAAGTATTGCCCCACTTCGCGATTAAAATTCAGCGTGGCATTAAGTGTTGTTTCCTGATTTTGACTGATAAGCCAGTACACGTTTGGGAAGGCAGACCACCGCGCAATCATGTAGTCCATCGTGTTATTGCGGACAGATTGCGGGTATCCCGACCATGAGAACTGCTGCTCGGTTCCGAACAGCAACGACTGCACATACACCTCGGGGTAATTATTGAAAATCCAAATCAACCGGCTCTCTGCGATCTGAAACAGGGAAACGTTGTAGCGAGTGAGGTCGACGCTCGGTATTGACTGCCAGGGGTCGTTGTTTCCACCGGGACTTATGACATTGATTCCCCGCGTAACATCGTCTTGAAGAAATTGCTGCCAGTACTTGTTCGCCTCTGGATTCGTGGTGTCGAACAACATCGCCGAAACGTGAGTGATTGGCACAAACCACTTCCCGGAATCCGTTCGCCACTCTTTCGGGTTCAAAGCGTCCTTCTTCAGAATCCCCGGCAGATTTGAACTCTGGGCAGCGAAAGTACCCGACCCACCGCTAAGCGAAGTGTCCGTGGGGGAGCTTGAAGTCCAACTCCACACTCCTGCTTCGGTCACATAGACGCGGGCACGCCAGCTGTTTCCCCCATCATAGAACGCTCGCACTGTCACTAAGGTTCCGGATGGCGGTGTAAAAGTTACAGTGGCAACAGTGTCAAAAGGATTAGATACGGACCCGTTTCCGGTAAGGGAAATTTCATGCGTGCCGAATGTTACGGCGTTTGCTCCTGTTGTAAATGACTGCGCCATGAGTGGCGACGACAGCGAGAACAGAAATGGCAGCGTGGCCAATAGCAAGACTCGGACGGAATATACAAGATAGCGTCGGTGGCAATTCTTGAACGTCAGCGTGTGCGAGATGAACAACAGACTCCCCCTGGCAAGGTCCATATTCAGGACCAAGTCGCGCTGTCTCCCTGGCGTGAGCGTTTACGGACAGAAAGATTGTTTTCCGAGAAGCGGCGCAGACAAGGTTTCGCCGCCATAGGCGCCAACGCGCAGAAGTTGTCCATCGACGCGACCCTGATGAGGAGTCCAACCATCAGCACCTTCCCCCAGGTGATTGAATCGTCGAAAGGAATACTCGAGAGATCCGAACTCCCAGAAACCCAATGTCGGTCTCCCCACGCTCCGATTACGCGCGCAACAACTGATGTGGGTGAAATGAGGCTGCTTGTATAGAGCGCCCAATGAGATTTGTCAACAAAAAGGCGTAACGCCAAAAGGCGTAACGTCATTGATGTTTTCTGAAGTGCTGAAGAAAGTCAGAGAGATTGGAGCGCAGATCAGGAGCGGGCAACTTATAAAGGGAAGTGCCGGAGGGAGGACTTGAACTTTCAAGCCCTCCATCCTTTCGTAAATCCGGCATAAATCCCGCGCGTCCGAATGGACAAGTTCAATTTCCGCGGCTCCGATCGCCTTCAAGGTGACCAGTGCTGCTCGGTCCAGGCGCACTAGAATCGCTTTGTCACCTTGTCACTAATTTATCATCCAGGAGTCTCATATATCGTAAACGCACAGCTCACCAGTGGAAAGGAGGGCAACACGCGGAATAGCTTTGAGATGCAGATCGCGAAGAAAAAAGAGAACAAATGGGAATGAGAGAACAAAACGAGTAGAAACTCACAAACATGCAAACCGGGGCAATGATCTTGAAACCCCCAGGGTCAAAGATCCTGAAATCGAAGTTGAGGCTGACATGAATGAACACCAGTTGGAGACCTTGCTTCAGAATCTAGACTCCGATCCAAACCGGGCGACAGAAAAATATCAAGATCTCTGGACGGCATTGACACACTTCTTTAAAGAAAGGGACCATTCTCAACCGGAGAAGCTTGCGACCAGTACATTGAAACGGATTGCACCAATACTCGGAAATCGAGATATCAGGCACGTGCAAGACTGGATCTGGAAGGAAGCGGCGATCGTTAGCCAGGAGTCCCGAAGTTTTGAAACCCTATTACAGCGTTTGGATGCTGATCGAGATTGTGCCGGAAAGAAATATGTTGATATCAGGCTGACACTAATCAAGTTCTTTCAGTGGAACGATTGTCCGGCTGCGGAGGAACTGACGGATCGGACATTGGATCGCGTGGCGAAAATACTTCAGCGCCGGAAGATTGATGAAGTTATGCCCTTCATCGTCGGCGTTGGTAAAAACGTCCTGCGAGAGTCCTGGAAAAGACTGAAGGTTACCAGATTCAAATACGAAATGCATGAACTATGCTGTCCTCCCCATGAGTTGGCGCTCGATAGCATTAGACAATGCGCCGCCTTGATTCGATGCATCGAAAAGCTCCAAGCCCAGGATCGCGAGCTGTTTCGAGAGTACTGCATGTCCTTCGAAGACGACATCGGTGGAAAAAAACTGGCACAACATCGGCAACATCTGGCACAACAATTTGGACTCACGTTGGGTGCGCTGCACGCCAGAGTACACCGGTTGCGATTAGAGATTAAACGATGTTGCCTCAGGCGTGTGTCCTTTGCAAGCCCGATAGGGCGCAGCAAGTAAGAAGAAGGAGGCCTTTCGGCGCTGGAACGCGGGGCACTATCCAATCGCTCTTTTGGACTCATATTTGACGTTAAGACTTTGCAGGAGATCTGCTAATACTCCGACTCTGGGTGAAGTCATCATCGTAATATGGTTGCCAGGAAGGTCGTGGATAGCAACCGGCGTCACAGAATACTTTTGCCAGCCCATGGTTGGATCGTCGGTCCGTGGATAATCCATTCCAATTCCAGGCAATGTTTCTGTGCTCCGGAAAAGATCGATCCGGCCGTCATACTGGCGAGGCGTGTAGCGAGCCATCGCGTCCAGGTTGCTCCGGTGAATCCTGACATACCTCTGGAAGTAAACCAGATCGACCACAGCGGGTAGAAGATTTCCTCTTTGCATCTGATAAAAGACATACTCAACCTGCTCCTCCGCACTCCGGCCCTCAAGATCTTCTTCTGAAACCGGCACGGTCTGGCCGGTATAGATCTCGAGCATCTTGCAGAGCGCCATGAGAGCTTCCGAATCTTTCCGAGGAGCAACCCGATGACCAGGCTCTGGAGCTTCTACGTCGAGAATTGCAAGCAATAGTACGTCCTCGCCCCGTTCGCGCAGTTGCCGGGCCATCTCAAATGCAGTTACGCCTCCCATCGAATAGCCTCCCAGCAAATATGGACCCACAGGCTGGACATCGCGAATTGCGTGGCAATATCTAGTCGCCATTTCTTCCAGCGACTGTGGCAGGTCTTCTTCCGACCCTTCACCAGCTTCTTCCAATCCATAGAGGGGCTGATCTGTACCCAGCTCTGTGGCCAGCGCCTGATAGCATAAGACGTTGCCACCGGCCGGATGCGCCATGAACAATGGCTTTCGGGAGCCATTCTCCTGGATCGGCACCAGTGGTGACGGCAGTTCAGACTGTGGCGATGTTTGAAGTGCTGCCGCCAAATGCGCCACGGTCGGCTTTTCGAGAAGAATGCGCAACGGGAGATCTTTGCTCAACCGCACGCGAATTGTCGCCATCACTTGCACCGCGAGGATAGAGTGACCGCCCAGGGCGAAGAAGTCGTCGTGGATACCAACGTGTTCCGTGCCCAGAACACTTTTCCAGATCTCGGCGATCTCACGCTCTATCTCCGTCATCGGTGGCGCCAAACGGTCTCTTTCCTGCACGCCCAGGAACCGACGCATCGATAACTTGATGCGGTCGATCTGACCTCCTTCGGTGAGCGGCAATTCCTTCAGTTGTACAGGTTGGCATACGGTTCGCCTGCTGAATCGATCCGTCACAACGCATGACTTGAATTGCTGGACCGAGACCGCATCATTTGTCGCAAAATAGGCGTAAATTCGTTGCTTCTGGCATGCACCGGTCTCCATCCGGCGGCGTACGCGAAAGTTGTTGCTGTCCAATCCTACGATCAACTCTTTTTGGTCGTGACACAGTCCAACCAGAAATGAGTTGATGCCCCGATTCGTGGAGATCGGGAGTTCCCCCCGCATGCGATGTGCTGACTGCAATTGGTAGTCACGACTCATACCGATGCCATCCCACACGCTCCAACTGAAGCAATAACTGCGGATGCCATGGAACTGCTGGTGGTGTGTAAGGCACTCCAAAGCCTCATTGGCAGAACAGTAGCTGGCCATGCCCACAGTTCCCCAGAGACTCGTTGTCGAAGATGCTGTAATGAACACTGCCTCAGGATTACTGCGGACCAACTCGGAAAGTATCTGTGCCCCATGCAACTTTGTCCGAAGTGCGGCTGCCAGACTGTCTTTGGATTCCTCGTGCAACAACCGAGGCGTTAAGGTTCCTGCCAGATGGATTACACCGCTCAATGGCTGCTGCCATCTTGCCTGTGCTCGGCTGACCGCATCGGCAACAGCCGACGCGTCGCATACATCTACGGCCTGATAACAGACATCTCCCGCTTGCTCCAATTCCCGATATGTCTGGAGCCTTCGCCCAACCAGATCGAGGAGCCCTTGCCGGGAAACTCCCTCGGGCAGGTGCGTCCGCCCCAATAAGAGCAATCGAGCTCCATATTGGGTGAGAAGATACTTGGCGATTGCGCTCCCAATGCCGCCCAGCCCTCCGCTGATCAGGTACATCCCATTTGTTTTGAAAGGAAGACCTTTCCGGTCCTGGACATTGAAAGACACCTTGTCCAGTTGCGGAACCATTCTCACGAGATCAGAATAAAACACCTCAATGTCGGGCTGACTCAGTCGCAGTTCCTCCAGTAAGAGCCTCGACTCCGTATCCACGGACTTCATCGGCAAATCGATATGCCGGCATCGCAAGAGCGGCACCTCCAGCTTTGCGGTCTTGAGCAACCCTCGCAAGGCAGCACGGTCATAGCACAAGTCTTTCTTTCCGTCCGCGGGCTGGGAATTGCTCGACACCACTGTCAGGCCCAGAGGCTCGTGAACCTTCCTGGCGATCTGTTGAATGATCTCCAGGAGGCTATAGGCGCCCGTGGCTAGCCGATTCTCCAGTGGCACCAGGTCCGGAACGTTTTCCTGAGCTGGTGCATAAGTCCAGAGATGAACGATTTCCCGCGGAGTCATGCCGGCATGGGCAAGTTCCTCGAAGAGCCGCCCATAATGCTCATGATTATCTGGTTGGATTCGGTATTTGTGGCTTCCTACTCTCGCGAATTCGTCTCCAATTTCAACTGTTATTGTGGAACGCCCCAGACGTGTGAGTTCATTGCACAGCCGCGCTCCCATTTCCAGTTTGTCCATAAACAGGAGCCATGTTCCGTTGCTGAGCGAGTCGCGTAAACTCGCAGCCTTGCGGGGGCACCATGACTTTCTAAAGAACCAATCGGGCAGCGTATTCGAATTGCCTGACTTGAGATCAAGTTCGCGGAGGACTGTATCAAACGCGCCTGACTCGAAACGCTCCTTCATTAGAGATCGCTGAATCTTACCAATCGATGTTCTGGGAATGTCTTCCTTTCGAACAGGAATCACGTATTCAGGACTAATGCCCGCGCGTTGTGCAACGCGGGCTCGAATATGGCGAATCAACTCGACCGGGTTTCCGTTGGTGCTGGAACTAAAAAAGATCGCCAGCTGATCTGTATCTGCCTGCGGGCTACGCACCGGGCAGGCAGCCGTATAAGACGCCTCCACACCTTCAATCTCTTCAACAATCGTCTCAATCTCCTGGCAATGACAATTGACACCATTGACAATAATGGTGTCCTTTCTTCGGCCCGTAATCGTGAGGCTCCCGCCACGCAGATATCCGACATCGCCTGTTTCAAACCAGCCGCCGTCATGAAAGAGCTCGGAGTTCAGATCGTCGCGTTTTAGATAGCCCTGCATCACGGAAGTTCCCGCCACCTGGAGCCGGCCCGTCTGGCCCTCCTCCAAAATTTCATTGTGATCGCTGACGATGCGCACGCGGAAACCTGGGTTGGGAGTACCTACTTCAACGAACGTTGCCGTCCCATCAGTGGTCCCAGCCAGAAATTGGTCGGAATAGATTACGGCCGAAGATGTCTCCGACATGCCCCATGCGGGACGCATGGCGGTCTTCGGAAGTCCGAAAGGTTCCAGCAGCTCCATGAACTTCTTTGCCGTCCGCGGCACAATCGCCTCCCCGGCATTCAGAATGAAGCGCATCGAAGACAAATCCCAATGACGCAGGCCAATTTCATGAGCCCGACTATTGACTGTCGCGTAAGCAAAATTCGGAGCCCAGGTGATTG
>Ga0137397_10002482_pt1 | contig 12810 bp, 7 predicted proteins | sample czorhiz116metaG_FD_106658 | JGI IMG/M metagenome (GOLD analysis project Ga0137397, IMG submission 106658) | Vadose zone soil microbial communities from Angelo Coast Range Reserve, California, USA - czorhiz1.16 metaG | ecosystem: Environmental > Terrestrial > Soil > Vadose zone | place: USA... | reverse complement strand
GACCCAGTCTGTCGCGCGCTTCCAGGTTTGCCAGGACCTGCCGCCGGTAGCCCGCCCGCATCGCACCGACGTACTCCTCGAACGTGCGCCACGCGATGGCGAGGGTGCAGGACGGCATGCTGGACACCCGGAAGTAACCGTGCTGCGTCAGCGGCTCCACGATCGGCTCCTCCCGTGGCGCGAATTCCTTGAAGCACAGCACGGACGCGCCGAAGCTCCGCGCCCAGCACTCCAGCTCCTGCGCCAGCAGGCCCGCGATCGAAGGCGCGTCGGTCCCGGGGCGGAGCCGCACGCTCGACTGCCCGAACGACACCGGCAGCCCGCAGAACGCGACCGGGACACGGCAGAAGTCGCGACGCCACCGTCGCACCCCCTGAATCGCGCCGCGCACGACGCCGGTGGAGAGCAGATCGAGCGCCACCTGCATCCGGCAGAAGCTCGCGATCGCGAGCACGTGTCTTCCGTCGTGCACCGTGATGTGCCGATAGGCCGCGTCCGCCACCCGCGAGCGTTGGCAGATGCTGATGAAGCGATGCGTCGCGTGAAAGTCGTCCGGCGCCAGCAGGGCATCCCATTCGTGCGGATCCACATCGGCGATGTCGGAGCGCGCGTGGACGACGTAGCGCAGAGCTGCAGCGGTGGCGCTCACTCGATGCCGGCCGGGCGGCCGGCCCGGTCGAACGCGTCGAGCGCTTCGTCGAGATCGGCCGCCGATTGGGCTGCGGTCGCGCACAGTCTCAGTCGGGCGGCGCCGCGCCGCACGGCCGGGTGAACCACGGCGGAGACGAGCACGCCCTCGTCGAACAACCTCCGCGCGAGCCGCCAGGCCGCGGTGTCTTCGCCCACCAGCACCGGCACGATGGCGCTCGCGGAATTCCCCGTGTCGTAGCCGCGCGCACGGAGCCCGGCGCGTAGCGCGTCGGCATTGCGCCGCAGGACCTCGAGCCGCTCCGGCTCACGCCGCGTCACGCGCAGCGCCTCGAGCGCGGCCCCCGCGGCCGCCGGACCGAGCGCCGCCGAGAACCAGAACGGCGCCGAGGCGTGCTGCAGGTACACGATCAGGTCGCGTCGACCGGCGATGAACCCGCCGTTCGACGGCACAGCCTTCGAAAGCGAGCCGGTCCACACGTCGACCGCGCCGGCCGCGATGCCGAAGTGCTCTTGGACGCCGCGCCCCGTGGCGCCGAGCACCCCCAGCGCGTGCGCCTCATCCACCAGGAGAAAGGCGCCGTACCGGCGCTTCAGGTCCACCAGCTCGGGCAGCGGGCAAACGTCGCCGTCCATGGAATAAAGCCCGTCGACCACGATCAGGGTGCGGCGCCCGGCGGGCGCGCGCCGCAGCTCGCGTTCGATGGCGGCGACGTTGTTGTGGGGGAAGGTCGTCACCCGCGCGCGCGCCAGGACGCACGCGTCGCGCAGGCTCCGGTGTGCGCGGGCGTCGATCAACACGCGGTCCCGCGGGCCGACGAGAGCGGCCACGACCGCGAGGTTCGCGAGGTACCCCGATCCGAATGTGAGCGCCGCCTCCACGTCCTTGAAAGCGGCGATTTCGCGCTCGAGGTCGCGGTGCAGGGCGGTCGTGCCGGTGAGCATCCGCACGCCGCCCGTCCCCGTCCCGTAGGTCCGGACCGCAGCGATGGCGGCGTCCTCGATCGATTGATGGCCCGCGAGGCCCAGGTAGTCGTAGCAGGAGAGCATGAGGCGCGTGCGCCCCAGCACCGAGACCCGGCTGCCCGTGCGCCCCTCGAGCGGCATCTGGTAGGTGTAGAGTCCCTCTTCGTCCCCCCAGGAAAGCAGGGAGAACCAGCGGCGGGCAGCCGGGAGATCGAGCAGGCCGTCCGGGGCCACCGGCGGACGCCCCAGGTTTCGGAAGAAGCCGTCGAACGGGTCGAGCCGTTCCGGGCCGATGATGGGTCGCGTCACGGTCGCCTTGCGATGCGGCGACCCGCCGCCGTTCGGGGGCACACGGGTGAGCGAGGGTGCGCCACTCTGGGACGTGGCCGGGGATTCCGGGCCCCTCGTCCGTCGCCCGTGCCAGCTGACGCGAGAGATGGTGTCGATCGATCGGCGCATGGATCTCCCCCTGGGGAACGTGCCTATATTACGTCCGCGGGCCGGAGGAGGTTCCAGCCCTCTGAGGACCCCTTCAGCGCGTTCCAGCGCCTCCATGCGGTGGGGAAGTTCGAAGGCACCGGCATCGGGCCTGGCCACCGTGGCGCGCATCATTCAACGCCACGGCGGGCGGATCCGGGCCGAAGCGGCGCCCGGGAAGGATGCGGCGTTCCATTTCAGCCTGGAGCCCGCCGCCATCGGCGGCCGCGGCGCACGCCGCGCCGGATGGGCGCTGGGCGGCGATAGTCGTGGCGGTCTCGAGCTCCATCCTCGACATTCTGCTGGCTCCGGCACATCTCACCCGTGTCTAGGCGGGTTAGCGTATCTCCTCCGCCTGGGCGCTCGCCCCGGGGCACTATGCCGACTTCGGACCGAGCGACCCCTTCGACCCGTGGACTCTGTGATCGTCCGATTCCTCGGGAATTCTCCCTCTCCGAAGTCAGGAGATCACCCGATCGAATCCCCGAGACCGTGGGCGTACATGTAGCACCGCATCCGGGGGCCCACCGAGGGGGAATGCTCGCAAGTCCCCTTCCGCTCACACGATTTCCGCGTCTGCTCTTGGAGGAGGAGCGCCATGAAAACCTGCCATCGGGACTTGCGCACGACTGGAGCCGTCAACGATCGAGGACGCCTCGCCGGGGCGATCGCGGCGGCCGTCCTGGGGACCTTCCTGGCAGGTACGCCGCTCGGCGCGCAAACGACGACGCCGATCTTCGTCGAGCTGAAATCTCCCGATCCGGTCGTCGTGGCCCGCGCGCGCGCCGCCGCTCAGGGGAAGGCGTTCGACGAGGCCCTGCAGCGCTCGTCGATCAGGCTGGCGCAGGACCAGCTCCTCCAGGGCCTGGTCGCGGCCGGGATCCCGTACACGCTGACGAGCACCACGCTGGCGCTTCCGAGCGGAGCCGTGAGCCTCATCGACCGCTACGCCGACCTGATCAACGCGGTCCGCCTCGAGGTGGGAGGCTGGGACGTGGGCAAGATCCGGCGGATGAGCGCCGTCAGGCACATCAGCGTCGACGTCGGCAAGCAGCTGGTGCTCGACCACAGCGTGCCGTACATCCGCGCCAACTGCCCGTCCGATCCGAGCGGCACCCCCTCCGCCTGCGGCAGCGCGCGCAGCCTCGGTCTGCGGGGGACGGGCCAGGTGATCGCGGTGCTCGACACGGGGATCCATGCCGGCTTGGGGCAGGGCGCGGGCGGAGGCCACCCGATGTTCGACGACCGGGTCGACGACGCCCACTTCGAGGACCGCAACGCCTTCAACCATCCCGACATGCGCCCGGTGCGGATGCAGGGCGAGCCGTTCCTGCCGGGAACGCACCACACGAAGGTGGTCTACAGGGCGCTCTTCGGTGGCAACGCCGTCGTCGGCGACGACACCGGACACGGGACGATGGTCTCGACCACCGCGGCCGGGCTGAAGGCGCGCACCGGTCCGAACGACGGCAGCGTCGTGGTCGAGGGGGTGGCGCCCGGGGCCCTGGTGATGGACTACAAGGTCTGCCCCAGCCTGGCCTGCACCGACCAGCAGATCCTGTTCAGCCTGGAGGACTCGATCCGGCCGGTGGACGTCGCGGGCAACCCGAAGCCGGTGGCGACGGTGGTCAACATGAGCTTCGGGGACTCGACCGGCGACCCGGACGACGCCATCGGCACGGCCGCGGGCAATCTCCAGTTCGCGGGGGTCGTCCCCGAGGCCTCGGCCGGGAACGACGGACCCGACGAGAACATCATCGGCTCCCCGGCGGCGCACCGGCTGGTGATCGCGACTGCGGCGACGAACGACCCGGGGGTGGCCCCGAACAGCATCGACGTGCTGAACGCGGATCGGGCGACAATCAAGCCGGGCACGCCGAAGATGCTCGCCGACTTCGCCACCGAGTCGAACGCCACGATGAAGATCAGCGCGCCGATCGTGGAGAACTACGTCTACGCCGGCTTCGCCGATACGGTGGCGGACGTGCCCCTCGCGGCGAACGGCCACATCTGCCTGGCGCAGCGGGGCGGGACGGTCGGTCTCTTCGGGGCCAAGGCGAACAACTGTGCCGCGCGGGGGGCGAAGGCCGTCGTCATCTTCAACAACGTCCCCGGACCGATCGGGGTCGTCCTGGCCCCTTCGGTCAATGTCCCCGTCTTCACCATCTCGCTGGAGGATGGGATCCTGCTGCGTGACGGCGCGGGCCTCGGCTTCGACGCCAGCGGTGTCTCCAACCTCCCGATCCGCATCAATCCCGAGGACGCGGCGCTCTTCGTGCCGGACACGGCGGCGTTCAGCTCCCGAGGCCCGAACAACGACTTCAGGGTGGTCAAGCCGGATCTCACCGCTCCGGGCGTCGCCATCCTTATGGGGGCCTCGCCCACCGGCATCCCGGTCATCCTGGGCGACCCCGACTTCTACAACAGCGCCGACGGCACCAGCTTCTCCGGGCCGCACCTGAGCGGGTCGGCCGCCCTAGTGCGCGACGCCCTCTCCCGGCCCGGCTTCACGCCCAGCCAGGTGCGCGCCGCGCTCATGAACGGAACGACGAACCTGCGCAAAGCCGACGGCACGCCGATCCCGGACACCGACGCCAACAACTTCATCCACGAGACCGGCGCCGGCCTCGCCGATCTGGTACGGGCCGTCACGGTGAAGGCGATCATGGGGACCAACAACCTGAACGGCGCCGGCGGCCCCGACGACACGGCCCAGCCCGACTTCCTCCCCAGCCACAGCTTCGGCGAGCTGGGGCTGATCGGCACCGGGGCCTCCGCGAAGACCGCCTCCCAGCGGCGGGCCATCACCGTGACGCTGGCCGACATGTCCGGCGCCTCCGGTACCTACAGCCTGAGGCTCGTCGACGCTGGGGCGCTGCGCGGCGACATCACCAGGCCCCTCGGCACGCCGGGGTTCAGTGCCTCCCTCGGCAGGACCTCCGTCTCGGTCGGGGCCAACGGCAAGGCGACGTTCGACGTGAACATTGCCGTGGACGGGACCGCCGCCGGGCTGCAGGTCGCCGGCCCGGACGTCAACGGCGATCCGGCCGTCGAGTTCCTCTGGTATGTGGTCGCCGCCCGCTCCGACGGCAGCGAGACGCTGCGCATGCCGTTCTTCGCCCGATTCGCCAAGGGCTCCGGGGTGGCCGGAGGCAAGGCGAGCGGCGACGGCTGGATCCTCGGGAGCGGCGCGGGCCAGAAGGCCAACTTCCACTTCAACGCCCGCTTCGAGGGGTCAGCGCCCGCCGGCCGGATCCGGTACGAGTCCGGCGGCGGGCTGTCGCTGACCGGGGACGTCAGGACGCTCTCGGTCGACGGCGCCCAGTTCCGCGCCAGCTTCGGCGGCAACTGCACGCTCGGGGACGGATCCCCCTGCCAGTACACCGCCGACGTCGAGGACAACGCCGAGCCCGGCAACGGGGCGGATCGCTTCGCAGTACGGGTCACCCGCCCGGGTGGCGCTCCGGTCCACTCAAACGACGGCCTTCTGGGAGGGGGCAACATCCGGATCGGAGGATGAGGGACGGCAGCGCGTCCGTGAGCTTGGAGTGACCTAGTACTTTTGTTCGGGGACTTCGTGAATGGAGGGGACAGCCATGTACCCCGCCAGGCCTACTTGCCGAACCGCTCGAACCGGTACGCCAGCTCCGGGCCCCCTTTTCCCTCGTATGCCAACTGGGCGACGAGCAGCGCGAACGGCTCGGTGTATCGGGCGATCTGCAGGGGACCGGCGTCCACCGGATCGAAACCCACCTCGCGGATCAGCTCAACGACCACCGCCTTGCCGCTCTTGTCGTCGCCACAGCACACCAGACTCGGTCGGCTGACCTTGCGCCTGGCTTCGAACACGCCGAAAAGCACTTCGCTGGGCACGGTGTTGAATGCGGAGACGACCCGAGCTTTCGGAATCATCTTTGCAAGTTCCTCCGCCCCCGACGAGGTGTGGGCGACGACGAGTTCGGTATTGTCAACATTCATCGGAAGCGAACAGCTTACGATCACCTTGCCGGACAGGTCGCCCGCTTGTTTCAGTACGTCGTCGATTCGCGACCAGTGCACCGCGAGCAGGAGTGCGTCGGCATCCCGTGCGGCATCCCTCGGTGTGCCCGCCCGCGCGTTTCCCTGGGCGTCCCGCGCGAGCTTGTCCAGCTTCTCCTTGCTGCGCGCATAGCTGAATGCCACCTCATGCCCCGCACGCGCGAAGAGCGTCCCGAGCTTGCCGCCCATCAACCCCGAACCCAGAATGCCAACTCGCATGGTGCTCTCCCCTCGTCGCAGTCAGCCTGCGGTACGCGGCCAGGTGCTGGATGGCGTCCTTGGGCGATCTTCGCGCAGCGCCGCCCGATACGCCTCCATCGCTTCGTTCTTCCGGCCCACGGGCAAGCTACCGTTCCCGTGAAAGAATTGAGCGCCACTTGTGCTTCACGAGCTTGAGGTTGCCGAAGCCCACGATCAATATGAAACAAAGGAAATAGAACTTCAGGATGTTCAGGCCCAGGTTGCTCAACGAGAGGTTCAAGCCGTATTGGACGGCAAGGATGGAAAACTGCATCAGGAGGATGCCCAGGACCCCGTAAAAGAGATAGACGGACAGATTGATCTTGAACGTGCTCCCCGAGAAAAATTCGGACTGGTCCAGAGCGTTCTCGAGCATGTTGCGGAAGACAATGATCAAGTAGATGAGGATGAGCGTCGACACAATGCCGAGCCCGATGGAAGACGACAGAAAGAAATCATAGAGCCCATGGGCCAGGACGGCCGCGCCAAAACAGCCGAAGACCCAGATCACGCCCCAGGAGTCGCGCATGTAGCGCCGGTGAAAGAGACCGTACACCGCCAGGCTGGTCAGGCAGACATGCATGACCACGGCTGAAAGCGACCGCCCTACGATGAGCCCGATGGCCACCCGGCTGAAGTAGCCCACGTTCTCGATGCAGGCGAATCCCAGGGCGGACACGGCCGCGAACACAAGGATGTCCACAGACTCGTTCCACTTCTTCCACAGGAAGACCGCGATCAGCACGGGGATGACCTTCGCGGTCTCCTCGAACAGACCCACCCCGAAGATGAAGAAGCCCAGGTCCTGAAGCCCCCGCCCGGTTTCCTTGACTCCCAAGTAAGAACCGGCCAGGTCGTAGAACATCGAGGCCAGCACTCCGGAAAGAACTCCCATTCCGAAGATGGCTGCAAGGAGGGAAATCCTCTCGTTCTCGAACACGTCCACGAAGTAGATGTAAGCCAGAAACATCAGGGCGATCGACAGGCTGGACAGGAGACTCATCCAGGTCACGGCGCTCGCTTCGGACCGGAGCAGGGTCATCATGTAGGCGCCGTAGCGTCGCTCAGCCAATTCCAGGTACCTCAGTGCGTGCATCGGGAAATACCGGCCCAGGGCCGCGTCCCGGCTCAGCGCGTCCATCTCTCCGAGCTTCCGTTGCTCCCAGAACAGTTCGGCCAGGTTCGAGACCGCGCCGTCCACGTTTCCTTTGAGGGCGATCTCCCTCTCGAAATATGGACGCGCGCGGTCCGGCTGCCTCTTTTCGTGCCAGTAGAGGTAGCCGATGGAGTTGTTCAAGTAAGGCATGTCGCGATTGACGATCTTGTCGAAGTATTCCAAGCCGCGGTCCGGCAGTTGCTCGCGGGCGAAAAAATAGCCCATCCCGTAAAGACCGATGTCGCGCAGCTTTGGATCGTTGGACTTGATGTAGCGGTTGTAACGGTCCTGGATCTGCGTGTCGTCGCGCACGATCGTGCTGTGCCGCATGCGAGTCATCTTGGGGATGGAAAGATGGGCGTCCAGCAGGCCGCGGTGATTGTCGAGATTGTAGACGTCCGCGTCGACGAGTCTGGCATATTCCCTTTCCAGGGTGTAATAGTCCAGGCTGGCTCGCGCGCCCTCCAAGGCGGTACGCGGCCCGTGCGGAACGAACAAAAAGGCGACGGCCGAGCCGAGGACGACCACGGCGATGACCAGGAGCGAGAACAGGAAATGCTTCTGGAAGGGCATTCCGAATCCACCCGAACCGGTTCCCCGCCGACCGCCTGGCCGCCGCGGCCGCAGGCCAGCCATCATACCGCGGCCGCCAAGTTCTCCGGGCCGGGAGCTCGACCGGCGGCCGCGCCCCGTATCTTGAGGTAGAATCGGACATCAAGACATTGCGAGGGGCCGAGCAACGCTGGCGCGGCACATTTGTGAGGAGGAACCAATGGCACGTTACGTCGACGGCTTCGTCGTTCCCGTCCCGAAGAAGAAACTCGCGGCCTACCGCCGAATGGCGCAGACGGCCGGCAGAGTCTGGCGCGACCACGGTGCTCTCGAGTACATCGAGAGCGTGGCCGACGACGTCAAGCGGGGCAAATGGACCTCGTTTCCGCGGAGCGTCAAGCTGAAGAGCAACGAGACTGTGGTCTTCTCGTACATCGTCTACAAGTCCAAGGCGCAGCGCGACCGTATCAACGCCAAGGTGATGAAGGATCCCCGCCTCGCCAAGATGATGGACCCCAAGGCGATGCCGTTCGACGGCAAGCGGATGTTCTGGGGCGGCTTCAAGACCCTGGTCACGCGCTGAGAGCCCGGCCCCGATCGGACGAAGCGATCGCCGTCGCACGCAGGCTCCTGGGCCGGTGGCGCATGACGGCGCGCGCTGTGACCATCGCCCTCCTGTGTCTCTGTCCGTTGACCGATGGCCCGCGGGCGTTTCAGGACCATGTCTTCGTCGTGACCGACCCGAACGTCCACGACTGCAACTCCGCGGCACTCGAGCCGGTCGCACCCTGGACGGCGACCCGGGACGTGGAGCCTGTGGGCGGCGATCCGGTCGTGCGCCATTGTCTCGGTCTCACGTACGTCATCAACCGATCGAGCGGCACGGTGCAGGTCATCGACCCCGCCACCTACGATACGAAGCGCACTTTCTCGGTGGGGGCGGGTTCAAACCCCCAGGACATCCTGGTCGTCGACTAACGCATCGCCTATGTGACCCGCTACGAAAGCCGCTGGCTGTACAGAGTCGACCCCACGACCGGCAGAGGCTTCGACGCGGTGGATCTCGGACCGCTCGCCGATGGCGACGGCCTGCCCGAGATGTCGATGATGGCGCGCGACGGTCTTCACCTGTTCATCCAGATCCAGCGGCTCGATCGACCCGCGGGTTACGTCTCGGTGCCGCCGTCCTATGCTCGGGGGCATGCCAGAGTAGGCGAAGACCGGCACGTCGAGGTCTCGAGCGGGACAGATCGAGCCGGCGGCGCTTGACAGAAGCGCTGCGATGCCAATATTTACGTCTCGGGCCGCTCCGCCGGACTCACCCTCCCACCTTTCGAATGCGGCAGCGAGGACGGCCTCCCGGACAACGCTCGCGCCCTTGAATGGGACCGACGGATGAAGAACGCCAAGATCAAGAAGATTCACGCCGGGCACGCTCCGGATCGAAAGGATGCCCGCCCGGAGGATTGGCTGGTCGGCGGCGGAGAGATGGGGCAGCTGGTCCGATCGATGGACTGGTCGAGGACGCCCCTGGGCCGCATCTCATTCTGGCCTCAGAGCCTGCGCACCACGGTCAGCCTCGGCCTGGCCTCCAACTTTCCCATCTCCCTTGCCTGGGGGCCCAAGCACATCCAGATCTACAACGACGGGTACTGGCCGATCTGCGGCGCGAAGCACCCCCACTCCATGGGCCAGGACTTCAGCGAGTGCTGGGCCTCGGCCTGGCCGGTCATCGGCGAGGCGTTCGAGCAGGCCCTGCGCGGCCAGACCTCCTATCTCGAGAACCAGCGGATGTTCCTGGATCGCAACGGCTATCTCGAAGAGACCTTTTTCACCTTCTCGTTCAGCCCCATTCGGGACGAGACGGGCAAGGTCGGGGGACTCTTCCACCCCGTGACCGAAACCACGAGCAAAATGCTCAACGAGCGGCGCACGCGCAGCCTGCGCGACCTGGCCGGGCGCGCCGGCAAGGCGCGAACCCTAGAAGATGCCTTCACGCTCGCCGCTCAGACGCTCTCGGAGTCCGCGCTCGACCTGCCCTTCCTTCTCTTCTACAGGCTCGACGCCGCAGGAAAGGAAGCCAGGCTCGTCGCCCGCGCGGGACTCCCCCCCGGGACGGAGGCCAGCCCGGAGGTCGTCAACCTGGAGGGATCTCAGGAGGCGGCCTGGCCCCTGGCCGAGGTGGCACGGTCGCGCGAGCCTCGACAGGCGGACGATCTGGGCCGGAGGCTGCGTTCCCTTTCGTGCGACCCGTATCCCGAACCTCCAAAGACCGCCCTGGTGCTTCCGCTCATCCCCCCGGGGTACGAACGACCTGCCGGGATCCTCGTGGCCGGAGTCAGCGCACGGCTGCCGCTCAATGAATCGTACCGCGCTTACTACGACCTCCTCGCGGCGGGCGTCACGACGGCCGTCGCCAATGCCCGCGCCCACGAAGATGAGCGAAAGAGAGCGGAGGCTCTCGCAGAGATCGACCGCGCCAAGACGGCGTTCTTCTCGAACGTCAGCCACGAGTTCCGCACCCCGCTCACGCTGATCCTGGGTCCGCTGGAAGATGAATTGGCGGAGCGCGACAGCCCGCTCCCTCCGGCCCGGCACGAACGGCTCGACGCCGCTTACCGGAACAGTCTCCGACTTCTCAAGCTGGTCAACTCCCTCCTGGACTTCTCGCGCATCGAGGCGGGCCGTGTCCAGGCCAGTTACGAGCCCACCGAACTGGCCGCCTGCACGGCGGACCTGGCAGGCGTCTTCCGCTCGGCGGTCGAGAAGGCGGGGCTCTCCCTCACGGTGGACTGTCCACCCTTGCCGGAACAGGTCTATGTCGACCGGGAGATGTGGGAGAAGATCGTCCTCAACCTTCTCTCCAACGCCTTCAAGCACACTTTCCAGGGGGGCATCCATGTGCGACTCCGATGGTGCGGCGAACATGCGGAGCTGGCGGTCGCTGACACAGGTGTCGGCATCTCCCAAGCCGAGCAGGCGCGTCTGTTCGAGCGGTTCCACCGCGTGAAGGGAGCGAAATCGCGCAGTCTCGAAGGAACGGGGATTGGTCTCGCTCTGGTCAAGGATCTCGCAGGCCTCCACGGTGGGACGGTTCGCGTCGAGAGCCAGGAAGGCAAGGGCAGCACGTTCACCGTCGCGATCAGAGCCGGACACGCCCACCTGCCGTCCGACCGGCTGGGGGTCGAGCGCGCGCTCTCTTCATCGGCCGCCCGGACGGACGCCTACGTAGAGGAGGCGCTGCGCTGGCTGCCCGATCATCCGACGTCGGCCGACGGCATGCTCCCGGCAGGGGACGCGGGAGCGTCGGGCTCGACGGACACGACGGCTCCGGCCCTCAACGGTTCCCGATCCCGCATTCTCCTGGCCGACGATAACGCCGACATGAGGAACCATGTCCGCCGTCTGCTGGCGGACACATATGACGTTCTGGCCGTCGCGGACGGAGCGGCCGCTTTGGCCTCTGCCCTCAAGGCACCGCCCGACCTGATCCTGTCGGATGTCATGATGCCGGGCCTGGACGGCTTCGGCCTGCTGCGGGAACTCCGGACGGACGTGCGGACCCGGGCTCTCCCGGTGATCCTCCTCTCGGCCCGGGCGGGCGAAGAGTCGGCCGTCGAGGGGCTCGACGCCGGCGCGGATGACTACATCGTGAAGCCCTTCTCCGCCCGGGAGCTTCTCGCCCGCGTGCGGACTCATCTCGAGATCGCACGGATGCGTCGGGCCTGGGCCAGGGAACTGGAGCAGGCGAACGAGGAGCTCGAGGCGTTCAGTTACTCCGTCTCTCACGACCTCCGCGCTCCCCTCCGGGCCATCGACGGCTTCAGCCACGCGCTCGCGGACGAATGCGCGGAGGCGCTCGGCGACCACGGGCGGCAGCTTCTCCAAAGGGTCCTCGCAGCCGCCCAGCGGATGGGGCAGCTCATCGACGGCCTCCTCGACCTGTCGCGCCTGACGCGCGCCGAGCTCGGGCGCGACCCTGTCCGCCTCAGCGACCTCGCCCGACAGATCGCCACGCAGCTCCAGGAAAGTCAGCCGGACCGCCAGGTGGTCTTTCGCATCGAGGACGGTGTCGAAGCCACGGGCGACGCGCGGCTGGTGCGCGTCGTCCTCGAGAACCTATTGGGGAACGCCTGGAAGTTCACGCGGAAGCGGCCGGTGGGCCACATCGAGTTCGGGACGACCCTCGAGCACGGAAGCCGAACGTTCTACGTGCGCGACGATGGCGCGGGCTTCGACATGGCTTACGCCGGCAAACTCTTCAGCGCGTTCCAGCGCCTCCATGCGGCGGGAGAGTTCGAAGGCACAGGCATCGGCCTGGCCACCGTGGCGCGCATCATTCAACGCCACGGCGGGCGGATCCGGGCCGAAGCGGCGCCTGGCAAGGGTGCGGCGTTCTATTTCAGCCTGGAGCCCGCCGCCATCGAGGCTCAGCGCCCGGCTCCCTGACCTCGCCGCGAGCCAGGCGAGCGTCCCGAGCTTGCCGTCCATCAACCCCGAACCCAGAATGCCAGCTCGCATGGTGCTCTCCCTCGCCTTGGGAGTCGCTACTCCGACCTGGTCTTCGTGGTCAGTCTGCGGTACGCGGCCAGGTGCTGGATGGCGTCCTTGGGTTTGCCGAGGCGTTCACACAGGAGGGCGAGGTTGTAGTGGCAGTCCGCGAAGCGGCGATCCTCGCGCAGCGCCGCCCGGTACGCGTCCATCGCTTCGTTCGTCCGGCCCATGTCATCGAG
>Ga0137397_10002480_pt1 | contig 12812 bp, 16 predicted proteins | sample czorhiz116metaG_FD_106658 | JGI IMG/M metagenome (GOLD analysis project Ga0137397, IMG submission 106658) | Vadose zone soil microbial communities from Angelo Coast Range Reserve, California, USA - czorhiz1.16 metaG | ecosystem: Environmental > Terrestrial > Soil > Vadose zone | place: USA... | reverse complement strand
ATTCCCATTGAGCCTTCATTCGCATTTCCGGAGGCTTCGGTCTCACGCGTGAGGATACAAATATCGGCGACAGCTGCATCAAACACTCAGCATGGATCAGGATGGCGCTTGATAAAACCCATGAACTTTGATAATGTATCACGCTACTTGAAGAAAGGTGACGTGTGCGTACTTTCTGTTACACAGGCCAGTTGTTTGTATCATGACATGAGCTCAGGCCAAGGAAGGCTAGCAAGTATTCGTTAGCGGCGATGGAAGTTGATCTGTAATTCAGTCCAACCAGGGCCTCATGTTCCGTGGGCTCACAATTTTTTCCGTTAATAGTTCACATCGACAATCCTCGGGCGATTGGGTTCATAATACCCACCCGGGAGGTGCGCTTTACTTTTATAATGAAACACTGGTAAGCAAGTAATCCTTCAATCACCTTTCACTTTCCTTGGGTCTGAATTCAAAATTTCAAGAGGATTTTCACCGACGTATACATGTGCGACCGTAATCTAAGGGAAGAAGCGGTCGCGTGTGCCAGGCAGCTCGAGAACCAGCACAGACTCATGCACCTCCCTACAACTCACTATGAACTTGTTCTAGATAGAGTCGAGACGAAGAAAAAGCAAGTCATCTGGCAATACTATTATGTTGATCACAAACACAGGACTTTGTTCTGGTTGGAACCTTATCCCATGCGCGAACTGTTGTGTAATATACGTGGTGTAGCAGAACCTAGTCATGTCAGTGAGTAGTTTCTCGTCAAACGCGCCCACTTACATCAATGCTTTCGTGTTATCTAGAGTTTCGTCTGGAATCACTTTACTGGTGGGGGATTTTATTTACCCGTGTTCATGCTGACAATATCCACCTGCCAATTGAAGGGCACACTGGTCACTATATCCCGTTGGTTACGCAGAACGCAACTTACCTAAAGAAGCATTTGACGAGCTATTGGAAGTTCTATTGAGTAGCAGTATTGGTAAACATGCAATCCCTTCCATTACTCCGATATTCTGACGGTTCATAGATTCATTGACCTCCAAAGACTCGACTGCGCTGTACAGCGTAGCTGACATGCAGACGATGCGTGGTCTAATAAAAGAAGCTAAGGGTACCTCCAGTCTTTGCGGTTCTTTGCATGGCGGATAATGACGGACTGTAGACCTCGGTATAAAAAATGCTCACGCGATAAACTCAGTAGGTAATGAAAAGAATGCTCAATCTAGAAATGCTGAGATATATAACACCACTTTCCCAAGCTCGCTTACTCTCTATTTGTGGTATGTTACATTTTCAATGATATAACCTCTATCTGAACGATGAAAACACAGCCCAGTGGAGGTTTTTACATTTCCACGGACAGAAAACTTCCCGCCAGAATAGGCACAAGAGTATTTACGAGGGCGGTGGTCATGAGCGTACGATACTTATTTGGCTGTTTTCCCCGCTTCTGTTCTTCCTTCCGGATGTCCATTTGCGGGAACTTACAAACGTATGGGCGGACGAGCTGGTCATCGAGGAGATTTGGAAGAACTTCATGAGAAAGCTCGTTTCAGAATGGGTGGAGTTCGTTCTATACGTAAGTCATGCTGTTCTTTCTTGGCTTTTCGAAAACGTGCGTCGCTTTGACCTACGCAATTAACTGACAGGCAACCGTCATGCTCGCCGTAAATGTTGGTTTTCTCGCTATTCAAGGCGTCATTGTCGTCCCACAAAGCGGGAGCGAATGGATCAGAGCTTCTCATGCGCAGATTGCAAGTTCCATATCATTGGTGTTTAGCATCGGAAGCATCATCACAGGTCTACTGCTGGTCCGCCGCAATCGCACAATCGCGATGCAAGACACCCAAACAGTAGTGCGTTTGTCATCTTCCTTTCGGCGCCTCACTCACTAGCTGATTGGTGTTCAGTGGGGTTACCTAAATGGCATGAAGAAGCCTTTCGTTCACCTCGAGCCTTTAGCCATCATGTTCAGTCTCACGTACGCTCTGCTAATGTGGTCGTGAGTCGTCTCGTCCCTTGTGCCACGGTCTCCTGACTGTGATAATGACCAAATTTCTCAGCGTCTGCACGTTCTTCGCCGCTCTTTTGTTTTTCTCTTTCCAGGAAACGACTGCTTTGATTCGCATCTCCGTGGGAATTGCTGCTGGTATTGTCAGTGCCCTGATTTTCTGGTGCATAGTCAACTCATGGGACTCCGGCGATGGTGACTCGAGGGATGATGAACTCATAGATGAAGATGGGTCATATGACGAGGGACACCGTCACGGACAGGAACAGAACGCGACTTGAAAGGATGGTACTGCTATTCATTTTTTTGGAAGTTAAGCCGCGAGCGTCGATGATCTGTTGTGTACTAGTACTCGAACAAGTCGTGTACTGTACTGATTCTATTTTGGTCAATGTATTCGTATTCTGATAAGATAGCGTGCCAGAGTGTTCAGGCTGTCAGAGTGTGACTCAGGCCGTGATACCCGTTCATCAAATACTGATAGCCGAGGAACAGGATGGGGTGTGAACGCCACGCATCCTTTCTACCCCGCTGACACGATGGCCTCTGCATTCTTCTACGGGACCCTAATGCATGATGCATCCCAAGATCCTGAAGCGGGTCCTGCACAACGATGCCAGCCATTTACAGATCTGTCCCGCAGTCCTAATGGTCGGTCTCCTTTCCCCCTAGCCCTACGTCGCACCCGGTGAGCAGTTGACATATCTGGGAAACCGCAACATAGGACTACACGCGGCACAAAGTCAAAGTACGTCGGCGTGTCATTACAACACGGCTTTGTCTGGCGCGCGGCGCGCGGGCCCTCGCGATTTTTCTTACAACGAACAAAACGTGTTTCACTTTGTCGTGTAGTTTGCGGATTACCCTGCTATCATTCCCGGAGATCGGAGCAAGACGCTCCTCGGACGGGAGCTCACCGCGGAGGAGAACAGCATCCGTGGCACGCTCGTAACTGGCCTCACCGCAAACGATATCGCGTTCCTGGACAGGTTCGAGGGCCATGTGCGTATTCTAAGCAACCTTCCACTTATTTCTTTCATTATGATTCATGACATGGCTCGTCGCCGCTTGTGACGCCGACGGGGAACACAGATGTACGACCGTTTGCCGGTGCGTGTACATCCGTTGGGCCCATTCGCTCCCATTCCAGCGGACGCCGCGGCAACTTCCGAGGCCATGGGGGATAGCCTCATCCCGGCAACCGCTCTTCCCCCGCTCGCAACGGTCAGTGAGCTGGCGGAGCCCATCGAAGCACAGACGTATGTGTGGTGTCTGGAGGACAGCGATCTGGAAAAGGAGCTGTGGTCTTTCGACGAGTTCGTCGGAAAGAACGCATGGAAATGGATAGGCTAAAGGGCGCGTGGAAACGAGGGCCATGCGGAGTGGGGGAGGGGTAAGCGGAAAGAGCGGAGCATAGTATCGACACGGGCATGCCGTTCTCACCAGCGCACTGGACGTGCGTTGGTGAATAATCACACCGTGATATTCAGCCTTAGGACTACAATCGTTGTACGGGGCACAAAGCATCGTCGGAATAGAGGATATTAGTATTCGCCGAACTTGACATGACCGGTCTCAGACGCATGGGCCCGCGCCTCTTTTTCACCCTTAAGTCCCTGCCCGCATACCTAATGCCGAACACATGCATTCATCAACCACAAAAACAACCTTCACACAACAAGTGAGGAAAACGACGCACCTCGCATTTCAGATCGAACGTCGCAGTGTTCGTGTACGCGCGTTTAGCCCGCAGCCTCGTCGCGAGCGCACGCAACGCCTCGATCATGCGCTCTCCCTCGACGCCGATGGCGGGCACAACGCTCGCGCAGAATTCCTGGGGCGCGTCTGGCTCCGGGGCGAGCACCGCGGCATCGTAGTGGATCCCGGAATATATGAGCAGCGCGCGGCTCTCGCCCGCGCCGTCGGCGGGACCAAAATTGTCGACGCGGCCTGTCTCGACGTCGATGCTCGTGATCTCGATTCCGTAGTGCGATGCCAGTATCGTGAGCTCGATCGCGCCGCCCCAGGAGTTCGGAGAGAGGATCGTGCGGATGTACTCGTCGCGCGGACGACTTGCGAAGAAGGAAGGGGGAAAGCACGACGCGCAATGCGGAGGGGGAGGTAAGTATCCGCCGGGGGCTGCAATGGACGTTATATGCGGGCGGGCATACGTACCCTAGGATGGCGTCGCTCCAAATTTCTGAATCCCTCCGAATTGCTTCTGCCACGACTGCCACGCAGTGAAGAATTGCACGACCCGATCAGCACGTGGCGACGTACTTTGTCGGATTGCGGGTGCCTTTCGCATGTCCTGCTCAAAGACGAGCGCAACAGAAGCAAACATACACGAATTATCATCCGGCACAATCTGTGAAGCAAGTGACCCCTCAGTCGGGATACCATCTCAAGGGATCAGACAGACGTGTGACACGCACCCGGTGGACCAGATAGCCACCATCGATCTCCACATGATCGGGACCACCCTTTCCCGCTTCCGAAAACCCCGGCGCCACCTGGGCTGCGTTCGATGATAGCGCAGGAACGGAGGCCGGAGGGTTGACGACGGCGCGTGGATTTGTGGGCAATGATTGCGCCGTGGATGATGTGACGCCCGGAGGTGCCGCGGAGCCAGACTTTTGGTTGACAATTAGTTGATCACCAGGCGCCAGGCCGAGGCTGGTGAGCGGGAGCTCGGGGATGACCGCTGTAAGGGGTCGTGGTGGGTATCCTGCTTTGACTGCGACAAAAGTGTGAGGTTATGAGACGAGCAAAGCAGGAGTGCCAGTAGTAAGCGCACGATCTTGGGCAGATGGCGAGATGTCGGATACGGTGTAAATTGCTTGAAGGAGATCCTGCACCGTAGCGGACTCTGTGTCGAGTTGTACCGTTGAGACTCCTTTTGGATGTCGTATGCGAAAGGGAGCCATCTTTGTGCTCGACGCCAACGTTCAATCGGACGTTGACGTGGTAAGGTCCCACAACCAGATTTCCATTTTGGGCGCCAACTACCAACTTCATACAGCCCCGCCATTCAAGCTTCTGCCTTGCCATAACTATCTTCACCTTCGCCATCTCCGCCTCCGTCGTCGTCTTCCTCGTCTGCGTAAAGGGTCACAGCATCATCTCCGATAACGATACCCACTGCCACATTCTCCTCTCCCTCTTCGCCCTCCATCTTCACCAATCGAAGCGTGGGCCCCCAGATGAACCAATATCCGATCGTGCCAAGGGCAGCAAGACCGATCCAACGCCATCGCATGCGCTCGAACCGCTTGTCCTCTTCACTTTTTGGCGCACGCGGCTCATTCCACCATGCGCGGAAGCTTGGGTACGGCAGCAGCGCGCTCGGTCTATATCGCTCTGGCGAAAGCACGCGCGCGGTGGGCGTTGCGGCGCTGAGCACGCGACGTGCGTGCGAGATGAGCGCGGGGTAAGACGAGCTGAGAAGCGATGAAAGCAACGTGTCGGGAAGTGGCGCATCAATAAGAAGCAGGACATGCGCGGCTAGTGACAAATCCAGCGTCGTCGGCCTACGAGGATCATGTCAGTCTTGAGAACGTGTGCACACCCAAGTCGTCACGCACCTATCATAAAAGAAAAACCTCTCGTCACCTAGCAGCCTTGCATAGAGATCGAATGCCGCGCGCGACTTTTCCAAGATCTGTTGCAGTCAGGTGAAGTCAACCCCAGCTCTACTTGAAGTACTACGCGAGTGACCCACCCGCTCGCGTTGGAATGCATTTTTAAACGTTTGCTTCGGGTCGTCCTTTTCTTTCTCCTCCACCCCAAAACGCTTCGGCTTCTCGTCCTCAAATTCCTCTGCAGAGGTAGTGCATAATCCGGTGGCCTCGAGCCGAGCCTGGTACACCTTGCGGATGCGGCGAGGAACGTAATATGATTGTGGGGGACTATAAAAAGAAGATAGAGTGGGATGCGTGACCCCGGCATAGTTCGCGGGTACAGAGTAGAAGGCATGGGCCTGCAAAAACCATATATTACTTTACTACGAACTGGAATTAGTGCAGGGAACGGCAAACGTACCACAAGGTCACCGAGGGCTGATTCGACGTGGGCAATCCAGGCGGTGCGTCGTGCACGCTCGGAGGGACCGAGCAGCACGTCAACATCAGCGGAGAACGCGGGCTCTGGCGTGTCTGCCTCCGCGACGGGGGGTACGGACGCGGGAGTCAGAGCTGCTACATATTTCACGATGGAAAACAAAGGCGCGACCGAGTGGTGACCATGAGTTAGATACGGTAGCTGGCCTATGAAGAAAGAAAAAAAAACGCTTCAGCGCGCAAGGTGGCACCGTCTCAGCCGACCACTGACCTACCGCTGGGGGACGCGTCCGGGTCGGTGCATTCCTGGATCGAGAAGCGTCCTGGTAGCGCGAGCTGGAGGTAGAACGCGGCGGCGATACAGGAGGGTTCGATGGAGGGAAGGTCCCACTTTGAAGGCCATATGTGCAACGTCAGCGCTTGTGCCGAGGGACTCATGCCAGCTGAAATTAGCTGGAACTAGAGGTCCAGTTGAGTGTGAACGCAGACAAGCGAGTTGGTGACGCGCTTGCCGGATGTTCAGGCGCTGAATGATAGTTAAAGTCAAGACACTATGGCCGAGTGGTTAAGGCGACAGATTCGAATCTCGATCGCCATCTGTTTCCCTATGGGAGCGCAGGTTCAAATCCTGCTGGTGTCGTCTTTTTCCATCTTTTTCTCATCGTCTGTTTCCTGGTGTCTGTTTGATTTTTCCTTCTATCACAGCCCCAGCGGCATTGATAAGCTTCGTATTCATGACCTGAGGCGGAGGGGCACCGCGGTTAGAGCCTTGAAAAATGATCACGCAGCAATATAAATGACTACGCGACCCCTCACTAACGGCAGTGTTTCGTTGTCTTGCACCAAGGGTCTGTACGGCATTACTATGATACATTAAACACCAGTATGCTTTATGCTTTAAAATGCTAATGTCTCCAGGATAGCGTCCAAAACGCGAATATTGTCCGGTACGATGAACTTTTCAAACTGTAGCCCAACAGGTGTGCTGAGTGAAAACAACTAAGCATTTCCAAATTCGTCTGTGAGGAATATGGGACACGCTTACTCCCAACCAGCGACACGCCGCACTGGGGCATGAAGCTTAAGGAACGCCTTGGACTGAATCTCAGCCGCGATCTCGGCGCCAACGCCCGCGGTACGGCTCGCCTCGTGCACAATGACGAGCCGGCCGGTGCGCTGGACGCTCTCGACGACAGTCTCGACGTCCCAAGGAAGCACCGTGCGCAAGTCGATGAGTTCGACCCTCGCGCCGCGCGCCGCTTCGGGCACCAGGGGTGCGAGCGAGGGCGGCGGGTCCACGAGCAGCGCGAGAGCCGACTCGCAGTGGTACACGGGGGTGCCCCACGTGAGCAGCGTCAGGTCCGCGCCCGGCACGAGGACCTCTGCGCGCCCGAGCGGGAGCTCAAAGTCGTCGATCGGGACCTGCTCGATCGCGGAGCGGTAGAGGATCTTGGGCTCCATGAAGATGACTGGATTCGGGTCGCGTATCGAGGCGAGGAGCAGCCCTTTGGCTTGGACCGGGGAGCGCGGGATGACGATCTGTCTGGGGCTTGCGTCAGCTGTCCAGCCGCGAGCGAGCACGGGCGTACCTTCAGCCCTGACGCGCCCATAAAAAAGCCCTCTGGGCTTTGTGAATGATACAGTCCTCCGTGGCCAACGGCCATTGTTGGTGTCCGCACCGTAAGGCGTCCGACGTTGAACTGACCCCCGCTGCGGTACCTAAACTTGGCGGCTTCATTCACGAGCTGCGGGCTATCGTCAAACCCGTTCGTTGACGGTAAAGGATGACGGTGCGTACTTGGTCAAAAGCAGGGAATATGTAATCGGCGAACTGGATCTCCGCGATGGCTGTTTGCCCCATTGATGCCACACCAATTCCGAAACCCGCAATACCCTGTTCTGATAAAGGTGTATTAAAGACACGTTCCCGACCTGGCGAAAGTATTGAATCTTGGAGAGCGCATATATCTGATGAAGTAGCTTACCAAACTCTTCCGCCAGGCCCTACAGTGAGGCAAAGTAAGACGCGGTAGGGAGAAAGCGTGGAGGAAATTACCATAGTACACCTGAATACTCCACCGAACGCGACATCCTCGCCGAATACAACGGCTGTGTCATCTTTCGCAAGGGCAATCCTGACAAAAAAATAAGTCAATTCTGACGTACCAACCGAGACGGACGTACGCCATTGCATCCCTGACAGCCTGATAGACGTTCATTTTGCGCGTCTCGCGACCGCCAATCGTGCGTTGTAGAGGCGAGCCGCCATCTTCATCTAGCCACTTGATGCCAGGAGTACGGAGGGCAGCCTCGCGTGTGTTGCGAAGGATTTTGGAGGTGGAAATGGTTGGAAGATGACCACCGGCAGGCGGAGGTTCCGCTCCGGTCGACTCCCAGCGTCGTGCGCCAAATCTGGAACACTGTTGAGAGACAATGGTTTTAGAAGTAAAAGCATTGTGGAATTCAGGGCACGTACAGGCAATGAACTCAAGCGTCTGGCGGCGCGGACGGCTGGGGCCTTGGAGGAAATGGTCATGGTTGTTATTTGGGGGAGGGATAAGATCCGGGGAATTAGCGACAGTCAGCAAGCCCGACAGCTGAACGGCTCCGTAGTCCAGCGCTCTCAACTCCCAAGCGCGTTTCCACCGACGATGGAGAACGAGCTCACTTTCGTGGCCCCCGAGGGCGTCTACTCCGTCACAGAGGACCACAGGGCCTTCCCCGTGGCTCACAACGCACCAGCTCCGATATACCCGATGCAATTATCGACCATCACCGTGCGCTTCCCTGCGACGAAGCAGCCTGCCATCCAAGGTCTCGGCCAGCTCCTGGGCGGCGGAAAGGACTTTTGGAAAGAGAAAGGACCTGCGCCCGCCTCCGCAAAGGACGACGGTGTGAGCGTCTCGAGCGGCGAAACGCCCGAAGATGCCACCGCACCCGACGCCGGGAGCCCGCAGGACGCCAATCCCTCGACATCGATCCCTGCGCCCGATCAGGGCCATGGGCTCTTCAGCCCCCCTGTGGGCGGCAAGCGCAGGGCGCTATCGCGACCGAAACATAACATGCGCACGACGTCTTCGACATTCATCACCAGGGTGCATTGTGTAGAAGGCCTTGCAAAGGCGCTGCAGGCCAAGCAGGGAGAAGTGACATATATGTTCTATAACTCTGCAAAGACCGTCTACTGGGCCGAGGCTGGCGTACAAGCCAAGGTACGCATAATGTGTCATATCTTCGCGAACGAGCTCAACTCTCGGCCCCACCAACCCCCTGGCCTATTCCCTGTAGGAAGCTCTAGCTCGTGTCGGATTTGCCGCATATCCGACATGTCTCGACGTGAATCATGCCACTGCCTCCCACGAACACTTAGACCTGATCATCGGCTTCCAAACTGGAGATCTCATATGGTTCGGTGAGTCTTCCGTGCCCGACATCATCTCGTCGCAGTCATTCTCATGATCGTAGACCCGATCACATTGCGATACGGGCGGTTGAACAAGCAGGTAAGACGATCGGTGGGGCCTTGCCCGCGAGTGATGAAATCGACGCGTATCGCAGGGTCGCATCTCCAACTCGCCCTGTACTGCTGTACGATGGGTGCCCTCCTCTCCAAACCTCTTCCTCGTGTCCCACGCGGATGGCACAATAATCGTGTACGACAAGGATCGCGAAGATGGTGTCTTCACCCCGCAAGCCCCAACTGCATCCCTGGCATCTCCTCCCCGCCCTGTAAGCAACGGTCCGACACCCCCTTCCCCCGAGGGGAGTTCATCAATCGGGGAGTGGAATCCACTGGATAGCATCTTTGTTACGATTCCTCCGTGGCATCCCGTCAATGCTGCCGGGTCCCAAACAGGAGGTGGAAAAGGAGACAGGGACAAGGCTACGAAAAATCCCGTGAGCCATTGGAAGGTGTCGAAACGGGGAGTCGTCGGTACGCATCATGATCGACGGAAGAGTTGAGAGGTTGAGCGTCGACTTCCGCAGACTTCGTATTCTCACCAGACGTCAAGTACGTAGCGGCCATATCCGAGGACGGTTGTCTACGAGTGATAGACGCATTGGCGGAACAGTATGCGTCGCTCTTATGTTCATGTCACCGAGATTAAACGTCAGACCACCAGGCTAGTAGATTGCTATGCTGCATATTTTGGCTCACTGACATGCGTCGCATGGTCACCCGATGGCCGGTTCATAATTGTGAGCTCATTTAAAATTCCATGGAGGGCCTCACCGTCTGATCAATTTTCATCGAAGACGGGCGGCCAGGATGACTTGGTGAACATATTCTCACCGTGGGAGCAGCGCGTTATCGCGCGCTGTCAGGGACATTCTTCCTTCCTCTCTGCTCTGTCCTTCGACGACCTCCGCTGCGACGGGAGAACCTATCGCTTTGGCAGCGTGGGAGAAGACAACAAACTTATACTCGTAATATCTTTTTTTAAGTTTCTGCCAAGTCGCCGCTGACCCCGTCATGCCGCAGTGGGACTTTTCGAGTGGAATACTTCACCGTCCGAAACTACAATCACACCATCACCGTCTCTCCATGGCCTCGTCACTCTCCCTCGCCAACCGTAGACGTACCGATGCGTTCGCCGCCGACCACTCGACGCTCCTCCTCTCTCCGCCCGGCGCCGAGGGTCCGCTCTCGCGTTATCATCCGGCGCCTTCCCGTAACGAGGTCGCGATTGTGCAACCCGTGCTCGTCAAACAGCTCGAGAATGACATCCTGACTGCAATAGCGTTTCTCCCACGGTGGCTGCTCACCGGTACGAAGGTCGGCCATGTGAAGTTGTGGATTCGCCCGCTCCCGGCGTCGCCGCGTAAGAATGGACACGCATCGCGCACCGCTACAGACGCGCAGGATGTCGACTGGGTCAGTTGAGCTACGCCATTAAGACGTGCTGTGTAATGCAAAGTCGATTGGGAAGTTGACAATCAAGGATGAATCTAATGTATCGCATAACTTATTAGCAACCGTAGGGACGTCCGCGTTGAGTGTATACACACTGGCAGTTATGGCAGTCTTCTTATCAATAATTGATCTTCAGTCGTCTAGGCTGGTTGTCAATAGTGGACCTTAGTGGTCACTTGCTAAAGTTTAAGGATGTTCTCGGCTGTATCTCGTCTTCTGGAAATATTCGGGTTGGTTCACGCGTTTTGTGATAGCAGCGCTGCTGCGCATGGGAACTGGGAGTAACTTGACTTGCTCTCAGTATGCATCATGATGAGAAGTGTGGCATTCCGCACCATGATGGGAGACGTCTATACATACGCGAGGTGCCTGACACTATTTTATATTCACCATATTCGAATCCACACTTGAGGCATCTGAGTGGTTTCTGAAGCCCCCGGACAATAGTGCCAATAGGTTGTCCGGCGGCCTGTCCCTGTGTTGTGCTAGTGCGCCACGGCCTACGTGTATGCCTCGGAGCCAGTGAGCTCGGGAGAGCCGTCTAGATCAATCTCAGCTGTAGGGCAAAGTGCGCGAGAAAGGATAAGCTATGGCTCATCGAAAGCGGTGCAGGCGAGAACGAACGCAAAGCGATCTCGCCAGAGCGGAATCGTGTGGATCGGTGATAATCATATCCGTCCGGTAGTACTTACGATGCGGCCGAACCCAGCGCTGAACCGGAGCCTGAGATTTTTGGCTGCCAAGCACAGTACCAAATTATTCAATTGGGAATCCGTCCCTTGCTAGCCACGAAACTGGCCTGCGTCTACTTGTGTCTTCTTCGGATACATGCGATGACGGTGCGTTACCTGCAGGCATGATGGCGATCAGCTCAGGATTTAGTAGTTGTAGGTCATCCGGTCGCCGACTCCGAGTCGCCGCTGGTCCGATGGACTCCTCATCCATTCACTGGCATGCATGGGACTCCTGCGAGACGCTGGCAGGCGATTCATGAATGTGAAGTCCCATCAAAGTTAATGGATCACGATTGATCCTTTTTATTGCAGGATTGGTAGCCAGAATGACTTGATTAGCATCTTCTCTCTGGGGGCAGCGTTCTAGGCCCATCATTAATTATTCTTCCTTACTCACGAGTCCCTGGCCTTTGATGACCCTCGCTGGGGCGGGCGGACCTATCGCTTTGGTAGCGTGGAGGATGACTACACGGTGGTTCTTCGTAAAAAAATTCAAGTTCCTGCCGACCTGGCGTTAACCTTTACGATACAGTGAGACTTTCGAATCGGATGGAATACTTAGGTTACGTTTATATCATCATCGCCTCTCCATGGCCCTGTCGTTCTCACTTGCCTCCCATAGGTGTACCGACTCGCTTGCTGCTGACAATCCTCGCTCCGCCTGTCACCCTGGGCCTGCTCCCGGGTTATCACCGAGTTATCCAGCACGCCCCCGCAATGAGGTCATAATGACGCAACCTGACCAGCTCGACATCTAAATGCCATCTCGTTCCTCCCACCATGGTTGCTCACCGTTATGAAAGTCGGCTATGGGAAGTTGAGTACCCGTAGTACCCGCCCACGCGCAGTGACGTCGCAGAGGAACGGACACACATCATGCACTGCTACTGACAGACGAGTAGTTAGGAAGATCCAGACTGGGAGCTGCACATTAGGACCTGCTGCTGCGTAATTTCAAGTATTCTTTACTCGAATAACTCGATTGGAAAGTTGACAACCAAGGGTAAATCCAATGTAACGCATAATTTTAGTCGTCGGGTCGTTAATAGCAGTCACTTGTTGACGTGTAAGAATGTCTTTGACTCCGTTTCGTCATCAATTTT
>Ga0137397_10002479_pt1 | contig 12816 bp, 10 predicted proteins | sample czorhiz116metaG_FD_106658 | JGI IMG/M metagenome (GOLD analysis project Ga0137397, IMG submission 106658) | Vadose zone soil microbial communities from Angelo Coast Range Reserve, California, USA - czorhiz1.16 metaG | ecosystem: Environmental > Terrestrial > Soil > Vadose zone | place: USA... | reverse complement strand
GAGCGACACGAAGGTAACGCCCGCCGCGCTTGCGGCCGCCATTTCGCGCTCGGCCTCCGCGCGCGTGCAGATGCGTCCGGGTGCGGACGCGCCGCCGCGGCGCGCCAGCTGCGGCAGCGCCGCAAGCGCATCACGCGCCTGGCCGTAGTGATGGATCAGCGCATGGAAGGTACGTGGCCCTACATTCTGGCTGCGGATGAGGCGCAGCCAATCGAGCCGCTCATCGTCGGTGAGATGGACGGTGGCGGTCATATCATGCTGGCGATTCATGCTGGCGATGCCGCCCGGGGCGCCGCTAAGACATTCATGAAACGCCTACCCGCCCTTGCCACAGGCTTTCATCATCTCGCAACTTTGGCGGGAGAACAACTGTCATCCGGAAACACCAGTCGCAGGTGTCGGGTTGAGCGCTCCGTCGATAGCGGTCAGGCGGTGGTCAGGTACGGCGATTGCGAGGCGGGCGCCGCAAGTCAAAGCGCATTGCTTCAGATGACGCTGCCAATCGAAGCCGATAGAGTTCGCCGTCACAAATCCAAAAGGGGGAGGTCTACGATGATCGTCAGAATCGTGTTCAGCGCCGCCGTCGCCATTATGGCGATGACCAGCATTGCGGCGGCCCAGCAGCCGACGCCGCCAGAAACCATCAAGCGGACACTGCTGCAGAAGTTCGATGTGCCGGGCGCAAACTATGAGACGGTGATCGGCTTGGCCGAGATCATGCCCAATGCAAATATCGGCCGTCACACTCATCCCGGCATTGAAGGCGGCTACCTGGTCGAAGGCGAGCTGGTCATCATGGTCGAAGGCCAGCCGCCCAAGACCTACAAGGCAGGCGAGAGCTGGCAGCTGCCGCCCGGCGCCGTGCACGATGCCAAGGCCGGATCTGCCGGAGCGAAGGTTCTTGCCAGCTACGTGGTCGAGAAGGGCAAGCCGTTGGCGACGCCGGCGCCGTAGCACGACGGTCTAATCCACAAATGCCTTTTTGGGCGGCCAGGATCCTGATGGTCCTGGCCAAACGGCCTCGGGCGCGTTTTTCTGCTCAGCGACCTCTTCGGTTATGCTCAAAAGGAACATCGGCCGCGCGCTCTCATCGCGGATCACCACTTGCTTCGAGGTGACGACGCGCGGGCCGTTGCGGGTCTCAATGGTATGAGCCCCCAGGCTCAACTGGCCGCTCGATGCCAAGAGCTTCTTGTCGTAGGCGACCATCATGGCCGCCGTGTTCTTGGGAAACAGGTCGTGCGACGAGCGTCCCATCACCTCGGTGCGGCTGATGCCGTAGAAGTTTTCCGCCGCGTGATTGATGAACAAATATCGCAGGCTCATCGCATCCTTGACCACGATGTTTGAAGGAACGCTTTCGAACACCGTCATCAGGAACTTCTGCGAGCGCTCGGCGTCGCGATGGGCGCGATACTGCTCGGTTATATCCTGGTGGGTAGCGACCAAGCCGCCCTCAGCCATGGGATGCATGGAGATCGAGATGACCCGGCCGTCACCGAGTGTCCTCATATCGTTCAAAGGCGTGCCCTGCGCAATATACGCCTGGATCTTCTCGACCACCCCATCGATGTCTTCCGTGATCAGCCCTCGCTCGGCCTGATGCTCGATGAGCCGTCTTAGCGTGCAGCCCGGCTGCACGACCTCGGGCGACAGGCCGTACATGTCGGTGTAGCGCTGGTTGCAAATCAGTATCCGCCCATTGCCATCAAACATGATGAGGCCTTGCGACATGTTTTGCAGAGCGCCATCGAGCTGAGTCTTCTGGCTGGTCAGGAGCTTATGGATACGCTCCGTCTCACGCAGGACAAATTCCGTGGCTTTGTGACGGACTGTGGCCTCGTCCCGGTCCCGTCGCTCGCGCGACAGCGTGGCGTAGTGCCGAAAGTAACGGATCGACACGACCGTAATTCCGGCGATCATCAGGATGGCAAACGCCGCGGCGCCGCCGAGATTGATGGCTTGGCGTCTCCAGCCATCCAGCACATCCCCGATGCCGACGCTGACCGACACGAGCATTGGGTAGTGCGTGACGGCCCGGGCTGCGACCAGAGTCTCCTGGTCATCGGCGCCGGCCAGGCGAGCGACGTCGTGCTCTGATCGATCGATCAGAGTTGTCAGCCATTTTGCCTCAGATGGCGCAAGCGTGCGCTTGGGCGGGTGGCTGGCAATCAGCTCCCCATTCAGGCGAAGCAGCGATATGGCGCTGCCCGTCCCGAGATTGATGGTGCCAAAATATCGCTCGAAGTATTTCTGCTCCATTCCACCAACCACAACGCCGATCATCTGGCCATTCGGGCCGAAGAACTTTCGCGCCAGATAGATCGACCAGGTGCCGGTGGTGCGGTTGAGAATGAGCTCGCTCAGGACGGTGGTCGCGTGCTGGTTGGCTTTGAGAGTCTTGTAATACTCGCGCTCCGCGACGCTGAGCGGCGGAATCGGCCAGAAACGGGACGAATTGACGATGATGCCCTGCGCATCGGTGATCGTAAGGTTTTCGACGTGCGGCAGACCGTTGATTGCGTCCTTGAGCATCAGGTGGGCTTCACGGCTGGCCATGTAGCCCCAGAGCTTGTCCGCCGCGAGGACTCCGAGCCTGTCCATCCGTTCAATGAGGCCCGACTGCGCCAGCGTAATCGCCTCGAACGATCGATCGATCTGCTCGGTCAACACCAGCGCCATGTTGCGCAGCTCGCGCTCCTTGTCGGCAACCATTTGTGCGCGAAGATTGATGATGGCGGAGGCAGTGGCGCCGATGATGACGCACCCCAAGAGGGCGCTACAGGCCACGACCAGGGAGATGAACCTCGCCGCCGCGCTCAGCGGCTTGAATACGCGGCCAGCTCGGCTGTCGGAGGTCCCGGTCATCAGCGGTTGTTGGCAACATCGCTCATGGGCAGCTCCACTATCAGGCAATGGAGTTAAGAAAGCGCGCCAGAGTTGAATGAGGGCTTGACGGGTTGGTTTCCAAATTCTTGCCGTGCGTCGGAATGATGCGGACTTCCGAACCGCCACACGAGCCAACGAAGCAATCCCCCTGGCAAGTCCCGTGCCTTTACAACCGTAAGGTGGGATGCTGCCCCAATCGCACCTCCAGCACTGGCCATGCGACGCAAGGCCGCTCTATGCTTTCGCGGGCAGGGACACCTGGGGAGGACAGCAGAAATGACAATCAGCCACATCAGCCGGCGTAGGGTGCTCAAGGGTGCGACCGCGCTTGGCGCGCTTGCGGCGACATCTGGTGCAGTTCTCGCCCAGGCCCCGCGCCGGACTGCGCCACTGCCGATGCGGCGCGAGTTCGTCATTCGCAACGCGACCGTGCTGACCATGGATCCGAACATCGCGGATCTTGCGCGCGCCGATGTCCACGTGCGCGACGGTGCGATCGTCGCGATCGGCCCACGGCTCAATACGCGGGCGCGGGCGATCGACGCCAACGGCATGATCTGCATGCCGGGCATCATCGACACGCACTGGCACCTGTGGACGACGCTGTTCCGTCCGTTCGTGCGCGCCGATGTTGATGAGGTCGGCTATTTCCCGGTGAGCAATCGCCTGGGCCAGCTGATGGCGCCCGAGGACAGCTACCGCAGCGTCAGGCTCGGCGTTGCCGAAGCCCTCAGCGCGGGTGTGACCACGGTGCACAACTGGGCGCACAACGTGCGCAGTCCCGAGCATGCCGCCGCCGAGCTCACTGCCATGCGCGACATGGGCATCCGCGGACGCTTCGCCTATGGCCCGGCGCAGGGCATGCCGGACGACCAGGTGATGGATCACGCCGGGCTCGCGCGCATCAAGCGCGAATGGATGCCGAACGACGGCATGCTCACGCTCGGCATCTGCTCGCGCAATGTCGGCGCCATGAGCATCGGCGGCGCTGCGCGCGGCACGCTCACCATCGAGATGGTGAAGAAGGATTGGGAGGGAGCGCGCGCACTTGGCGTGCCGATCACGGTGCACACCTCCGGCCCGAGCCCGATCATGCAGCTCGAGGAGGCGGGTCTTCTCGGCCCCGACCTGCAGCTCGTGCACCCGCTGCTCACGACGCCCGAGGAGCGCGCGATCCTGAAAAGGCGTGGCGTGAGCTACTCGACCGCGCCGACCGGCGAAGCGCGCCGCCCGGCGGCTGTTGGCGAAATCCAGCTCGGCGAGCTCCTGGAAGCGGGCGTCAAGGTGTCGCTCTCGACCGACCACACCACCAACTACAACTGCGATCCCTTTGTCGCCATGCGCGTTCTGTTCGCGCTGCATCAGCATCGCGTCGGCAACAAGATCCCGCTGACACTGAAGCGCCTGGTGCAACTTGCCACGCTCGACGGCGCGGTCGATCTCGGTATCGCGAACAAGACCGGCTCGCTCACGCCCGGCAAGCGCGCCGACATCATCCTCGTGCGCGCGAACGACATCAACATGACGCCGGTCGGTGATCCCTACGAGGCGCTGGTGTCGCTGGCGCAGCCGGGGAACGTCGACACCGTGATCGTGGACGGCCGCATCCTGCGTCAGGGCAGCCGGTTCACGGGGCTCGATCATGCCCGTCTCGTACGCGAAGCGCGCGAGGCCGCGATGGCGCTGCGCGAGAAGGCGAAGTGGCCGGCGTGAAACGTCGGACGCGAGCGTTAATCACGTCGCGGGATCGCTCGTCGCCGTCGCTAACCATTTGTTGACAGTTGGCATGATCGGGATGATCATTGTCCCGCTAGCTTCGAAGCTGGCTGAACGTAAGTCGGTCTCTTCACTTGCTGATGAGACCAATGCTGTAGAGAGGAGGTGTTTGATGACACCACCGAAGCAGCCTGCCGCAGCGACCGCTGAGGTTTGACGTTCGGGCCTTCGCGCAGCGGCCTTATTCACGAACAAACGCGTCGGGAGCGGCTTTGGGGCCGCATCAGTGAGGCATGGCCCCAGCGTCTCCCGGCGCGCGTCCACACTGTATCACTCGCGTGGGGTGAGGGATCGGTGTGCTATGTGCAAACAAAAAACGGACCTCAGGTCTGGGTGGGGAGAGAGATGGACTACTCCGACTATCTGCGCGAACGAGCGGCGGAGTATCGACGGCTTGCGGAAGCGTCGGGAGATCCGACGGTGCGGGAGGATCTGTTTGAATCGGCGACGATCTGCGAGGAGGTCGCGAATGACGTTGACGATCGTCGGGCGGGGGGCTGAGGTTGCAGTATTGGCGTTCGCCTATCGTGCCGGCGGCGGCTTATAAATCAGCGACTGCTTGGCGCGCTCGATGATCCGGGGTGGCAGCGCATAGAGCCTGGCGACCAGCGCCTGCAACTCCTCACCGCTCATCGGACCGATATCGAGGCCGGAGCGCTCGGCATCAGCAAGCAGCGCAGGATCCTGCAGCATCGCGGCGAGGGCCCGGCGCAAGGCGGCTACGCGCTCGGGAGGTGTGCCCGGGGGCACGAGGTAAGGCCGGCCGAACAGGTTCTGGCTGTAGATCATCTCCATGACCTGGCGATCCTCTGGCGTTTTGGCGAATGAGATCGTCAGCGGCACGCCCATGCGGTTCATCTCGGGATGGCCCTGCAGGTCTTCTTGGGCGAGCAGCCGCACGAAGCCGCTGCTGATCCAGTTGCGCTGCTGGGTCGCAAGGCTCGACCAGTCCATGCCGCACATGCCCTGCACCTCGTTGCGCTCCATCGCCACGATGATCTCACGGCTGCCGGCATAGCCGCCGATGATGCGCAGCTTCACGCCCAGCACATTGATCAGCATGATCGGCATTTCCCGCAGCGTCGCGCCTTCGCCGCTGGTGCCGATGATCACCTCCTTGTCGAAGGCCTCCTGGAACGTCTTCACCGGCGCGTCGGCGCGCACGACGCAGAGATAGACGCTGCGGTTGGCGCTCCCGAGCATGATGAACTTCGAGGGGTCGTGCGGGATCGACTGGTCGGAGATCAGCGGCTGCAGGATCGCGCCTGACTGGATCGCGCCGATCGCGGTGCCGTCCTTGGGCGCTTGCAGCGCCACGAAGGAGGCGGCCTTGTTGCTGCCGGCGCCCGGGATGTTCTGCACCACGATGGTCGGGTTGCCGGGGATGTGGCGCCCGAGATGCCGTCCGACGAGTCGCGCATAGGTGTCGTAGCCGCCGCCGACCGCCGAGCCGACCGTGATGGTAACGGTCTTGCCGCGGTAGAAGGCCTCGACCGCGTCCTGCGCGCAGGCGGCGTTCGTGGCCAGGCAGACGGCTGCAGCTATAAAGACACGATGAAACATGTGGGCTTTCCGCGTGATCCGCGCCAGTTCATCAGGGTAGCGGGCGGCAGACAAGCAACTTGGCGACGCAGCAGGGCAGGCCGGCCCGCCAAGGCAGGATTTGGAGCCGCTCGCGATCTAGCGATATAATTCGTCAGCAAACGGTCGAGCCAAGCAGGAGCCGGAGGATTGACATGGAAACGATCACGACGGCCCCACAGCCGATGGCAGCCAAGCCCTTCACGGTGCGGCCGCTCTCACCGGCGCTTGGCGCCGAGATCATGGGAGTTGACCTGCGCGACCCGATCGACGAGGCGCTCAAGCAGAAATTTCTCGACACCTGGCACCAGTATCTGGTGATCCTGTTGCGCGGCCAGACGCTGGACGAGGACGCGCAGGTGCGCTTTGCCGAGATGTTCGGTCCGCCGGCGCCGGTGACCTCGGGGCGCAGCTTCAGCGTCAAGCATCCCGCCGTGATGCTGATTTCGAATATCCGCGAGGACGGGAAGCCGATCGGCGCGCTGCCCGACGGCGAGATGCACTTCCACACCGATCAGTGCCACCAGCCGGTGCCTGCCAAGGCGACGGTGCTCTACGCCATCGAGATCCCGAGAGAGGGCGGCAACACCTTGTTCTCCAATGCCTACACGGCCTACGAGACCTTGCCCGAGGACATCCAGCAGCGCTTGGCCGGCCGGCGTGCGTTCAACGCCTACGACCAGGACACGACGACGCGCAGCGCGAACTACGACAATGCCAGGGCATCGGCCTGGCATCCGGCGGTGCGCACGCATCCGGCGACGGGCCGCAAGGCGCTCTACGTCAACCGCCTGATGACGCGCGAGATCGATGGTCTGCCCCGCGCGGAAAGCGACACGATCCTGCAGACGCTGTTCAATCATCAGGAGCAGCCGTGCTTCGTCTACGAGCATGTGTGGCGGCCCGGCGACATGCTGATGTGGGACAATCGCTGCACGCTGCATGCGCGCACGGATTTCTCCGCCGGCGAGCGGCGGCTGCTGCGGCGCGTGACCATTCTGGGCGAGAAGCCGGTGTAGCGGTTCAGCGTCCTACTGGACGGGAATGCCTAGGCCCGGTCATTCCGGCTTGACATTGGCTGCCCGGATCACCTTGCCCCACTTCTCGGTTTCATCGGCGATGAGCTTGCCGAAGTCAGCGGCGGAGCCGGCAAGCGGCGTGCCGCCGAGCTCGGCGATCTGACGCGTCATCCTCGGATCGGCGAACGCCGCATTGATCTCGCGGTTGAGCCGGTCGACGATTTCGGTCGGCGTGTTTCTTGGCGCACCAAGTCCGTACCATGGGCTCGCCTCGTAACCCGGCACGAACGTCTCCAATGTTGGCAAGTCCGGCAGCGCTGCCGAGCGCGTCGTCGTCGTCACCGCAAGCCCGCGCAGCTTGCCGGCGCGGATGTGCTCGAGCGGTCCCGTAATGGGTTCGATCATCACCTGCACCTGCCCCCCGATGAGATCCGTGATCGCGGGCGCTCCGCCGCGATAGGGCACATGCAGGATGTCGAGGCCGGCCATCATCTTGAACAATTCGCCCGCCACATGCGGCGTGGACCCGATGCCGGCCGACGCCATGTTGATCTTGCCGGGGTTGGCCTTGGCATAGGCGATGAACTCGGGAGCCGTCCTCGCCGGCACCGACGGGTTGACTTGCAGGACCATGGGCACGCGGAAGAAGCCGGCGACCGGTGCGATGTCATTGATGAAATTGTAGCTGAGCTTCTCGAACAGCGTCGCGTTGATCGCGTTGACCGAATTGACGAGGAGCAGGGTGTAGCCGTCCGCTGGCGCGCGCACGACCGCCTCGGTTCCGATATTGTTGCCGCCGCCCGGCCGGTTCTCGACAACGAATTGCTGGCCGAGCCGCTCCGACAGCCAACGGGCAAGCAGGCGCGCCGTGATGTCGGTGGTCGCGCCGGCGGCCGTGGCAACGATGACGCGCACTGGGCGAAGCGGATAGGTTTGCGCCCAGGCGATCCCCGCTGGAAGAGCAGCAGCGCCAGCGGCCAGATGCAGAAACTGTCGGCGGGGAAGTTGCATGACGTTTCCTCCAAAGAACCATTCAAGCTCAACCGCTGCTGCAATTGCAGATAGTGGATTGGTCGACGCTTCGCTTGAACGTCAGTTCCTGCCGTGGTTAGATGAGTAGAAGGTTGCCGTCCGTGCAACCATGAGGGAGGGGCCGCATGCGTCGAAACGACGGCTATTATACTACCGCGATTGCGGCGGCCGTCCATCACACCGCAACAATCAAACACGCCACAACAATCAAATACACGGCAACAATCAAAGCTTGCTCCGTCACAACGAGAGTTAGCAGTCAAATTCGATCGTCTCTTTTCACTATAGGTGAAATTCCATAGGTTGGGTTTTATTCTGGCGCGATTTTTCTATCCCCAGCAAAAGCCAAAAAATGATCAGCCAGGGAAGCGGGCAGGCTCACTTCGAAGCCTGAAGGACAAGAGGCATGATCAACGAGGTGCTGGGTCAGGTCGATTGGAGACAACTGCTCCTGGCAACATTCGGGCTGCTCGTCGCCGGTCTCATCAAAGGTACAACCGGGCTCGGCTACTCGACCTGCGCACTGCCGTTCCTGGTGTCGGCTGTCGGTCTGCGATCGGCGATCGTCATTGTTCCCATTCCGGCACTGGCGGCCAATCTCGGGCTTCTATTCGGCGCTGGCAATGTCAGCGAGACATTCAGCCGCTTCTGGATCTTCTATGCGGCGACGGTTCCCGGGATTGTCGTCGGGACGATGCTGCTCGCTTGGGTGGATCAAAAACTAGCCACGAGAGTGCTGGGCGTCATTACTGTTGCGTTCGTGCTGTACAGCGTGATCCGCCCCAACGTTACGATGCCGTCGTGGTTGGAACAGCCGCTGCAACTGCCAGCCGGACTGTTGAATGGACTCTTCACTGGCCTGACCGGCTCCCAGGTCATGCCTCTGCTGCCCTACATGTTGGCACTCAAGCTCGATCCCGACCGTTTCGTCCAAGCTGTCAATATCGCGGTCGTGACGGCATCGCTGATCCTGGCGTTGGCACTGTTGATCAGCGGCCTGGTGACTTGGCAATTGGCGATGTTCTCTGCACTTGGCGTTGTGCCAGCGTTTGTCGGTGTAGCCCTGGGCAACCGTTTACGCCCTCGAATTCCGTCACGAACATTCCGGACCGCGGTGCTCGTCATGATCTTCTTGATGGGAGTGTCGTTCATCGTCGATTTCTATTCCTTCTTCGGCACCATGCCAGGGTGATCAAGGCGCACCCATAGCATAGACATATTGTTCATCTCCTGCAGAGATCACCATGACAGCTGTGGACCTCAACTCGGATCTTGGCGAAGGCTTTGGGAACTATCGCTGCGGGGATGACGACGCGATGTTGTCCATCGTGACGTCGGCCAACGTCGCTTGCGGGTTCCATGCTGGCGACCCCGAGATCATGGCGCACACATTCAAGCTCGCGAAGGAGCGCGGGATTGCGATCGGCGCCCATCCGAGTTTTCCTGATCTTTGGGGATTTGGCCGGCGCAAGATGCCCTTCACCGCATGCGAGATCGAACGGATCGTTGCCTATCAGATTGGGGCTGCGCAAGCGCTTGCCAGCTACGCAGGCCATCGCATTACTTACGTGAAACCACATGGGGCGCTCAGCAACGTGTCGGAAGCCGACCGTCAGGTTGCTGACGCGATCGCACGAGCCATGCGCGCGGTCGACTCTTCACTGACATTCTTGTGTATCGCCAGCAGCGAGCAGGTGAAGGCTGCGGAGGCGTTTGGGCTTAACGTCGCGTGCGAGATTTACGCGGACCGCGGCTATACCGAGGAAGGCCGGCTGATCCAGCGTGGAAAGCCAGGCGCGCTGATCGAGGATTCCGACGAGGCGACGCAGCGCGCCCTGGCCATGGTCGAGAGCGGTGCCATCATCACGGCCGCCGGGAAGCGTCTCAAGACGCCAATCGGCTCGATCTGCATTCATGGCGACTCGCCGCACGCGGTAGCCATGGCTCGCAGTCTCCGCCTCCGGCTGGAAGCCGCCGGTGTGACAATCGCGGCCTTTGCGCCGCCATAGGCGCAGGCGGCCTTCCGGTTGCGTTCAGGCCACCTTGAGGGCGTGCAGAAATCCATCGATCGCGGCTGAAATCCGATTTGCTTCCGTGCTCAACGTGCTCGCGACCTCGAGCACGTCATCAACACTCTCGCTTGCCGAGTGGGTTGCCATCGCCAGGGCTTTGGCATTTGCCGAGACTGTTTCGGTCTCGGCGGCCGTCGCCCGGATCTTGTCGGCAATGCCCCGGGCAGAAGCGCAGTGATCGGCGACCGTCTCATTGACGCCACTGCTGATCGTCTCGACCGCCGAAATCTGCTGCCGGATATCCTCCAGCACCTTGGTCGATGCCGCGCCGGCAGACTGAATGGCATCGATCTGCGCGCGAATGACCTGAGTGGCGCTCGCGGTCTGGGTCGCCAGTGCCTTGACCTCGGAAGCCACGACGGAAAATCCGCGCCCGGCTTCGCCGGCACGGGCGGCTTCGATCGTGGCATTGAGCGCGAGTAGGCTTGTCTGACCCGCAACCTTATGAATTGTGCTGACGACCGTCTCGATCTGAGGCACGGCGCTGTTCAGCTTTTCAATGGCGATATTGGTAGCGTCGGTACCGCGCTGCGCGTCACGGAAAATTACGGCCGATTGGCGCGTCTTGTCGGCAACCTCATCGGCCGTGGCGGCGAGCTGATTGGCCGCCGATGCTACATCCGCGACGCGTAGCGCCGCTCGGTTGGCAGCGTCTGCGACACTACTGCTGCCCTCACGCGCCCGTGACGCGGCGGCGTTCAACGCCGTGGACGCTGCCGTCAGTCGCTCGATCATAGCTGTAAAAGCCTTGACCGACCCAACTAATTCGTTGTTGAACGCCGTGACCTCCTGGCGCATGGCGACGTCGCGGCGAAGGTTGGCTTCGCGTTCCTCCCCTGCCTTCAATTCGAGCGTGCGCGTGAGCGCAAGCTGCTCGGCCTCGCGCAATGCTTCGGTGGTCGATTGGTGGGCCACGCGATAGCGGGTGCCGAAGGCTATACCGGCCAGGAGCAGAAGCGTCAGAGTCGCGGTCGCCCCAAAAGTCTTCAGCAATTCGCTGCGGTAGCTTGTCAGGACCTCGGCTTCGCCAAAGCCGACGCTGACGATGAGCGGAAAGTCCTGGACATGACGAAAGGAGCCCAACTGTCGGGCGCCGTCGATGGGGTTGACCTCGTTGTACGATCCTTCCGGGGCGCCGCGAGTGACTTCGAAAAACCGGCTGTTCGAGATCGACTGTCCGGCGTCATTCTCGGTCGCGCCCCTGCGCGAGCGCACTAGGCCATCCTCGCCGAACAGCGCAATCGCTCCCGTTCTCCCGACGTCGATATTGTCATAGAGGCGGGAAAAGTGACTGGGTTCGACCGACGCCACGATCACGCCACCGAAAGCGCCATCGGCAGTGGCAATCCGACGCGTCAGCTGGATCGTCCATTTGCCGCTGACGCGCCCCAGCACCGGCTTGCTGATAAAAAGAGTATCGCGGTCTGTTTCAACATGGACCCGGAAATGCTCCCGGTCGGAAAGGTCGATAGGCGTCGTGTTGCCTGCTACGCTTGAAAGGGCGGTAAACCCGTTCGGTCCGATGATGACGTATTGTATGCTGACCCCGTTGGTCAGTTCCTTCGCCAGGGCAGCGAAATCAAGCGTATTGGGCTCACGTAGATAATGCTGCCGCAGCAGCTGAAGGGTCCAGTCTACTCCGCGCAACGAGGTGATGATGTCGCGCTCGAAGGCGCGCGCCAGGTTAGCCGAATGCTGTCCGATGGATTCAAGAAGCTGACTTTTGAACGCCAGGAGATGCAGGGCGGCCGCAGCCCAGATCACCACGGTCATCGTTACGCCAAGGTATGCGGTTCCGTGCCGCAACTGCTGAAGGTAGGGCCCCAACCATTGGCGCAAGAGCTGCATTCGACAGTCCAATGGCGTATCTGGCTGATCACCGAGCCAACGCAACTTATAAGAGCAGGATGCTTAACGAATGGTAATGATGGAGAGGCCGCATTATTGCAGCGGATCGCGTTCACCCTCATTGACCGCGATGGTGCTGATCGTTCTTGGATCAACACCCAGTCCTTTCGCAAAGGCGTTTTCGCCCACTCGGTGTCCCTGCAGCAGCCCTGGGAGACCGTAGTTTCCTTCGATGCAGCGCGGCTCGGGATATATTCTGTTTTCTTCGTTGTTCTGCAGAGTGAATTCTTGTTTGGCGGTCCACGGCCGCACCCACACAGTCGGATCATCGACTGTTACGGCATAGTCAAGCGTGGTGGGGCTGGTCCGTGTCCAGCGTTCCACCACGTGCAGATTCTCGCGCGATCCCTGAAAATCGGTCTTCGCACTGAAATTCGTCACGTCGATCACGAGAGTGTTGCCCTCCCAGCGCCCACGCGAGTCGCCGTACCACTGGCGAATGCCGGCTGGCAAATGGGGGCTACCGTCCATGACGATATTGCGCTGCCACCCTTGGCCCTGACCCACGTCGTAGAACATCGAGATCCCGCCAGGCGTCT
>Ga0137397_10002478_pt1 | contig 12828 bp, 12 predicted proteins | sample czorhiz116metaG_FD_106658 | JGI IMG/M metagenome (GOLD analysis project Ga0137397, IMG submission 106658) | Vadose zone soil microbial communities from Angelo Coast Range Reserve, California, USA - czorhiz1.16 metaG | ecosystem: Environmental > Terrestrial > Soil > Vadose zone | place: USA... | reverse complement strand
TGAATATTATGCCTGGAACGAATTCCGAACTCCAATCCACTGAACAGACCGCCACCGCGGCGCCTGCTCACAAAGAAGACAACCACATGGAAGATTTCGCAGCAGCGCTTGAATCTTACACTCTTGAAACCGAACCGGCGCCCAGTGAAGACAACGTCTTCAAAGGCACCGTAGTCAAGATCACCGCAACCCACGTCGTTGTCGACATCGGCTTCAAATCCGAAGGCCTCGTGCCGATCGCCGAAGTCACGGATGCCGAAGGCCAGATCAAGTTCAAGCCCGGCGACGAAATTGAAGTCATGGTGCAGCGCGGCGAAAATGAAGAGGGCTCGGTCCTTCTTTCGCATGAGCGCGCCCAGCGCGTGCGGGTGTGGGAAGACATTGACAAGGCCTATCACAGCAAAGAGGCCATCAAGGGAAAGATCGTCGAGCGCGTCAAAGGCGGGGTTTCCGTAGACATCGGCGTAAAGGCCTTCATGCCCGGTTCGCAGGTCGATATGCATCCGGTGCGCAACCTCGATACGCTCAAAGGACAGGAAGTCGAAGTCCGGGTCATCAAGCTGAACAAGAAGCGCGGCAATATCGTGGTTTCGCGCAAGGCCATTCTCGAAGAAGAAGTGGCGGTCAAGCGCGAAAAGACCCTCGAACACCTCGAAGAGGGCTCGGTGCTTACCGGCACCATCAAGAACCTGACCGACTACGGCGCATTCGTGGACATGGGCGGCATCGACGGCCTGCTGCATATCACCGACATGTCGTGGGGCCGGCTCACGCATCCGCGCGACCTGGTCCACGTGGGCGACCAGATCCAGGTCAAGGTCCTCAAGTTCGACAAAGATAAGCTGCGCGTATCGCTGGGATTCAAGCAGCTCACCCCCGACCCCTGGCTTGACGCCATTGAGCGTTATCCCATCGGTGCGCGGGTGAAAGGCCGCATTCTCAGCGTGACCGATTACGGCGCGTTCGTGGAGCTGGAACAGGGCATCGAAGGCCTCGTCCACGTGAGCGAGATGTCGTGGTCGAAGCGCATGAAGCATCCTTCGAAGCTGGTGAACATCGGCGACATGATCGACTGCGTGGTGCTCAACGTGAACCCCACCGAGCGCCGCATCTCTCTGGGACTCAAGCAGCTTGAATCGAACCCGTGGGAGCGCCTGCACGAGAAATATCCGATCGATTCCACCGTGGAAGGCCGGGTGCGCAACCTGACCGACTTCGGGGCCTTTATCGAAATTGAAGATGGAATCGACGGGCTGGTCCACGTGAGCAATCTGAGCTGGACCAAGCGGGTGAAACATCCTTCGGAAGTGCTGAAGAAGGGCGAAAAGGTAAAGGCCCTGGTTCTGGGCATCGAACCGGAGCAGCGCCGCCTCTCCCTGGGCATCAAGCAGCTTCAGCCCGACGCCTGGGAGACTTTCTTCGCCGCCCATCGCATCGGCGACGTGGTGCACGGCAAGGTGCTTCGCCTGGCGCAGTTCGGCGCGTTCGTTGAAATCGCCGAGGGCGTCGAAGGCCTCTGCCATAACTCCGAAGCCACCGACGGTGAAGGCGTGCCGGTCAAGCTCGATGCCGGGCAGGAACACGACTTCAAGATCATCAAGATGAACCATGAAGAGAAGAAAGTCGGTCTGAGTCTGAGGGCCGTGGGCGAGGAAGCCAGCCGCGCCGATGTGGAAGCTTACAAGCATCCGGCCTCCAGCGCGACGACCACTCTGGGCGACATCATCAACTGGAAGCGCGCGGGCAACGATCAGGACTAGGCGGATTGGGTAATTGAGTGATTTAGTAATTAAAAGGCCGTCCCTGAAGGGGACGGCTTTTTATTTGCATCGCCGGAACCGAATCCGCTATTTGCTTTGTTTGATATGCAGCGAGAGGTTCACGTTGGCGCGCGTATCGAAAGCGCTGAGCGTCTTGATGTCGCTTCGGGCCCCATCCATCTCGGCGTAAATTTCGTAATCGACATTGGGTGAGAGGGCCGGAAAGCGGTAAGTCCCGTCAGGATCGCTGATGTAGGTCTTCACCGCGAGCGTCTTGGTGTTCTTGAGATAGACAACGGCCTTGGCCAGCGGGTCATCATGATGGTCGAGCACATGCCCGGAAAGATTGCGCATCTGACGCTGACCGCCGGCGGGCCCACCCGACGAACCGAGGGCGGAGGCGGAGATCACCGCCATTAACAGCATGGCTGCCGGCATCAGGAGACTGGCTGTCAGCTTCGTTTTCCGCATCGCAATTCCCTCCGGTAACTCCGTCTTCCGATAGCGCGGTCGCATTCCCGCCCGGTATCTGAAAAAGAAGGATGATTGAAATTCAGTTGATTAGATGCAGGCTCAGGTCCTGACGCTCTTCCCCGTCAAGATGCACTTTGGCTTCAGCCTTAACCCGTTTTTTTTGAGTATGATGCGGATCGTCTTGGGCGGGCAGCAAAAGCTCCGCCTCGCCGGTGACCAGGTAATCGCCAGGACCGGGCGGCACGCGCTGGGCGAATTCACCGCGATGATCGGAGATCAGGTCCCAACTGGGATGTTTGCCGCCGGCGGGATGGATCCGCACATGCACGCCATAGAGCGGTTGGTCGTCCGGCCCGTAGGCCGTGCCGAAGATGAGGCCGTAATGCTTCTGCAGGTTCTTGTCACTGGCCGCCAGCGGCGCGCAGACGACCGCCGCCATCAGCAGCGCGATGCAGGCCAAAGTGACGCGCAGCGCCAGGCTGCGACGCAACCTCGGGTTGCGAGTGACCGGCTTGTTCACGCCCACCTCAGTAGTCACGGTCCTCGTCTTCCTCTTCGGCCGGTTCGTCGTCGTCGTCTTCGTCGTACTCATCCACGGGATTGAGCGAGAGAGGGCTGGCAGTGATGATCTCGAAATCCGAGCCGCATTCCGGACAGGTAATGATTTCACCTTCCTCAAGCACGTCCTCATCGAGATCGAGGTCGGTATCACATTCAGGGCATAATGCCATTTTTTATTTCCTCCTTGCAGGGCGGCCGACTGGCACAGTCCCTCTAACTATATTTAGAATCTCTTCACAAGACTCGTCAAGTTCCCACATGAGGTTAATTGCCTTGACTCAGAGCCCGTTTTTACGATGGATGCTGCCGACCTTAGCGCTGCTTTTCACCGTGGCCGCCGCTGCCCAAAAACCTGTGCAGAAGGCCAAGCCCGCCGCTCGTCCCTCGGAACAAAAGACTATCGCACATCCCCGGCTGGAACGCGACCCGGTGATTGCCCAGATCATGAAAGACGTCTCGCCGGAACGCATCCGGCAAACGATTGAGAAGCTGGTGAGTTTCGGGACCAGGTCCACGCTGTCGGTGAACAATCCCGGCGCGGCCACGTCCGAAAAGGGAATTGTGGCTGCGCGCAACTGGATCAAATCGGAGTTCGAGCGTTACTCAGCCGACTGCCGCGGATGCCTCACGGTGATGACCGACACCTTTATTGAACAGCCAAAAGGACCGAAAGACCGCATCACACAGCCCACGGAGATCGAAAACGTTTACGCTGTTTTGAAGGGCACGGACCCGGAACAGGCAAAGCGCATCTACCTGGTGACCGGGCACTACGATTCCCGCAACAGCAGTAACGCCAACACCACCGATCCCGCGCCCGGCGCCAACGACGACGGCAGCGGCACGGCCGTCTCCCTGGAATGCGCACGGGTGCTCAGTAAACACAGATTTCCGGCAACGCTAATTTTTCTCACCGTGGCCGGGGAGGAGCAGGGCCTGAACGGCAGCACCCATTTTGCCAAAATGGCGAAAGCCGAGGGATGGACCCTGGAAGGCGTGTTGAATAACGATATCGTGGGCGGCAACCGCACGCCCGGCGACACGAAACAGGACCCGAATTGGGTGAGAGTATTTTCCGAAGGACTTCCGGCGGCGGCCACGGAGGCCGAATTGAAGGGAATTCGCGCGATCGGAGGAGAGAACGATTCCGCGTCACGGGAACTCGCCCGTTATGTCCGCGAGGTTGGCGACACCTTTCGGTTCGGGCAGTTCACGCCCAAGCTGATCTTCCGCCGCGATCGCTACCTGCGGGGCGGCGACCACAGCGCTTTCAATGAGCAGGGCTTTGCCGCGGTGCGATTTACCGAGTATCGCGAAGACTTCAACCATCAGCACCAGACCCCGCGCACGGAAAAAGGCATCGAGTATGGCGACTGGCCTAAGTACGTTGACTTCAACTACGTCGGCAACGTCGCCCGCCTGAACGCCGCCACACTGGCTTCGCTGGCGCTGGGGCCTCCGCCGCCCGCGAAGGTGAAGGTGCTGACCAAAGGGCTTGAAAACGACAGCAAGATCGAATGGGAAGCGGTTCCGGGGGCTTCTGCCTATGAGGTCCTGTGGCGCAAGACCACCGATGCCGACTTTACCCAGGAAAACAGCACCCATACCACTGAAACCAAAGTCGACCTCGACCAGTCCAAGGATAATGTGATCTTTGCCGTCCGCTCCATCGGCCCCAAAGGACACCGGAGCCTGCTGGTGATACCCAAACCGGAAAGAGGAGATGCGGAAGCCGATCAGGAGAAGAAACCGGAACCTAAAAAGTAATAAGATTTAGATATAGAACCAGAAAGAAGCTGCAATATGCCTCAAACCCAGTCCGGCACACTCTCGTTTCCGCCTTTTTATGGCAAGGTCAGGGCCCTGGTCCTGATCAATGCGCTGGTTTATTTTGCTGTCCTGCTGTTCTTCCGCAACCCGGTGAGTTTACTCAAGGACGTTTACTGGGTATACGGGCTGATGCCCGACCGGGTGTTCGCGCATGGATATCTTTGGCAGCTAATCACTTACTCTTTTCTTCATGCGAGTATCAGCCACATCCTGTTCAACATGCTGGCGCTCTGGATGTTCGGTTCAACCCTCGAACAGTACTTCGGCGGCCGGCGATTTCTGGAGTTTTATTTCTTCTGCGTGGTGGGAGCGGCGCTGGTAACGGTGCTGCTTACATTCTCAGCCGGCGGCTTTCTCGGATTGCGGCCTGAAATACCCACGGTTGGCGCTTCAGGCGGAATTTACGGTGTGCTGCTGGGCTTCGGATACCTGTTCCCTAATCGCGAGATCTTCATGTTTCCTTGGCCTTTTGCCATCAAGGCAAAATACCTCGTCGCGATTCTCATCCTGATTGCGCTGGCCACCTCTCTTGGAGGCTCCAACGGCGTCGCCAATATCGCCCATCTGGGCGGCGCGCTTTTTGGGTACCTGTATTTGAAATTCATACCGGGACGAGGACTGGGCTTCGCCACATCGGAAAAGGTCTACGGCCTGCGGAATGCGTACCACCGCTGGAAACGCCGCCAGGCCACCAAAAAGTTCAAAGTCTACATGAACCGGCACCAGGACGATCCCAAGCGCTTCGTCGACGAAAGCGAGCTGCGCAAAATGGAAGAGTGGGACAAGAAAAACCGCGACGGCGATCCAGGCGGATGGGTTAACTAGCTGCTGGCTACTGGCTGTTAGCTGCTGGCTCAACCCCCATTCTGCTGCTCAGGCTTCAGCCGCTGCAGGTAACAGGGCTTTCGTCTGAAGGGCAGGCCGGTTTAGCCAGAAGCCAGCCGCTAGCAGCCAGAAGCTCACTTGCCCTTCGCCTTCTTCCTATCCTGCTCCGGGGCCCTGGCTTTCAGCATCGGCATCACCTGCTGTTCGGCCACGCCTACGACATGCAGCCGCATGAAGTTGGTTGAACCGCTGGCGCTGCGGGTCCCGGCAACAATCGCGATCACATCGTTCGCCTGGACGGCCTGCCTGCGCAGCAGCAGTTTTTCGGCCTTCATGACCATGTCTTCCGACTTGCGATCAATCTCACACAACAGTGGCTGGACGCCCCACAACAGGTTCAGGCGGGCCGCCGCGGCCGTCGAGGCCGCCATCGCGTAGATATCGCACTTGGGGCGGTACTTGGAAATCAGCCGCGCGGTGGTGCCCGTTTCCGTAAAGACCGCGATGGCGCGCATGTCGAGGTCCTCGGCGGCGTGGGCCACCGATTCGCAGATGGTTTCGGAAATCGAAAGCTTGTCTTTCTGCCGACGGCGATGCTGCGGCGGCTCGTTCATGTGGGATTCCGCTTCGAGAATGATGCGGGCCATCATGGTCACCGCTTCGCGCGGATACTTTCCGGCGGCCGTCTCTCCCGACAGCATGACCGCGTCGCTGCCGTCAAAGATAGCGTTGGCCACGTCGCTGGCCTCGGCGCGCGTCGGGCGCGGGTTCTCCATCATGGATTCCAGCATCTGCGTGGCGGTGATTACCGGCTTGCGCGTCTCGGCGGCGCGCCGGATGATGTGCTTCTGAATGATGGGCACTTTCTCGGGCGCCACTTCCACACCCAGGTCGCCGCGGGCCACCATGACGCCGTCGGCCACTTCAAGGATCTCATCGAGATGTTCTATGGCCTGGGGTTTTTCCAGCTTGGCAATCACCCAGGCGTCGGAGTGGTGCTTAAAGACCAGACGCTTCACCGCGCGGACGTCGTCGGCCGTCCTTATGAAGGAGGCGGCCACCATATTCACATCGTGTTGCATGCCGAATTCAAGGTCGGCCTCGTCTTTTTCGGTGAGCGAGGGCACGCGCACGATGGTGCCCGGAAGATTGATGCCCTTATGCTCCCCAAGCACTCCGCCATTGACGATATCGCATTCCACGTCGTCGCCGCGCAGATCTTTCACCCGAAGTTCAATCAGTCCATCCGACAGCAGGATGCGCGAGCCGGGTTCGACTTCCTGGGCCAGGGTCTTGAAGGTGGTGGAGATCAGGCCCGAAGTCCCGAGAATGTCCCGGGGCGTAATGGTGACCTGTCCGCCGGCTTTGAGGGCGACGGGGGTGCGGAACTTCAGCCGTCCGGTGCGGATCTTCGGTCCCTGAAGGTCCTGCAAAATGCAGATGGTCCGTCCTTCACGGTCGGCGACCTTGCGCAGCCGGTCGATCACTCGGGCGTGTTCCTCATGAGTGCCGTGGGAAAAATTCAGGCGGGCGACGTCCATGCCCGCGCGCATCAGCTCGCGGAGCTGGGCTTCCGAACTGCTGGCCGGTCCCACGGTACAAACGATCTTCGCCCGACGGGGCGTTGGCTGACAGGCCTGCAGGCCGATGGATGAATGATTGCTCAATGGATAAAACCTCTTCTTCACGTTAGACGTTCAAGACATCGGGACATCGGTAAATCGGGACATCGGAAAAGCGGAATATCGTCGAATTTGCCGTTGTTAATTGCCAATTGCTAATTGCCGCCAAATGCCGTCATTAACTCTTCGGATACACCTGGGCGTTGAATTCCGCGCCGAGCAGCACGATCACGGAGAGAATATACAGCCAGACCAGCAGCGCGATGGCCGCGGCCAGCGACCCGTAAACCACAGTGTAATTCGCGTAGTTGGTCACATACCAGCCAAAGAACATAGTGGCGGGAAACCAAAGGCATGTCGCCAAAATGGCCCCGGGTAATACATAGCGCCAGGACTGGGTTTTCGGCATGCCGTGATGATAAATGAGCCCGGTGAAAGCGATGCTGGTCAGAATGGCGATGGCCCAGCGGCTGAGCATCCAGAACAGCAACACCACGGGACGGAAAATGTGCAGCGTCTCGTTCTGCATCCAGGCTTCGATTTCATCGCCGAAGACCACCAGCATGGTGGCAAAGCCCAGGGGCAGCAGCGCCAGGAACACCAGATAAAAGGCGACCATCCGCTCCTTCCAGAAACCCCAGCCTTCTTCCATCATGTAGGCCTTGCGAAAGCCTTCCATCCAGGAAATCATCACGCCCGAGGCCGCCAGCAGGGTGACCATGGAGGCGGAAACCAGAAGGCGGGTGGTGTGCTGCTGTTTCGACTGAAAAAACGTCAACGCAATCGAATTGGAGCCAGGAGGCAGCACCCATCCCACCGCCCGACCGATCTGGCGAATGAAGCCCTCCGTCTCGTGCGACGCTTCGAGGACCGAGGTAATCACCAGAAATCCCGGAAACAGCGTCAAAATCGAGGAATAAGCCGACCCTTTGGCGGTTGAAAACTGATTATGCTGAATCAGTTGCCAAAACGCCCGGCGCAATCGGACGACGAAGTGCATGGATGACATTAAGGTTAAAGGGGTTTCGCGGGGATGGCAACCGGGAAGTGCGGACCGGGCCGAAAGGGCCGGCAGAGCAGGCCCGGCCCCGCGACGGGTTCGGCGGATATAATGCTTCAGTTCGGCAGGTTCCCTCCAGCTCACCCGAAACACACAGGAGATTCATGCACAAGCGTTCACTCGTATTGCTCTCAGCCCTCGTGCTGGCACTTTGCGTTCCACCGCTGTACGCCGGCCAGACATCCGGCAAACATACCGTCAAAAAATCGAAGACCGCCGACAAAAAGAAAAAGAGCAAGACCACCAGGAGTACGACCACCAAGACCGCGCCGACAGGTCCGGATCAGACGACGATTACTCCTGGCGGACCACTCAATTCCGGGACACAGACCAGTTACAACCCGAATAAGGGGCCGAGGCGTCCCGCTCCGCCTAAGAAGAAGAAACCGTGACCCAACGCGGTTCGCGGAACCGAAGGACATCAGTTCCAAACGGCGAAACTATCGGGCCGTGAATAAGAGGCACTTCTCTCACGCCCGGCATGAGGGCAGACGCCGGGCAGAACGATCCTGGGCGCGACCAGCGTCTGCCCTGTAGAATTCAGAAGTCCGCGGGCTGACCATCGCTGTCTCAATCCACAGCGTCAACGCGCGCGACACCACGCCGACTGTCCAGGGGGATTAGATGGTATCCAGACTCGTCTGGTTTCTCGCTTCTGCGGCACTGTTGTTACCGCTCTGTTCTCAGGCCGGCCATGCGGCCTGGCAGACGCCAGGCAAGACGTTGGATGAAAAAACGCAGGCCGGCGACGCCTTCTCGCAAATCCGCGTCGCGATGCAACATGAGGCCGAAAGCGATTTCGTCCAGGCGGCGAAATGGTATCGGCTGGCCGCCGACCATGGCGAATCCCACGCGCAGAATTCCCTTGGCTTTCTTTATCAATCGGGGCTTGGCGTTCCCCAAAGCTATGAAGAAGCCGTAAAGTGGTACCGCCGATCGGCGGAACAGGGCAATCCCAACGGACAAAGCAATCTTGCCAAAATGTTCGCCGATGGCACCGGAGTGCCGCGGGACCGAGCGGAGGCCGCCAGGTTGTACCGGCAATCGGCGGAGCAGGGCTGGGCCTGGGCGCAGGCCATGCTCGCGCTGATGTATGCCAGGGGTCAAATTGGTCCGCCCGATGCCATCAGCGCTTATTCATGGTGCATCCTCGCCTTTACGGTCGAGGGTCCCACAGCCCAATGGGGCTGCACGGAACTGATGGAAAAACTGGCTGCGGAAATGAAGCCGGCGGAAATCTCCGCCGCAAAACAGCGGGCGAGGGAGTGGTTCGCGCAACGGAGCAGGGACCCGAAACACTGGGCGGTGGGACCGCACGATGGTCTCAGCCAGACGGGGTTCGCGACCGATGAACAGTTTCTTACCGAACGCATCGGTGCAGCCTACGCCCATGGCGGAGTCGTATCTCAGGACGACCACGAGGCGGTGCTATGGTTCCTGCTGGGCGCGGACCGCGGAGATGCCGCCGCACAATCGGACCTGGGCGAGCGCTACTACAACGGTTCCGGAGTTGCGAAAGATCCGGCCCGCGCGTTTTCGCTTTTCAAACAATCCGCCGAACAAGGCTGGCCCTGGGGGGAACACAATCTTGCAACCTGTTACAAGCAGAGTATAGGGGTGACTGCGGACGTCAGGGAGGCGGTCCGCTGGTTTGAGAAGGCCGGAGCACAGGGGGACAGCAGCTCACTGCACGATATGGCCGGCGTATACGTTAACGGCGGCGATGTAAAACAAGATCTCATGACCGCCTATGTTTGGTTGCGTCTGGCCCGTGCCGTTGGCAACAGCGATCCGGACTTCCACAAGATCGAGGGCGGGCTGACCGAGGCCCAATTGGCGGAAGGCAGGCGGCGCACAGCGGAATGGCTGACAGCCCATCAGGATGTGACGGGCTTTCGCGCCGAACTAGGATATATGTACTGGCGAGGAGAGGGTGTGGCCCAGGATTTTTCTGTCGCCGCCAAACTTGCCCTTTCCGCGGCCCAGATGAACAGTCCGCGCGCCCAAACCCTGCTGGGGCTGCTCTCAGCGCGCGGCGAGGGCGTGCGCCAGGACCAGATTCAGGCCGTGAAACTCTACCGCATGGCGGCGGACGCAGGAGACATGCAGGCCCAGAGGCTTCTGGCCGGCAACTATGAGCGCGGCATCGGAGTTCCTAAAAGTGAAGTGGAGGCCATCCGATGGTATCAAAAGGCGGTTGCTCATTCTGACGAAGACCCGCTCGCGCTGAATAATCTGGCGATGCTTTACATCACCGCCTCCGATGCCTCGCTGCGCAACCCCGTGAAGGCCCTGGAGTATGCTCGACGGGCAACGGAACTCACCGGAGAGGGTGAGGCCGGGGTAATGGACACTCTCGCCGAAGCTTATTATGCCAGTGGCGACTACAAAAATGCCGCGGCCACACAGGAGAAGGCGCTGGCCCTGAGGCCCGGCGACCGCGAATTTCAGAAGCGCCTTAAAAAATACCAGCAGGCGCAGAAGAATTGAATGCAGTGGGCCCCTGAAGTTCATAGAAGCTTAAGCGGAAAAACCAACGCCCTTCGCAACTTCAGGAACATCCGCACCATAGCGTCTTAACTTTGTACTTCAGGAATGCTCCATCGGAAGTCAGCAGCACCATGTCTTCACTGCGGGCCTGAGCAATCAGCATCCGATCAAAAGGATCGGTATGATGCGCGGGCAGATCGGCAACGGCAAAGGCATGCGCATGGGTCATCGGCAGGGGACGAATCGACAGGTTGGACAATGCTCCGGGAATGAGACTTGCCGGCGGCGCCGGAAGTTTGAGCTTCCCGATGCTCCACTTAATGGCTATCTCCCAGGAGCTTACCGACGACAGGTAGACCTCACCTGAGCCCTCCGTAAGCAGCTTCTGCGCCTCCGGATTCAGTCGATGGAAGGCGTCCAGGCTCCAGAGAAAAACAGAGGTATCCAGCAAATATTTCATTTCTTTTTCTTTTTTGTCTTTATGGACAGTTCTTCACCGTGAAAGCCGGCGAGAATATCAGGCGGCAGCGGCGCATCGAAATCGTCGGCCATCAGGATTTTTCCGCTGTACATGCCCAGTTTACGCGGCGTTTTGGCCGCCTCCACGGGGACAAGGCGGGCCACCGGCACGCCGTCCCGGGCGATGGTCACCTCTTCCCCGGCCGCGACTTTTTGCAACAGGCGGGAGAAATGGGTTTTCGCTTCGTGAACGTTGTATTCCATAACAAAATCAGTATGGACTAAGATGTGGACTAATGTCAAGGAGCGGGTCCTGTGCAGCCGGAGAGGCGGAAAGGCATGGCATTCGCATGCCGAGACGATAAATGTTTGTCGAGTTGAAGACATCCAGGAATAGAACGCGCCGGTTGTGGGTTCTTGCGCTGTTTGTGAAATATATTTGCCGGGATCATTGTTAAAGATGGCGCGGCATTGAAATGCCGCTGTTTTTCCGTCGTCCGTGTCGGGGACTCGGGTCCCCAGGGCAACTTTACCCGCCGTTGAAACGGCGGGCTATTTTCGGCCGTCCCCTGCGGGGACTTTCGAAAGACCATGCTGGAATTGGCGGCCTGGTCTCGGGTCATCCCGCCTGACTTATGGTTCCATCGGGATTGCTTTAACTCAGGGAGGGCTGTAAGTAGCTATGGCGATAGTTTCCGCCCCGTGCTATCCTTACCGCCGCTATGTTAATCATTGGAACGAAGGTCTTTTTCTGGGGATCGGAGCTTATGGCCGAATCCCTTCGCTGTGGAACGTGTGGAAATGTAGCCCAGTTTATCCGCAAGACCGGCATGCGGTTTCTTACGTTCTTCTTTATCATTCCTACCATCCCTCTCAGCGGGAAGATGCATGTTGTAGAGTGCCCTCGGTGCAGGACGCGGTATAACTATCAGCAGCAGGTTGCATAAACCTCGGCCAGCAGATTTGCCGGGTGCGAGCACAAAAAAATGCGGACTGGAAGCGTTCTTCCAGTCCGCAAGGTTCATGATTCTCGTTTTGCCACAGTGGTGATTTCGACCGCCGCTTTTAGACGTAGCAAGCTACGTCTCTACGGGCGGGAAGGCCGTCGGCGAGCAGAGGGAGCAGAACCATAACGGCGGGCAAACACTCGTTGACGAGCGTCCGGTAAAGTGGCCGGCAAGTCCTCTGGTTTCACGCCGGCGCCGGTCAGAGCGGCGCTCACCTTGTCGCAGAGCCGTTCAAAGCGCTGCTGCTCAGGCAGAAGAATCAAACTGTCACCAAACCGGAACACGGCGAAGGGCGCACCTTTACCCAGACCCAGATCTTCACGGAACTTCCTGGGCACCGTAAACCGGCCTTTTTCGCCGATTCGGGTCGTAGTCAGGTATTCAAGCACCGGACCATGTATCGCCATAAATCTGCCTCTGGTAGGAATATTCTACCAGGAATTCATCGATGGGTGGCCCGGATTGGATATTTATCTCACTGTCTCTGCGATATGTCTTGCCAGTTCAGAAGCCCAAAAAAATTGCGGACCGGAAGCGTTCTTCCAGTCCGCGAGGTTCCGTGATTTTCGTTTTACCGCGACGGTGATTTCGACCGCAGCTTTCAGACGTAGCAAGCTACGTCTCTACGTGTTTGTATCGGTCGGGTACTACTCGGCCGCCATCTCTTCCGCTTCGCCTTCCTGGCGGAGCAGTTCCAGAGCGCGTTCGGCTTCGGCGTAGGCCTGGGAGACTTCTTCCTG
>Ga0137397_10002476_pt1 | contig 12838 bp, 9 predicted proteins | sample czorhiz116metaG_FD_106658 | JGI IMG/M metagenome (GOLD analysis project Ga0137397, IMG submission 106658) | Vadose zone soil microbial communities from Angelo Coast Range Reserve, California, USA - czorhiz1.16 metaG | ecosystem: Environmental > Terrestrial > Soil > Vadose zone | place: USA... | reverse complement strand
GCGCAAATCGGCTCGCGGGAGAAGGGCGTTTTGGAGGGTAGTCCGGCCGTTCGGCGTACATAGGAGGTATACAGCCGAAGGCCAGTCAGTAACTTAATGATTTCAGAGGGGTTTTGATGGTGGCCAGGGACGGAATCGAACTTGAGCCGCTTTGGCGGCGTGAGGCCGCGCCCTTTGCGGCCGGGAGCCGACAGGCGAAATCCCGAGCCGGTTTTTGGCGAGGGACCTGGGGCTACGATTCGTATCGGGAAAACGATGGTGGCCAGGGACGGAATCGGTCGCGGACAGGGTGTTGATTACACGCAAGTTATTGATTCCACAAACGGACAAAAAGGACGAAACGGCCAAAAAGCCGATTCCATTGTACGTTTATTGTACGGTGATTTTTTTGAGAACTTTTTTCGCCGAGAAATGCATGGTGCTATTTCTTGCTCCGAAAGCCGATCAGCAGCAGATTGATGACATTTCGGTCTGCTCTTGATGGAGTTAGTCGGGATCGAACCGCCTCCGTGGATTGAAAACATGGAACTTACTGATTCTACAATGTTCTAAATCGGCAAGAAAGTCAGAAATGCGCTGTCGACGGTATAAAACGGTACAAAGATCTTCTCTGCCGAAATAGATTTTGGTCGGCATCACCGCCAAATGTTGAAGACATCACACCAGATGTGTGGAAGCGAAACAATCAGACGATGGCATTGGCAACGGCCTGGCTTTGCGACCAGTTTAAGACCAAAACCAGAAAGCCTGAAACGAAGATGCAAGTCCTCGGCTGATGAGCGGCACGCGAGGCCGGAGACATACGAGCACACGGGGACACTCGGGCCGCACAACGAGAAACCGACAAGAAGGCGGAAAGAGGACGTTCGAGAAGTGGGGAATAGCCTTATCCCGGGAAAATGTCAGACGTCAATCTGGAAGGAAGAGAATAACCGGTACCGACAAGGGGGTGACGGCGAATCTGTTGCACACCGATGAAAACCCGCTGGGTACCCCCTCGATAGCGGAATGAAAACAGAATGAGCGAAGGAATTGGCAGGAAGAGGTAAGCTCCAAAAGCGGCCTACACGAAACGGCGGCGAGTACGTGCAGCCGGGGGTGAGACTACAGCGCCTGATTTCCCTGGGGCAATTCGACGCAGGATTGGCTTCTTACGCGAGCAATTCTGAGCGGACAGCGCGCCTGCGGCCATTCACGTGGTTTTACTTCAGCGTGCATGGAAATCCGCCGCTGTTCGAATTGTCCTGAGGATCGCCGCAATAACTTTGTCCGCGCTCTCTCTGGTGCTTTCCAGATCAGTCCGGCACTCCACTTCCGGGGATAGCGGAGGTTCATAGGGGTCGTCGATCCCTGTGAAACCTTTGAACTGCCCCGCTCTTGCCTTCTTGTAAAGACCTTTCGGGTCTCGCCGTTCGCAGACATCAACAGGAGCATTCACGAAAATTTCAAGGAAGTTTCCGATACCTGCCCGGATCTCATCGCGACCGGCCCGATACGGAGAAATTGCCGATACCAGGACCACCATGCCCTGGCGGGTAAGCAATCCGGCCGCAAATCCGATGCGCCGGACGTTTTCGTCGCGCTCAGCCTTGCTGAATCCCAGATCACGGCTCAGGTGTTTGCGAACCACGTCTCCATCCAATATCGCCGTACGAATACCATGCGCCAGAAGTTCTGTATAAACTTCCTGGCAGATGGTGGTCTTCCCTGCGCCGCTTAATCCCGTGATCCAGACGGTAAGCCCCCGACCCGTATCGGCGGAGCGCGGCGCAGGTTCGCTCTCGCAGCCCTCCTGTGTATTCAATATGACGCCCGCGGCCAGAGTGACATGGAGGACCGGATGCACGACGACAAAGCTTCCGGTCATTTTGTTATCGACGTAGCGGTCGCAGAAGACAGGCTTGTGAGTTTCGATTTCTGCTTCGCCAATCTCATCCTGGCGGACAGGCTCCGAGGGCACCATACCCGGATTCCGGATATCGGTCTTGCACGGCAGCTTCAAAAAACTCATACAGGCGATTTGCGTCGTGTGCCTGAACAGATAGGGTTCGCCTGTTTTCGGCGTATCAGCCGAGATCCAGATGAGTCTGGCCCGGAACTTCTTTGTCTGCGCAAGCGGATGTCGAGGGTCGCACAGTATTTCGCTCCGGCCAGGGTCTGAATGTTCTTTCAGGGAGATCACGACGGGCTTCGAAACGAAAATTTCCCCCAACGCGGGCTGATCGTTGTCGATGCGATCAACCGTAACGCATGCTTTCGACGGGAGAACAAGCATTTCCTCGCCCGGGCGGATTCCGCCTGAAACAATCCGTCCGGCGTACCCGCGGAGGTCTCCGTTCGTGCGAATTGCGGTTTGAACGGAAAACCGAAAGCGCCGGGCGCCCAAATCGTCACAGGTCTGAATCGACTCGAGGGCCTCAAGAAGAGGCGGGCCTTCATACCAGGCCATCCGGTTGCTCCGGGCAACCACATTGTCTCCCGCAAGCGCGCTCACGGGAATGAACTGAATTTGCGGGAACAGCAGCGGACCGGCAAACTGCAGGAAATCCCGCTTCAGTTGCTCGCTGATCGCCGAATCGAAACCGACCAGATCCATTTTATTCAGCGCAACGATAAGATTCCCGATCCCGAACAGCGAAGCAATGCAGACATCGCGGCGAGTCCGGGGCGGAATGCCCTGGCATGCATCCATTACCAGCACAAAGGCCTGGGCCGAGGAAGCGCCAATCGCCAGGTTGCCGGTGGATTGTTCGTCTTCCGGCATTTCGGCAACGACGAATTTCCTTCGGGCCGTTGAAAAATAACTGGGCGCAATATCGCTCGCACTGCCCTGTTCCCGTTCCGCGACGGGCCCCCCGGTCACAGGCGGCTGATCGAACTCATGGCCGCCTGCGGACGAGCATTGCATCATCGAAGCCGGCTGGTCCTCATGCTCTCCGCCCGAGTCACGCAGCAATCCTGCAATGAGTGTCGATTTGCCGGCCTCCGCGCTTCCGGCCGTCAGAAAGCGAAGAAGATCGCGGGAATCTCGAACCGGCTGGAATGAACTTCTCAACATGATGACAACTCTCCGCTACGCCCGAAAAATGCGGGGCGAAGACTGTTCGCCGGACCAACACGGCATTTCGTCCCGCGGAATTATCTCTCCCGGCAGTCCTGGATCAGCCCCTCTGCACCGTCAGCTTTTGCAGGGCCTGACAGACCTCGCCCAGGACCTTTTCGCAGTCCTGAGAATCCGCGCGAATCACCTCCACCATGCCCGGGCCACTGGGACGCCAGCGAGCAAACATTCTCTCCGACACAATTCCGGAGAAAACACTGACCACAGGAACTCCGCAGGCCGCCGCCACGTGTCCACCCGCTGAATCGTAGCCGACGTAGAGCCGGCTGCCCGCGATCCGTTCCGCGAATGCCGCAAACGAGCCAGCGCAGAGGCGAAGATTGCCCGGGCATGACGCTGCCGCCCGCTTCACTCGCCCGCGTTCTTCATCGGAGGCGCCAAGATCGACCAGAATAGACTTGAAATTCCGGGATAAATGGCACAGCAGCCTCGACTCAAAAGGATCGGCGATTCTCTTGGCCGGATTGTCTCCCACTCCAAGGCTTACCGTGACTTCAGATTTCTCGCCCGGCGTGGACGCGGGCCGAATAAAGGGGGCTGCGTTCGGAATGTCCAGGGTTTTCATGACCCATTGCCTGGCCAGCCATGAAAGTGTTTCCAGACCTTCTCCGCCGTAAGAGCGGCTTTCAAAAAAATAGTAATCCTCCTCCCGGCCCAGCGGCAGCAGGCCCAGTTGAGTCAGGCGGGAATCGGGATCAAGAATAATGCTGTCGGGCCGGTCGAGTGCGGCGCGCAGATCGGGCCATATCGACAGCCGCTCCGCCAGAGTGCCGCTCCGCTTGTAGGGCACTGCCAGCGACTGTATGCGCGGCTCAGCGTCAAATAGTTCCCATCCCCTGGGGGGGCCCACGAAATAAATATCTGCATTGGGAAACTTCGTCAGCGCCGCATCCAGGAACACACTGGTCACCGCCACATCCGCGCCGAGAGTGACCCGGGAAAGAACAAATACGCTTCGAATACGCCCGGGATCTCCTGTAAAGCGACGCTGTCTGCGGATCCGCCGATAGCGTTCGCGCAGTGAGGATGCCTGCAATCCGGGGCAGACCCTTTCCAGTATTCCGCTGAAAAGATCCAGATAGATATCGGCCAGCCGTGGATCGAAGCGGTCGGACAGGCCCTCAACCACGACACGAAACAACAGTGCCGTGTTGCGCTCATTCAACAGCAATTCGGGGACAGCATCGGCCCGCGCATCGCCGGCCAGACAGCGCTGCAGCAAACCGTTCACCGCGTGCAGCGCGTCCGTTTCGTCGGAGATCGGATCGGAGTTCGCCATAAAGGGCTGCTCAACCTGCAACGGGTCGGTTTCGTCGATTCGCTGGTTCAGCCGGGACTCTCCGATCATCCATCGCCGTCATGGGAGCGGGAAATTCAGTCTCAGGCATTCAGGAAAGCACCCGGGATTCAGACGGCAGAATAACCTCCGCGCCGTGTTCCAGCCTTTCGCAATAGAATTTCGAAAGGCTGGCGACATACGCCGCAGGCAGAATACGGGTGCGATGAACTCCCTGCTTCAATGCCATATGGCAGGCATTCACTTTCGGCAGGAAGTGAGAAGGCATGTTCGAATCCCGAAGAAAGTCTTCCGAGGCGCCGGTCTCGATCCAGCGAATCACCGAACCGGAGCCGTCTTTGAGTTCGTCGAACTGCGTAATGAAAATCAGGGCATCGGCTTTCCACCCAATGGCACAGGCGGCGGCCATCAGGTCGGCGTCCACACTGCGCCATCTTCGGTCCGGACCAAGAGCAAGGTTGGAAATAACGGGAATACCCAAATGACGGGTGATCAGGTCAATCCATGAAGGATCGATGGAGGCAATTTCGACATCACACTTCTGACCGTGCCAGGCATACCGTCTGCGGGTCCGTATGAGGTTCCCATCCGCCCCCGAGAGGCCAAACGCCGCCAACCCGGCTGCGCTCAGGCACACCACAAGATTTTTATTGGATTTCAGCGCCGGAGAAATCCAATCCTGATCGCCGCTTTCCGCTCTTTGTGAATTCACTCCGTTGGTCGGGCGCGGCGGTTCGCGCTCCGTATTCGTATTTCCGGCGCTGCCATGAATCACTGTAACTTTGTGACCGTCGCCCGCCAGATCGGCGAGGGCGCGCGCCAAACGTGAAGACCATACCTCGCAGGCCGCTTCGGCGTCGTCAATTTTTACGACTATCCTCACGTCAGTTTCGCAGGCCCGCCCGGAACAAACGGCAGGGTTGTCCCGGATCTCCGGGCCGCCCATCCACCGCTGTCAGGGCTTCACTTCAAAGCGAAGACTCAGGCAGGTGATTCCCGCCTCAGCTTTCTGAAACTCTGAAATCTCAACGACCTCTACCGGGAAGCCCCGGCTTTCCAACAGCCGGCGCGTCCGGGGAAAGGAATCGGGCATCAGGACAACATCATGGATCAGCAGCACGTTTCCCGCCCAGGGCTCGTCAGCGGACACATGAATCACTTCATAGCCCGCAAACGCTCCGGTATCTACCCAGTCGGGGTTCGCCAGAATCGTATTCCGCCCGATGCACGATGCTCCGGTCGACAAGTGCAGACATCCGGAGACGGTGACCGGCTGGGTTGAGTACCCGATCGGCTCGAGTATCTTTTGCAACTGACATATCCCCTGCATGTTCGTCCGGGTTGAATGGCCCACAAATACGCGCTGATGGTCTTTGATGATGTCGCCGCCCTCCAGCGTGGCGGAATCGTTCAGGAAACGAAGAGAGCGATAGGCTTCAAGCGCCTGGGCCGGAACGCTCACCTCGGATCTTCGGGTTTCGCGGGCGGGCACCGCGATCACCGCCAGTTCATTGACGACAACGGCCATATCTTCCACGAACACCGCATCCGGAAGCTGGGGCGCCGGCGGCAGCGAAATGATCCGCACACCGAGCGAGCGAAGCTTCTCTTCATATTGACAGTGCTGCTGAAAGGCCTTTTCAAAGTCGATGGGCTGTCGCTCCATGAAGGTGAGCTGGCAGTTTTGAATCGCAGGGCTCACTGTTCGGGTAAAGGCGGTCACCACGGTTGAATCACCTCATTTTGAATGACGGGCGTTTATATCTTGGTTTCCTGGTTGCGGCAGGATGTCACTGCCGGCATTTTGGAAACGCAGCCGGACCATGCCGCACAAAGACCGACGCGCGGCATCTTACGAAGTTTTACCCGGGCCGTTTCTTCGCGCCGGCCCCGCCGATTTCGAAGAGCACTCATGGGTTCAGCGTGCCCCCGAGCCTGCGAGGCGATTGATGACGGCCTGGATTACGGGACGAAAACTCCAGGAGAGCAGGAGTACGGGCAACCCCATTCCCCTGTTTCTTCCGGAAGCTGTCAGTAAAACGAACAGCAGGGCCGCGGCCACCCACTCGTGCTCATAGAGCCGCAGTGCGCTAAACCGGTCCCGGCTTCGTTTTGAAGATACGAATGTGTTCCACTCCAGCAGGCCGATGCCCCGCCACCATCGAATCGCCGTTCGAACAACCGCATCGGATGCGATCAATGCGCCGTGGGCCGAACAGGCAACCAGTGTGACCATTTGCAGGCATAATTTCCGGAGATCTTTTTGCAGCGATTTCATCACCGATCGGCCAAATACGGCGGCACGCATCATACGTCCGCCCGAAGAAAGAATTCGCGGACCAGCCACCAGGAGCGCGAGGTACTCAATCATTCCGAAGCGATGCAGCGCTGTTCCGGCCAGAAGCAGCGACGAAATCGCCACAGGAACGAGAGACGCACCGGCGGTCTGGAAAATCAGCACGGCCCCAAAAAGCGGTATGCTCCATCGGCCCTGGCGGCAGTCCGTAAGCAGCCAGATCATATTCTGCCAGTCTCCCCGAATCCATCTGTGCCGGCGGCGGCACTCAAGGGAGTAACTCGAGGGGGGATCTTCGCGGAACAAGATATCCGGCACCGCGCCTGTACACGCAAGGCCGCCTTCAACGATATCGTGGCTGAGAATTCGCTGTTCCGGCAAAACGTCTTCCACGAGCGCGGCGAAAGTCTCGATATGAATGATTCCCTTGCCGCAAAACGGAGTCTCGCCGAAGGCATCCTGGCAAAAATCCCTGACAAAACCCGGTCGTTTGGCTGCCCGGACGTGCTCGGTGGCCTGAGCCACGACTACGGATGGCTGCAGTATTCCGAAACCTCTTTTCAGGGTGCGGGTCCGACCCTCCACATACGGATGATTCAACGGGTGCGCATGTGCGCCAACGAGTTGTTCAATGGAGTACTTCGTGATTTCCGTGTCTTCATCGAGAACCACAATGTATTGGGCCCCCGTCAACTGGTCAGGGTTTCCCGCCGACCGGCTGAATCGCCGGACACCGCAACGGATATAAGAGGCCAGGTCGAGTATCTTGCCCCGTTTTCTCTCCCACCCGATCCATTTTCTCTGAGTGCGGCAAAATATATGGTCGCGATGAAGCAGAACAAATGGCCGGCGATCCACATAGGCCGGGCGCTGGTTCAACTCAAAAATCGATTGGCTGCAGATTTCCAGCAACTGCTGCTGTGCTTTCCCCGGGGAGGGGCTGCCATCATCGGGAAAATCCGTCAGTAACACAAAAGACACATTGACGCCCGCCGTAAGCGAGTAATGCCTTTCCATGGTGCGCGTCAGCGTTTCAACCTGCTCGACATCGAGCAGAACGACCGGAATCGCCACGACCGTTCTGAACTTGTCAGGAATGCCCTTCGAGAAGTCCAGGGCCGGCAGGCGGTGAAACTGCGGACGCTGGTTCGTGTACGTATCCATCAGCGCCAACGCACACTGACTGGCAAGAACACCCAGGGCCGGAATGAAGATGAGAGCCGGCCAGAAGTTTGGAAGCGATGAAACAGCCAAAACACCAGCCGGCGCCCACAACAGGGCCGTGAGACAAAAGTACAAAGTAACTGCGCCCGCTGAAGATCGCGGGACAGAGTGGCCGTACGCGCGAGGAAGGCCCAGTCGCTCCAGGAGAATGTGGACGCCCTCGTCCAGAAGATAGAAACCCACATGAGAATGCAGCCGCAGGCGCGCATCAATGGCGACCGGCGCGCGGGCCGCCAGAGCGAGCGCTGTATTGCAAATAATGGCCGGTGATACTCCATACCTCATCGACAATCGTTCGACCGCCTGCCGACAGGCGTTCTTGCTGTGACAGTCCATCTGGGGATAAATTCCGGACGGATCTTTTTCAAGCACACCCTCAAAGGAAAGCAGTTCAGCTACCACGGCGTCTTCATCCATGGACCCGAGCATCTTCAGACCGGCGATCAGGTCCGGTATGTCTTTGTTCCGAAACGCCTCGCCCGGGGGAATTGTATCGAGCATTTTCCCGAGAGAGAGAAACGCCGACAACCGAAGCGCCTGGGGAAAAGCCTTCAGTTCGGAATGGAAAAAGGGAGTCGCGGTTTGCACCCTTCTTGCAAAAAGAACGCACTCCGCCGTCGAATATCCGCGCTTGGTATCCGAAAGACACCTTTGGGCCACGACAAAAATACGCGGCACAACCGAACCACGATTGCCGACCGCTGAGGGGATTTCAACGAAACACTCCAAGGTTTCCCCCAGGCTTTCCGCCATGCCGATGAGGGCGTCTATATCCTCGCCGGCGGCCCTCACGGCCGTCTCCCGTGGCGGCGCAGCATACGCTCTCAGCGCCGAGGAAATCCGTTTCAGTTCCCGTGAGCATCGTCGAATAAATCCGTGGTTGCGAGGCTTGCCGGCGACAATCGATTGCGTCGAAGGGCTGTCACCGGGGTGAGCGGAAGGCGGCTGCGGTCGTTCCCGCAGGGCCCTGGCAACGCGAGAACTCTTCATCGCACCCGTTCTTTCATTTTCCGCAGTAATTCATCGGAAAGACAGATATTGCCGGACCGCCCGGACCCAAGACGGATATCAGGCTTATTGTCGCCGTGGTAGTCGGAGCCGCCCGTCAATAGAAGCCCGAAACGCGCGGCGGTCTCCCGCAGAAGTTCGCTGTCTTTCGGCGAATGATCGCTGTGATAAACCTCAACCGCGTCCAGTCCGCTTCGAACAAGTTCCTCAATCACCTCGGTGAGAGACAGCGCTTGATCGCTGCGAATGCGAAAGGGATGGGCCAGAGAAGCAATTCCCCCGCTGCCTCGAATTCTGCCGATCGCCTCCTGTGTCGACGGAAGCCTGCGCTCCACTCCGGCCAGCGCCACGTCATTGAGGTATCGATCAAACGCGCTTTGGTAATCGAAGGCATAACCCTTTTCCACGAGGACCCGCGCAAGGTGGGGACGCGCCGTTCGATCCGGGCCCAGGTCCGGAAAATCGTCCCACGAAATACTGATATTGGCGGACTGGAGCTTCTTCATCAGTTGCAGATTACGATCGCGCCGGGTCGACGAAATGGCACTCAGCCAGGCGCGAAATCCCGCGTCGGGGGGACCGCCCGGAAAATATCCGAGCACATGCATCGAGGCGCCGGGGGCCGGGGCCCCGTCGAATAGAGTGCTCACTTCCGTACCACAGACGAGTTCCAATGCATACCCATCCGCAGCCAGGGCGTCATCATACCCCGCCAGAGTATCGTGATCGGTTATGGCCAGCGCTGTCAGGCCGATTTGCCGGGCTTCTTCCAGCAAGGCGGCGGGTGTGCAACTGCCATCCGACAGATTGGTATGTGTATGAAGGTCAATCATCGCGGGCAAGACAAAAATTGCCGCACTATATTCAGGGTCCGTTCCGGATCGACTGCCGGCGATTCAAAAGCAGCTTATCGTTCAGGGCTTTCCGGACCTGTATACGCTGGGGCCGAGTAGGACCTCTCCAGATGCTCCCGAATATCCGCTTCGGTAAACCAGACTGGCTTATATCCTTTATGAGCAAAAATCTCCGATTGATCGCTGAAGTGCTTTGACTCCGGGTTGGCTGATTCCGAATAGGCAACAACGCTGACAGCAGTGGGCGGATCGGTAAACTCCACAGCAAGCACATAACTGTCTCCATCGGATGCGATCCACTGTCCCGTGGCATCGCGGCGATATCCGATGGAGCGAAATGCTCCGAAACTGCCTCCGATGGGCACTTCAAAATTTCCCCGCCTCAATTTGTGCCAGTCTCCCCAGCGGACCGAGAGAGAGAGATACTCTTTCCTGACGGCTCCGACCGCCGCTGCCAGCGCAGCCAGGGCCTGGTCGGGATCGCCAATCCCCCGCATCGACCCAAGAGGGCGTGCGGCGCTCCATGGCTCTTTGAAGATGGGTGACGCCTTGCGTCTGTATTCCTCCCACCAGCGAATGAAGAGCACGGCCCCGTGGCTTTCGACATCCGCCCGGTTATCCCAGTGGGCAAGGATTTCGGCCGCCTCCCGCAGGTCGCCGCTGTCGCCTTTGCGTTTTCTGATCAGAGAAATCAAGTCGGCCTTGAGACGATCGGCCGGGCCAAAGGTCTCGTTATATTTGAGCCTTGCAACTTTCTCGAGTGTCAGGCGCTTTTCGGCCTCCAGCATCCGAAGGCTGATTTGTCCGCGGAAGCTGAGCCCGGCATCGTCATTCATATAGTCGGGAAAACCGGCCCGATCGATTCGCTGTTCGAGCGTCGAATACCAGGGAGCATCATTCGTGTTCTGCAAATATCCGCCGCGCGGATTCAGCAACTGCGGAAGCTCGGTGATCGGATGCACGGCCTACCATTCCGTACTTCTCGTATCGCCGGCCACGGGGGTGTCTCCCCGAACGCCGGCGGGGCGAATGGGGATCCGAGAGTTGGCCAGGTAAAATATATTTCCGGCGCGGTCTGCGTACCCTATGTTGAACATAGGCAGCTGCTGCATGTTCAGCGCCGCCCTGAACTGCGCGAGACTTTCGGCCTTGGCCATCAGGTTATATTCGGTCAGGAAGTTGACGAGATCGAGGTTGGCCGATTTATAAGCATACGCCCTGGTTCCCGCAACGCGAATGACAGGCCCGAAGTGGCATGAAAGGATAGTGCGAGTGACTGTCTCTTCCCGCTCACCCCTCTTCACCACGATGGAGACGGTCTTCGATTGAATGGGCAAACGCATGCCGTCATAGAAGTACCGCGTGGGATCCGCAGGGTCGAGTTTCAATTCGTAGACATCTTCGGACCGGTGCTGATTCACCGTATGAGTCCAGCCCAGATTCTCGTTAAATCCGATGGTGATGACCGGAAATCCCAGGAGGGTCGCTCCGCTGATGTTGATTTTTCCGGGAACCGTTAACTGGAGTTCGTGGAAAATTCTTGAACCCGACCATGGGAGATGGGGATTGGCCAGAAGAATTCCGTGCCCTGACGCCGAGCGTTCGCGCCCGATTACCCACATGTTCGATCCAGCCCCGGAGCCGCTTTCCAGCCAGGGCCGAAGGTCCAGAGAAAAATCCATCAGCAGGACGGCCCTGCAGTGGGCCAGCAGATCGACGCCGGTTATCGGCTTCGCCCAGGGCGGCGCCGAGGTCCGGTGTTCCAGGAGATACTGATCATAGCCCCGGGCGTATCCCTCAAGGATCGCCTGCATGTGTGGCGGCAGATCGTCAAAGTGGTCCCGCGCTTTTTCCCGCATGCCCAATTGGCGGACCAGCAGGTCTTCTTTCAGGAAGCTTTCTCCAAAAACGGACGCCTGTTCGCCACGCGCCCGCAGAAACAACCGCGTGAGCTCTTCAAAATGGTCCTCCGCGGTGGCATAACCCTGGGCAAAGGCGGCGGCCTGTTCGGAGTCTGCAAGTATGTGCGGAACACCAAAGGTGTCGCGACGTATTACAGCGCTGCGCGCCAGTTCAACGGGACGAGCATCGATGGGCGCGGAAACGAGCGTGCACAGAAGCAGCAGGAAAAAACCAATGCGCATGGCGAGTGTGCGCCGGCTGAACTCACTCTTTGAAGTGGAAGACAACTTCATCCTCGATTCCGACGTTCTTTCGCGTTCCATTCCTGTCTCCGGTTTCGCTCTCGGGTCGGGCATCACGACAAAAGCAGCGATGCTGCGCACTGAAACTCAAAATCATTGTGCGGCCCGCTGGTAGGCGCTGTTGACATAGGTGAGGGGCCGTTTTGCACCGAAGGATATATGCTGCACCAGGCCGAGAATCATTCGATGATCGCCCGCGTCTATCATCCTTGTTACGCGACACTCAAACGCCGCCGGCACATCCGACAGCAGAGGGACTCCGTTGCACCCCGGATACCACGGAACATTGTCGAACCGGTCTTTTAATCGCTTTGAAAACTGTACAGACAGGTGCTGCTGATGGTCCCCGAGGATATTAATAGCGAAAGGCCGATCCATTTTCAGATGTTCCGTCATTTGTGAGCGCAAATCGATGCATACCAGCACGAGCGGCGGATCCAGTGAGACGCTGGTGAAAGAGCTTACTGTAATTCCGTGAGGTGTTCCGTCATCTCCGAGAGTGGTGGTGACCGTCACACCTGTGGGAAACCTGCCGCATGCCTTTCGGAATTGTTCCGATGTGATCGGTGCAGGGTCCATATGCGAACCTTAATAACGGGAACCTCAGACTGCGAATTCGCCTCTCATGGTCGCCGGCCCTGAAGTTCGGCCCGGAGGCATTGCTCCCACCGGCTCCAGATCGTCAACGTCGACCTCCACGGACACGCTTTTCATGATCAGTTCGAGCGTGATTACCACGCGAAAACTTCCTTTTTTTCTGATGAGCACGCCCTCGATGCCGGCCATCACTCCGGATTTCACGCGAACCCGGCTTCCCGTGGCCAGATAGGAGTG
>Ga0137397_10002475_pt1 | contig 12841 bp, 9 predicted proteins | sample czorhiz116metaG_FD_106658 | JGI IMG/M metagenome (GOLD analysis project Ga0137397, IMG submission 106658) | Vadose zone soil microbial communities from Angelo Coast Range Reserve, California, USA - czorhiz1.16 metaG | ecosystem: Environmental > Terrestrial > Soil > Vadose zone | place: USA... | reverse complement strand
TCGGACAAGGCTGCTCGCCAGTCGGCGTCTGAGGGTATCGCATCCCTCGCTCAAAAGGATGGTCCCTCCGCCATCAAGTCCACCGGTTTCACCGATGCCGTTGTCAAGGCGCTTGGCGACAAAAAATCACCCGCCGCCCGTGAGGGTGCTGCCGGGGCTGTGCTCGCCGTCTCGAAGGCTGCCGTGCACGCCCTCGAGCCTTCCTTTATCGATTCCGGCCTCTATGCTGCTCTCCTCGAGACATTCGCCGATAAAATGCCCGCTGTGCGCACAGCCGCCATAGAGGCTGTCCGTACCTTTGTGAGGAACGCCAATCCGTGGGGTACGGCGTTTTTGCTCCCTGCTCTCCTCCATGAAATCAAGACCGCCGGCAAGTGGCAAGTCAAGACGGGTGCCCTCACCATCCTCGATCAGCTTGTCGTCAGCGCTCCCCAACAGACTGCTAGGCTCATGCCCGACATCGTACCGGTCCTTTCCGAGGCGATTTGGGACACGAAGGCCGATGTCAAGAAAATGGCCCGCGAGTCGCTCACGAAGGCCACCGCTCTGGTTTCCAACAAGGATATAGAACGTTTCATTCCCGCCCTTATTCAATCATTGATTAATCCGGTCGAGGAAGTTCCCAAGACTATTCAACTTCTCTCTGCCACCACTTTCGTTTCTGAAGTGGATTCGGCTACACTCTCCCTAATGGTTCCCCTACTCTCTCGTGGTCTTTCTGAAAAGTTGACCGCTACTAAGCGCAAAGTTGCTGTGTATGTTGTACACCCCCATACGTCTGTCTTAACTTTCTGATCCCATTCCTCCACAGCATCGTCGATAACATGTCCAAGCTTGTTGACTCGCCGGTCACAGTCCGCCCCTTCCTTCCCAAGCTCCTCCCAGGTCTCATCAAGGTTGAGACCACGATCGGTGACCCTGAGGCACGCAGTGTTGTCGGCCGGGCCATTGCCACGCTCCGTCAGGTCGGCGAAGTCCCTACAGGTGATGCCTCAGACCTTCCTCCTCTCAAATCCGTCGAAGCCAGTCAGCTTGCCCAGTCGCTGGTATCTATCTACAAAAAGGCGGGTGCCAACCCCGTCCCCTCTGTTACGGACGAGTGTGCGATTTATGTCTCACGCCTCGCCGCGAACCTCGTTACTGCCAAGAACTTCGAGGTTCCGGAGTGGGATACCCTTGCACCCTACGTCGGTTTCCTTGCCCAGACCCCTGAGCCCGTTTCGATTACTCGTGACTGGGTCGTCCGCTCAGCGTCTGAGGATTCGGACGATGTTGCAGACCTCGAAGATGAGGAAGAAGGCGAAGACCTCTGCAACTGCCAGTTCTCTCTCGCCTATGGTGCCAAGATCTTGCTCAACACGGCCACTCTCCGTCTCAAGCGTGGCCACCGCTATGGTCTCTGTGGCAAGAACGGTACCGGAAAGTCTACCCTCATGCGCGCCATTACCAACGGCCAAGTCGAGGGCTTCCCATCACCCGACGAGGTTCGCACGTTCTACGTTGAGCACGACATTGACGGATCGGAAGAAGATACCTCTGTCCTTGAATTTATCCTGTCTGATAAGCGCATCCTTGCCTCTGAGCAGGAGGTCGTTGAGGCTCTCGCTTCTGTCGGCTTCGTCGGAGAGCGCCAGAAGGCTGCTATTGGTTCCCTCTCTGGTGGTTGGAAGATGAAGCTTGCGCTTGCCCGTGCGATGTTATTTAAGGCCGACATCCTCCTCCTCGATGAGCCGACTAACCACTTGGACGTTATCAACGTTGCCTGGTTGGAGGGCTACCTTACTGGCCTCACTCACTGCACGTCTATCATCGTCTCCCACGATTCCGGTTTCCTTAACAACACGATCACCGACGTCCTCCACCTCAACCGCTTCAAGCTCCGCCGCTACCGTGGTAACCTCGAGGCGTTTGTTAAGGCCGTTCCCGAGGCCAAATCGTATTACACTCTCGAGGCTGCCGAAGATTACTCATTCAAGCTTCCCGATCCCCCTCTGCTCGAAGGTGTCAAGACCAAGGAGAAGTCGCTCCTCAAGATGCGCAAGGTTGGCTTCCAGTACCCCAGTCAACCCGTGCAGCAGCTATACGAAATCACACTGCAAGTCTCGTTGTCCTCGCGTGTTGCGATCCTCGGTCCCAACGGTTCTGGCAAATCGACTCTCGTCAAGCTGCTCACTGGCGAGATGGAGCCAAATAAGGGCGGTGAAGTATGGAAGCACCCCAACTTGGTCATCGGCTATGTTGCACAGCATGCGTTCCATCACATTGACCATCACCTTGACAAGACTCCTCTGGAGTATATGCTCTGGCGCTACCAGACCGGCGAGGATTTGGAGGAGATGAGCAAGGCGGCGCGCCAGATCTCAGCCGAGGAGGAACAGAAGATGAAGGACGGTGCGCTCATAGTTGTGGAAGGCCAGAAGCGATTCATCGAGGAGATTGTGTCGCGCAAGAAACTCAAGCAGTCATACGAGTACGAGGTGTCGTTCAAAGGTCTCAGTTCGTCCGAGAACATTTGGCTGCCGCGCGATGACCTGGTCAAGCGTGGGTTCGAGAAGAAGGTGCTCGAGGTGGATACCCGCGAGGCTCAGCGGTTGGGTCTACTCCGCCCGCTCGTTCGCCGTGAGATCGAGAAGCACTTTGCCGACTTTGGGCTCGAGCCCGAGTTTGTTTCACATAACACCATGCGTGGTCTTTCTGGTGGCCAGAAGGTGAAGATCGTGCTTGGAGCGGCGACATGGCGCCGGCCTCACGTCATCTGCCTGGATGAGCCGACTAGTGCGTTCTGCGTTTTTCCCTGCGTCCATTGATGGCGTTACTGACCTTATCGTGTTACATAGACTACTTGGACCGCGAATCGCTCGCTGCACTGATTTCTGCTCTCAAAGTGTTCGAGGGTGGTGTCCTCGTCATTACACACAACCGGGACTTCTCCGAGTCCCTCTGCCAAGAGGTGTGGGCGATGCGGGACGGTAGGCTCGAGGCGTCAGGCCACAACTGGGTTGAAGGCCAGGGCTCGGGCGCACGGATTGACAAGAAGGATGGGCAGGAGGATGATCAGTTTGATGCCATGGGAAACAAGGTCGATACGAAGAAGGCGAAGAAGGTCACGGCGGGCGAGGCACGCAAACTTAAGAAAGAGCGCATAGCACGGAAGAAACGCGGTGAAGACGTCGACGACGAGGACTTTTAGATTGCATCAGTGTTAGGCACCGCGACGATCTGTTTTTATTATTACCCTGGCTTGTATTGTCCAACCGTGCCGTGTGTGTCTGGGTTTGCCTTGTCTTGTTTTGCGTGCCGGTCTATGACTTTTAGAGTATATTGGATGCACGTTAATACCCATTTTCAATCACTATTACATGACTATTTCGAGAGAGCTGCGCTTGGCAGTGCATCCGACGACCGGTTATCAGCACGTGCCTTTCCATGTCTCCGCGGTTAAAGGGTACAGTACTGCGCACCGCCTACAAAATTTCCTGTTTTTAATACCCCGTTCAACTCAACACTTCTACGCCTCCCTCTTCCCTTTACAGAATGCCATTGTTATACCCTTATGACTACGATGTCCCCCAGTTATCCACTCGCAGCCTTGCGTCGGACCTCACACCGAACGCGACGCAACGCACGACCCTCATCGTCGCAGGATGTTATATCATCATCATCGGCATCCTCTGGTATGTCCCCTCCTTTATGCGCTGAGTTATTGTTCCCTCTGTTGGTAATCCACTTCCTCGCGTTGGTGTATGCAGGCATGTGCCATACCTGAACTTTATCAGTGAGTCGTCAAACCCTCTCGAACCCGACCCGACGGTTGCTTACCGTGGCGTCGCGCGTTGTATAGTTTACCCGTTCAAGTGCGTAAGAAAGCTTCTCATCCTCCGGTTCTCAGTTGTGGGGCCTGGGGAGGATGCGAAAAGTGGATTGTGATACTGATGCGATTTGGCTTGCAGATTGCTGACGGTCGGGTTTCACGAGGTACGTGTGGTGTCGCCGTTGCTATTGATTGCCCTTGCCGCGGCAACAAAAACCACATATGATAACATGGATAAAATACTGTAGATGAGCCACGCGTTCGTGGGCGTCCTCACATGCGCTCGCATCCATTCCATCGAACTCGATCGTGAGCGTTTCCCATTCCAACCTTCTCCCTGTGGTTATTCTGACGTACGAATAGCGGACGAGGGTGGGGCGACGAGCATGTCCGGCGGCATCCCGTGGCTCACGCTACCCGCGGGGTACCTCGGCTCGGGCCTGATAGGCGCCGCGCTCATCGCGTGCGGGTTCGACACCAATGCGAGCAAGGTCGCCAGCCTCGTCCTCGCCGTATTTTTCATATTTACGCTTTGGTGGGCGAGGCGGAATCTCCTGTGCGTCTTTTTTGGTTTTTTTTTGGGGGGGCTGGATGGCTGGATGGCTGACGGTAGTGGCGTTGATATCATAGGACTTGGGTCCTTTTGTTGGGAATGTCGGGTTTGATCGTCCTCTTTTGGTTCCTCATGGGAGGCGAGGTGCTCCGATACTTCGTGAGTCCGCGCGTCCAGTTGATTTTTTTAAGCTTGTTGTGTTCATATCGCGTGTGTATAGGTGCTGTTCATCGGCGTCATGTCGTGTCTCTATGTCCTCTGGGATGTGATCGGTGCGTCCCTTTATTTTGTCTTTTGAAAGGGATAGAGGTGGAAGCTTATGGTCGTTGGTGGCGTTGCGCCCGTAGATGACACCATCGCGCGGAAAGTAAACGCATCGGACGCATCAGCTTTCGCCAAGATCTGTGGCTGTTTCCCTTCTCAAGGTGCGCTCGTCACAGCCTTTTCTGAGCGCCGGGCCGTGCTAACCACGGAGTTTCTTACAAAGTTTGGGGCGTCATCTGGCTCATCATCGCGTTCATCTTCTTCATCCTCGGTGTCTTGGTTGGCATTCTCGCGTTCAAGGTACGCCATCCACTGCACTGCATCTTCTGCGTGCTTATAGCGCCGCGTGATTGCCCTTTTGACGTTCCTTTTTTTTTTTTGCTGTGGTTGCAGGAATCGGCGGCTGAACAGAAGCAAGACGCTGAGCACTTCTTGCCCGTGCCGGGATCGAACGCCGCGGTCGCTACGTGGCCGCTGTCGGCTCCTCTCGCGCTGCTCGTCGGCACCCTGTCGTCCGCGTTGCTCAGTTTACTATGATCGGCGCAGCGCAAGGGCGTGCGTAACGTGGCGTGGGATTCGTGTAGCGCTATATTCTGATATATGTAACTCCTTGTTGGACATTTTAAGTTTTGGTTGTCGTTTCTTTTGTGTATCGTGCGGGACTTGTCGATGACTATTGTTGTTGGCTTTGAGACTGGTGAGACACTTGGCGGTGTATCTGTCTGCCTGCCTAACAGGTACTAATTTTGATTATTATCTTTTTTCCCGTCCTGCGATGCTGTGATCCCTAAGTGGATCTTTTGCCTGTCTCAACTACCTAATGATCTATCCCCCGTGGAACTCATACCACATGTCCAACTTTCCCATGCTTGCAGAACTCAAGTATCACTTCAATGCTATAGGAGCATTGCCCAATATGACAAGTCCTAAGGGCAAGCAACCCAGCAAGTGGGAGGTCACTAGAGTTAGTACCATTTGAGTGGGTCATATTGTTGCTTGTGCAGGAATAGGGGAGATTCGGGAGTTCTCTACAGGTTTCGTGGCTTTCACGTCATCCGTCAGAGATACAATATTTACCATTTTCTGACCCTTTCATTGCTCTCGAGACTGCAGATAGAAATCGACTGATACATGCCATACTGCCGTCTGTCATTTAAGTTAAAGCCTAAGAGGCTAATCACGCCGTTTAGTTATCAGTATGAACTTGAATGCCGCAGAATGCGTCCAAGTCAAACTGAGCATCGTGATGTCAGAAAACAACCCTCTTCCTCGCCCCCCGTGCCTCGCTGTCAATCGGTGATTATTAGCAGTGCTGACGCCGTATCCAAACAGACGTGGACACGAACCGACGGCCACAAATTATGCGCCATAATGAACAAAGTTCACCCAACGCTCCAAAGATACACCACCCTTTCTCCGCAGGTACTTCACAGCGTCTCGAAGCGCCACCGCCGTCCTCTCGTAGTAGCACGTTCCATTCGTCTCGTCCGAGAAAACCGACTTGTAAAAGTGGCTCGCCAGGTCCCGCCCATCCACATCGGCCATCGCCCACATCGTCCCAACGACACTTCGGAAACCGCAAAACTGCATGGCTGCGGCGAGATGGAGCACCTCGTCCGCGACGCTCTCGTCCGTCAGCTCCGCGGTGTGACAAGCGGACAAGAAGGCGAACTCGGCATTGGGGAGCTGAGATCGCACGATGTCGAGCAACGGAAGGCGTTTCCCTCGATGGAGCTTGAACGAAGCCTCGAATGGCCTCCCTGGCTCGAGGATTCCGTGGCACACGATATGGGCGAACGGATGGTCCCGGAGGCGTGCCAGCACGGCGGGAGGTGTAGCCTTTGCGGAGAAGAGAGTCGTCACCTGGGTATCGATGGCTCGTACGACTTTCATCTCTTTCAGCGCCAGTGGCATTTTTTCATCGGGCTGAGCAACGAGAAGTATCGAAGGCTTGCCAATCGCCTGCGAGCCGGGATTGCGGGATTCTATGAGTGCTGAGAGGGATGGGGTATATGAGGGGACGTATAGGTCCAGGAAATATTTTGGAGGGCCCGCGTATGATGGGATTGGACCCATCGCGTGGAGTGGAAGAGAACAAAGAGCGGACGTCGGACACCACCAAACGCGAGATTGTTCCGGTACATTCAACTCGTTCAGCCGTTTGATCACTGGACGGCCGACAAGATCGTAGAGCTCCTTCAGGACAGAACGTAGCGCGTCCTCGTATTTATCCGATTCGAGACCCTTCTTCCGTTCCTCCAGTAGGAGATGTTGCAATTTGTTCGCACGGGAATAGAAGTCGTCGGGTGTAGGAATCAGGGAGGGCGGGCGGTGGTGGAGAATGATGACGATGTCGGAACGCCACCTGGAGTGATTGATGATGACTACAGGCCCGTGAGATGCAGCGGAATGGAGAGTGTCGAAGGGAGGTGGCTTTAAGAAGTTGTCAAATCCCGGCAGGGCTTGTATCTGCGAAATAAACTCCTCGCGATCGTCCAAAAGTTTCCGCTGCCGCATCACGAGATGGCCAAATGGATCCATCTGCTCGATGTCACCGTCTTCACCACCAAAGTTTACACCAACACCAACGTTGTTGTCCGGTGAGAAGGCGAAGGTGATCCTTTCGAGGTCTCTATTGACCGCGGCAAATTTGCCCGCTAACTGAGAGTCGGCCAAACGAATCTGATCGATCGAGGTTCGAAGACGGCGCATTTCGGACCACAATAATGCTCTTCCTTGCTCGAGTGTCTCGATCGCCCGCACGAGTCGACTGGTGTGGATCTGGTAGGATGCATAGTCCAGTGGCAGTGTTTTGAAATCGACGCTTAGTGCCACAAGTCCAAAATGCTGTGTGTCAAGTGTGGGGGCAAATGTAAGAGATCGTCGCATTGACGACATGGCGCGGTCGTACGCAGTCGAGGCAGAGGGGTGTCCAAAGTGGCGCGCGATCAATGCCCATCGACATGAAACCGGGGATTGGTTGAGTAAGCCCGTTCCATGATTTGTCGCAGCAGCGAAGAGTTGCATGAGCTCGTTCAAGTCTTCTCTGCGACCAAACAAGTCAAGACGGTGTGATAGAAATTTGATAAGCTCTAGCAGAGATGAGCCATGGCGCATCGGTCGGTCTGTGCTGTTGATATCGTCTCGAGCGGCTGAAATTGCCTTGTTGAGGTACTCGATGTTATTTGTGCGTTCAAAGGCGCGGTAGAAGAGACGACCCAAGGCTTCACGGGCGTTGAGAGAAAGTGTACCATCAGGGTAAGAAGCAAGCAATTCTCGACAATACTTGATACCATCTTCGATGTCCGTTATGTCGGTAAGACGTTTGATGGCGGTATCGTCAAGTGCATCAGCGTGGTCGCTGAATGTCTCCCATGAAAATGGCTTGGCAGGGTCCAATTTAGGGAGTGATGCGGCCAGGTCACGGAATGATGGATGCAAAATGGCAGGTTCTAAAGTACCGGACAGTGCTTCCGCTGTGGCTCTGAAGTTACCGAAGCGCAATCCCTGAAGGTGGGAGAGACACTCCATGATCATAGAACGATCAGGATCATCAATCGACATCCTGTCAAGCCAGATACGATGGCGGTGGATCGCTTTTTCCAAATCCTCCGGCTTCCAATCCATACCAAACCGAGCTAGGGAAAACGTGGTAGCCAACCGCAATGACGTGCTTTGGTATAGACTGAGGCTATCTCCGAGAGGACGGAACATGATGACGTCGTCCAGGATAGCCATTCCCTCTTCGTAGTCATCTTTTAGCGCAGTTGCAAGGAAGCGTTTCAAGAGACACCGAACAAGAACAAGTGAGACTTCGTGCAAATATGGCAGGGGCAGGTGACTAATTGCCTTGCGTAGGCACCCAATGACCTTCTCGGAAGGAACTTTCCCGTCCGAGGGTTCTCTCAGGTGTACACGCACGGCTCTCACAAGGGCCATAATAAGATGAATTAAAGCGTCTGTCGAGATGCCGGAGTTGAGATTTTCCCCGCAGAGACCCACCATCTCCTCGATATCCTGATCCACATTTTCAGGCTGTAATTCCACCTGGAGGGCCAATGCAGAGACAAGAGTTCCTGGGACAGTAAAGGGTCCATGGATGGGGACTTCATGCCACTGTCCGCGCAGATAGCGAAGGTACATGATGCAATACTTGACATCTTCGGGCTGCCTGGATTGTTCGGCGCGATAAAATATGGCGATCGTGAGATAAAAGAATATCTCGGCAACGTTTAGACACATGAGGTGCGGATACCAGGGGTGTGGGAGGTGTATTGCTTCTGTGAAGCCGAGAATTGATCCTTTGAGGTCATCGTGTTGCCTTGACAGAATGTAGCGCATTAATCTCGCCATTGCCAGATTTTGAACGTATAGAGTGCGCCGAGGATTGGATCTGGGTAATGACAGCATAGAAAGTGGAGAAAAAGAGAGAGAAATAAAGCTGTCGAGTTCATGGAGAAAGTCCGGGGCTGAAAAGATGATGGAAGACGGATGATTAAGACCAAATGATCGCTAACGGACGCCTAAAAACAGCAGTATTGGATCCCAAACTTACGGTGTTCGTAATCCATAGCTTCAGGATAGACAATTCTCAGACGCTGATTTGATGCACCGAATGAGAAGTGACAGAGCCACGCTTCAGTTCCAAGTGCGAGTTGTGAACGAACTTGACGCACGGCACTCGGTCCGCCAGGTCCGGAAGGTTTAAATACAAACACCTGCGCAAGTTCCCCGCTCGCTCAACGTCAGACAAGGCTCAGGACTCTGGCGTACGCGCGTCCCTGTCCTTCCCTTTCACTCACACTCATGAAGAGGCGGAGGAGCGGCGCATCGACGTCGCAAAAGACGCGTCTCGTCTCTCAGCGGAGTTCAGCGGACCCAGCTGTGACCTTGTTCAAGCTCGAGGACCCCGGCGGCTACTCGCCCGTCGGCGATACTGGTAGCAACCCCGATCCGGCACCCATACCATTACCACAGGCATCTACGGCGCGCCGCCCGAAGCGCGTCAAGGTCGAGGAGCTGGCCGATGGGAATGGTGACGATGCCGGGTTGTCAGTCCTAACTCCCGAGCCGCTGCTGACAGGCAAGGGCAAGGGTAAGGGTAAGGGCAAGAGGGTGGTGGAGAAACCACAGATGCGAACACCGTCGATTAGATCCGCATCCGCGTCGCCGCAGAAACGGAAGGCGATAAAGCAGGCTCTCGAGAAGCCGCACCCCGCACCTGCACGCTGGCGGGAGACGTACGACGCCATCAAGGAGATGCGCGCGCGGTTCCCCGCACCGGTAGATACGATGGGGTGCGACACCGCCAAGTGGAAGGAGACGGACCCTCGGGTACGTGCACACCTTTGAAACGGCCAATTATTCGAGTCATTCACAAAACTTTTCATTCATCAACCGACACACACCAACTTTGACCGCCCCGCCTTCCTTTCTCTGGTTTGTGACCGAGCGTAGAATAAACGACTCGCAACGCTCATCTCGCTCATGCTTTCGTCACAAACGAAGGATGAGGTCACGGACGCAGCCGTGGCGAAGCTCCGAGCGGCGCTCGGCGGAACGCTCAGCCTTGACGCTCTGTTGGCTGCCGAGGAGCACGTTATCGCGGATTCCATCAACAAGGTGGGATTCTGGCGCCGCAAGACGCAGTTCGTTCTCAGTTCCCATTCCCCTCGTCCTCCCCGAGTTACTGACCAACAGGGTAAAAAACACTACATAGATATATAAGACAGGCTGCGCCGCGCCTACGGGATGACTTCGATTCGGATGTCCCAAAGACCGTCGAAGAGCTTTGCTCACTCCCTGGCGTGGGGCCAAAGATGGCGTTTTTGTGTTTGCATGCAGCTTGGGATATGTCAGTCACCCACCCATCCTGTTAACTAAACCCTCCTTGCGCTAATAATGTTTTGGGGACAGAAACGTGGGCATCGGTGTGGATGTTCATGTGCACCGCATCACTAACCGGCTCTCGTGGCACAAACCTCCTACGAAAACAGCCGAGGAGACCAGGTAAGAGGCGGCTATTCGATGTTCTGAAGCTCTAACCAATCTGCCCGTTGGGCGGTACGCAGGCTCAATCTACAGTCGTGGCTCCCCACCGAGTTCCACAAAGAGATCAACCACCTCCTCGTCGGGTTCGGCCAGGTTAGTGGGTGTGATCGAAACTCTGACTCGTCGGCATTGTTGAAAATGAGCAATAACAGATCGTCTGTCTTCCCGTCGGTCCTCGATGTGACCTTTGTACTCTGAGTAGAGAGAAACTCTGCCCGAGCGCCTCTCCAAAATCCAGGACCAAGAAGGCGGCGGCGACGGGGGTGGCAACCGCCATAAAACCAGAATCCGGTGGTCCGAAGATCGAGATCGCCTTCGAAGACGAGGTGGCCGTGGCCACGCTGAATCTACCGAAAGGAGAACCACTCTCGCCGTGCCTGAGCGCGGCATCGAGCTTGACGCCCGAGCCGGAGGATGCGTAGGTCTAGGTACCACATCTGCACACCCGTAGTCTGCATGTATGCACTTTATTTTCTTGGCTTATCACTGGACAGTTGCTACATATCTCGCATCCAGATGCTATAGGCGAGTCAAGGCTTATCATTTACTCCCGACAGACGAACATACAAAGTGCATGTTAAGCAGCTAATAAACGTGGCGACAACCGACGGTTTACAGGGGCAGAAATGCATTCTGAACGGTAAACGTGAACGTTAGGGCAATTCTGAGCCTTAGAGAACAACGACTTCTTGACTATAAGGTTGTAGAGCAAAACACAGGGATGTGTGCGTAACAGTGTGCCGACGAGTCATCCTCAGAGGGGACTTCGACATCCTCCAGGTCTTCCAAAATCTGGTCCATGTACTCACCAGCCCCAGATAAATGGACAACTCTACAACACGCGGCGTGAATCTTGGGAAGGTCCGGGTGTGCATGACTGGGTTTGCCTTGCACGAACAAAGGAGACCGTCATTCGTGACACGAATACCATACGTATTGTCCTTCTTCTCTTGCGAACCTTCGGCGTACGAGGACCGAAGATTTCAAAATCGCTCGCAATGGCTTCAAACCAGATTTACTAGCTTGTCGAACCACTGGCAGCCATGAATGGCTGGATCTAGTGTCATGATGTTATCAAGGCCGTGGATACCGGCACCATTCAACGTTCCGGGGAGATGTTCGTAATACTAGTAGAAACATTTCGTGACAGTGAAGCTTGAACACCGACGGGGCGTGCTCGTGCTGAGGACCTGAACGGCCTGAACAGTCAGCGATAGCTATGATTATGCGCACCGTGACGAGAGGAGCACGTTGGAGCCAGAGATGTTCGTGTTAATCAATTGAGGCAAAGTGTACGCGCACCGAGTGTCAACCGTTAGCACAGGGGATCCGTGCACTTCCCTCTCGAGGTTGACCCTTCATCATATCTTTCAGCCACGATGCACTGTCCCGGACAAGAGCCTTGGTAAAGGTCTCGTATTAAAAATATCTGTAGGCCAGGATCGTGTGAATGTGGCTCTCTAATTTTTCTTCGCTCCGCCATGGCCGCCATGGTGTCGAGAACTCGGAGGTTCACGAAGCATGTCCACCATCAGCTCCTTTTTTGGTTTCAAAAGAAGTGGACGAAGAATAAGAGAGCGATGAGTTACGGTAGATAGCTATAGGTTGTTCTGGCTATTCAGACTATTCTGCATAAACACCGGGACATCATCAGTTCGTGTGTGCACGCTCGAGCGCCCAACTGAGATCGTTCTGTCTATTCTGCCAGTTTGTGTCCGCGCGGCTTCGCTTGGACACCCACACTCGCGATCGCTCCCACTCTCATCACAGCCCGCCTAGCTTGCATCAGCAATGCCGCCGAGACCAACAGCTAAAAGGAGTTGAGGCTTTTAATTTTTTGACAGCAGACGGAGCGGGAGCGGGAGCGGGTGCAGGTCCGCATGCAGGTGCAGCATGTCTGCGTGTACGTGTGAGTACTGTGGGGTAGGTGATTCCGAAGAGACCTAACTCGTGAGATCGGGGTGGTCTAAGAGAGTGGGGGTAGCGACACGATCTCCGAAGAGAACGCGACGCGGAATGGGGGAGTAGCCTGTGCCGAGGGAAGAGGTTCGGAACGATATTAGATGGTTGAGAGAGGGGGGGGGGCAGGGGAGACTAAAAGATGGGGGAAAAACTCCTCTATTTCGATCCCCTTCTGGTCCTGTGATATTCCCCGCCGAGGC
>Ga0137397_10002470_pt1 | contig 12856 bp, 7 predicted proteins | sample czorhiz116metaG_FD_106658 | JGI IMG/M metagenome (GOLD analysis project Ga0137397, IMG submission 106658) | Vadose zone soil microbial communities from Angelo Coast Range Reserve, California, USA - czorhiz1.16 metaG | ecosystem: Environmental > Terrestrial > Soil > Vadose zone | place: USA... | reverse complement strand
GGTCGCAATATCATCCGGGGACCGGGTTTCTTCAACCTGGATGGCAGCATCTTTCGCAACTTCAACCTCACCGAGAAGGTGAAGTTTCAAATCCGGATGGAGATGTTTGGTGTGACCAACACGCCGCATCTCAACAATCCGGGCACTGATGTTACCAACACCGCAACCTTTGGGGTTATCACCTCGACGTTGAACCTGGCGGGACGAGGGACGGGAACCGGCGGCGAACGGCAGTTCTGGTTCGCAGCGAAGCTGATGTTCTAATCCCTTGCGCTGTGGCTCAGGAGTGTGCGACCTGAGCCACAGTCGCTTTACTCGAATCAGCGGGTGGTCTTTCTCCTGGCAAAAGCCTACAAGGAAGCCACCCGCTATTCAGTTGTCCAGCAGTCACTATTAACGGTCGCAAGCATGACGGCTTCAACAGGCAAGAGTTGGTTAATAACTATGCCGCCATCAGGGAGTTTCTGCATAAGAAATAATACCTTGAAGACAGAGTAGTACCGAGTCAGAAAGGAGGGAGGATTTATGCGCGCCGCCTCGGTCCATTCGAATGGATGGCTATTTGCCCTGATCGTTCTGGCACAGATCTTCGCGTCACTGCCGCTCGAAGTTAATTCGGCGACGCAGGATGGTAGCATTCCGCCTCCCGTGACCATGACGGCTGAGCAGGATCACAAGAGGATCATGGATCTGCTGCACATCACTTCTCTACGGCCAGGCGCCGATGGCCGAAACACTCAGGCGCCAAACGCCGCCAATTACGATGAGGCCAAAGCCAATCCCTTTCCGAACCTGCCGGACCCGCTGCTTTTGAAGAACGGCAAGCGAGTCAAGGATGCGAAGACATGGTGGGCCAAGCGCCGAGCGGAGATAATGGAAGACTTTGACCGGGAAATCTATGGCCGAGTTCCCAAGGTCACACCAAGGGTTAAATGGGAGTTGATTAGCACGACCACGGAAACGAATGCGGATGTGCCAGTGATCACTAAAAAACTGGTGGGCCACGTTGACAACTCCACGTATCCACTGATTTCCGTCGATATTAAGTTGACGCTGACGACGCCGGCTAACGCAACCGGCCCAGTGCCGGTGATCATGGAATTCGGTTTCGCATTTCCTCCGGGCGCCCGGCCTCCGGCTGCGCAGCCCGGGCCATCTGTCCCGACCGGACCAACCTGGCAACAACAGGTTCTCGCAAAGGGATGGGGTTATGCCACTGTTATCCCCAATACTATTCAAGCTGACACGGGTGGTGGTCTAACAAACGGCATTATCGGTCTCTGCAATATGGGCCAGCCGCGCAAGTTGGATGATTGGGGCGCTTTGCGCGCTTGGGCCTGGGGCGCCAGCCGAGCGCTGGACTATTTTGAAAACGACAAGGCGGTTGACGCGAGGCAAGTCGGTCTCGAGGGCCACTCGCGTTATGGCAAGGCGACACTCGTCACCATGGCGTATGACCAGCGCTTCGCCATCGCCTATGTCAGTTCCTCCGGCGAAGGTGGCGCCAAACTTCACCGCCGTAACTTGGGTGAGTTGGTTGAGAACGTCGCCGGAACGGGTGAGTACCACTGGATGGCCGGAAACTTTCTTAAATACGCCGGGCCGCTGAACTGGAATGATCTGCCCGTTGATTCACACGAGTTGGTTGCTCTCTGCGCGCCGCGGCCGGTATTCATCAGCGGCGGCGCCAAGGGCGATGGATGGGTGGACGCCAAAGGCATGTTCCTGGCCGGAGTTGGCGCCGGGCCGGTGTACAAGCTTCTGGGAAAAAAGGATCTGGGAACAACCGAGTTTCCCGCGGTCGAGACCCCGTTGATTGACGGTGATGTCGCTTTCCGCCAACACAGCGGTGGACACACACCTGGCCCAAACTGGCCTACGTTCCTGACGTTCGCCAGTCGCTACATGAAGGCCCTACACTTGCCGGCTGCGAAGCGAGCGGCCCGTTGAGCGTGACTCCGAAAGGGAGCAGATCACTTGGAACAGAAACTCAGATCCAGAACGTCGCTCGCGAGTTTGGCGGTCGTCATCATCTTCGTGGCCGGGGCGATCAGTAAAGCCGAAGACGGTTATCGTTTATGGCTGCGTTACGATCCGCTTCCCAGGCAAACGATCGAGTCTTATAGACCTCGCATTACTTCCATTGTGGTACCGGGTGATTCGGCAACCCTCGCGGCTATTCGCACCGAACTCGTGAGCGGTTGCAGCGGACTCCTCGGCAGCAAGGTTCCCGTTGCTGATGAGGTCAACCGTGACGGCGCTGTTATTGCAGGAACGCCGAAGAGTTCGCCGGAAATAGGGAGGCTCGGTTGGGAACGACAACTGGCCGACCTTGGGCCGGAGGGGTTTCGCGTTCGTGCTATCAGACTTGGGCGGCATTCTGTGACGGTGATTGCTGCGAACACTGAAGTCGGCGCGCTCTATGGCGTTTTTCACTTCCTGCGTTTGATGCAAACCCTGCAACCCATCAACAGATTGGACGTGACTCAAAAGCCTCGCATGCAATTGCGTATGCTCGATCATTGGGACAACCTCGATGGCAGCATCGAGCGTGGTTACGCAGGACGATCTCTCTGGGACTGGAAAGCTCTGCCTGAGAATGTGAATCCCCGCCTGCGCGACTATGCTCGCGCGAATGCATCGCTGGGCATTAACGGTTCCGTTGTTAATAACGTCAACGCGAATTCCATCTTTCTGAGCGCCGAATATCTGCGCAAGGTGGCGGCGATTGCAGATACGTTCCGTCCCTATGGCGTTCGCGTTTATCTATCACCTCGATTTTCTGCGCCCATAGAATTGGGTGGCTTGAAGACCGCTGATCCTTTCGACCAGGAAGTCGCAACCTGGTGGAAGAAAAAGGCGGACGAGATATACCAGGCCATTCCCGATTTTGGTGGCTTCCTGGTTAAGGCTAACAGTGAAGGTCAACCAGGGCCCCGCACTTACAATCGCAATCACGTTGATGGCGCCAATATGCTGGCCGCGGCTTTGGCCCCTCACCGCGGAGTAGTGATCTGGCGGGCCTTCGTCTACGACGCAAAGCCCGGTTACGACCGGGCGGCGGCGGCTTACGACAATCTCCAGCCCTTCGACGGCCAGTTCGCGCCGAACGTGCTGCTGCAAGTGAAGAATGGACCTATCGACTTTCAACCGCGAGAGCCTTTCCATCCACTGTTTGGCGCGATGCCAAAGACGCAACTGATGCCGGAGTTTCAGATCACTCAGGAATACCTCGGCTTTTCAAATCATCTCGTCTTTCTGCCCCAGATGTGGCGTGAGGTTCTCGATTCCGATACATATGCCAAAGGCCCAGGCTCGACGGTCACCAAAATCATCGATGGAAGTCTTTATGGCCAACGCCTTACAGGTATGGCTGGCGTGGCAAACACAGGCTCAGACCGTAACTGGACGGGTCATCATTTCGCCCAGGCGAATTGGTACGCCTTTGGGCGCCTCGCCTGGAATCCCGATCTTGCCTCACGGCAGATTGCCGGCGAATGGATAAGTATGAGTTTGACGCATGATGCCAGGGCGGCCGATACGATTACGCGCATCATGCTTGAATCACATGAAGCGCTGGTTGACTACATGACGCCGCTCGGCCTGCATCACATCATGTGGGGCGGACATCATTATGGTCCCGCTCCGTGGTGGGACACAGAGCCGCGAGCCGATTGGAATCCGGTTTACTACCACCGCGCTGATGATCGTGGTTTGGGTTTCGACCGCACAGAGAAAGGGAGCAATGCAGTGAGCCAGTATTACGCCCAGGTCCGTGACCGGTTCGCTAACTTGAACAGTTGCCCCGAGAAATTTCTGCTCTGGTTCCACCACGTGCCATGGGAGTATCGCTTGCTCACGGGCCGGACAATGTGGGACGAGTTGGCCGTCCGTTATCAGCGCGGAGTAGAGTGGACGCGGACCACACGCAAGCATTGGGACGCTCTGTCAGGTGTGATCGACGCACAGCGTCACGCTGAGGTGGCGAAGAAACTCGCCATTCAAGAGCGTGATTCGATCTGGTGGAGAGATGCCTGTCTGCTATATTTCCAAAACTTCTCGAAACGTCCGCTGCCGAAAGGTGTCGAGCCGCCGGCGAAGACTCTGGAAGAGTACAAAGCAAAGAGTCTTGAGTGGAAATGAAATGAAGATCAGCGATATCAAAGCCACGACCGTCACGGTTCCATTAGAGGCACCGCTCCGACACGCCAATGGGTGTCACTGGGGGCGCTTCGTACGCACGGTGGTGGAAGTCGAGACCGATGAGGGTCTGATCGGTCTCGGTGAAATGGGTGGCGGCGGGGAGTCTTCTGAAGCAGCGTTTCGCGCGATGAAATCATATCTGGTCGGCCACGATCCGGCGCGACTGGAAGAACTCCGCTTCCTGATTGCGAATCCGACTGCTTCGCTTTACAACAACCGCACGCAGATCCTGGCGGCACTGGAATTCGCCTGTCTCGATATCCTCGGACAAAAGTGGGGCGTGCCTGTCTCCGAGATCCTGGGAGGCCGTTTACGGGACCGTGTGCCGTTCGCTTCATACCTCTTCTTCCGTTACCCGAACCCGAAGGATGGCACTGGCGAAGTAAGAACCAAAGACCAGCTGGTTGCGCATGCGCGCGAACTTAAAGAACGTTACGGCTTCACATCGCACAAGTTGAAAGGCGGTGTCTTCTCCCCAGAGTATGAGCTGGAATGCTATCGTGCGCTGGCGACTGCACTGGACGGGGATCGCTTCCGCTTCGATCCAAACGGCGTCTGGTCTACTGAGACGAGTATTTGGTTCGGGCAACAGATCGAGGACATCCGGAACGATTATCTGGAAGATCCGGTGTTTGGATTGGCGGGCATGCGCCGCGTGCGCGAGAAGGCGCGAATGCCCCTGGCAACAAACACCGTGGTTGTCAACTTTGAGCAACTCGCGGCCAATGTGCTCGACACGGCCGTGGACGTGATTCTGCTCGACACAACCTTCTGGGGCGGACTCAGACAGTGCGTTAAGGCTGCGGGCGTGTGCGAGACATTCCAGCTTGGAGTCGCCGTCCACTCATCCGGAGAACTCGGCATCCAGCTGGCCACGATGCTTCATTTGGGCGCTGTTATCCCTAATCTGTCCTTCGCTGCCGACGCGCATTATCATCAGTTAACCGACGACATTATTGAGGGCGGCAAGTTCAAGTATGAGGGCGGCTCGATCGCCGTGCCGGCGGGGCCAGGGCTGGGCGTGCGGCTGGATCGAGAAAAGCTGGCCGAATACGCCGAGCTGTATCAGCGGCTGGGATCATACCCGTACGATCAAGATCCGCTGAGGCCGGGGTGGACGCCGATCATTCCGAACGATCGCTGGGCCGATCCGAACGACGCAACCAGGCCCAGTAACATTCGCCTTTGAAGAGTTAATGAGAAAAAGGATGGGACAATGGTAAGCCTGATGGAAAATCGCGCGGCGCGAGCTGAGCTATTAACGGACATCTCAGAGTTAAGACGAGAGGTTGAACTCGCGGTCAGAACGCCGGTGATTGATGTTCACACGCACGTCTTTCCGCCCGAGTTTGACGGATTGTTCCTCCACGGTATTGATGAACTGCTGACTTATCACTATCTCATCGCCGAGACTTTCCGCTCGACGGATCTTTCACACGCGCGTTTTTGGGAGATGACCAGGGCAGAGCGGGCCGACCTCGTCTGGCAGACACTCTTTGTCGAGAATACGCCGCTCTCAGAAGCCGCTCGCGGCATCGTTTCCATCCTTGACGCTTTCGGCCTCAACCCGAGGTCACCCGACCTCGAAGAGGCGCGCGCTTTCTTCCGTTCGCAGGATCCGCACGAGCACCTCGATCGAGTGTTGGAAATTGCCGGCGTGAGTGACGTCGTGATGACTAACGACCCATTCAACGCGCGGGAGATGCTGTGTTGGACCAACGGCACGAAATCTGATCATCGCTTTCACGCCTCACTGCGCCTCGACGGATTGCTGAACCACTGGCCGGCAGCGGTCCCGACGCTGGTCCGCCACGGATTGTCTGTAGGTGCTGAACTAAACGGCTCAGCTGTAGCCGAGCTGCGTCGCTTTCTCGATGAGTGGATCGCGCGCATGAATCCGCTCTACATGGCCGTCTCTCTTCCGGCTGAGTTCAAGTTTCCTGATACGGATGTCCGTGCGCGGCTGATCCGTGACGTTGTCCTGCCGACCGCGCGCACGCACGCTCTCGCTTTGGCCTTGATGATTGGCGTCCGTCGCGGGGTGAATCCGGCGCTCAGGGCAGCAGGCGATGGTGTGGGGCGCGCTGATCTGACAGCCCTGGAGCGCATTTGCGCCGAATATCCTGACGTGCGTTTCCTCGCGACCGTTTTGTCGCGCGAAAACCAACATGAACTGTGCGTGTCCGCACGGAAGTTCAATAACCTGATGCCGTTTGGCTGTTGGTGGTTTCTCAACAACCCGTCGATCGTTTCTGAGATCACGAGCGAACGCCTGGAACTCCTGGGAACGAGTTTCATCCCGCAACATTCCGATGCGAGTGTACTCGAACAGTTGATCTATAAGTGGGGGCATTCACGCATCGTCATCGCAGCGTCGCTTTATGAGACGTACGAGAGACTGCTGCAAAGTGGACGCGCCGTAACGCGCCAGGAAATCATGCGCGACGTAACCCGAATGTTCTGCGGAAACTTCCGTGCCTGGGTCGGTCTTCGGTAAACGGTGTCCGACAAACTTTAGTTTGTCGTGAAGATCGGAAAGAGGGCTCGTTGCGAAATCAGTGACAACCTTCAGGAACCTCTGCAGGTTTATACCGCGAAGCGGTTGTGACCTCCAGCCCAACGTTGCCGCTCGGTGGCTACGTTGGGTACAGGACGTATGAAGAGGACGCAACCCCATCGGGGTTGAGGCAGGTTGGAATTCGAAACCCCAGGGTAGCCGCGACGGCGACCCTGGGCTGGAGGTCGCAACCGCTTCGCGGTACCTGAGCAGAGGCACCGAACGTTTGTCGGACATTTTTCGCAGCTGTTGCTTACGCTTAGTTTCTGACGGAGGAAAAACCTTTGGTTAAGATCGGCCCAATCCTTCCTCGTCTGCCGAGATCCAGCCGTGTCATCGCCGGAGTGTGGGCAGCGATATCAGTGATCCTGATCATTTTCCCCAGAGCTGAGACGCGATCGCAGACAGCCATGCCGGAGTATAAGAACCCGCGCATGTCTGTCGAGCGGCGAGTGGCGGATCTGCTTGGCAGGATGACGATGGAAGAAAAGGTGGCCCAACTAACTGGACTCTGGCAGCAACGGCCGCAGGCAAAACCACAAACTGACTTTCTCTCAAGCCGGGGAGAGTTTTCGCCCGAAAAGGCGCGCACTGTACTCGCCGACGGGATCGGCCAAATCGCGAGACAACGAGAGCGAATGGGCCCGCGTGAGGGAGCCCTCTTCGCTAATGCGGTCCAGAAGTGGCTCATTGAGAACACACGTCTGGGAATACCCGCGATCTTTCATGACGAGATACTGCACGGTCATATGGCGCAGGGTAGCACCAGCTTTCCGCAACCCATTGCGCTCGCCAGTAGTTGGGATCCTGATTTCATTAGCAAAGTCTTTACGGCGGCCGCCCTTGAAACAAGAGCGCGCGGCAGCCATCAAGTGCTCGGACCGAATCTTGATGTGGCGCGCGAGCCGCGCTGGGGCCGCACCGAAGAGACATACGGCGAGGATCCTTATCTGGTCTCGCGGATGGCGGTAGCAATTATCAAAGCGTTGCAGGGATCGGGACCAGGAGTCGATGGTGATCACATCATCGCCACGGCCAAACACTTTGCTGCGCACGGCCAGCCGGAAGGTGGCACCAACATCGCGCCGGCCAATTATTCCGAGCGTGTTCTCCGTGAGTTTTTTCTGCCCAGCTTTGAGGCGGCGGTTAAAGAAGCGGGCGTGATAAGTGTGATGGCTTCGTACAACGAGATCGATGGCGTTCCCTCACACGCTAACAAGTGGTTGCTCGAGAAAGTGCTCCGCCAGGAATGGGGGTTCCAGGGAAATGTGGTTTCCGACTATTACGCCATCCCGCAACTACAGGATCTCCATCACGTGGCCGGCGACAAAGCCACCGCAGCAAAGCTGGCCATTGAAGCAGGTGTGGATATCGAATTACCGGATCCTGATTGTTACCCCACGCTCGTCCAGCTGGTAAAGGACGGCAAGATTTCGGAAGCCACAATCGACAGGGCGGTCGCGCGAAACCTCAGAAATAAGTTTCTCCTCGGTCTCTTCGAGAATCCTTACGTTGATCCCGACCTCACGGTGAGAGTCACCAACTCGCAGGCTCATCGTGATCTGGCAGCCGAGGCCGCGCGACGATCCATCATTCTGCTCAAGAATGAAAACAACCTCCTGCCGCTCGATCGCAACGCGCTGAAGTCCATCGCCGTCATTGGGCCAAACGCCGACCGCGTGCATCTCGGTGGATACAGCGACAATCCTGGCCGCGGCATCAGTGTGCTTCAGGGAATCAGCGACAAAGTAAGCAGCAAGATAAAGGTTACGTACGCGGCCGGGTGCAAGATCACAAAAGAGGGCGGTAACTGGTTTGCTGACACTTCCCACTTGAGCGATCCAGCGGAAGACAACAAATTGATCGCGCAAGCTGTCGAGATGGCAACGGCCGCGGACCTTGCGGTGCTGGTGTTAGGCGGCAATGAAGACACCAACAAAGAAGGCTGGGCCGACGACCATCTTGGCGATCGCGATAGCCTTGATCTTGTCGGCCGGCAGAACGACCTTGTCAAAGCGGTGCTCGAAACCGGCAAGCCGACAGTCGTGTTGCTCATCAACAGCGGTCCGCTTTCAATCAATTACATCGCGGAGAGAGTTCCCGCCATTCTCGAGGGCTTTTACCTCGGACAGGAAACAGGAGTCGCCGTCGCTGATGTTTTGTTCGGCGATTACAACCCCGCCGGCAAACTCCCCGTCACGTTCCCGCGTTCGGTAGGGCAATTGCCCAGCTACTACAACCGCAAGCCGACCGCCCGGCGCGGTTACCTGTTTACGAGCAAGGAACCGCTGTTCCCATTCGGCTATGGCCTCAGCTATACGAGCTTCGAGTATTCGAACTTGAAACTAAGTGCCGCCAAAATCGGGCCGCCAGGTAAAACGAAACTGAGCGTGACGGTTACCAATACTGGCAAGCGAGCGGGAGATGAAATCGTGCAGCTCTACATTCACGACCTCGTTAGTTCTGTTACTCGACCAGTCATTGAACTGAAAGACTTCAGGCGCATCTCCCTGGCTCCCGGCGAGAGCAAGACAGTCGAGTTTGTGATCACCCCCGACAAACTTTCATTTTTCGATCTAAACATGAACCGCACTGTCGAGCCCGGCTGGTTCGACATCATGGTGGGCCCGAGCTCAGTTAAGTATCAGACGACAAAGCTCGAGGTGGTTGCCAGGTGATCTGAATCCGTCAGCGAGCCAGGGACAGATGAAGTAGGGAGATCAAACGACCAACGATGGAGGAATCGCAAGGCGTGGCTATGAGAGCGACCGGAGTGACCGCTGCTTTGTTTGAAGCAGGTGCGGCGGCTCGCGTGGGTCACTATCGCTGGGTTATCTGCGCGTTGCTCTTTTTTGCCACGACGATCAACTACATCGACCGTCAGGTCCTCGGCATTCTCGCGTCACCATTGCAGAAGGAACTGGGATGGTCAGAGTCGCAGTACGGCTGGATCGCTGCTGCGTTCACGGGAGCGTATGCCGTCGGCCTGGTTGTCCTGGGCAGATTGATGGATCGGCTGGGGACCCGGAAAGGGTTCAGCCTCGCGGTCCTCTTCTGGAGCCTGGCGGCCATGGGCCAGGCGCTGGCGGGTACGGCATTCGGTTTCGGTACTGCGCGCTTCGGCCTGGGATTAAGCGAAGCTGGGAATTTTCCGGCGGCTATCAAAACAGTAGCCGAATGGTTTCCGAAGAAGGAGCGTGCCCTGGCCACCGGCATCTTCAACTCTGGCTCGAACGTCGGAGCCATAGTCGCGCCACTCACCGTGCCCTGGATTGCAATCAACTATGGTTGGCGGTGGGCGTTCATCATCACGGGCGCGCTGGGCTTCGTCTGGCTGGTCTTCTGGATCACGCTTTACCGCAAACCTGAATCACACCCGCGCGTGTCTCGCGCGGAGTTGGCTTATATCCGAAGCGACCCCGCGGAGCCTGTGGTCAAGATACCCTGGGCGCGTCTGCTGCCACATCGGCAGACCTGGGCCTTTGCCGCCGGCAAGTTCTGCACTGACCCGATCTGGTGGGTTTTTCTCTTCTGGCTACCGAAGTTTCTGCATGCGACTTATGGACTTACTTTGAGCGGTCTTGGCCCGCCGCTTGTTTTGATTTATCTGGCTGCGGATTTTGGCAGTATCGGCGGCGGTTGGCTCTCATCGACGCTGATCAAACACGGGCGGTCGGTCAACGCCGGGCGCAAAACGGCGATGTTCGTCTGCGCGCTGTGTGTAGTCCCGATTATCTTCGCGGCGCGTGCTTCGAGCCTGTGGGTGGCCGTCGGACTTATAGCTCTGGCAACTGCGGCCCATCAGGGCTGGTCGGCGAACCTTTTCACACTTGTCTCAGATATGTTCCCGCGCCGTGCAGTCGGTTCCGTGGTCGGCATCGGCGGATTTGCAGGTTCGACTGCCGGCATGCTGATCGCGACTGTGACTGGGTACTTGTTGCAATGGACAGGCAGCTACGTCGCGATCTTTTTTGTCGCCGCCTCGGCTTATCTGTTCGCCTTGCTCGTTATTCACTTGCTCGTGCCGCGGCTTGAGCCGGCCAGGCTGGAGAACCTCGCGGTTTGATAGGGACGAATGGTTTTCGCAGCGAAGAGTCAGAAGAGAATTCTTCATTTTTAAAGATGAGGCCACGAGATGACAGAAGACACTTACCAGCCACTTCCAGAACATAAATTCACATTCGGCCTTTGGACGGTCGGTAATCGTGGGCGCGATCCATTCGGGGACGCAACACGCGCGAGCTTGAGACCGATCACGATGGTCCAGCGTCTAAGCGAATTGGGTGCCTACGGCGTCAACCTTCACGATAACGATCTAATTCCGATCGATGCGACGGCGTCGGAGCGCGATCGCATCGTGCGAGAATTCAAGCAGGCATTGGGCGATCACGGAATGAAAGTGCCGATGGCGACAACGAATCTGTTCTACGATCCGGTCTTCAAAGATGGCGCCTTTACTTCAAATGATCCGCGCGTCCGGCTGTATGCGCTGCAAAAGACCATGCGGTCGATGGACCTGGGCGCGGAACTCGGCGCGCACATTTATGTGTTCTGGGGTGGCCGCGAAGGCGCCGAGGTCGATGCGGCCAAAGACGCTCGCGACGCACTGAAGTGGAATCGCGAGGCGCTCAACTTTCTTTGTGAATATTCAATTGACCAGGGCTACGACTATAAGTTTGCGCTGGAGGCCAAGCCGAATGAACCGCGAGGTGATATTTATCTGCCGACGACCGGCGCGATGCTCGGCTTTATCGCAACGCTCGATCATCCGGACATGGTCGGCGTCAATCCCGAAGTGGGCCACGAACAGATGTCCGGCCTCAATTTCTATCACGTGGTGGCTCAGGCAGTCGAAGCCGGCAAGCTCTTTCATATCGATCTGAACGATCAGAAAGGACCGCGCTTCGATCAGGATCTGCGCTTCGGTTCAGAGTCGATCAAGAATCTCTTTTTCCTGGTCAAACTATTGGAAGAGTCTTATGAAGGGCCTCGTCATTTCGATGCGCATGCCTATCGCAGTGAAGACGAAGCCGGCGTTTGGGAATTTGCCGCCGGCTGTATGCGAAATTATCTGATCCTCAAGGATAAGGCGCGCCGGTTCAACGAGGATGATGAGATTCAGGCGCTACTGGCGGAAATCCATGCCACGCCGCCGGATTATGCTGAGCCGCTCGGCCGTTACAGTCGCGCCAAAGCCGACCGAGTCAAAGCGCTGGCGCTCGACCGGGTTGAGCTTGCCGGCAAGAAGTTGCCGTATGAGCGTCTGGATCAATTGACGGTGGATATCCTGTTCGGCGTGCGATAGAGCAATGGCGATTCACGCTCCCCATTCGACCTTCGTAGATCAGGACACCACCGTGTGGGAGGGCCAATGCGGTTAAGAAGTGCTCTAAATCTCATTGTCGCATTCATCTTGGCGGTAACAACCAGCGGCGGGAGTTGTTTCGCCCAATCCCTGCGCGACTATGCCGATCGGTTTGGTATGTTGGTTGGCACAGCCGTCAATCCTTCTAAGTTTATCGAGAAGGAATACGCCGCGACGCTCGCACGCGAGTTCAACATGGTGGAGCCGGAGAACGTGATGAAGTGGGGCGCCCTCCGGCCTGCGCAGGACAAGTTCAACTTCGCGCCGGGTGACGAAGTGGTTGCCTTCGCCCAAGCGCATAAGATGAAGGTGCGCGGGCATTGTCTCCTATGGAGTGAGCACAACCCAGCCTGGCTCTCGAAAGGAAGCTTCACGCCTGAGCAGTTGTCCAAACTACTTCGCGAACACATCACAACGGTAATGAAGCACTATGCGGGACGCGTCTTTGCGTGGGACGTGGTCAACGAAGCGTTTCTGGCAGACGGCAACGTTGAACCTTCGATCTGGTACGACAGTCCGGGGATCGGCCTCGCCGGAAAACGTACCGCTTACGTCGAACAAGCGTTTCGCTGGGCGCGAGCCGGGGATCCGAAGGCGCTGCTTTTCTACAACGACTACGATACCGAAGGGTTGAACCCAAAATCAGATGCGGTTTACGCGATGGTGAAAGACTTCAAACGGCGTGGTGTGCCGATAGACGGGGTGGGAATGCAGGCACATATTTTCAACCT
>Ga0137397_10002469_pt1 | contig 12857 bp, 12 predicted proteins | sample czorhiz116metaG_FD_106658 | JGI IMG/M metagenome (GOLD analysis project Ga0137397, IMG submission 106658) | Vadose zone soil microbial communities from Angelo Coast Range Reserve, California, USA - czorhiz1.16 metaG | ecosystem: Environmental > Terrestrial > Soil > Vadose zone | place: USA... | reverse complement strand
GGTCCCCTTCATCCTGATCGCCGGCCGCATCGTGCCCGCCGTCCTCACGCGGGTGGCGCGCACGCGCGACGAGGAGCTGTTCCTGCTCGTCGCCCTGGCGATCGGGCTGGGGACGGCGGCCGTCACCCAGGCGGTCGGGCTCTCGCTGGCGCTCGGCGCCTTCCTGGCCGGCATCCTCATCAGCTCGTCGGACTTCGGGCACGAGACGCTGGCCAAGCTGCTGCCGCTGCGCGACACCTTCGGCGCGTTCTTCTTCGTGACCGTGGGCGCCCTCATCGACCCGTCCCGGCTGCTGGCCAACGTTCCGCTGCTGCTCGCGATGCTGGCGCTGATCGTCCTGGGTAAGCTGCTCGTGCACGCGGCCACGGTGTGGGCGTTCGGCGAGTCGCTGCGGACGGCGGTGCTCACCGGCATCGGGCTGGCGCAGATCGGCGAGTTCTCGTTCGTGCTCGTGCAGGCGGCCAAGCAGGAAGGCCACGTCGGGCCCGACGTCTACCAGGCCACGCTGGCGGCCTCGCTGCTCTCGATCGTGATCAACGCCGCCCTCGTGCGCACGGTGCCGCGCTACCTCGGCGCGCTGCAGATGGCCGGGCGCCCGTCGCCCGAGCCCGCCGCGTCGCCGCAGGAGCTCTCGGGGCACGTCATCCTGTGCGGCTACGGGCGCGTGGGCAGCGCCGTGGCCGAGGCGCTGGAGACGTTCGGCGTGCGCTACGTGGCCCTCGAGAACGATCCCGACGTGGTGCGCGGCCTGCGCGAGCGCGGCATCCCGTGCTTCTACGGCGACTCCACGCGCGGGCGGCTCTTGCACCAGGCTGGCGCCGAGCACGCCGCGCTGGCCGTCGTCGCGCTGCCCCTGGCCGACCAGGCGCAGAACGCGGTGCGCCACCTCCGCGCGCTCAACGCGACGATGCCGATCCTGGCCCGCACGCACGATCGCGCGCACCACGAAGCGCTGCGCCAGGCCGGCGCCACCGAGGTGATCCAGCCCGAGCTGGAGGCGGCCGGCACGCTGATTCGCCACGCCCTGCGGCGGCTGGCGCTGCCGCGCGAGCGCGTGCTCGCATACCTCGAGCACCTGCGCGACGCCCTGGAGGGGAAGAGGGGAGCCCTCGCAGGGCTCCCCTACCCAACAGACCTCACGCGGACGGCCGACGACGGCGGCGAGCACCTGCCGGAGTTGCGCGAGGTGACGCTGGAGGCCGGCGTGCTAGCCGATCGCACGCTGCGCGACGCGCGGGTGCGCGAGCGGTTCGGGGTGTCGGTGATGGCGATCACGCGGGCGGACGGCACGCTGGTGCTCCATCCATCCGCGGACACGCTGCTTCGCCCGGGCGACCGCGTGCGCCTGTTCGGTCTGCCCGAGCAGGTGGACGCGCTGCTCGCGCACGCGTCCGACACCTGACCGGCGCTCAGCGGCTCTGGCGGTAGACCAGCCCGACCGTGTAGACGCCCAGCCCGAGCGCGACCAGCAGCACCGCGCCGATGAGCACGCCGAGCACCGGCAGATCCCCGCCCGCGTCGCGCCCCATCCTCACGACCGCGCGCGGCAGCGCCGAGAGGTGCGCGTCGGGATCGGCGGTCGGGCCCGTGGAGGAGACATCGGCGCCCGCGCTGGGCGCGCTGCGGTGCGTGGCGTCCTGCCGGTAGCCGGAGCAACCGGTCACGAGCGCGAGGATCACGAGAACGACTCCCAAACGTCGCATACCCCATCAAGCAGCAACGCCAGTGCCACCGAAGTCGAGGAGCGCCACGGCTCCGCCGGGGCGCTGCCGAGCGTGTGGGGGGATTGGGGGCCCTTTCGGGGCCCCCATGTCAAGCGGGCGGAGCGGGTGGGCCGCCGCCACCGCCGCGCCGGCCGCGCCGGCGGCGGCGTGGGCGGCCGGCCGCGCCGGCGCTGCCCGCGCCCTCGGACGCGGCGGGCGGCGGCGGCGCCGGCTCGCGGCGCGGCTCCATCGGCGGCCGGCCGCGGTCGGCGCCGCGATGGCCACCGCGATCGTGGCCGCGGCGCCCGCCACCGCCGCCGCGATCGTCGCGGCCGCGGCGGGCCTCGAAGCGCGCACGGCGCTCCTCGGAATAGCGGCGGCGCTCCTCGGCGGTCGGCTTGATCTCCGGCAGGATCAGGTCGTCCTCCGGCCACTGCACGGTGATCTTCTGCGCGATGAACTTCTCGATCCCCTCGAGGTTCAGCGCGCTGGCCTCGTCCACCAGCGCGATCGCCTTGCCGCCGGCGCCCGCGCGGGCGGTGCGGCCGATGCGGTGCACGTAGTCTTCCGCATCTTGAGGGAGGTCCCAGTTGACGACGTGGGTGACCGCCTCGATGTGCAGCCCGCGCGAGGCCACGTCGGTCGCCACCAGGACGGGGAGCAGGCCTTCCTTGAAGTCGTTCAGGATGCGCAGGCGCCGCTTCTGATCCACGTCGCCGGTGAGCGCGCGCGAATCCCACCCGTTGCGCGTGAGGCGGTCCTCCAGCCGGCGCGCTTCCTCGCGCGTGTTGGCGAAGATCAGGATGCGGTTACCGCCCTCGCGGCGCAGCAGCCCGAGCAGCAGGCCGAACTTCTCCTCGCGGCCGACGTGGTAGAGCAGCTGCTCCACCCGCTCGGCCGTCCTCTGCTGGGGCATGATCGTGATCTGCGTGGGGTTGTTCATGAACTCCCACGTCAGCTCCAGCACGCGGAACGACAGCGTGGCCGAGAACAGGAACGACTGGCGCTTCTCCGGCGGCGGCAGGCGGCGCAGGATGAAGCGCAGGTCGGCGATGAAGCCCATGTCGAACATCCGGTCGGCCTCGTCGATGACCAGCACCTCGACCTTGCGCGGCGACCACACGTGCTGCTTCAGGTAGTCGATCAGCCGGCCCGGCGTGCCCACCAGCACGTCGCAGGCCGCCGCCAGCGTGTCGCGCTGCTTGGCGTAGTCGATGCCGCCGTACACCGCCTGGATGTTGAACGGCGTGAAGCGCCCGAGCTGGTGGGCGTCGGCCTCGATCTGCACGACCAGCTCGCGCGTAGGCGCGATGATGAGCACGCGGGGCGACGTCGGCGTGGACGGCCCTGGCGCCGGCGTGCGCAGCAGGCGCGTGTAGGCGGCGATCAGGAAGGCGGCCGTCTTGCCGGTGCCCGTCTGCGACTGGCCGGCGACGTCCTTGCCCTTGAGCGCCAGCGGCAGCGCGCCCTCCTGGATGGGCGTCATGGTGACGAAGCCCGCCTCGCGGACGCCTTCGAGAACCGGCGCCGGCAGGTCGAGGCCGTTGAAGTCCATCAGCGGGCGGGCCTCACGCGGCCGAGGCCGGCGTGGCGGCCGGCGCCATGCGCTTGCCGAACAGGCGCGCGCAGATGATGCCGACCTCGTAGAGGATGATGATGGGGCCGGCCATCAGCGTCTGGTTGAAGGCGTCCGGCGTCGGCGTCAGGATCGCGCCGGCGATGAAGGCGCCCAGGATGGCGTACTTGCGGTTCTTGGACAGCATCTTCGCGGTCACCACGCCCATGCGCGAGAGCAGCGTGATGGCCAGCGGCAGCTCGAAGACGGCGCCGAAGGCCAGCGTGAACTTCAGCAGGAAGTCGATGTGGTTCTCGATCGTGATCATCGGCTTGAGGCCGGGCCGCGCGTAGCCGAGCAGGAACTTGATCGCGCTCGGCGTGACGACCTTCAGCGAGAAGACGCCGCCGAGGATGAACATCAGCGAGCCGAGGATGACGAAGGGTGCCGCGTACTTCCTCTCGTGCTCGTGCAGGCCGGGCGCGATGAAGGACCACACCTGCCACAGGATCGCCGGCGAGGCGATGAAGAGGCCGAGGATCAGGCCGACCTTCATCTGGACCCAGAAGGCCTCGGCGGGCGCGGTGAAGACGAGCTCGAAACCGAGCTGCGTCACCGGCCGGGCCAGCCAGTCCACCACCTTCTCGCTGAAGATCAGCGCGATGCCGGTGCCCACGAGCAGCGCGAGCAGGCCGCGCACGATGCGCGTGCGCAGCTCGCCCAGGTGCTCGAGGAACGGCATCTTGTCGTCGACGGAGCGGAAGGCCATCCCTACCAGCTCGTCACGAAGTGGCGGAGGGCGCCGACACCGCGGCCGACCTGGAAGCCCTCGCGGATCGCCGCGGTGACGTAGGCCTTGGCCTCGCGGATGGCGTCGGTGAGCGGACGGCCGTGCGCGAGGCCGGCGGCGATTGCCGCCGACAACGTGCACCCGGTGCCGTGCGTGTTGTTCGACTTGACGCGCGGGCCGGGGAAGCGCGTCAGGGCGCGGCCATCCCACAAGAGGTCGGTCGCGCTGTCCTCGAGATGGCCGCCCTTGACCAGCACGGTGCGCGCGCCTCGCGCGTGAATGCGGCGCGCGGCTTCTTCCATGTCGGCCTCCGTGGCCACCGGCAGGCCGGCCAGGGCGGCGGCCTCGTGCAGGTTGGGCGTGACGACCTCGGCCAGCGGCAGCATGGCGTCGATCAGCGCCGCGCGCGCGTCGGGCTGCAGCAGCGCATCACCGGACTTGGCGATCATCACGGGATCGAGCACCACGTGGGCCTGGCGGCGCGCGCCGAGCGCCTTGGCCACGGCATGGATGATGTCGGCTGTCGAGAGCATGCCGAGCTTGACCGCGTCGGCGCCGAAGTCGTCGAGCACCGCGTCGATCTGGCGGGCCACGAACTCCGGCGGCAGATTGTGCACGCCGGTGACGCCGACGGAGTTCTGCGCCGTCACGGCCGTCAGCACGGACATCCCGAACACCCGGAACGCCGAGAACGTCTTGAGGTCTGCCTGGATGCCTGCGCCGCCGCCCGAATCGGATCCGGCGATGGTCAACGCCTTCGGAACGCGCATAGACCTAGGCAGTATACGCCGGGTTCACCCGGCGGGAATTACGACCGCGAACTCGCCGCGGACGCCGGCGGCGGCCAGCCGCTCGCGGTGGGCGGCGGCGGGCGCGCGCACGATCTCCTCGAACTGCTTCGTCAGCTCGCGCCCGACCACGATCTCGCGGTCGCCGAACACCGTCGTGATCGCCTCCAGCGTGGCCAGGATGCGGTGGGGGGACTCGTAGAGGACCACGGTCGTGTCCAGCTCGCGCAGCGCGGTCAGGCGGTTGACGCGGCGGCCGGGCTTGATCGGCAGGAAGCCCTCGAAGACGAAGCGGTCGGCCGGAATGCCGGCCGCCGACAGGACGGCGGCCACCGCCGCCGGGCCCGGCACCGGCACCACCGGGATGCCGGCCGCCCGCGCGTCGCGCACCAGCATGAACCCGGGGTCCGAGATCCCCGGCGTGCCGGCGTCGGTCACCAGGGCGATGTTCCGGCCCTCGGCGAGCTGGCGCAGGAGCTGCGGCCCCCGCGCGAGCTTGTTGTGCTCGAAGTACGACACGGTCGGCGTATGGATGTCGAAGTGCGCCAGCAACGCCCGCGTACGCCGCGTGTCCTCGCACGCGATGACGTGAACTTCCTTGAGAACGCGCAGCGCGCGGAGGGTGACGTCTTCGAGGTTCCCGATGGGCGTCGCGACGACGAAGAGCGTGCCGCTCACGCGCCGGACGCCCCGGGGACTTTACGCAGTTTGCTCTTTGGCTTCCGAGACCAGGACGGGCCGCTCGCGGTTGAGGATGACCTCGCGGGTGATCACGCACTCCTTGAGGCCCTGGATGGAGGGCAGCTCGTACATGATCTCGAGCATCACCTCTTCCAGGATCGCGCGCAGGCCGCGGGCGCCGGTGCCGCGCTTGAGCGCCTCCTTGGCGATGGCGGCCACCGCGTCGTCGGTGAACTTGAGGCGCACCTTCTCGAGGTCGAAGTACTTCTGGTACTGCTTGATGATCGCGTTCTTCGGCTCCTTGAGGATGCGCATCAGGGCCGGCTCGTCGAGATCGTGCAGCGTGGCGATGACGGGCAGCCGGCCGACGAACTCGGGGATGAGCCCGTACTTGAGCAGATCCTCGGGCTGGATCATGGCGAGCAGGTCGCCGACACGGCGGTCCTCGCGGCTCTTGATCTCGGCGCCGAAACCCATGCCCGAGCGGCCCACCCGCGACTCGATGATCTTGTCGAGGCCCACGAAGGCGCCGCCGCAGAGGAACAGCACGCTCGAGGTGTCGACCTGGATGAACTCCTGGTGGGGATGCTTCCGTCCGCCCTGCGGCGGCACGTTGGCGATCGTGCCTTCGAGGATCTTCAGCAGCGCCTGCTGGACGCCCTCGCCCGACACGTCGCGCGTGATGGACGGGTTCTCGGACTTGCGCGCGATCTTGTCGATCTCGTCGATATAGACGATGCCGCGCTCGGCGCGCTCGACGTCGTAATCCGCGGCCTGGAGAAGGCGCAGGATGATGTTTTCCACGTCCTCGCCGACGTACCCGGCCTCGGTGAGTGTGGTGGCGTCCGCGATCGTGAACGGCACGCGCAGCATCTTGGCCAGCGTCTGCGCGAGCAGCGTCTTGCCGGAGCCGGTGGGGCCGATCAGCAGGATGTTCGACTTCTGCAGCTCGACGTCGCCAGAGTCATTCCCGGATTCGATCCGCTTGTAATGATTGTGGACGGCCACCGCGAGGACCTTCTTGGCGCGCTCCTGCCCAATCACGTACTGGTCGAGGGCGGATTTGATCTCGGCGGGCTTGGGGAGGCTGCGAATCTCCCGCGACTTCTCCTCTTCCCACTCCTCCGCGATGATGTCGTTGCAGAGCTCGATGCACTCGTCGCAGATGTAGACGGTCGGGCCCGCGATGAGCTTGCGGACGTCGTTCTGGCTCTTGCCGCAGAAGGAGCACTTCAAGGTCCCGTTTCCTTCACGCGTCCGGGCCATCCTTCCGTCGGCTCCTACTTCTGCACCTGGGCGGACATCGCGGCCTGCTCACTGACGGCGCGGGTGGTCGGCTTGGACGAGATCACTTCGTCGACGATCTTATAGTCCTTGGCCTGCTCGGCGGTCATGAAAAAGTCCCGATCGGTGTCGCGCTGGATCTTCTCCATGTTCTGCCCGGTGTGATGCACGAGGATGCGGTTGAGCTCCTCGCGCATTCTCAGAATCTCGCGGGCCTGGATGTCGATGTCGGTGGCCTGGCCCTGCACGCCGCCCAGCGGCTGGTGAATCATGATGCGCGCGTGCGGCAGCGCGAAGCGCTTGCCCCGGGCGCCGGCGCACAGGAGCAGCGCGCCCATCGAGGCCGCCTGGCCCATGCAGATCGTCGAGATGGCCGGCTTCACGTACTGCATGGTGTCGTAGATGGCCATGCCGGCGGTGACGGAGCCGCCCGGCGAGTTGATGTAGAGGTAGATGTCCTTGTCGGGATCGTCCGCCTCCAGGAAGAGCATCTGGGCGATGACCAGATTGGCCAGCTCGTCCTCGATGAAGGTTGGAAGGAAGATGATGCGCTCCTTGAGGAGGCGCGAAAAGATGTCGAACGCGCGCTCGCCGCGCGGCGTCTGCTCGACGACCATCGGAACCAAGGCCATTGGAGATCTCCCCTTCTGCATCCCTATCCTTTGATACGCGCGTGCTCGATCAGCAGATCGAGTGTTTTCCGCTCTCGGAGTCCGTGTCGCAGGGCATCCAGGTCGCCGCTCTTCTCCATCATACGCCGAACGGCCGGCACCGGGCGCTGGCTGGCGTGGGCGAACTTCTCGATCTCGGCGTCCACCTCGGCGTCGCTCGGGGCGATCGACTCCTTGTCGGCGATGGCCTCCAGCAGCAGCGCCCGGCGCACGCCCTGCTCGGCGGCCGGGCGCAGCTCGCCCACGATCTTGCCGTAGTCCCACTGGATGCCGTCGGGATCCACGCCCTGGCGGCGCAGGCGGTCCCGCGTGTGCTCGACCTGGTGGGCCACCTGCCGCATGACCATGGCGTCGGGCACGCCGAATTCGTGACGGGTGAGCAGCGCCTGGACGAGCTTGTCCTCCAGCGCGCGCCGCCCCTCGGCCTCGCGGGCCGACTCGAGCTGCTTGCGGACCTCGGCGCGGACGGCCTCCAGCGTCTCGAACTCGCCGAGCGCCTTGGCGAAGTCGTCGTCGAGCGCGGGCAGCACCTTCTCCTTCACCTCGCTGACCTTGAGGTGCGCGCTGCCGCCCTTGCCGCGCAGCGACTCCATGCGGTGGTCGTCGGCGAAGCGCAGGCTCACGTCGCGCTCGTCACCGGCCTTGAGCCCGACGACGGCGTCGTCGATCTCCGGCAGCACGGTGCCGCCGCCGACCACGAAGTGGTAGCCGTTGGCGGTGGTCGGCTCGTGGTCCTCCGGCGCCAGCGTGTAGTCCACCACCACGAGATCGCCGGTGGCGGCGGCGCGCTCCACGCTGCGGAACTCCGCGTGCTGATCGCGCATGCGCTCCAGCGTGTCGGCCACATCGGTGTCGCTCACCGCCGACGGCGCGTGCTCGACCTCGACGCCGCGGTAGTCGGAGAGCGCGATCGTCGGCTTGACCTCGACCACCGCCTTGAACGAGAGCGGCGAGTTCTCCTCCAGCGTGAGCTCCTGGAGATCCGGCTCGTTGACGGGATCGATCTGGGCCTCGGTCAGCGCCTGGCGGTACACGTCGGGGATCAGGTGCTCGGCCACCTCGCGGCGCACGTCGTCGGCGAAATGCAGCTTCACCAGCGAGCGCGGCACGTGACCCTTGCGGAAGCCGGGAAGCGCGGCGCGCTTCTGCACGCGCCCGTAGGCACGCTCCCACTCCTTCTGCACGACGTCGACCGGCGCCTCGACGGCGAGACGACGCTTGCAGCCCTCGATCTCCTCGACAGCGACCTTCATGCGCGATCTCTTTCCCGCTCGGCTCGATTGTCCGGGAGTGGTGCGAGAGGGGGGAGTCGAACCCCCAAGGGCTCGCGCCCACCGGATCCTAAGTCCGGCGCGTCTGCCAGTTTCGCCACTCTCGCGGAGGTCCGAAGCCCAGGCCGACGACCCAGCATACCTATCCACTCCGGACGTCGCAAGACAACCGGCGCGCGCGCACGGCGCCGGGGTCGGTGGCACTTCACTTGTACCGTCGCAGCGTTCCGAGGAGGCTCACACCCATGGCAAGTTTGACACGCGTCATCTCGCTCGCCGCCGTCGCCGTCGCGCTGATCGCAGCGCCGGCCGTTGCGCAGACGCAGGCCGACTTCGATGCCTGCAACCAGCACGCGGCGGCCCAGGTTTCCGGCAGCGCCGCCACCTCGGCGGGCGGCGGCACGATCACCAGCAGCTCGCCGGGCACCTCGGTGGGCGGCTCGGTGATGACGGCGCCGGGCAGCAGCGACGTCAACCGTGTTCCGAACGCGAGCGGCCGCATCAGCGGCAGCGCCGGCTCGCCGGGCACGAACGCGGGCACCGGGACCTCGGCCGGCGGCGGCACGCCCGCTACGGCGCCCAGCCCGTCGACCTCGATGCCGAGCGCCAGCCCGTCCAGCGCTGACGTGCAAGGCATGGCCCAGGCCGGGCAAGGCAACGCCGCCTACCAGCAGGCGTTCCGCGACTGCTTGAAGGCGCGGGGATTCTAGAGGTTAACGAGGAGCGCCCCGGCTTCGCCGGGGCGCTCTGAGCGGTTGGGGGGTTTGGGGGGCCATATCGGGGCCCCCCATCTAATCAAGCCGCTTCAGTTGACGACACGGCCGGAGCGAGCCGGCCGTCGAGCGCCCGGCGGCGCTCCAAAAAGCTCCGGTGCTCGGCGCGGAATCGCTCGAGACACTTCTCGCAGACCCCATCGGTGAACCGCAGAGTCCAGCCGCGCCACGACACGACACCGCTCAACAGCGGATACCCGCAATAGCGTTGGTGCCACGCGCATCGGCAGATCAGCACGGCGTCCTCCTGGACGGGCGTGTCACTGCTCGAACGTAGAGAGCCCGGGCTGCAATGCGTGTGCCTCGCCGCTTTCCGCGCCAGAGCGATGATTTAGGCGACACGTCCCGCCTGGTGGGCAATCGCGTACCCACCAGGTTGGAAAAACCCTTCCCGTCGCGGCGCGCCGCGCATGGTGGGCATAATCGCTCATGACGTGGCCTTCGCTGCCGGCGTGGCGTCCGAGCTGGCCGCCCGCCTGGCGCCCCGCCTGGCAATGGATCGCGCGCGGCGGCCGGCTCCGCCTCCTCGCAGTGGGCGCCGGCGCCCTCGTCGTGATCGCCCTGATCACGGTCGCCATCTACTCGTCGCTCGCGCTGGCCCGCTTCGAGCGCGTGGAGGAGCGGCGCGCCACGTTCGTCTACGCCGCGCCGCAGCCGCTGGTGGCCGGCGTCCACGTCCGGCGCGTGGATCTGGCCGGCACGCTCGCGCGGCTCAAGTACGCCGACTCGCGCGCCGCCGTGCCGGCGCCCGGCCAGTTTCGCCGCGTGGGCAGCGGGTGGGAGATCCACCTGCGCGGCACGGGCGAGAGCGCCTCACAGCGCGTGCGGATCGAGACGCGTGACGAGCGCATCGTAGGCGTCACCCGCGACGGCCACGACATCGGCGCCGCCACGCTCGAGCCGGAGGTGCTGACGAGCGCCGACGACCGCCCCGGCGAGGATCATCGGCCGGTGCGCCTGGCCGAGGTGCCGCTGGTGCTCATCAACGCCGTGCTCGCCGCCGAGGACCACCGGTTCTTCGAGCACGGCGGCGTCGACGCCCGCGGCCTGCTGCGCGCGGCGTGGACCAATCTGCGCGCCGGCCGCGTGATGCAGGGCGGCTCCACCATCACCCAGCAGCTCGTGAAGAACCGCCTCGTCGGCTCGCGCCGCACGCTGTTCCGCAAGGCCAACGAGGCGTGGCTGGCCACGCTGGTTGAGTGGCGGTACTCCAAGCCGCAGATCCTCGAGGCCTATCTCAACGAGATCTATCTCGGCCAGCGCAACGGCCGGGCCGTGCGCGGCATCGGCGCCGCCTCGCGCGCGTACTTCCGCAAGGAGATCCACCAGGTGACGCCGGCGGAGGCCGCGCTGCTGGCCGGCATGATCCGCGGGCCGAACAGCTACTCGCCGGCCGTCAATCCCGAGCGCGCCCGCACGCGCCGCGACGTGGTGCTCACGCGCATGAAGGAGCTGGGCTCGCTCTCACCCGCCGACTGGCAGGCCGCGCGGGGCGAGGCGGTGCGCGTGCCGCCGGTCACCGCCACCGCGCAGCCCGCGCCGTACTTCACCGACTACGTGCGCGCCGAGCTCGAGCAGCGCTTCAGCGAGCGCGGCGACGCGGCCGCCGTCTACAGCACGCTCGACCTCGTCCTGCAGCGCTTCGCCGAGGCCGCCGTCGTGCGCGGCCTCGATCGCCTCGAGACGCGGCTGCCGCGCCTGCGCCGCAACGAGTCCGGCCGCCGGCTGCAGGCCGCGCTCGTCGCGCTGGATCCGGCCAGCGGCGAGATCCGCGCGCTCGTCGGCGGCCGTGACTACGCGCAGAGCCAGTACAACCGCGCGGCGCTCGCGCGCCGCCAGCCGGGCTCCGCGTTCAAGCCGTTCGTCTACCTCGCCGCGCTGCGCCGGCACAACAAGGACGAGCCCGCGCTGACCGCCGCCTCGCTGGTGGACGACGCCCCGGTCATGCTCACGGTCGGCACCGAGACGTGGAGCCCGCGCAACTACAACGATCACTACGAGGGGCGCGTCACCGTGCGGCGCGCGCTCGAGCAGTCGCTCAACGCGGCCACCGTGCGCGTGGCGGAGACGGTCGGGCTGCCGGCGGTGATCGAGACCGCGCGCGAGCTCGGCTTCGAGGGCGACCTGGCGGCGGTGCCGGCCATGACGCTCGGCGCCTTCGAGGCCACGCCGATCGAGCTCGCGCGCGCCTACCTGCCGCTCGCCAACGGCGGCCAGCGCCCGCCGGGCGCGGTGGCCGTGCGCGCGGTGCGCGACCGCGACGGCGACGTCACGCCCAGCGACGCCACCGACACGATCCCGGTGATCACGCCGGCCGAGGCGTACCTGGTCACCTCGCTGCTCGAGGGCGTGATCCAGTCGGGCACCGGCACCGGGGCGCGCGGAGTGGCCAGCGCCGACGCCGTGGCCGGCAAGACGGGCACGACCAACGACGGCCGCGACGCGTGGTTCGTCGGCTACACGCCGCGCCTCGTGGTCGCCGTCTGGGTCGGCTTCGACGGCGGCGACGCCCACGGGCTCAGCGGCGCCGAGGCCGCGCTGCCGATCTGGACGGACTTCATGCGCGAGGCGCTGGCCGCCTATCCCCAGCCCGCGTTCGCGGTGCCGTCCGGCATCTCCTTCGCGGCCATCGACCTCACCAATGGCCGGCTCGCCAACGACGCCTGCCCCCTGACCGCGCGCGAGACCTTCCTGGTCGGCACCGAGCCCCCGCCCTGCCAGGAGCACGGCGGCTTCGGCAACCAGCTCTACGACTGGTGGCGCCGCGTGAGGGACTGGTGGAAGCGCTAGTGGTGCGCGTACAGAGGAGCGCCGCGGCTCCGCCGCGACGCGACGAACATGTGGGGGGCATGGGGGGCCATTTCGGGGCCCCCCATTTCCCAGGCATCGTTCTTGCGAGACCTCGGGGTATGGGGCGGCGGTATCGGTGTCTGCTTTGGGTGGTTGCCATCCTCGGGATCGGCGGCTGTGTGGCCCCACCGTCGAGACCGGCGACATCGCTGCCGCCGCCCCAACCCGCTCTCGAGGTCATCACCGGGCGTGCCTCGTGGTACGGCGAGGCGCACCACGGGCTGCTCACGGCCAGCGGCGAGCGCTACGACATGCACGCCCTCACTGCCGCCCATCGCTCGCTGCCCTTCGGCACGCGGCTGCGCGTGAAGAATCTCGACAACGGGGAAGTCGTGGACGTGCGGGTGAACGATCGCGGGCCGGTCATCGCCGGCCGGATCCTCGACCTGTCCTACGCGGCGGCGCGGAAGCTGCGCGCGGTGGGCGCGGGGGTCATTCCGGTGAGCATCACGGTGCTACGGGAGCAGCCGCAGTAGCCCTCAGCGGCGCGC
>Ga0137397_10002467_pt1 | contig 12870 bp, 15 predicted proteins | sample czorhiz116metaG_FD_106658 | JGI IMG/M metagenome (GOLD analysis project Ga0137397, IMG submission 106658) | Vadose zone soil microbial communities from Angelo Coast Range Reserve, California, USA - czorhiz1.16 metaG | ecosystem: Environmental > Terrestrial > Soil > Vadose zone | place: USA... | reverse complement strand
CTCGGCTTCGATAATGCGCCATGAGTCGGCCTAACAACCGGTTGCAGGCGACGGCGGGCGGGTTGGGAGGTGGTTGGCCGGCGCGTTGGGCGTTCGCCCACCGCGCCTGAACCGGAGCGTTAGTCCGCACAAGGCCTTCTCAAACTTGGGTCGGGGTCACACACCATAGACCATCACCGGGTATCACGCTGGGGACACCGCTATGAAATGGGCACTCGGCTTTCTAGCGCTGCTGCTGGTGCCGCTGCTTCTGCTGCTCGTGGTTTGGTTCTATTTCACCTACCCCAGCTACTTCCACTTCAGCTACCCAAGCTACACCCACCACTACCGGCTGACCTTGGAGGTCGAGGCTGCTGGCGAGGTCCACTCAGGCTCGGGCGTGATCGCGGTGGCCTGGCACTGGCGGGAGCCACCAGACGTGTATCGCGCGTGGAGCGATACGGTCCAAGGCCAAGCAGTCGCGGTAGACCTTGGGCGGCGCGGCCTGTTGATAGCCAGGCTGGAAGACGAAGGCAATTTTGGTGGCGTTTCGATCCAGGAGATTGCGCAGATTGTCATTAGTGGTGCGGTGGCGGAAACGCCACCGGCAGCCGGCGTCAAGGGCTATCTTGCCGCGTGGCAGTTGAACCGCGCGACGCGCACGGCCCTGGGACGGCTGGAGGGACGCCGCCTCGCGCTCTCGCCTAGCGGTGCGATGCCATCGCTCGTCTGGCTTCCTGATCCGGGCAATCCGACCTCGGCGGTCCCGGTGCCGAGGGCGGATTTGCTCCCCACCATCGTGCCGGACGCCCATTTGCGCGGTGCCTGGATCGAGATTACCCACGACCCTGTCACGACCGACCTGTTCGCGCGCTTGCCGTGGCTCGCTGAGCGCTACCAAAGCGAGAAAGGGAGTGGCCGCTCGGACACGCGAGGTGTTCTTAAGCTGCCCGCCTGGACTCTGACCAGGAGAATTGACCCATGAATTTTCTCACGATGCCAGTTCGAGCACGCCGTTACTTCAGTGCAGGAAGAAGCCGTTGGGTTATATGACGCCGCGCCAGCGAGCGCCGCCCTGGAGCCGCTGAGTGGCGCCTAACAACCGGCTAAAGCAGACGGCGCGCGGGAGGTCGGGGGCAGAGTCGCTGCGGCGCGCGCGCCCCCCAGCTTAGCCGGGGCGTTAGCCGGACACCGGTTGAGCGTATGTGTGATGGGAAAGACTTTGGAGGTAAAGCAACGAACGCCGACGTGATCGAGCATTGCCGGTCGGGTGGCGAGCACGCTCGCGGCTGCTGGGTCGTGGATCTGCTGCTGGACAAGGGCTGAGCCCAAAGTGGACCGAAGGGAGGAGGACACATCGTCATGAAATCTTCGAACTTCATGGCCTCGGTGCTTCTGGCAGTTGTGTCGCTCGCGCACCTTCTTCGTTTGATCTTCGGCCTCCAGGTGACCGTGGCGGACAGAGTCATTCCGATGTGGGTGAGCGCGGTCGCCTTCGTCGTGGCGGGCGGGATGGCGATTGCGCTCTGGCGTGGCGCGCGCCGACGATAGGTGACCGTGTCCCCCTTCAAGATCGACTTTGATACGCTCGAGTGGCAGTCGACGTTGCCGGGCGCGCGCTTCAAGGTGCACCGGGAGGGGTCGAGGCAGATTCGTCTCGTCGAGTTCACGGCCGAGTTCGTCGAGCCGGACTGGTGCGAGAAGGGGCACGTCGGCCTGGTGCTCGACGGCGCGCTCGAGATCGACTTTCGCGGCCGGGTGATCTCGTTTCCCCGGGGCTCCGGCCTCTTCATTCCGGCCGGCCCGGCGGGCGCTCACAAGGCCCGCTCGACGACACCGGTCACACGGCTGGTGCTCGTCGAGGACGTCTAGCCCTTGGCGATGGGGGGCGCATTGTCGGCGCTCGGCCTGTGGGTGGCACTGCTGACCGGCGGGTCCGCAGCGGCCTCGAGCCTCGATGACTTCAAGAGCGACGGGTGCAGCATGTTCCGCGACGGGAGCTACTACAGTTGTTGCTATCTCCACGACTTCGCGTACTGGCACGGCGGCACGGCGGAGGAGCGGAAGAGCGTCGACCAGGCACTTCGCGCCTGCGTCCGGGAAATCACCGGCAACGGATTTCTGGCCGGAGCGATGTTCTGGGGCGTCCGGCTGGGCGGAGGCCCGGGACATCACACGACCTACCGGTGGGGATTCGGCTGGCCCTTCCCCTACCGTGAGGACTACGGGCCCCTGACACCAGAAGAGCAGGAGCATGTGGCCGAGAAGACCCGGAGTCTGTGCGCGTCACTCCGCCTGAATCCGATCACCGGGGGGTACACTGTCGATGCCGGCAAAGAGATCAGCGCCGCGCAGGTGAGGCAGATCTGCCCGGACTTGTGATAAGGATACTGCCGTGACTCCCCAGAGCGATCGCTGTCGGGTGTTTCGCCGGCTCCACGAGTCCGGCTGCTTCGTGATCCCCAACCCGTGGGATCTCGGCAGCGCCCGCCTGCTGGCGCGACTCGGCTTCCGGGCGCTCGCCACGACCAGTTCGGGGTTCGCCTGGTCCCAGGGCAGGCCGGACAACCGCATGTCGCTGGAGGAGGTTCTGGGCCACCTTCGATCCATCGCCCAGGGCGTGGAGATACCGGTCAACGCGGATTTCCAGGGCGGCTTCGCGAACGAACCGGACGCGGTCGGCGTCAACGTCACCGCCGCGACGGCGACAGGGATCGCGGGACTCTCGATCGAAGACCGCACGGGCGATGCTTCGAACCCGCTCTTCGAATTCAGGCTCGCGGTCGAGCGGATCCAGGCGGCTCGATGCGCGATCGATGCGAGCGGGACGGAGGTTCTCCTCACCGCACGCTCGGAAGGGTTCATCGTCGGACGCCCGGACCTCGACGAGACGATCCGCCGTCTCGTCGCCTACTCCGAGGCCGGAGCCGACTGCCTGTACGCGCCTGGGATCCGCGCCGGGACCGATATCGCGGCGGTGGTGAAGGCGGTCGCCCCGAAGCCGGTGAACGTGCTCGTCGGCAGCGACTTCACCACCGTGGCGGAGCTCGCCGGCCTGGGAGTCCGCCGGATCAGCGTCGGCGGTGCCTTGGCGAGGGCGGCCTGGGGAGGGTTCCTGGAGGCGGCGAAGGAGATTGCCGAACGGGGGACCTTCTCGAAGCTGACCCGCGCCATTCCGTTTGCCGAAATCGACGGGTCCTTCTGATGCCGTTCAGCATGCGAATCGAGCCCGATGCAGGCATTGTCATCGGCACCTGCTCCGGCGCTCTTGGAGTGGACGACGCCAGGGAGGGGGCCATGGCCGTCTGGGGAAACCCGGAGTGGAGCGGGAAGCCGGTCGTCTGGGATTTTCGCTCGGCCATCCTGGACGTCCGTGGTCCCGAGGTTCGTGAAATCGCGCGGTTCGTTCTCGATCGCCAGCCGTCCTCTCCGCCTCCCAAGGTCGCGTTCGTGATCGCGCGCGACGTCGATTTCGGCCTGACCCGGATGTTCCAGGTGTTCCGCCAGCATCCGTCCACGGAGGTGCGGACGTTCCGGGACTATGACGAGGCCGTTTCCTGGGCGCGAACGGGCAGAACAATCGGGACCTGACGGATCAGTCCCCCTGCCCCCGCACGCCCTCGAAGCGGCGGCGCTCCGGCAGGTACTCGACGGTCGGTTGCTTGCGCACCGGCTGCGGGAAGAGGGCCATCAGGTCCAGGAACTCGGGCGGCAGGTCGCTCCTCACAGGAAGCCCGTAGCTCTTCGCCGTCTCGAACGTGATCGGGTGGTCGTGCGTCCAAGTCCCTTCCGAGAGCAGGCGCGCGAGCTCCACCGCCTTCTCCTTCGGGCACTTGTCGGTCAGGAGATCCTGGACGCTCTCGCGGACCTGCGCCACCGCCTTCTCGGCCTGGTCGGCCAGGATGAGGGTCTGGTCGTCCACGTCGGCGACCGGTTTCTTCGCCACGGCCTTGAGGATCGACGCCGCCGGGTACTGGCCGAGCTGCGGATCGACCGGGCCGAGCACGGCGTACTCGCTCATGACGATCTCGTCGCAGGCCAGGGCGATGAGGGTCCCGCCCGACATGGCGTAGTGCGGCACGAACGCGGTCACCTTCCCCTCGTGCTTGTGGATGGCGCGGGCGATCTGCAGGGCGGCCAGCACCAGGCCCCCCGGGGTGTGCAGCATGATGTCGATCGGCACGGCCGGGTCGGTGAGACGGATGGCGCGCAGGATCGCCTCGGAGTCGTCCACGTCGATATAGCGGAACACGGGGAATCCCAGGAGGCTCATGGTCTCCTGGCGGTGCACCAGGAGGATGACCCGGGAATTCCTCTGCTGCTCCAGGCGCGCGATGAGACGCGCCCGGGATGCCTCGAGGAACCGCTGCTTGAGGACGGGTTGCAGGGCGGAGAAGACGAAGAACACCCACAGGAGATCGCCGGGCGCCATCAGGATTCCCTCCAGTAGCCGTGCGGCAGCCACGCCCCTCCGAGCTCGTACTCGTCACGCGACAGGCGACGCCAGGCGCGTCCGCGCCGGACGAACAGGAATTGCAGGACGATTCCCGCAACGAAGCCGCCGACGTGCGCCCAGAAGGCCACGCCCCCCACGTCCTTTCCGGTCGCGAGCGACAGCGTGCCGGCGAAGACCTGGGTCAGAGCCCAGACCATGAGATAGGTCACGGCGGGCAGCTCGAAGAACAGGGGATAGAACAGAACGGGCAGAAAGACGATCACCCGGGACGTGGGGAACAGGAGAAAGTACGCGCCCATGACGCCCGCGATGGCGCCGGAGGCGCCGACGGTGGGGAGGGTCGAATCGGCGTTCGTCAGGCAATGAACGAAGCCCGCGGCCAGCCCGCACAGAAGATAGAAGATCGTGAAGCGCCCCGGCCCCATCCGGTCTTCGACGTTGTCACCGAAGATCCAGAGGGTCCACATGTTGCCGATGATGTGCAGCCAGCCGCCGTGCAGGAACATGCTGGTCAGGAACGGCCAGTAGTCGTCCATCGGAAACCCGGCCCAGGAGGCCCAGTCGGGGTGCGTGAAGCGGGCCGGCACGATCCCGAACAGGTAGAAGAACTGCTGCAGCGCCTGCTGCGGCAAGGTCAGCTCGAAGAGGAAGACGAGACCGTTGGCGATGATCAGGAGCCAGGTGGCGATGGGGGGGTTCCGCCTCGGGATCGTGTCGCTGATCGGAATCATCGGTTACTCGTCCTCATCCGCGCGCCCCTGCAGGCGCGCCAGGTCTTCCTGAAGGCCGACGAGACGCTCGCGCATCTCGAGGATCACGGCGATGCCGGCCAGGTTCACCCCCAGGTCGCACTTGAGGCGGATGATCCGCCGCAGGCGCTCCACCGCCGACGCCGGGAACAGCGACCGGGGACCGGCGCCGGCCGACGGCTCGAGAAGGCCGTATTCGACGAATTGCTCCACCAGCCCGGGGTGGAGGCCACAGGCGTCCGCCAGGTCCTCGAGGCTCAGAAAGGCATGGTCCGTGCGCCAGACGATCGACTCCCGCGTCTTATGAGCCATGGCTCACCTCGATTCGATCCCCCCGGGCGTCGAACCCTGATTCCGCGGCCAGCTTTTTCAGCAGCTCGATCTCCTTCTCGCTCGGCTTCTGCGGCACGACGATCTTGAGCCGCACGAACTGATCGCCCCGGCCGCCACCGGGGCGCGCCAGCCCCTTGCCCTTCAGGCGCAGGACCTGCCCACCCTGGCTGGCGGGTGGGACGCGCATCTCGACCGGGCCGTCCAGGGTCGGCACCTTGACCTTGGCCCCGAGGACCGCCTCCCAGGGCGCGACCGGAAGCTCGACTTCAATGTCGCCGCCGTCCCGCAGCCGGAACCGCTCGTGGGGCTCGACGTGCACGCGCAGGTAGAGATCGCCGCGCGCGCCTTTCCCGAACCCGGCGCCCCCCTTCCCCGGCACCCGGATGACCGACCCGTCCTGGACGCCCTTCGGAATGTTGACCGTGAAGTTTTCCGTGCCGCCCCGCTCCAGGGGAAGGCGGACCGACCGGCTCGTGCCGCGATGCGCCTCGTCGAGGCTGACGGAGACCTCCGACTCGTGGTCGCTGCCGCGCGCGGAGACCGTGGAGCCGGCGCCGCCCGGCCTGCGCCCGCCGAAGAGCGTCTCGAAGAAGTCGCTGAATGATCCGGAGCGGCCGGCGGCCGCGAACATGTCGCCGAGATCGCCCAGGTCGCCGGCCTGTCCGCGGAAGCCCTCCTCGCCGGAAGGGGGCGTGAAATCCATCCCCGATTTCCAGTTCTGGCCGAGGGCGTCGTAGCGTCGCCGCTTCTCTTTGTCGGACAAGACCTCGTAAGCCTCGTTGATCTCCTTGAAGCGCTCCTCGGCGGACTTGTTCTTGGGATTGAGGTCCGGGTGGAACTTGCGCGCGAGCTTCCGGTACGCCTTCTTGATCTCGTCCGGCGCCGCGGCCCGGGAGACCCCCAGCGCCTCGTAGTAGTCGCGAAACTTGACGGCCATCCGCCCACGCTACGCTCGTGTGGCTTCGACTTCAACCCCGACCGGGCCCGGCTTCGGGTTGAACACCAGCTTCCGGCTGTTCCGGTCGTAGTCCACCAGCACGCGCTCCCCGTCCCGCACCTTGTTCTCGAGAAGCAGGAAGCCGAGCTGCGTTTCGATGTTCTTCTGGATCGCCCGCTTCAGCGGACGGGCGCCGTAGGCGGGATCGTAGCCGATCTGGACCAGGTAGCGCCGCGCATCCGGCGTCAGCTCGAGGCTGATGTGGCGCTCCTGCAGCCGCGTCCGCACGCGCTCGAGCTGGATGTCGACGATCTGCATGAGGTGCTCTTCGGACAGCGCGTGGAACACGATGACCTCGTCGACGCGGTTCAGGAACTCGGGTCTGAACGCCCCGCGCAGCTCTTCCAGGGCGGCCTCTTTCATGCGCTCGTAGTCGTCGCCCGCGAACGCGCCGCGATAGGCGAGGATCCTCTGGCTGCCGATGTTCGACGTCATGATCACAATGCTGTTCTTGAAATCGACCGTGCGCCCCTGTCCGTCCGTCAGGCGCCCGTCGTCCAGGATCTGCAGGAGAGCGTTGAAGACGTCGTGGTGCGCCTTCTCGATCTCGTCGAACAGGATCACCGCGTACGGACGCCTTCGGACAGCCTCGGTGAGCTGGCCTCCCTCCTCGAAACCGACATAGCCGGGAGGCGCGCCGATGAGCCTCGCCACGGTGTGTTTCTCCTGGTACTCCGACATGTCGATGCGGATCAGCGCGCGCTCGTCGTCGAACAGGAACGCCGCGAGGGCCCGCGCCAGCTCGGTCTTGCCCACCCCGGTCGGCCCCAGGAAGATGAAGCTGCCGATCGGGCGGTTGGGATCCTTGAGCCCGGAGCGCGCCCGCACCACCGCCTCCGCCACGGCCTGCACCGCCTCGTCCTGGCCCACGACCCGCTTGTGCAGCTCGTCGCCAAGCCTCAAGAGCTTCTGCGCCTCCCCCTCGAGGAGCCGCGAGACCGGGATGCCGGTCCAGCGACTGACGACCTCGGCGATGTCCTCCTCGTCGACCTCCTCCTTGATGAGCGGTGCCGAGGCCTGCTTCTTCGCGAACTGCCCGGCCTCGTTCTTGAGCTGGCTCTCGAGCGCCACGAGCTTGCCGTACTTGAGCTCGGCCGCCTTGTTCAGGTCGTACTCCCGCTCGGCCTTCTCGACCTCGATCTTCGTCTTCTCGATCTGCTCGCGCAGCGACCTGAGCTTCTGCACGGCGCGCTTCTCGGTCTGCCATTTCGCCTTCATCGCGTCGGACTCGGCCTTCAGGTTGGCCAGCTCCTTCTCGAGCTTCGCGAGGCGCCCCTTGGAGGCCGCGTCGGTCTCCTTGCGCAGCGCCTCCCGCTCGATCTCCAGCTGCATGACGCGCCTCAGGGTCTCGTCCAGCTCGGCAGGCATCGAGTCGATCTCGGTGCGCAGCTTGGCCGCGGCCTCGTCCATCAGGTCGATCGCCTTGTCGGGGAGGAAGCGGTCGGCGATGTAGCGGTTGGAGAGCACCGCCGCGGCGACCAGGGCGGAATCCTTGATGCGCACGCCGTGGTGCACCTCGTATCGCTCCTTCAGCCCGCGCAGGATCGAGATCGTGTCCTCGACCGAGGGGGGCTCGACCATGAGGGGCTGGAACCGCCTCTCGAGGGCGGCGTCCTTCTCGATGTGCTTGCGGTACTCGTCGAGGGTCGTCGCCCCGATGCAGTGCAGCTCGCCGCGCGCCAGCATCGGCTTCAGGAGATTGCCGGCGTCCATCGCCCCCTCGGCGGCGCCCGCGCCGACGACGGTGTGCAGCTCGTCGATGAACAGGATGATCTCCCCCTGGGATTCCTGGACCTCCTTGAGCACAGCCTTGAGGCGCTCCTCGAACTCGCCGCGATACTTGGCCCCCGCGACCAGGGCCCCCATGTCGAGCGCCACGAGGCGCCTGTTCTTGAGCCCCTCCGGCACGTCGCCGCGCACGATTCGCTGCGCCAGCCCTTCCACGATGGCGGTCTTGCCGACGCCCGGCTCGCCGATCAGCACCGGATTGTTCTTGGTGCGGCGGGACAGCACCTGGATGACGCGGCGGATCTCCTCGTCGCGCCCGATGACCGGGTCGAGCTTCCCCTGGCGCGCCGCCTCGGTGAGATCGCGGCCGTAGCGCTCGAGAGACTGGTAGGTCGATTCCGGCGTGGGAGAAGTGACGCGCTGGCTGCCGCGCACCTCGCGCAGCGCCTGCATCAGCTTCTCCCGCGCCACTCCCGTCTGGGCCAGGAGCCGGCCGGCGGGCCCCTTGTCGTCGGTCATCGCCAGGAGCACGTGCTCGACCGAGACGTATTCGTCCTTCAGCTTCTTCGCTTCGTCCTCGGCCTGCGTCAGCACCCGGTTGAGCCGGCCGCTGATGTAGATCTGGTCCGGCGGCGTTCCCCCCGGGCCGGTCACCTTCGGCTGGCGGTCCAGCTCCTGCTCGATCCGCTGCGCCAGGAGCTCGGCGGCCACGCCGGCCTTGGTGAGAATGGCTCCCGCCAGGCCGTTCTCCTGCGTCAGAAGCGCCGCCAGCAGGTGTTCGACATCAACCTGCTGGTGGCTCCGGCGGACCGCGGCCGATTGCGCCGACCGCAGGGCCTCCTGCATCTTCTCGGTGAAACGGTTGGGATCCATGCATCACCTCTCCATTGGGAAGACACCTGAATCGGCGGCAGGCATTTACCGGAGCAGCGTCGCGCCTTCACAGGGCCGGGGCAGTCAGGGGGACACTCTGCGAAGCGGGTGTCTCGAGAACCGGGAATCTTGACGGACCGTGCGCCGAGTGCACATGATAAAAGCCGCAGTAGAGACTCGGGCACCTGGTCCAGCAGCCGATCGCCCACGACGATGGGAGGCCGCGTGCAAGGGCCAGGCGCGTTGGATGTCCGGACCCTACGCCCTTCCGGACGCCCTGTCAATCCGATGGTCGAATCCCGCGACAAACGGGGTGTCCATGCAGGAGATCGAGAATTCGACACGAAGGGTCCTGGATGACCTGGTGGCCGCCTGGAATCATCGGGACATGGACGGCTTTCTCCGCCTGTTCGCCGAGGATGCCCTCTATGTCACCGGGACCGGCGCCCACTGGGAAGGGCGCGCGGCGATTCGACGGGGGGTGGCGTCGAGAATCTCCGACCCGTCAGGTCCCCGGCAGATCGCGATTTCCGAGGTCGCAGTCAAGGCTCTGTGGGAGCACGCGGCCGTCGCGCTGGTCCGCTGGCGGATGGACGCAACGGGGCGCGCCGGCCTGTTCACCCTGGTCACGACCGCGACGTCCGCGGGGTGGCGCATCGTGCTGCTCCACAACACGGACAGCGCCGCCTGAACGCGTACCGAGGGCCGAGCCCTCTTCAGACGGAATGCCAGGTCACCGGCTTTCCTGATCTGACGCTGCGGCGCCCGTCGGCGGCGGGGCCCCGTTCGCGGATTCCAGCGAGTTGCGCAACGCTACCTCGACGGCATCCAGGTAGAGACTGAAGATATCGGGGATGTCCGCCAGCCGGTATTTCAGGATCGGAGATTCGGGCTCGACCGGGCGAAGGTCCCCGGCCGGACCGCTCTCGGGTTTGGGCCGTCCGTTTTTCCGCATCGAACCTCCCTGCCCGCACGGGGCCGAAAGACCGGCAGGCTACGCGTGACTACTCATGCCCGCAATCGGGAAGAACCCGTAAACTTCATCCGGTATTCACCTGATCAGTCGGGATTGAGTCCGGATCGGTATACTTGGCGGTAACCTCGGGAAGTGAAGGAGATCGGCTCGGATGAGCAGGAAGCCCACGTTCGGCGCGTTCAATCAGGGGGGCGTCCCCACCATCGCGTGCTTCAACCGCGCGACGACACCGCTCGGCGTCGATTTCGGCGCTCTGATCGCCGCGATGCAGGTGTTCGTCGACAGGCACATCGCACCCGTCTGGGGTACACCGGCGCGGCTCGTCAGGTCGAAAGGGTTCGTGAAGGGGGCCTGGGCGATGGTCTTCCTCGACGACGCGGATCAGCCGGGGGCCCTCGCCTACCACGACCTGACGCCCGACGGGCTGCCCCAGTCCAAGGTGTTCGTCAAGACTACGATCGAGAACCACGACCTGGTAAGCGTGTCGGCATCGCACGAGCTGGTGGAGATGCTGGTCGACCCGGCGATCAACTTGATGACCACCGGGCCCGACCCCAAGACGATCTACGCGTACGAGAGCGCCGACCCGGTCGAGGCGCTGAGCTTCCGTGTCAACGGGATTCCGATGAGCGACTTCGTGTACCCCTCGTACTTCGAGGACTTCCACAAGGCGGGGTCGGTGCAGTTCGATCGGCTGAAGAAGATCCGGAGACCGTTCCAGATCCTCGCAGGCGGCTACCAGATCGTCTTCAAGAACGGCACGTGGAGCCAGGTCTTCGGCTCGGTAGCCAAGAGAAGACGCTTCGCGCGCGAGGACCGCCGCGGTCACCGCAGCGGGCAGCGCGCCACGCGGACGCTGCGCCGCGCCTCCACGCGGGACATCGCGCGTGCGGTACGCCGCGTCCGATGACGCCTATCGGCTCCGTCGACGGTCTGGTTCCCGTCCTGGCGATCCCGGAGCGACCGGTGCCGAACGGGACACGGGCATGAAGCCGGCCTCGCTGGGAGACCTGCCGCCCGACGAATTCCGCGCTGACGGCCATCGGCTCGTGGACTGGCTCGCGGATTACTTCAGATGGTCGCTCGACAATCCCGTCCTGTCGAAAGTGAAGCCGGGGGCGATCCGCGCCGCGCTGCCGGCCGACGCCCCTGAAGCGGCCGAGCCGTTCGAGCGCATCCTCGCCGATTTCGAGCGGGTCCTCGTGCCCGGGCTCACGCAGTGGAACCATCCGGGATACTTCGCCTATTTCCCGTGCGGCTTCTCGATGCCGGGTGCTTTGGCCGACTTCCTGTCGACGGCGGTGAGCCAGCAGGCGATGCTGTGGCGCACGTCGCCGGCCGCGACCGAGCTGGAAGAGGTCGTGCTGTCCTGGCTGCGGCGGGCGCTCGGCCTGCCGGAGGTCTTCGAGGGGGTCATCTACGACACGGCCTCGACGGCGGTCCTGCACGCGCTCGCGACGGCGCGCCACGCTCTTGCGCCCGAGGTGAGGACGAGCGGCCTCACCGGGCGCGGCAGCGGCGCCTTCCGGGTGTACTGCTCCGAGCACGCGCACTCCTCCGTCGACAAGGCGGTGATCGTCCTCGGGCTCGGGCACGAGAATCTGCGCCGGATACCGGCCGACGCGGAGTTCCGGATGCGCGCCGATCTCCTCGCCGCGGCCGTGGCGGATGACCGCCGGGCCGGGCACGTCCCATTGGCGGTCGTCGCCACCGTGGGGACGACGTCGGTCGCCAGCGTCGATCCCGTCCCGGCCGTGGCGGATGTCTGTGCCAGCGAGCGTCTCTGGCTGCACGTGGACGCCGCCTACGCCGGCACGGCGGCGATCCTCCCGGAGCTCCGCGCGGCCATCGATGGGATGGAGCGCGCCGACTCCTTCGTCGTGAACCCTCACAAGTGGATGTTCACGCCGTTCGACCTGAGCGCCTTCTACTGCCGCAGGATGGATCTGCTGCGCGCCGCCTTCGCCCTGACGCCCGAGTATCTCAAGACTTCGGAGACTTCGGAGGTGCGCAATCTGATGGACACCGGGTTCCAGCTCGGCCGGCGGTTCCGCGCCCTCAAGCTGTGGATCGTGATGCGCTCGTTCGGCCTGGAGGGGATTCGCGCGCGCCTGCGCGAGCACGTGAGGCTGGCGCGCCTGTTCGCCTCGTGGGTCGACGCCGACCCCGGCTTCGAGCGGATGGCACCGGTCTCGTTCGGCGTGGTGTGCTTCCGGGCCGTCCCCCGGGGGGTATCCGAGGGCGCGCCGCTGAACTCGTACAACGAGCGTCTGCTTCAGGCGCTGAACGACACAGGCGACGTGTTCCTGTCGCACACGAGCCTGGGAGGTCGTTATGTCATCCGCCTCGCGGTCGGGAACATCCGCACCACTGAGACCGAGGTCCGCCGCGCCTGGGACCAGTTGAACGTGCTGTCGCGCTCGATCTGAACGTACAAGTCGTCACCCGCATGTTCCTGACCGGTTCCAAATCTCCGTGGTTAATGAGCCCCGAGATTTGATCCATCCTTTCTCCCAAAGCAAGCAAGGAATCGAACAAAAAAGTGTCATAACGGAGAGATTTCCACTTGACGAAACAGTGAATTCGGGGAACCTTAGAGACGCTCGGACAAAACTGTCAGCCACCTCGTCTTGGTTCTACCCAGGGGTAATTTCGCCCGGGTCAATTCGCGTTCGGAGGGACATCCGATGAGAAAAATCGTACGTGTGGGGTCCTCTCTACTCTTCCTCGCCGCCCTGCTCTGCGGAATAGGGTGGGTCGCGGCCACGGCCGCGGCGGG
>Ga0137397_10002466_pt1 | contig 12874 bp, 7 predicted proteins | sample czorhiz116metaG_FD_106658 | JGI IMG/M metagenome (GOLD analysis project Ga0137397, IMG submission 106658) | Vadose zone soil microbial communities from Angelo Coast Range Reserve, California, USA - czorhiz1.16 metaG | ecosystem: Environmental > Terrestrial > Soil > Vadose zone | place: USA... | reverse complement strand
TGCCTTTTCATAATTAGCTATCGCTTCTGGCATCTTGCCTTCCGCCTGACGTGCGGCGGCCGCACGAGCCAATTCTTCAAAAGCAACATCGTTTGCCGACGATTGTGCGACAGGCACGTCTGAAATAGCTCTCGACGTAGTGCGCGCATACAGCTTCGCAATCTGTGGTTCAGGTGAAGTTGCGCTAGCTAGGAGCTTTTCCGCGGCTTGCAGTTCTTGCGAAGCGGAAGCTTTTCCCTTCTTTATTTCAATTCGGCTGATTGCGATTTGCGCCAGCACGTTGTGCGGGAATATTTTCAGTTCTTCTCGAAACCGTACCATCGCTCGTTCCTCATTGCTAGAAGCCGTCAGCACTGAGCCATACCCATAATTTAGAAATGGCGTATCTGGATATTTTGTCGCCGCCTCGTCGAACGCCCGAATGGCATCTTGCACCCGCCCCTGCGCAAGCAACGCCTCCGCTTCCCCCACATCGCTCACCAAAGCGTCCTTCGAAGGGTCAACCTCCCGCGGCAGCAGACCAACGTGCAGCGTCGCCAATCCCAGCGCAAACTTCGCATCATTCGGAAACGGGCCTTTTGCGAATTCCTGGCCAAGCAGCTCGGCGCTTTTTTCGAATTCGCCTGAGCGATTTCTCAGCAATGCTAGGTGATAGCGGGCGACGCGCCCGGTGTCTTCCTCGCCAGCTTTCCCCGCCGCAAGTCCCTTTTCCAAATCATTCTTTGCCGAGTTATAGTCCGCGGTCTCAAATTCGCAGAGCCCGAGGTAATTCCATGCCGCGCTCACTTGGGGTGCAAGTTTCGTTACCGCCCCGAACGCGGGAATCGCGGCGGCGAATTGATCCGTGTCGTACTGCATCGTACCCAGATACCACCAGCCCTCCGCCCAGTCTGGCTTCAGCTCGACAGATTTCTTGTAGAGCTGAAGCGCCTCTGCAGTCTCGCCGGCTTCTCGTGCTTTTGTGGCCGCCTGGGCTGTGCTGCCGAATCCCGGCGAACCGGTCTGGCAGAATCCAGGACCGGTCACAAAAAACACGGCTAACGCAAAAACTACCACGTACAAAGAGATGCCTTTGGCCGGTGATCGGAAGGAAAATGGCGTGAACCGCATGGCAGAATGGGCGTCGAGCTTGCTCCTCGCGCAGATTAGCACAATTCCCCCGGCAGTTCTTTTGTCTCACTTGGACTTTTGCGCCGCCGTGCTATCGTAACTGCATGTCGTCATTCGGTCTCCTTCGGCGCCTCTTTCCGCGCCGGACCTCCAGACGGATTTTCCTTGAGCAGCTTGCAGCCTTCGGTGGCAGCGCTGCGCTACTTCACAGTCCTTTTGATTTTCCACAGCCGCCCGATACGCTGCCCGCGTTTGAAGAGATTCCCGGGGCAAAGAGCGGAATCCATTTCGTCCACACCGCCGGAAAATCGCCTCAAAAATTTCTCCCGGAGACCTCCGGAGCAGGCTGCGCATTCCTTGACTACGACAACGACGGCTGGATGGACATCTACCTCGTTAACAGCGGCAAGGCAGATTTCTTTACTCCTGCTAAGCCGCTTCGCAACGCGCTCTATCGCAACAATCGAGATGGCACTTTTGCCGACGTCACGGAAAAGGCGGGTGTCCTCGGCGGAGGCTACGGTATGGGTGCGGCCGTCGGCGATTACAACGGCGATGGATTTCCTGACCTCTACGTTACCCAGTATGGCCGCAGCATTCTCTACCACAACAATGGAGATGGCACCTTCACCGACGTGACGGAAAAAGCCGGTGTCGCAGCGCCTGGATGGAATTCCAGCGCTGTCTGGTTTGACTACGACAATGACGGCCGTCTCGATCTCTTCGTCTGCCAGTTCGTCGAATTCAACAACACGCTAAGTTGTGGCGTGGATCGCGATGGCACCCACCATTACTGCATCCCGCGGATCTTCAAGCCGCGTCCAAGTTGGTTGTTTCACAATGACGGCGACGGTACTTTCACTGACGTCAGCAAAGAAACCGGCGTTGCCCAGCATCTCGGCAAAGCATGGGGCGTCGTCGCAACGGACATCAACAACGACGGCAAGATGGATCTCTTTGTTGCCAACGATACCGTCGCAAATTTTCTTTTCGTGAATCGCGGCGGAAAGTTTGAAGAAGTCGGCCTCGCCTCGGAAATTGCCTATAGTGCAGAAGGACGCGCTCGCTCCGGCATGGGTGTGGACTCCGCTGACCTCGATGAAGATGGCTGGATGGATCTATTTGTTGCCAACATTGATCAGGAAGTTTTTTCGCTTTATCACAATTTGCATGATGGAACGTTCGAGGACGTCTCCATTCCGGTGGGCATTGGAATGGACACGCGCTGGATGAGCGGCTGGGGCCTGAAGTTTTTCGACTACGACAATGACGGCGACCTGGATCTTCTCCTCACAAATGGTTTCCCGGACGACCTCGTAGAACAGTACTCGCATCTGGTGACTTACAAGGAGCCGCCACTGCTGTTTCACAAGGAAGGAAAATCCTTTCGCAATGTAAGCGCGCAGAGCGGCCCGGTTTTTTCGCAGTCCTTCTCCGCGCGAGGTATGGCCATCGGCGATTTCAACAACGATGGCGCGCTAGACGTGCTCATCTCGGTCAATGACGCAGCGCCGGTCTTGCTCCGCAACAACGCTGCCAAAGGAAATCATTGGCTGGGAATTCGCCTGGTGGGGCGCAAATCAAATCCAGATGCCGTTGGCGCCCGAGTTTCTTACCAGGCTGGAGACCTAAAAAGAAGCCGCATGAAGGTCGGTGGCGGCAGCTTTCTTTCGTCCCATGATCCCAGAATGGTTTTGGGCATCGGCAAACGCACAAAAATCGATTTGCTGGAATTGAAGTGGCCGCTACCTGGCGGGAATACGCAACGCTTCACAAATTTGCCCTTGGATCGCTACATCACGATTACAGAAGGTTCAGATAAATGGACGTAAGCAATTTTAATCGCCTACAAACGCGCGGTGTACCGATCATCCCGCAAACAAATTCCTCACCATGAACCACAAATTCGCAGGCCGTTCCGCGAGTCGTCGCACGAACCACGGATACCAATAATTTCCATATGCTATCAATACGGCAGAGCGATAGCCTTCCGCCGCCAGCCGTTCCTGTTCAACGCGCTGTATGCCGTATAGCATCTGAATTTCCAGCGCGTTCTTTGCCATGTCTTCCTCCGCGATAAGATCCTGTAGCCGTCGAATGAGCGCCACATCGTGCGTTCCAAACGCTGCTCGTAACATTCGCCCGTCGCGTTGGGCGCGCAACATCTCCTGCCCCAGCGAAAAGTAGCTTTCGTCCACGTCCTTCTTCGCCGGATAGGCCACGTCCGCGGCTTCTTTGTACGCGCCCTTCACAAGCCGCACCGATGGCTTCAACGCAAACAAACTATCCAAATCGTCTTTGGTCCGATACAAATATGCCTGCAGGCAGATGCCGGTCCTCGGGAACCGTTCAACGGCCCTTCTATATACCGCCAGGGTCGCATCGACATAAGAACTTGCTTCCATGTCAATCCAGACAGTTTTCGCCGCGTCTTCGTGCTCCAGGATTTGCTTCAGGTTGGAAAAACAAAGTTCAGCCGATTGATCCAGCCCTAGCTGCGTCAGTTTCACCGAGACTTCCGTTTGCATCCCACCGGGGCGAATTTTCCGCAGGACGTCCAGATAGTGATTCGTAACTTCGCTCGCCTCCCGCGCGTCCCGGATGTTTTCACCCAGATGCGTTAGCACTCCCGAGATTTTTTTCCCTTCCAATGCTTTTGCAGCAGCCAGAGCATCGTCGATCTCTTCGCCTGGCATGAATCGTGCGACGCTACGTCGCACAAATTTGTAACGCGCCGCGCGTTCGCGCAGCCATACATTTTGTGATGCAGCAAGCAGAAGCGACCGCGTCATGCTCATGCATTTCCTCGAATGTCTGATGAAATTCGATTCGAACGCAGCCGCTATTTTAGACTAGGCAGGCCGGTTCACCGAATAGGTTATGATTTTGAAGTGAGTTTTTCTGGTGTCAGCCGCAAAGCCTCTTGTAGCGGTCGTGTGAAATCCCGCGCAAGCTGCGCAGCCGCTTTGGAACCCACGCTTGCCTCAACTTCGCTCTTGGCCTGGCGAATGGCTGCGCCTTCTGCGCTTGGAGTCTCACCCATCAACTTCTCCGCTCGCAAGAGGCACGCAAGTACGAGTTTGTCCGGCTGTTTCTGGCGGCGCAGAAACTGTCCATAATTGAACCAGTCCACTGCGGCGCTTTGCGGATCATTCAAACCCGCGTCAAGTCGCAGCGCGCGCTGATACGAACCAAGTGCAGCCGCAGCATCGCCCTGTTTCTCCTGCAAATCAGCCAGGTGCGCAACCGCAAGACTTTCGAGCGATGTGTTTCCGGATTTTTCAGCTTCAGCCAATGCCGCCTTGTATCCCGCGAACGCTTCAGAAAAATGCCGCGCCGCTACATCCGCATCCGCAACCTTGATTAGCGCGGACAAGACAGTCACTCGTTCGTTTGCGTGCTCGGCTTTGTGCGCCGCTACAATTTGCAAATAACCGCGATAGTGCCGCGCGGCAGCTTGTGTTTCTCCGCGTTGTTCCAAAGCGTCCGCCAACAGCAATTGCGCATTCGCGTTTTCCGGACTTGCATCCACGGCCTTTTGCCAATCGACCGCTGCCTCTTCCTCGCGGCCCAACTTGCGCGCCAGTATCCCAATATTGATCCAGCCATCCGCCAGCTTCGGATTGCGCCGCAAAATCTCCTGATACTGTGTGTGTGCCTCCGCGTTTCGTCCCGCCGCGATCAATCCCCGCGCGTATTCTTCCTGCAAAGAAGTATTCCGGGGATTCACTTCCGCGGCGCGCTTCAAGGACACAAGGGCCTCTGCAAGTTTTCCGTTGGCCACTTCCGCGCGCGCCAGTTTTGTTTGCACCGAACTGTCATCCGGATTCCATGCAGCGGCGCGTTCTAGCGCGGCCGTGTCATCCGCTTTGTTGCCATAGAAAAAATGGAGCTGATCAAAAACGCCCCAAGCGATCAGCAACGCCGCTGCGCCGATCCGCAAGCCTCGCGCGCCCGCGGAACTTCCCGCCACCCTGTGAGCTGCTCGAAGAATTCCTATGCTCGGTTGCGCGGTTTTCTCCTTTCGCCCTTCGCTAGTGTTCAACAAAAGTGTCGCGATCCGCGAATCCCGCAATTTCCAAAGCGCGCCATCCAGAATAAAGTGGTGGATATTCACAAGCGCCATGAACGTCAGAAAACTCGCTGCGAAGTCCACATGAAACGTCCGGCTGACGATCCATGGCCCCGGAATAAAAAGTGCAATTCCTCCGGCGACTAAAGTGAACAGATACCGGGGAAAGGACCAAGTCGCAGCGCCCGCCGCGCGCGATTCCCGTTCCTGGTAGTAGCTCGTAATCCAGAGATACTGCGTCGAGTGCAACACCGCCAGAATTCCGCTGCTATAGCGCGTCTGCGGAATGTCTCGACCGCTGGCCAACTCAATAATCGCGGGAAGCAGGAACCATAGAAACTGCGTCACCGCTAAAATTGCTGATGACAAAAGCGAGCGCCGGGGCACATGCCTCGCCATCGAGGCAAACGACCACACAACTGCCCCACCGAAAGAAACTGCGAGTGCGGCCCGCAGCGGTACGGTGAATTGCGCAGACAACCCCAGCGAAAGGACCAAAGGATCGCCTGAAGGCCCAGTGTGAAAACTCAGCATCAGCAGCAGATACGACGCGACAAACGCAAGCCGCAGTAAGCGCCGCTCCATATTCGTCGGCGCAATTCCGCTGCGCCGCGCGAACATCATCATCAGCCCGAAATTCTGTCCCGTGTAATGCCACGGACTCCAGCAGATGTAGATCGTAAAAAGCCACGGCAGCAGCGGATACCATGCGTGCACAAGAATTCCCGCAACAATGAGCAGCAGCGTCACGTGCACCGTGAACACGCGGTATTTCGCGAACTCGCTGTGCGTGTGGTAGGCGCGGTAGATCGTCGCCATGAAATGCGGGTAATTGAAGAGGAGAGCCAGAAAATAGAACGCCACCGGCCACAGCCCCGGGCTGCCCTGTCCCACAAAATAAGCAAGAAGCAGGAAGGGAGCCGACCAGGCGCCGCAGCCGACAATCAAGTCGAGCCAAGGCCCGTAAATCCACGGACTGCGAGCCCTCTGTGTCGCGTCTTGTAAGGGAAGGGAAGCGCCGCTCATCACAAAGCAGAGTAACGCACGCCGCGCGTTCCGTGTGTCCGGGCAAAGAACCCAATGAAGAAAGTGTTACGGCCCTGGCATTCAGTTGATGGCGAGAAATTTCAGAAGACAGCCGGCAAGCACGCCCCCTAGGAGCGGCCCTACAATCGGAATCGGCGCGTAGTTCCAGTCCGACCCGCCTTTGCCGGCAATCGGCAAAATTGCATGCGCAATCCGCGGCCCCAGGTCACGCGCGGGATTGATCGCATATCCCGTCGTGCCGCCCAGTGAAAGTCCGATGCCCCACACCAAACTGGCCACAAGGTACGGCCCGATTCCCGCCGCAAGCCCGTTCGCGGAAACACTCTTCGAAAAAATGGCGCCAACAACAAATACCAGCACGAACGTCGCAATAATTTCGCTCAGTAAATTCGCAACCCCATTTCGAATCGCCGGCGCCGTGCAGAAAACTCCCAGCTTCGCTCCGGTATCCGGTGTCTCTTTCCAGTGCGGCAGATAGTGCAACCACACGAATGCCGCCCCAGCGATCGCCCCCAACAATTGCGCCGTGAGATACGGCAGAAATTTTCCATACGTACCAGAGCGCACCGCAAATCCTAGCGTCACTGCGGGATTCAAGTGCGCATCGCTGCTGCCACACGCAATCGCAACAAACACGCCGCACATCACCGCGAACGCCCATCCCGCGGCGATAACAATCCAGCCGCTGCCTTCCGCTTTCGAACGCTTCAGCAGCACCGCCGCAACCACGCCGTCTCCGAGCAAAACCAAAACGAACGTACCAAGAAATTCACCAAGCCAGGGTGAGGTCATTCTCGTTGTTCTCCTCTAGTTTTCTGCCCAGTCAAACGATCTGGTCACGGCCTTGTTCCACTCGCGGTAGAGCCTCTCGCGTTCTTGTTCGCCAAGTGCAGGCTTCCACATGCGGTCAGCCTTCCAATTGGTCAACAGCTCATCGGTGTTTTTGTAGAAGCCCACGGCAAGCCCAGCCGCATAGGCCGCTCCCAGCGCTGTCGTTTCCGCAACCACCGGCCGGACGACTTCACGGTTCAAGATATCGCTCTGAAATTGCATCAGCAGTTCGTTCGAAACCATTCCGCCATCCACTCGCAGCGACGCCAGCGGAATCTTCGCGTCTTTTTCCATGGCTTCGACGACTTCGCGTGTCTGGAACGCCGTCGCCTCAAGTACCGCCCGCGCCAAATGCCCCTTGTTCGCGAACCGCGTCAGTCCCGCAATTACCCCGCGCGCCGATTCCTTCCAGTACGGCGCATAAAGCCCCGAAAATGCCGGCACAAAATAAACTCCGCCATTGTCTTTCACCGTTTTGGCCAGCGTCTCTACATCCGGGCTCTTCGCAATCAGCCCAAGATTGTCGCGCAGCCATTGCACCAGCGCGCCCGTAATCGCCACGCTACCTTCCAGCGCGTAGCGCGCCGCGGCATTGCCAAATTTGTAAGCCACGGTCGTCAGCAGCCCAAACTGTGACGCCACACTCTGCTCGCCCGTATTCATTAGCAAAAAACACCCAGTGCCGTACGTGTTTTTCACTTCACCCGGGCGAAAACAGGCTTGCCCCACCAGCGCGGCTTGCTGATCCCCCAAAATCCCCGCGATCGGTACTCCGCTCATCGGCCCGTACGCAACGGCGCCATACACCTCACTGCTCGATCGGACCTGAGGCAAAATCCCGCGTGGAATTTCAAACGCCCGCAAAAGCTCTTCATCCCAATCGAGCGTCTTCAAATTCAGCAATTGCGTGCGGCTCGCGTTTGTCACGTCAGTAGCATGTACTCCGCCGCTTTGCCCGCCCGTCAGATGCCAAAGCAGAAAAGTGTCAATGTTTCCGAAGAGAAGTTCTCCGCCTTCCGCCCGCGCTCGAGCCCCACGAACATTTTTCAAAATCCATCGCAGTTTGAGCCCGCTGAAGTAAGTACTCAGCGGCAACCCCGTTTTCGCACGGAAGCGATCCTGTCCGCCTTGTGCGCTGAATTCCGCCACGTCCGGCCCGACTCGCGTGTCTTGCCACACGATCGCGTTCATCACCGGCTTTCCCGTTGCCTTTTCCCAAACGACCGTCGTCTCCCGCTGATTCGTAATGCCGATTGCCGCGAAATCTTCGGCTCTCAGCCCGCTTCTCTCCACTGCTTCGGCAATTACTTCCTGCGTCCTCTGCCAAATTTCTTTCGGATTGTGTTCCACCCATCCCGGCTGCAGGAAAATCTGCTCGTGTTCTTTCTGGGCCACGCTCACAATGCGCCCCGCTTTGTCGAACACAATGAAGCGCGTGCTCGTCGTGCCTTGATCTATCGCTCCGATGTAACTTTTCACGGCTTCATGCCTCACTCAGCCCAAGTTCGCTCAAGAATTCCCGCACCTTCGCGGTGTAGTCAGAAATCTCCCGCGTTTTTCGCTCTCCGCTCCATCCCAGTTCCGCTGCCAGCAATTCACCTGCAACCGGCGCAGCCGCAATCGAAGCACGCCAATCGTACATCTGCAATCCCAGCCGCCGCGCCAAAACGTCTTCGATCCTCTGCGCCATCTCCTCGCGCGCACAGTAAACCACTTCGGCCCGCAACGCGGGAAACCCTTGCACAATCTGTTCGCCCAGGGACGCATCCCCGCGAACCAAATCGAGCACTCGCGGCGCATTCGTTCCAAATTTATTCGCAAGATGCTTCGCGGTCGCTTCTGCCAGGCCGTGTTCGGTTGCCAGCTGGCGCCAGTAATCCTCCGCAAATCCTCGCGCCCCGTCCAGCGAATGCTGTTTCGTCACGCACGGCGAAACTTGCATCCCCAATTCCCGCTGCACCGAATCCACAGTGTCTTCCGCCATCAAACGATGCGTCGTCCACTTTCCACCCAAAATGCTGATCAACTTGCTTTTTTCATCTACTTCCACTTCATGGTCACGAATCAATTCCTTAGTGTTGTGCTTCGACCCCGCCGCGACCAGCGGCCTCAATCCGGCCATCCCGCTCACTGCTTCTTCTACACGCAGCGGCCGCGTCAAATACGGATTCAACTGCCGCATCAAATAGTCCGCCTCATCGCGCTGCACGACCATCCGAGTTGCCGGTGTCGCTTCATCCTCGGTCGTTCCCACGAGGAGCCGCCCCTGCCACGGCACCGCAAATATCACGCGTTTATCTTCCGTCTGCGGCACCAGTAGCGCGTCTCTGCCCGGAAACAGCTCCATTGGAAACAGCAAATGCACGCCTTTACTCGGCCGCAAACGTGGCGCAGCACTTGGATTTGCCAATTGCCGAATCTTGTCGGAAAACGGCCCAGTCGCGTTGACGACGACCCTTGTCCGCAATGCAACCGAGGAACCATCAAACAAATCCGTTAACGCGACGCCTGAAATCTTCCCGCCGGTGTCGCGCGAAAAATCCGTTACGCGCACGTAGTTAATCGCCATCCCACCAGCTTCAGCGAACGATCTCACCAGCGCCAATCCATACCGCGCATCGTCGAACTGGCCATCTGCATAGGCCACTGTTCCGTGCAACCCATCCGGCTTCAATCCGGGCAATCGCGCCAGCGCTCCCTTCTTCGAAAGAAACCTGCTCGGGAATAGGTTCTTCTTTCCCGCCAGCAGGTCATACATCTTCAGACCGATTCGAAAATAACCCGCCTGCAGCCACGAATATACGGGCACCAGAAATTCCGCGGCGTGCGCCAGATGCGGCGCATTGCCGAGCATGTACGTTCGCTCCCGCAACGCGTGCTGCACCATGCGGTATTCCGAAAGGTCGAACGATTTGACCGCCTGCTCCAGATAGCGCACGCCGCCGTGCACCAGCTTCGTCGAAGCGCTGGACGTCCCGGAAGCAAAGTCCCCCGCGTCCACCAGCACGGTGCGCAGGCCCCGCAATTGCGCGTCCAGAGCGCATCCCGCGCCGGTAGCGCCGCCACCGATGACGCACACATCAAACTCTGCGCCAGCGATCTCTTCAATCTTCTGTGAACGAGAATTCATTCGAGTGGGTTCGCGGAGAGACCAAGCGATATCTTACCGGGGGAATGGTATATCTCATTTCCCCTCTCCCCGCATCTAACCTTTTGGAACCTATGGAGACACGAAGTTAGGAGCAAAGAAAGCTATGAACGCAAAGTCCCTTTTGTCCACTGCTGCACTCGCTGTTGGAATTACCTTGTTCGCACCGTCCGTGCCTGCATCCGCACGCCCCGCCGGCGAGCCCGGCAGCGCAACGCTCACAGTCACTGCGGTTACAAAGAAAGGCGCTCCGCCCATGGTCGCAAAGGATGACGTCCAACTCTCCGTGGGCAAGGAACGCAAGCAAATTTCAAACTGGGTCAAAGCTGAAAAGCTCTACCTCGCCATTTTGATTGACGACTCATTGGACAGCGAGGTCGCCAGCCAGTGGAATGACGTAAAACAATTCATCAACGCACAGCCCGCAACTACTTCGATCGCCGTCGGATACGCCACAAACGGCACGGTCCGCGTCGCGCAGGACTTCACCACCGATCGCAACCTCGCCGCAAAAGCCTTGCGCATTCCTTTGGGCTCCCCCGCGGCTTATTCCAGTCCGTATCTTTCCGTCATTGATTGGATGAAGCGCTGGCCGTCCACCGGTGACCGCCGCTCGCTCCTCCTCATCTCTTCCGGCATAGATTATTTCCGCGGCGGCTTCGGACCCACCTATCCTGACGTGGACACCGGCATTTCCATCGCCGAAAAGGGCAACATCAATATTTGGAGCATCTACGCGGAGGGAGCCGGCCACATCCGCCGCTCTTTCTTCCTGCTCAACACCGCGCAGAACAACCTGAGCAAACTCAGCGATGAAACCGGCGGCGAATCGTTTTATCTGGGTACCAGCGCGCCGGTTTCCTTCAAGCCATATTTGGACGAACTTCAGATGCACCTGAACAACCAATACCTCCTCACTTTTGCGGGTGACGGCGGTCCAAAAGGAAAATTTGTCAGAGTACGTTTGAAGACCGAAATCGCCGGGACGGAATTCATACACGCGAATCAGGCGTGGCTTCCTCCCGCGAAATGACTCTCAACCATTCGCAATTTGAAAAGCGCTCCGCCCCGGCGGGGCGCTTTTTCTTCGCAACGGGCCTTGTGCTAAATGGCCCTTGCGGCTAAACTACGCTTCGTCAAACCGTACGGTTTTTTTTGCGATTTGGCCTTTATTCAATCGATTTAAACTGCAAGGTGCAAAATCTCTTGGCGCCAGGGAGCAGCGCATGCCTCTTCCAACGCAAGCCCGTCGGTCATTTTCCACTCCAGCCGTTTCCCGTTTTCTCTCTTGTCTTCCATTGATCCTCGCGCTTGTCGCTCTCATTGCTCCCGCGGCCCTTGCCGATAGCGGCACCGTCTTGCGCGATGGCTGGAAGGTGCAGTCCTCCGCCAAAGTTTCCGCCACTGGAGATCAAGTTTCCGCTGCCGGCTTCTCCACGGACGGCTGGTACACAACCTCCGCGCCCAAGACGGTTTTTGCCGTTCTAGTAGAAAACGGCGTCTACAAAGATCCCTTCTTCGGCATGAATTTGCGTTCGATCCCCGGCGTTGACTACAAAATCGGCGGCCAATTTGCCAACGAGGAAATGGCACCGAACAATCCGTACGCTGTCCCCTGGTGGTATCGCAAGGAATTCGATGCGCCACAATCCAAAGCCAGACTCCGCTACAGCATGGAATTTCGTGGAATCAATTACCGCGCCAATATCTGGATCAACGGAAAAAAACTGGCCGGCTCGGATCAAGTTGTCGGAGCGTTTCGCCGGTATCAATTTGACGTAACCGACTTCGTGCATCCCGGCGAGAAAAATGTCGTAGCCGTGGAAGTTTCCGCGCCCCGGTCCGGTGAACTCGGAATCACCTGGGTGGACTGGAATCCCACTCCTCCCGATAAGGACATGGGTCTCTGGCAGGAGGTCGTCCTTTCCGCGAGCGGTCCGGTGTCCATTCATCATCCGTTTGTGGATTCGAAGCTCGATCTTCCCGTTGCTGCCGTCGCCCACCTCACCGTGCGCGCCGAGCTTGTCAATCACGACAGCATGGCCGTGAAGGGCACACTGCACGGCACGATTCTGGACGGAGGCTCACATATCAAGTTTTCGCAAGCCATTGCGCTCGCGCCCAATGAAAAGAAGGAAATCGCATTCACGCCGGAATCAAATCCGGAGCTGAATGTTTCGCAACCTCGCCTCTGGTGGCCTTACCAAATAGGCGAGTCTTTTCTTCACAGGCTTACTTTGGAGTTCAGCACCTCCACGGGATACCTCTCTGACTCCAAAAAAATCTCCTTCGGCATAGTGCAGACCGAATCCGAGTTGACCCCGGACGGCTATCGCCTCCTGAAAATCAACGGAAAGCCAATTCTCATTCGCGGCGGCGGCTGGGCCCCGGACATGTTGCTTCGCGTGGACGAATCCCGTCGTGAAGCCGAATTTCGCTATGTCAAGGAAATGGGCTTGAACACGATTCGGTTGGAGGGAAAGCTCGAAGACGAATCCTTCATGGAGCGAGCTGATCGTGACGGAATTCTCGTCATGGCCGGCTGGTGCTGCTGCGACGCCTGGGAAAAATGGGGCAAGTGGAACGAAGAAAACAAGCAAGTGTCGGTCTCTTCGTTGCGTGATCAGCTGCTTCGCCTTCGCGCCCATCCAAGCCTCTTGATGTGG
>Ga0137397_10002463_pt1 | contig 12879 bp, 20 predicted proteins | sample czorhiz116metaG_FD_106658 | JGI IMG/M metagenome (GOLD analysis project Ga0137397, IMG submission 106658) | Vadose zone soil microbial communities from Angelo Coast Range Reserve, California, USA - czorhiz1.16 metaG | ecosystem: Environmental > Terrestrial > Soil > Vadose zone | place: USA... | reverse complement strand
GCCTCAATACACGGAAGGCTCGTAAGAAGCTTCCATAAGAACCCTCGGGGGATGTCGAACGAGATGGAAGGGCTAACGGCCTAACTTCTCGGGAGGTTCTCCCACATAGAGGGTTCTAGTGCGACAAGCCTGCGTCCCTTTGGGGGCCTCGGCTATAACTAGGGACGGGCGCGGAGAACTTAGCTGACGAGCTAGGGTTTCTGCCCCGCGCGCGAACTGAAAAAACTCTAGTGATGCTCCGCTCGTGGAGTGTTAGACTTCCGCCGAGCGAAAATGGGAGGGGAAACCCTCCCAAGGGGCTCAAAAGGAAAATCATGTTTGGTTTGCTTGTATGGATGTGGCGGTACTACAAAGCGTTCGCTATTGAATTCCCCGAATGGGGAAACTCGGACTTCTGTTGGGAAGGACGCAGGTTTAATTGGCTAGTGCCCGCGCGTATGGGCTATCGAAACTGGAAAAGATATGGCTCTGTTTAAAATCCCCGAATTCGTCCTTCGACAACAACTCCGTCCTTGGGGGAGGAGATTCCCTAAGAGGGGGGAGAGGGCGGAATTCCCAGGATTCCAGCCTAGAGTCTATGGTCCAAAGAAGTGTACCAAGTGTGACTTACCTATACTCGAAGGGGGGGTATTCCGGGAGTTTGTACAATATCATTTTGTGTGTGAGCCGGAGTACCGGCCAGCTACGAACTTCACCTGCAATGAGCAGTATGTGAAGGAGCACAGACAGAGAATGCGGGATTACAGGGCCAGTCGGACACCGAATGTCTTAGATGAGATCCCGGATGGGAACCTGGTGTCGAACGATGAGTATAGGTTCTGGGTCGGATGCGTAGCCACGAACACCGGATTCTCTCAGTGCAGATGTTGTAAGAGGATTGTACATTCGGGAGAAGAGAGGCTTGCACATAAGAACACTATTAAGGGCCAAGCAGCTTGTACAACCTTGTTGACGGTGGCCTATGACAGGTTAGCTCTCCGAAACAAGTGCGTAGTGTGTGAGAGTCAGACTTGGAACCGGCGGTGGGGAGTACCTCTTTGTCACGCTACCATGTGCATCAAGCGGTGGATGTTTGACACAACTCACTGGGTGAGCCTAGAGATGGCCCTCATGGGAGAGGATCGAGCGCAACCGAAGATTGTGGATGCAGCGGCGCTGGTAGGCGAGGGCTACGATGATTGAGTTTATGGAGAAGATAGTTCGAAAGTGGCCAATTGGCCCGGAGATGTTTGAGAGGAAAAATCCCCTGCCCTTTCCTGGGAACTATCCAACCCGGTGGATGATAACCGGGGAGTATTGGGGGAAGGGGGATAAGCAACGAAGTCCGATTTTCTATCTGGGCAAACCGAATGGACATGTTGCCGGGTGGATACAAGGGCTAGGGCTGAGTGTTAAGTTAAGTGGGGGTATCTCCTTCTGGGAGTTTGATCGAGGGGGGCCGATTAAGTATGGGAATCGGGCGATTAGATTTAGTAAGCCAACCTGCGAGTGGGCGAACCATACCCTGTGTCCTCTTTACTACTTCATCAATGGAGATATAGGGAGCATGTTTCAGAGGTGGGAAACCCGGGGCATGTGGGAGGCAAGGACGATTTTAGAATGGGATGGGCATAGGATAGTGGCCTACGATAGCGGAACTACTTGGGACTCTTCTCAAAGGAGGATGGCAGGACAATGGCTCCGAAACACAAAATTCGAGTGGAACCGGTAAAGTTCACGGAGGATGAGTTGAAAGCTCCTAAGAAGCTGCCGCACTCTGTTAGCTTTGATTGCAGGGCTTGTGGGCACTGGCAAACCTACTCCGGGGAGCATGTACAGAATCGACTTCCGGGAGCGGTAGCATCTTTTAACCATCGTTGCAGTTATTGTGGTGCATTGAGGCTATATTCCGTCCATGTCTGAATGGAAAGAACAACGCGAGGCATTTTATAAGATCGCAATTGCTAGGGGGATGACCCGGCCCGAGGAACTGGCTGAGGCCTTTCCACTAGGACACAGCCTTCCTCCCGGGAAAATGGAGAAGTGGCTGGATAGGTTCATCCGGACTCCTCGAAGCTTTGCGAGCCAGCGGAGATATGTAAATAGATTCAAGCTCGGGGCCGATCCGGAGTTTGTGTTCACACATCCAAATGATTCGGAGCAGAGGAAGGATGCGCAGGGGTTTAAGCTAAGGCAAGGGCCCGCATTTGGAGCAGACAATAATGGCAGACTGGCAGAGATCCGCCCACATCCGAGCAGAAGTGCCGTTGAGGTATGTGCGAGTATACTTAGCACCCTCCGATGGATGTCAATCCTCTATCCGGCTACTATGTCCTACGCGTGGCGCGCAGGAGCATGGGCCGTTGAAGATGGCCTCGGAGGACATGTACACTTCGGACGGAAGCGTCCAGACAGGGCACGAGAGGTAGCAGCCCTTGACACGATTGAAGAGACCATGCTAGATGCAGGCTTGTTCAGTCAGGAGGAACAAAACCGCCGGAGAGCGGGGGATTCTCATCGACAGCTCTATGGAATGCAGGGGGATTTCCGCCTCCAAACTCATGGCTACGAGTATCGAACATTCCCGAGCTGGCTGAATTCTCCGGAGCTGGCCTTCTTGACAATAACTCTCTCGAAGCTCGCTGTTCATGATCCAAACATCATTTGGAAGTACACCAGGTCGGGGCCAACGAACATAGTTAAGCTAGCTAATCTCCTCCGTTTCTACAAGGACGTAGATGATGATGCGCGGTTGGCCCTGATTATGGTGAACCGGGGAGTAGATGTCAGTCAGAGAGAGGATTTCAAAGCGAAGTGGGGTATTTCCCCCTTGGGGGGAAAGGGGTCCGGAGCATATCCTACTATTATCCCCTTGAGTATAAAGCCCTCGAAGGACGATGTTAAGGAGATGTTTGATTACTTTTACAAGGGAGCCCCGCTGGTAATGAAACTCCCGGAGCCTACTTGGAGTCCGATAGGGCCTCCCCGAGGCTACAGGATGCTCATTGACAACTGCCAGACGGTTGGACGGAAAGGTATTGGGGAGCTTTGTTGGGATATATGTTATTCGGAGCAGTGGCCGATTGGATTAGCAAGGGAGCAAGCAAGCAAGATGACTAGGGCTAAGCCGGTGGCCATTTCAAGGGAATTGTATGAAGTCCTCCCGAAGAACAATTTCGTACTGCTACCGGATGGCTCAAATATTTGGGTAGATCCTTGGTCATTAGATCATGGGAGAAGCTCGAACATCCGAAAGGCTATGCTCTCCGGAGTGCTCCCGTTGTGGAGAGTAAAGGACGTTAGACCCGAGTCGTTTGAGTTGTGGAATAAGAATGTAAGGGTCAAGCCCAAGGCTAAGAGGTATGCGGGAAGTTGGATAGTTGAAGAAGGTAAATTGCCGTATGTGTAAGTGCACTCGCTCTCTGAACTACTATCTAGCGCAGCCCTGCTTTATTCTAACTATTGAAAAGCAATGGGGCAAATCAGCCTCTCTGTTCCCTTTTCTGGAGCTTGAGAGGTTGTATGAAGTTTGGTTGGACGGGCTTAGTATGGGAAAATACGCACAGGCAACTAAGGATGCAGAGGGGACTTAACTATGTGTGGAATCTGCGGAGTTCGGCGCTTCGGCCCGACTCCAATAACAGAAATGCAAATCAGCACGATGCTCGTTTCTAATGAGAAACGGGGAAATCATGCTACGGGGCTTGCGCTTCAGCAGGCCAATGGTGATATACAAATCTTCAAGTCTGATTCTCCGGCATGGCAGTTTGTGCATCGGAGGGACTATGAACAGTTTCTTAGGGACCATCTGAAAGAGGACACGGTAACTTTTCTTGGGCATACCAGGTTCGCCACCCAAGGTCACCAATCCAAGAACGACAACAATCATCCCATCTTCGCGGGGCGTACAGCGGTCGTGCATAATGGCATGATCTCGAATGATGATACGTTGTTCAAGGATTTGAAGCTCGAAAGGAAGTGTGAGACGGATTCTGACATCATCCGGGCGGTTTTTGATAACTACGGCTTTACTCGTAAGGCCGTAGATACCATGAACAGGTTCACCGGGAGTGCGGCTTTTGCCGCTATTAGTCCGGAGTTTCCAGGGAAGCTGGTTTTAGGTAGGAGTGGTAATCCTATCGTGCTATGTGGCACAACGAACCAGCTTCTCTGGAGTTCGGAGAAGGATGCGATATATCGAGCTGTTAGGCCATATCACAAGCGCTTCGGCTTCGTAATGCGTGACACCCGCGCGAGTGATGTTAGCTTTATCCCAATGAACAACGACTCGGTGTATATGATTGGGCAGCCCCAGGATCATGAACGAGGCTGGGAGGCGGATTGGATTGAGTGGCATCAGCAGTTGAGGATTGCTTACTCCAATTGGTCCGGGCCGAGCTATAGTAGGGAGAAGCTAACCAATGCTTATCGTGGGGTAAGAACCCGTGTCTATGGCGATGTTGCAGTGGATGTGGTTGAGTGTCCGAACAAGAAGTGCGGGGAGTTTGTACCGATTGGTGCGACTCCTATTAAGGAACTCAAGTGGTGGAAGTGTAAGAGTTGCGGGACAAGGTTGATAGGAGAGTAGTATGAAGGATGCTGCAAGAGTAGTTGGAATCATTGTGTTCCTTGCTATCTTTGGTCCTCTTATTCTTATGGGTTTCCTGTGGTGGGTTAACTATCTAACGAAAGTGCTGGTGCTGTGACCCCCGCGTGGTGCTTAACCCCGCACAAGTGTCCAGATCCCAACGACCCGGAGTATGATGTGGTTTATTGGGATGGATATTGTCCGGAGTGTCATAGATACTTGTTTGAAGATAAAGAAGAAAGGAATAAGAAGTGATCGAGCTTCGTGCAATTTCGGGGAAGACGGGGAGACTTTTAAGGGAGATGTGTCGGCAGAGGAACATCCTTGCCCCTTGTATGAATAGGCAGGAGTACATTCAAGCAGCGCGGGGGATAGTAAACTACGGCTACGGAGGCCCAAGCAATCTCCCCACGCTCAACGCCCGCGCCGGAACCTTTAACAAGTTCCAAGAGCTTCAAAAACTCCGCGACGCAGGAATACAAACCGTTCCCTTTGGAGGATTTCGTGACTTTAACCGCGGGATTGTGCTGGGTAGGAGCTTTCATCACACTCGGGGCAGGGATATTGTGGTGCTTCGAGCTGGCGAGGGAAGTAGGCGGTGTGACTTTTACACGCAGCTTATACCGAAGTTACGAGAGTTTCGTGTGTGGGCATATCGCAGGACGTGTATAGGGGTTTACGAAAAGCTTTTAACTTATCCGCGAAAGAACGGTCGAAGGGGACGAAGCCGGGAGATTTGGAACTGGAGAAACGGATATGCCTTTATCTATCGACGAAAAGCGGAAGCTCCACCACCTCTCTATGATCTTGGACCACGCGCTGTGGACGCTCTTGGCTTGGATTTTGGTGCAGCAGACATCATCCAAGGAAATGATGGAAATTTTTATGTCCTTGAGATCAACACTGCTCCTGGAACTGAAGGTCCTAGACAAGCACTCACAAGCCTAGTCAACCACATAGAAAAATGGGCTCGCAACGGATTCAAGCGGAGGAATGGGGATGTCGAACAGAGTTAGGGTGCTGGCGAACATAGAAGGAGCATACTATGCAGGAGGGGCCCTAAGCAGAGTTCTGGCTAAGTATCTGCCTCTTGGCACCCGAATCCCCCCCGAACTCAAGGGCTGGAAGAAGGTCCAGTGGATGATGGAAAAGGCCCTGTTCGCCAAAAAGCAACTTTGGATTCTCCGTGAGCCTCGAAGAGTAGGTTGGGAGCGGAGTAGATACATCAAGTTTTGCCGGGCGACGGGGGTTGGGAAAGACCTGAGGAAGAAGCAAATAGACATTTACCCCGTAGCCGAAGGGAATCCCTTTACCCGGGGGACTTCTACGTGGAGGGAGTACAATAGGATTCAACATGAACGAGACAGACAAGCAGGAGCTATTGCTAGAGAACGACCTACCAGAAGTGCAGAGCCCACGGTTTCAAACCCCGTACCAGAGCCAAGTGTCTCGTGGGTTGAAGTTGACCACCGAGGAAATCCAGTTGCTGCCTCCCAACCTGCCACAACAAGCTACCGGTGGGACTACGGAGCCACATCAGCAGACAACATCTTCCTCCGACCGAGTGAACGTATCTCCATGGACCAGGTTTACGGAGGAGCCCGAAGTGGAAGAATCTCTTCCTCCGATTTTGGTTCTATCGCAGCCCCCGGAGGACAAACTCCCGGAGAGGTACAGCGAGGAGTGGTGGAAGCACGAGAGAGGGGGGTGGATGAGTTGGACGAACGATTGGACCTCAGCAACGACTTCTGAGCCCTTTGTTCCGGGGAACTCCACCGTCAAGCGAGCGAAGATGCAGGCGGATGGATACTATTGCTCAGAGCACGAAGCCTATATCAAACCCCTAATCGTGCGAGTGGGAGATTATAACTACCCTGCTTGTGAAGACTGCTTCTTAGAGGATCTCAAGAAATCCGACGGTAAACTTGGTGATCCAATAGACACTGGAATCGAGGTCGAAGAAGATGAGCTGGTTGGAGAAGCTACACTGGAGCCGGAAGATGACATCACCGAAGAAATCGTTGCAGGATTATAGCACAGTATTAGACTTCGTACATCAGTATGCAGGGCACCGAATAACCTTCGAGTGCGGAACCTCTCAGGCAGCCCGGTTTAATGGAGAATCAGAGCTGGTTCGATTCAAGGACTGCGTACTTCTCCGAAACCGCAGCGGTAAGGTAGGAATCTGGCACCTGTACTCCGTAATCCGCTCTTATACCAAACCCGGCCACTTCAAAGCAGTAGGGAGACTCATTGGATACCAAAACGACTACGATATATCCCGAAAACAAGGCGTTCGAGCTATGGAAGATGTCTTCGCCTTCGGAAAGGGAACTACGATTGAGGGAGTTAGTGGAGATGCTCCGCGCCCACGCATTCTCGGTTTGTTGGGAACGGGTTCCGGATCATAGAGGAGAGTTCGGAGGGATTGTAAATGCCAGCGTATGGCGGGCGATCAAGAAAAGCGAGGACTTTCGCGGAGATGCGAAGTTTGGGACGTGGTTTCACCGAATCGTTCTTAATGAATGTAACAGGGTTCTCAAGGGGAAGCAAGATAACCCCGAAGAAAGTCTCGAAGCGATTACGGAGGAGCTTGGAGAAGAGACGAATCCTGAAAAGGCGATACTCTTTCGTGAGTTGGTCGAAGGGCTGGGTGAAGAGGATCAGAGGCTCGTTGCCTTGCAGCTTGGTGGTTATACGGAGGAAGAGATTGGGGAGAAGTTAGGGATTAGTATGAGTGCGGTGGGGGTGAGGTGGAGTAGGTTGAAGGAGAAGATCCGTGCCGTGGAATAATGAACTGGGTCCAAGTCTTGGAGACATTCTAGCGGCAGATAGGCTATTCCGCGCGCGCCCAGGCCAAATAATTCCAACGAACGATCCCCAAAGAACCATTCGGATGTATAGGGAAGCTCCTCTTGTAACCGACACCTATCATCGACTACGCCGTGAAAGGAAAAAACTCGTTGCACAAAGATTAATCGAGCGTGCGGAGAGGAAGGAAGAGGGAGTGGTGATAAATAAATTCTTACTTGGATGTGACCCGGAGTTTGTAGCGCTTGACAGCGTGGGGAGAATCATCAACGGCGAACAACTCGGAAATGGGGAAATAGGGTATGACCATAGCGGGAGGGTGTTGGAACTCAGGCCAGAACCGTCGAAGGGGGCGTATGCGCTGGTTAAGAAAATCCGCCGCTTACTTAAGGACGCCAAGCTCCAACGACTTGGGGCGGCGAAGTTTCGGGCCGGAGCCCGTGTTGCAGAGCAGAGTCTTGGGGGGCATGTGCATTTTGGAATTGATCCTCCGGATATGTATTCACAAGATCCAAACACCCGGAGCTTGAATGGCGTGATTCCTGCACTGGATACGGTGACCCGCCTTTTGGAGCATCTTGACATCCTTCCCAAGAACGAATCCAGCCTTCGTAGACATGGGAACTACGGGAAGTTTAGCGATTTCCGGACTTCACATGGACGGGATGGAATCCCGCATGTTGAGTACAGAACAATGGCAAGCTGGTTGCATGATCCGAAAGTGGCGTTTCTATGCCTCACCGCTGCCAAGCTCGCAGCCGCGGACCCGAATGGAACTTTAGGCACGCTCAAGGGAGCCACCAGCTATTCCAAGCTCCTAGATTGGATCGGAGCTTACCGCTCGAAGGACACGAATGCCAAGCGGTGTTATGAAAAGCTCCCGGAGCACAGGATGGTTAGTGTTGATCCGGATGGGGACTTGCGGACAAGATGGGAGGAGTTGGGGCTATGACAAGGTTTGAGGCTTTTGTAGTAGGGTTTGTTGCAGGTGCAGGTTTCTCGACCCTTCTCTTCATCACTTTCTACATTATATGAGCCCAAAGAAACTCCTCCGCCGACATAAACATGTGTGCAAGGCGCACCTGCCATTTCACACCAAAGAGGCCGCACATGCTAGGCTGAGAACCTTGTTAACCCGCCCAAATCTTAGAGATAAGCACACCATGACAGTCTTCTCCTGTCTAGCCTGCGGGAAGTTCCACTGTGGGCATGAACCGAGGTATAGAACATGAACCGCCTCTTCTGTAAATACTGTGGTGAACGGGTGTATTCGGAACATCCAGGGAGGATTTGTACCTCTTGCATTACCAATGGAATTCCTTGTGAAGAATGTGCTCACCATGAATGGGAACGAAAGCTTAGAGGCTGGATATGTGGAAATTGTCGGTGGTTTACTGCTACGGACCCCTATCCTCCCAAGGACGGGCCTGGTGGCCCCGAAGCTTCTTGCCCTATTCACGGAACCTCTAACATGCTCGATGGCGTCTGCCACGGGACGCATGTGATTTCTAGTGAGGAGGCTCGGAAGTAGTTGATTCTGCAAGAGAAATAAACCTACCAAAAATGTAAGAAGATCCGGTTTCGCCGGGTCTAATACAATAGAAAGTGAGCCCGATGCAACGTCGAGCCGTGAAGTTTGGAAGCGCAATTCAAGTAGATTGGCAAGATAGCCGAGCCTACTCTGGATGGAGTTATGATCCTCGGGAGAAGGTAACTCCCGCTCAGATTAAATCCCTCGGCTATGTTGTTCAATCCAATGAAGATAGCTTAGTAATCACCACCAGCCTTGGCAATGCCGGACAGAGCATAGATAAACTGTCTATCCCCTGGAGAGCCATCTCCGAGATCGAACTCCTTCCCGGGAGTGGGCGATTCGGGCCTGAGTGATCGAATCCTTCCCCCTTTACAACGGCTCCCTCCAACTTGAATTCGATTCGAGACGCCATTCCTACCGCATAGTTCATCCGAACGGAAGAAAGTTCAAGGTCCCAAGTGTTACAACCGTTCTTGGGGTTATTTCTAAACCAGCACTGGTCCCGTGGGCAGTCAACTGTGCTGTGGATTTATGTAGGGCTAGTATTGTTCCTGGTGTTGAGCATTCGGAGACGTTTTTAGACGAAGTATTCAAGCAAGCCAAGGGGAGGGCGCGTGGAATTAAGGAGCAGGCAGGGGCTACAGGACACGAAGTTCACAATTGGATTGAAAGGTATACCCGAGGAGAAGAGCCTGTTCTTCCCTCCGAAGGTAGTCAAGTTCGGGGGGGTGTCGATGCTTTTCTCCTCTGGCTATCCCAACACACTGTCGAGTTCATCGAGAGAGAACGTGCTGTATATTCTAGGCGCAACAGATTTAGTGGGAGACTGGACGCAGTTGCCAGCGTGGACGGTGCGCTTGCCCTTCTCGATTATAAAACCTCGAATGGAGTGTATTCTGAGTATATTCTCCAAGCCGCAGGTGCGTATCCGCTTGCTTATACGGAAGAAACAGGAACACGCCTGGAGAAGGCCATTATCCTCCATTTACGCAAGGATGATGGCCAATTTACAGCCCATGAATTTGACGCCCGAACGCTTAAAAGGGCAGGGGGCGCGTTCCTTAGTGCGTTGAATTTGTGGAGGCAATTGGAAAGGCTAAAGAAGCAGCTATGAGACGTTGGATTATCTCCGACACCCACTTTGGGCATACAGCGCTTCAAGCGCATTGTCGGAGACCTGCGGATGTAGATGAGCGAATTGCAGCGAACTGGAAACGATTGATCGCTCCAGAGGATATGGTGATCCATTGCGGGGACGTGGCGTTTACTTTTGTGAAGCTGAAAGAGCTATTGGATTCCCTTCCGGGAAGGAAGACGCTAGTTCGAGGGAATCACGATGCGCATGGCTTGAACTGGTATATGCAAAATGGATTCGATTATGCCTGTGATGGGCTAGTGATGAGCCGGATCTATTTTACTCACCACCCGCAGGCAACCCTCCCGCAAGAGTGTGACTTCAATATTCATGGTCATTTGCATAACACCTTTCCCTTGGGGCACCGCGCCTATCCTCATTCACGGCTGTTTAGTTTAGAGTATACTGATTATTCTCCAAGAATCATTGAGAAGTTTGTAAGAAAGGGCCTGTGAAGACATATAAGATTACTCTCCGAGTCGAAACCGAGCATACTTACGAGATCGAGGCGAACACTTCTGAAGAGGCGGAGTCGGTAGCAGAAGACCTCTACATTGGAGAAGACCTTGGTGAAGCCAGCATAAACTACGTTGAAGTATCCGACTCCTACGCAATAACAGAGTAGTCCCCTCCTAGAAAGGCAATCCCCCTGAGTTTAATTGTTAGGAACACCCGCGACTATTGTAACCCCGAGAATTTCCGCCTCTGCTTGCTCCTGTATGGATTGCCAGGTTCTGGCAAAACACAATGGATCGGAACCTGCCCGCCCGAAGAAACAGGAATAGCCGCCTGCGAAACAGGTGTCGGTAAGGGGCTTTTAACCATCGCCGACCTCGGATTTGAATGTTGTGAACCGGAGAATTTGAATGAGCTGGAGAAGTTTTGTCGGGGTGACGTGTTCCCGAGCAAGCGAATATTGGTTCTTGACAGTCTCTCTTCCATGGCTAAAACCTTCGTTAAAGATGCAGCTCTCGCTATACCGCGCAAACAAGGAGAATCTCCTAAACGAAAACTCGGAATTCCGGAACTGGACGATTACGGTAGCATTGGAGAGATGACCCGCAAGTTAATCAACATTCTTTGTCAAGCCAATCCCACAAAGCACATCATCGTGACTGCTACGGAGAAGTATGACCGACCTAATGAAAATGACCCCCCTGGTACAGAAAGCCTTATTGGTCCAGATCTCGCTGGACAAATGTTCCTTGGGGCTCCGGCGATGTTTGATTTCGTACTTAGACTCCGAACCCGCCCTAAACTCCGAAACCCATCTGATGCTAAATCAAGGTATAACGAGCGTTATTTCCTCACTACACAGGAGTCTGGCGTCATTGCAAAGTGCAGAAGTAATTCTAAAGGAGTACCTCTCCTCGACCGAGAAGAAATCTTCGACCTAACCACCGGCCAAGGCTCCTTCCCCTACATCCTCGATAAGATCCTCAAAGGCTATGAAAAGAACGCTGTTAAGTCTGCTACTGCTCTCGTCTCTGCTTAGTGCACAAAATCCCCCCGGCTACGAACTCCCCCAAGCCCCCTCGTCATCGAAAGTTGAACGGAGGATCTTCTGGATTACCAACGGAATCTTCCTTCCCGTGAGTGTGATCTACGACGTTGAGGTTACGCATCAGGGCCTAGCACACCACAAGTGTGTAGAAGGCAATCAGATGTTCCCGGGACATCCTTCCCGAGGGGAACTGTATCTTTGGAACGGGGGATTTGCGCTCGGAGAATTTGGAGTGGATTATCTTCTGCATCGGGCGCATGTTCACTGGATTGACAACATGGGAGCAGTAGCAGGAGGGATTGTTCACTTTCAGGCTGGATCAACTTGGTTCACACATGGATGCTATTAAATGCTAAAACTTATATTTGTGGCATTAGCTTGTATTGTTTTTGCTATCTGGATGTGTGGATTTAAGCCAACAAATACTACAGGGCCAAAATAAAATGAAGTGCAAGTGCAGCTGCCACAAGGAGTTAGTAAAAGCCTGTTCGGAGTGCTTTCTCTGGCATGGGATTACACTTAGGCAGTGGAAGAACGAACTTGAAAATAAACCCAACTTCCCTGTAAGAAAGTCACGGTTTGAGGGGTCTAATACAACAGTAGGACAAACAAGGAGAACAAAATAGATGAGTTGGGAAAATATTGATCTAAAGGACATCAGTACTCAGACTGAGTTATTGCCCGCAGGGACATATAACTTTGAGTTGAGCCCTGGTGCAAAGAAGGATGAGCGGGGCGCATTGAAGGTGAGTGCGACGGTTAATGGCCACGGGGAGTTTACCGGCAAGAGAGTGTTTTTCTCGTTCCCAGACCCCGAGGCTATCTCTGCGGAAGGCAAATCAATGGCATGGAGCGCGACTGCGCTTAAGCGATTTGAACAGGCTATTGGCATTGAGATTAATCCGGGAGAGACTAAAGAAGCGTATTTGAATCGAGTTGCGGGAAATCATTTCCAAACCTCGACCACAATTAATCCCGCCACTGAACAATATCCCCCGAGCGTTCGGGTAAATCTTTTCAACTTTAAGCCCAGCGCCTAGGCTTGAGCAAGTTTCGCCCCCTCCGGGCTCGTTACGGATGCGGAGAATGTTAAGTGCGGACAACGTCCACCCCTACGAACCGCGACCAAGGCGTTCTCCAACAAGCCGCATGGAGGGGGCGAAAAACCTCCAGCAGATAACACTTTACGATCCGCCATTCCGGGGGTTTCACCGGGGGAGACTTTTGTACTAGCGAACACGGTCTCTATCTGCTGCCGCCCAAAAGAGCGTGGAATAGCCGGAACTTTTTAAGGGGATATGAACAAGCCCGCTCGAAACCTCGAAAAG